>Ga0247823_10000930_pt1 | contig 24767 bp, 19 predicted proteins | sample 13C_PalmiticAcid_2_FD_192426 | JGI IMG/M metagenome (GOLD analysis project Ga0247823, IMG submission 192426) | Soil microbial communities from agricultural site in Penn Yan, New York, United States - 13C_PalmiticAcid_Day30 | ecosystem: Environmental > Terrestrial > Soil > Agricultural land... | reverse complement strand
CTGCGTATCCGCAGCGCGCCACCTCCCCCGCTGAAGCGAGGGAGGAGTAGGGGGATCGCTCAAGCCGCGCGGCCGTTGCCCTCGTCGGTCATGAAGCCCATCAGCACGTCGATGCGCTTGACCAGCTCGGCGCGGGCCATGGCGCCGGTGACCTCGACCTGGGTCATGGCGCTGAGCGCGTTGGCGGCCTCGATCAGGCGCGGTTCCTTCACCGCCTCGCCGACGGCGCGCAGTTCGGCCGCCTGGGCGGCCAGGGCGCGGCGGGCCTGGGCCGGATCGCTGTCCAGCGACTGGGCGGCGGACTTGACGATGCGCAAGGCCTGGGAGAGGCGGGCGGCGGGCGTGCCGGCCGCGTCGGCCTTGCGCTTGCGCGGACCCTTGTATTCGGCCGAGTTGAAGCGGCGGCGGTCGGGGCCGACGTACTGCACGGCCTCCACCCAGTCGCGCGGCTTCATCGTCACCGCTTCCAGGCGCCGTTCCAGGTCCTTGATCGTGAACGGCTTGCGCATGAACTCGTGGATGCCGGCGTCGCGGGCGCCGAAGATCGCTTCGGCCGTGGCTTCGGCGGTGCACATGATGATCGGGGCCTGGCGGCAGGCCAGGTCGCTGCGGCGGATCTTCTTGGCCAGGGCCAGGCCGTCGACGCCGGCGCTGGCGTGCTCGACGAAGATCATCTGGGGGTCGACGGTGCGCACCATCCCCCAGCCCTGCTCGATGGTCGGGGCGGAAAAGACCTGCACGTTGCCCACGTGGCGCAGCTGGTCGCCCAGCAGGCGGACGGCGGCCGTGCTCGGGTCGACGACCAGCACGCGCTGCATCTTGGCGGCGATGCGCTGCAGGGTGCGAGGGTTGCCGTCGAACACGGGGCGGGGTCTCCAGAGGATCGGACCCGACTCTTACGCCCAGGAGGGTAAAAAACCGCTTGATGAACGGGCGCGGTCCCGTGCGTCAGATCTACGGCTTCAGATCGCCAGCGAGGCCGAAAGCCCGGAGTCGAAGTCCTGCAGGATGTCGACGGCTTCCTCCACGTCGACGATGGCCGGCTGGCCCTCGGGGAAGCGGTAGCGCCAGAAGCTGGCGATGTGCGAGATGACCCCGACCTTCTCCCCCAGCGACAGGAACATGTCGGGCGCGCGCAGCAGGAATTCGCGGAAGGCCTGCGGCTTGCCGTTGTCGATCAGGTCCTCGAAGGCGTCGTCATAGACCTTGATGGTGCGCAGCACGGCGGCGCGTTCCAGCACGACGCCCTGTTGCAGGCGCTTGCGGGCGTCGTCGACATAGCGGGCGGTCTCGGCCTCGCGGGCGCCGGTGATGACCATCTGGCCGATCTCGCCGGCCGTGGCGGTCAGCTGCGGCCACAGGCGCGTGAGCATCCACTTGTAATAGAGGAAGCCCTTCCAGCTGAAGACGCCCTCCTTGAAGCTCTCGCCTTCCAGCACCAGGGTCTCGCGCAGCGGCTCCAGCCGCTCGTCGACGTCGGTGGACAGCAGGGCCTCGACCAGGCGAGCGGCGGCCGCGCCGTTGACCCGGCCGCTGTCGCGGTAGGCCAGGTCGATCAGCCGCGAGATCTCGACGGCGACGAAACCCTGCATCTGCTCCAGGTCGCTCGGCGACAGGGCGAAGTAGCAGGGGGCCACGATCATGCCGTGGCGGCGCAGGTGCTCGCGCAGCAGGAACGGGTCCAGCGACGGCAGCATGTCGATCATGCGCAGCGTGGCTAGGTCCCGCGTCATGTCCGACGGGTCGTTGCAGGCCTCGCGCAGCAGGTCGATCCAGCCGCGCTGGCCGACGAAGAACGACTGGCCGCCCAGGGAGAGGTCGCTGCGCTCGAACGGAATGATGATCTTGGTCGCCGTCGGCCGCGCTTCGTCGAACAGGAACAGGTCGTCGCTGCGCAGGCGGTGCTTGACGATCAGGGCGTTGTTCAGGACCCGGTTTCGAAACAGCGGGTGCTGGGAATATTCGGGGCGCTGGCTGCTGTCGGCGGCGATGGCAAGGAGGTTCAGCACCCGGCTGGTCGACGCGGTGCGCTCCAGGGCGCGCAGGCTGCGCGTCAGGCGGTCCGGCTTGCGGACGGGAGCGAGCTTTCGGCGCGCGGACAAGATCAGGAGCCCCCTTGGTTACGGGGGAGGTTGTAGCGCTGGCGGCCTAAACAAACGCTAACCGTGACCGCAGGTAGTCCCCGGAATGGGGATTAGCGGATGACGGGAGCCAAATCCTCCCCCCGAAGGGGGAGGTGGCCCGGAGGGCCGGAGGGGGAAGCGGCTGCTGAACCTCCGCAACCCCTTCCCCCTCAGTCGCTCCGCGACAGCTCCCCCTTCAGGGGGAGCATCAGAAAGGTCACCCCTCGAACGGGTCGCGCATCAGGATGGTGTCGTCGCGCTCGGGGCTGGTCGACAGCAGGGCCACCGGGGCGCCGATCAGTTCCTCGACGCGGCGCACGTACTTGATGGCGTTGGCGTTGAGGTCCTTGAACGAGCGGGCGCCGGCGGTGCTTTCGCTCCAGCCTTCCATCTCCTCGTAGATCGGCTCGGCGGCGGCCTGGTCGCGCATGCCGGCCGGCAGGTAGTCGACGACCTTGTCGCCGATCCTGTAGCCGACGCAGATCTTCAGGGTCTCAAGGCCGTCCAGCACGTCCAGCTTGGTCAGGGCGATGCCGTCGATGCCGTTGATGGCCACCGACTGGCGCACCAGCACCGCGTCGAACCAGCCGCAGCGGCGCGGACGGCCGGTGTTGACGCCGACCTCGCGGCCGACCGTGGCCAGGTGCTTGCCCACTTCGTCAGAGAGTTCGCAGGCGAACGGACCCTCGCCGACGCGGGTGGTGTAGGCCTTGACGATGCCCAGCACGTAGCCCGGGCCCTTGGGGCCCATGCCCGAGCCGGCGGCGGCCTGGCCGGCGACGGTGTTGGACGAGGTGACGAACGGATAGGTGCCGTGGTCGACGTCCAGCAGGGCGCCCTGGGCGCCTTCGAACAGGATGCGGCGGCCGGCCTTCTTGGCCTGGTCCAGCACCCGCCAGGCCGGCTGGGCGTAGGCCAGGATCTGCGGGGCGATCTCCATCAGCTGGTCGAACAGCTGGGTCGCGTCGGCGTCGGGCAGGCCCAGGCCGCGGCGCAGGGCGCCGTGGTGGCTGAGCAGGCGCTCGATCTTCGGCTTCAGGGCTTCCGGATCGGCCAGGTCGGCGACGCGGATGGCGCGACGGCCGACCTTGTCCTCGTAGGCCGGACCGATGCCGCGGCCGGTGGTGCCGATCTTCTGGCTGGAAGCGGCTTCACGCGCCTGGTCCAGGTCGCGGTGCAGCGGCAGGATCAGGGTGGCGTTGTCGGCCAGCACCAGCAGGTCGGGGGTGATGTTGACGCCCTGGTCGGCGATCTTGCCGATCTCGGTCAGCAGGTGCCACGGGTCGACGACGACGCCGTTGCCGATGACCGAGGTCTTGCCCTGCACGACCCCCGACGGCAGCAGGGCCAGCTTGTAGACCTTGCCGTCCACCACCAGCGTATGGCCGGCGTTGTGGCCGCCCTGGAAGCGCACGACGACGTCGGCCCGGTTGGAGAGCCAGTCGACGATCTTGCCCTTGCCCTCGTCGCCCCACTGGGCGCCCACGACGGTCACGTTGGCCATGATAGAGATATGCCTTGTCACCTGCCCGGTAGCGCCCGCGGCCCTTCGACAGGACTCGGCGGCGGACGTTGTCTCGATTGTAGGTGACGAGCGGGGGCCGTCAGGCGGCCCCCACGAAGTCAGAAGGCGTAAAGCAGGCGCACGCCCAGATCGTCAAGCCCCTGGTTCTTGCCCTGGTGGAAGATCTGGCCGTTCGACAGGTGGACGTAGGACAGCTCGGTCGCCCAGCGGTCGTTGAAACGGTAGCCGAGCGCCAGCTCCGGCTGGAACAGCACCTTCGAGCCGAAATCGATGCGGGTGTTGTAGAGCTTCAGGCGGCGCTGGATCTCGGCCTGGCTGATGCCGGGCTCGTTGACCGGCGGCAGGCCGGTCTCGCCGTCGGTGTAGGCCAGGCCCATGCCCGGACGGAAATAGAAGCCGCCCTTGTCGCCGAAATCGATCGGCCAGGAAAAGCCGGCGGCCACGAAGTTGGAGGTGTTCTCGCTGTTCAGCGAGACGAAGGCGTGAACCTGCGGCTTGCCCAGCCAGGTCAGGTTCTCCAGGCGATCGGTGCGGTAGCCCAGGTGCAGGTCGACCCCATCTTCGCGGCCGGCGGCGCCCAGGCCCACGGCCTCGCCGATGAAGGTGACGTCGTGCTTGTAGGCGCCGACGATCAGTTCGCCGGCCGAGGCGGCGGTGGCGCAGGCGAGCGCGGCGCCGGCCACGGCGGCCAACAGTGCGAATTTCATGGTCTCTGACCCCTCAGCAGTATCCGGCTCCCTTATGGCGCGAACCGTCGGTGCGAGCTAGAGCAGGCGATCGAATGCTGTGGCCGCGTGGCCACATAGCCACTGAGCCATTGAGGGGCCTCATGACCGTCTCGCTCGCCGACATCCAGGCCGCCGCCGAACGCCTCAGGGGCCAGGCCGTGGTCACGCCTCTGCTGGAGAGCGCGGCCCTGTCGGACCGCCTGGGCGGTCGGGTGTTCGTCAAGCCCGAGACCCTGCAGCTGGCCGGCGCCTTCAAGTTCCGCGGCGCCTACAACCGCCTGTCGCAGTTCACCGACGAGGAGAGGGCGCGCGGCGTCGTGGCCTTCTCGTCGGGCAATCACGCCCAGGGCGTGGCCCTGGCGGCCGACAAGCTGGGCATGCCGGCCCTGATCGTCATGCCCGCCGACGCGCCATCGGTGAAGGTCGAGGCCACGCGCGGCTTCGGGGCCGAGATCCGCTTCTTCGACCGCTTCAAGGAAGACCGCGAGGCCATCGCCGCGCAGATCGCCGCTGAGCGCGGCATGATCGTCGTGCCCTCCTACGACGACCCGCACATCATCGCCGGCCAGGGCACGGTGGGTCTGGAGATCATCGCCCAGGCGGAAGGCCTCGGCGCGACGCTGGACAAGGTGCTCTGCCCCATCGGCGGCGGCGGCCTGATCGCCGGAACCTCGACGGCGGTGAAGGCCCTTTCGCCCGCCACCCAGGTCTGGGGCGCCGAGCCGGCCGGCTTCGACGACACCCGCCGCTCGCTGGGCAGCGGCCATCGCGAGGTGATCGATCCCGACGCCCGCTCGTTCTGCGACGCCCTGCTGGCCCCGACGCCGGGCGCCCTGACGTGGCCGATCAACAGCCGCACCCTCACCGGCGTCGCCGCCGTCACCGATGAAGAGGTCGCCGCCGCCATGCGCTGGGCGTTCATGAACCTCAAGCTGGTGGTCGAGCCCGGCGGCTGCGTCGCCCTGGCCGCGGCGCTCGCCGGCAAGATCGACGTGAAGGAGCAGACGGCGGTGATCGTGCTGTCGGGCGGGAACGTGGATCCGGCGGTGTTCGCGGGGGTGCTGGGGGGCTAGTCGCGATCCTTCTCCCCTTGCGGGAGAAGGTGGCGGCCGAAGGCCGTCGGATGAGGGGTCGCTCAGAAGGTCCAGCCGCCAACGAGAGTTCGTGGCGAAAGACAGCTTGAGATTGTTCTCTATTTGTTCCATGCTCGCCGCATGGCTTCTTTTGCTCAAGCCCGTCACATGCGCAGCGTACCATTCGCGACCGAGCGGCTGCTGTGGACCCTCCTGCGCGACCGCAAGCTCGACGGCCTGAAGTTCCGCCGGCAGGTCCCTCTTGGCCGCTACATCGTCGACTTCGTCTGCTTCCGGCATCGGCTGTTGGTCGAGGCGGATGGTCCGCACCACGAGGACCGCGACCGAGATATCATCCGGGATTCCTGGTTCCAGGAGCAGGGCTTCAAGGTGATGCGCTTTCCGAACAAGGCTGTGCAGGACGATCGCGAAGCCGTCTTAGCAGCCATATTGGCAGCCTGTGGTCGTTAGCCGTCGCCGTATGCAGCGGCGCCCGCCTTCGACCCCTCATCCGCCGGCCTTCGGCCGCCACCTTCTCCCGCAAGGGGAGAAGGGCGCCATCGGGTAATCCTCTTTTTCTCAGCCCCCTAGCGGCGGTCAAAACCTCCCGCTAGGGTCCGCGACCTCGAAACGAACCGCTCGAAAAGAGTAGCGACGATGAAACGCCTTCTCCTCGCAACCGCGCTGATCGCCGCGCCCATGCTGTCGCATGCCGCCGACGCGCCCAAGATCGATCCCGCCAAGCTGTCGCAGCACATCAAGGTGCTGTCGTCGGACGAATTCGAGGGTCGCGGGCCCGCCACCGAGGGCGAGAAGAAGACCGTCGCCTATGTCGTCGAGCAGATGAAGGCGATCGGCCTGGAGCCGGCCGGCGACCTGCAGACCGACGGCAAGCGCGCCTGGACCCAGGACGTGCCGCTGGCCAAGTTCGAGATCGCCGGGCCTGTCAGCGCCCACATCATGGCCGGTCCCGACCACGTCATGCTGGCCCAGGGCGAGCAGATCGCCATCCGCGCGGCGATGACCAATGTCGACAAGGTGTCGATCAAGGACGCCCCGCTGGTCTTCGCCGGCTACGGCGTCACCGCGCCCGAGCGCAACTGGGACGATTTCAAGGGCCTGGACGTCAAGGGCAAGATCGTCGTCGTGCTGATCAACGACCCGGACTTCGAGACCGGGCAGGGCGACTTCGGCGGCAAGGCCATGACCTACTACGGCCGCTGGACCTACAAGTACGAGGAGGCCGCCCGTCGCGGCGCCGCCGGCCTGCTGATCGTGCACGAGACCGCGCCGGCCTCCTACGGCTGGGCCACGGTGAAGAACTCCAACACCAACACGATGTTCGACATCGTGCGCAAGGACCCGGCCAAGAGCCATCCGGCCCTGGAAGGCTGGATCCAGCGCGACCTGGCCGTCGACCTGTTCAAGAAGGCCGGCCTCGACTTCGAGACCCTGAAGAAGCAGGCCCAGACCCGCGACTTCAAGCCGGTGGACCTGAAGGCGACCTTCTCGGCCGACTACGCCGTCAAGCACGAGGTCATCGTCTCCAAGAACATCGCCGGCCGCGTGAAGGGCACGAAGTATCCGGACGAGACCATCATCTACAGCGGCCACTGGGACCACCTGGGCGTGGGCCTGCCGGACGCCAAGGGCGACAAGATCTACAACGGCGCCGTCGACAACGCCGATGGCATCGCCGCCCTGCTGGAGCTGGGGCGGGCCTTCAAGGCCGCGCCGGCGCCGCAGCGCTCGGTGATGTTCCTGGCCGTGACCGCCGAGGAAAAGGGCCTGCTGGGCTCGGAATACTATGCGGCCAACCCGCTGTTCCCGCTGGCCAAGACGGTCGCGGACCTCAACATCGACGCCCTGTCGGCCGCCGGCCCGGCCAAGGATGTCACCACCTCCGGCGACGGCAAGGTCGACCTGCAGGACATGCTGGTGGCCAAGGCCAAGGAGGAGGGCCGCTACTTCACGCCCGATCCCGTGCCGCAGGCGGGCCACTTCTACCGCTCGGACCACTTCCCGTTCGCCAAGCGCGGCGTGCCGGCCATCTCGGTGGGCTCGGGCAGCGATCTGGTGAAGGGCGGCAAGGAGGCCGGCGAGAAGGCCGAGGCTGACTACAACGCCAACCGCTACCACCAGCCGGCCGACGAATGGTCGGCGGACTGGGACCTGTCGGGCCAGGCCATGGACATCGGCCTGTTCTACAAGGTCGGCGCGGACCTGGCGAATTCGCGCGCCTGGCCCGAGTGGCAGGCGGGTTCGGAGTTCAAGGACCTGCGCGACAAGACCAATGCCGAACGCAAGTAAGAGAAACTAACCCATGCGCTCCCCTCAGCCGTCATCCCGGCCGGAGCGCAGCGTAGAGCCGGGACCCAGGGGCCGCGCGCGCCGCCCCTGGGTCCCGGATAGCGCCTGCGGCGCTTCCGGGATGACGATCTATTTTGTGATTTCCCTAAGATGACCGCCTCCGTTTTCGACCTCTTCAAGCTGGGCGTCGGCCCTTCCAGCAGCCACACCATGGGCCCGATGACGGCGGGGGTGATGTTCGTCGAACGGCTGCGCGCCGCCGGCAAGCTGCCCAGCGTCGCCCGGGTCGAGACCCGGCTTTACGCCTCGCTGGCCCTGACCGGCAAAGGCCACGCCACCGACCGCGCCGTGATCCTGGGCCTGATGGGGTTCGCGCCCGCCGACCTCGATCCAGACGCTGGCGAGGCTGCGCTGGCCGAAACCAAGGCGACGCAATGGATGATGCTCGGCGGCGAGGTCGGCATCGGCTTCGACGAGGCGCGCGACATCGTCTTCGCCGGCCACGAGCGCCTGCCCCAGCACCCCAACGCCCTGACCTTCAGCGCCTTCGACGCTGAAGGCTCCCTGCTGATGGAGCGCACCTATTTCTCGATCGGCGGCGGCTTCGTGCGCGACGAAAGCGAGATGGGCCGCAACGCCCCGCCCGAGGAGGGCCCGGCCATCCCGTTCCCGTTCGAGAGCTCGGCCGACCTTCTCGAACGCGCCGATCAGGCGGGCCTGACCATCGCCCAGGTGATGGCCGCCAACGAACTGGCCCGGATGAGCGAGGGCGAGATGAACGCCGGCCTCGACCGCATCTTCGGGGCCATGGAGGCCTGCATCGACCGGGGCATGCGCGAGGACGGCGTCCTGCCCGGCGGCCTGTCGGTGAAGCGCCGCGCCCGCCAGATCCACCAGACCATCCTGGGCCGGATGGAGCGCCAGATGAGCGATCCGCTGGCGGCCATGGATTTCGTCAACCTGTGGGCCATGGCGGTCAACGAGGAGAACGCCGCCGGCGGCCGTGTCGTCACCGCCCCGACCAACGGCGCGGCGGGCCTTGTGCCGGCGGTGCTGCGGTTCTTCGTGCGCTTCCACAAGGGCGCGCCCGAGCAGGTGCGCATCTTCCTGCTGACGGCGGCGGCGATCGGCGCGCTCTACAAGCGCAACGCCTCGATCTCGGGGGCCGAGGTCGGCTGCCAGGGCGAGGTGGGCGTGGCCTGCTCGATGGCGGCCGGCGGCCTCTGCGCCGCCCTGGGCGGGACCAACGCCCAGATCGAGAACGCCGCCGAGATCGGCATGGAGCACAATCTGGGCCTCACCTGCGACCCGATCGGCGGCCTCGTCCAGATCCCCTGCATCGAGCGCAACGCCATGGGCGCCATCAAGGCCATCGACGCCGCGCGCCTGGCCCTGCTTGGCGACGGCCAGCACTCGGTGTCGCTCGACAAGGTCATCGCCACGATGAAGCGCACCGGCGAGGACATGAACGAGATCTACAAGGAGACCTCGCTCGGCGGCCTGGCCGTGGGCCTGTCGGTGAACCGGGTGGAGTGCTGAGGCGGACCTAGGCCTGGAGGCGCTCCAGGCGTCGCGCCCAGACGTGCTGGACGTCATGCAGCGTATCGATGATGTCCTGGGCCGGACGGTTCGATAGCGCCAGCTGGCGCTGGTAGATCGCGATGAACGTGTTGAGCGATGTCTTGGTGATGTCGACGAACGATCGGGCGGCCGAGACGACGAGCAGCCCGTCGATGTGCTTCGACAGCGGGTGAGTCCGGTCCAGCGGCGAGACCCAGGTCCGGATGTCGATCCGGACGAGCGCGGTTTCATGGGTAGAGGCGGCCCGGTCGAGACCGACCAGGTACTTCCGGGTCGGCTGCTCGGCCGTGGGGTGGTCGGCCACGGCGGCGGCGAGCTCGATGATCAGCCGGGCTTCCGACTTCGAGAGGGCGGCGAAGTCCGCCTCCAGGGCGCCGGGGGCGTCGCCGGCTCCGTAGCCATAGCTGTGGTGCACGATCTTATCCAGCGCCACGACGGGCACGTTGGCGTTGTCGTGCGGCTCCGGCGGCGCGCGGAACGCCGCCTCGTCGAGCGCATGCCGTTCGGCCGCCAGTCGCCCCAGCGCCAGGACGGCCTCGCCGTCGGCCCCTCTGTCCAGCAGCGTCTTCAGCGGCAGCAGATTGGTCATGGCGGTTCCCTCGCGTCGAATGGTCAGGCGCAACTTCCGCGAGGCGAATTAACAAACTCCACCGACGGCGCCTCTTCCCACCTGATCGCCGATAATTAGAATGAGTGTTTGAAAGAGCGCCGCCCCCGTCCCAGGTTAGAGCGGCCCGGCAGGAGGAACCCATGCGCGACTACCTGAAGTTCTACATCGACGGCCAGTGGGTCGAGGCGAAGTCCGACAAGACGGTGGACGTCATCAACCCTGCGACGGAAGCCGTCGCCGGCCGGGTGACCCTGGGTTCGGTCGAGGACGTGGATCTCGCCGTCCGCGCCGCCCGCAAGGCCTTCGCCAGCTATTCCCAGACCAGCCGCGAGGAGCGCATCGACCTGCTCGAGCGGATCATCGCCGAGTACCAGAAGCGCTTCGAGGACATGGCCAAGGCCATCACCGAGGAGATGGGCGCCCCCGCCTGGCTGGCCCAGCGCGCCCAGGCGGCGATGGGCATCGCCCACGTCCAGACCTCGCTGCAGGTGCTGAAGGACTACAAGTTCGAGGAAGATCGCGGCACGACCCGCCTGGTGAAGGAGCCGATCGGCGTCTGCGCCTTCATCACGCCGTGGAACTGGCCGGTGAACCAGATCGCCTGCAAGGTCGCGCCGGCCCTGGCGGTCGGCTGCACCATGGTGTTGAAGCCCTCCGAAGTGGCGCCGTTCTCGGCCTGGGTGTGGACCGAGATCCTGGAAGCCGCCGGCGTGCCCGCGGGCGTCTTCAACCTGGTCAACGGCGACGGCCCCACGGTCGGCGCGGCGCTGTCGAGCCATCCTGAAGTCGACATGGTGTCGTTCACCGGCTCGACCCGTGCCGGCATCGAGGTGGCCAAGAACGCCGCCCCGACGGTCAAGCGTGTCCACCAGGAGCTGGGCGGCAAGAGCCCCAACATCATCCTCGACGACGCCGACTTCCAGCGCGCCGTCGGCGGCGGCGTGGCCTCGGTGATGATGAATTCTGGCCAGTCGTGCAACGCCCCGACCCGGATGCTGGTCCCGGCCAAGCGCATGGACGAGGTGATCGCCATCGCCAAGGCCGCCGCCGAGGCCCACACGGTGGGCGACCCGAGCGGCAATTCCAAGCTCGGCCCGGTGGTCTCCGAGGTGCAGTGGACCAAGATCCAGGGCCTGATCCAGAAGGGCGTCGACGAGGGCGCGACCCTGGTGGCCGGCGGTCCGGGCAAGCCGGCAGGCCTTGAGACCGGCTACTACGTCAAGCCGACCGTCTTCGCCAACGTCACTCCCGACATGACCATCGCCAAGGAAGAGATCTTCGGCCCGGTGCTGTCGATCCTCGGCTACGACAGCGTCGACCAGGCCGTGGCGATCGGCAACGACACCGAATACGGCCTGGCCGCCTACGTCTCCGGCGGAGATCCCGCCGGCGTCCGCGCGGTGGCCGCCAAGCTCCGCGCCGGCCAGGTCAACCTCAATGGGGCAAGTCCCGACCTGATGGCCCCGTTCGGCGGCTACAAGATGAGCGGCAACGGCCGCGAATGGGGCGACCACGCCTTCGGCGAGTTCCTCGAGACCAAGGCCATCCTGGGATACGCCCCCAAGCAGGCGGCGGAGTAGGTCGACCTGCCTTCTCCCACCGAGTTCTCCTTCTCCCATAGGGAGAAGGAGGGGCCCGCGCCGTAGGCGTGGGAGGATGAGGGGTTTGGGACTGAAGACGGAGTGCCGGCACGCCGGTTGAGGCCGTCACCCCTCACCCTCCCAGGCTATCGCCTGGGCCTCTCCCTCTCCCCTCCGGGAGAGGGGCGGAAACGCATCACCAGCTCACGCTGGCCCTCGTCAGCACCAGCGTCTTGTCCGAGATGCCCCAGCCCATCAGGCCCTCCGGCTTGGCGCCGGGCGAGGGGGCGGCGCGGGGCCAGCCTTCGCGGGTTTCGAGGGCGGCGGCTTCGACGCGGCCGGCGCCGTTCAGGCGGCTGAAGCTCAGGGTCACGCCGTTGGGATCGGGGGCATGGTAGGTCAGGCTGGTCCACTCGCCGCGCTTGGTGGTCAGGGGCACGGGGCGGCCGTTCAGGCGCGCGCCGGCCAGCATGCCGTCGGGCTTGATGCGCAGAGTGACGTATTCGGCGCCGGGGCCGGGGATCACCCGCACCAGCAGGCGCTCGCCGGCGTGCTCCATGATCAGCTGCGGCGGGTCCAGCGGCACGGGCCGGGCCTCGGCCATCCAGACCTTGGAGCGGAAGAACGGCGGCAGGTCCTTCTGGGCCGGGGTTCCGCCCTGGGCGGCCAGGGCCCCGCGCGACCAGGCGTCCAGGCGCGGCAGGGTCGAGATCCGCCAGGCCTGGCCGCTCGACAGGTCCGACAGGTGGGCGGCTTCGGTCAGCTCGGGCCGGGTCGGCGTGGCGCCGGCCAGCACGGCGTAGGCGACGAGGCCGCCGCCGACCGCCGCCATCAGGGTGGCCGGGATGGCCGCCAGCTTCAGGGCCGAGAAGTCGTGGGCCAGCGGGATCAGGGCGGGCAGGGCCAGCAGGCCGAACGCCGCCAGGATCGCCGGCAGGCCAACGCCCAGCCCCGCGAAGGTCCATGCGCCCCAGGCGCCGACCTGGACGACGACCACGATCGCCGACAGGGCGACGCAGGCGGTCAAGGCCCAGGCCACGCGGCGGTCGCGGGTGCCGCCCTTGGCCAGCACCAGCACGGCGGCCAGGGCTGCGACCAGCAGCGGCCAGACGGCCATCACCGAGCCGCCGGGCAGCAGGATCATGGCCGCGATCGCGATGGCCAGAAGGCCGACGAGGGCGCCGATCCAGGCCCCCAGCACGCCGACCGGCTTGCCGAGCGCGGCCCAGACCAGCACGGCGCTGGCGACGCCCAGGCCGGCGCCGACCGGGTCCAGGGCGGGGGGACCACCGATCAGGCAGGTCGCGCCGCCGGCGGCCAGGGCCAGGAGGCTCGGCCAGATCCGCGCCGCGCCCTTGGCCTGGCCGATGACCACCGCCAGGGCGACGCCGACCAGGATGGCGGTGCAGCCCAGCAGCAGCGGGTCGAAGCGACCGAGCAGGGCGTAGTGGGCCTGGAGGTCGGCGATGTTCAGCAACTTGCCGGTCAGGTGCAGGACAAGGCCGCCGGAGGTTCCGACCAGCAGGAAGCCGGCGAGGCCCTTGAGCAGTTCGACGGCGCTGGTTCCCCGGATCATCAGGCCGCGGACCAGGGCGTACAGCACCAGCACGCCCGCCAGGCCCAGGAGGCCCCAGGCGACCTCGACCGGATAGCTGACCAGGAACAGGCCGAAGACGTCGGAATAGACGGCGTTGGGCGCCTTGCCGGGCAAGGACGCAGCGGTGGCCAGGGCGCGGGCGGTGGGCAGCACCTGGTCGCCGAAGTGCTGCAGGCTGCCCTGGTCGAGGTGGTCGGCCTTGGCCAGCGGCGTGTGATAGGCCAGCTGGTCGTCGATGAAGGCGAAGTTCAGCCCCGGCAGGCCGGCCTTCACCGCGTGGGTGAAGTCGGTGTCGTTGGGCATCTTCTCATAGACCGCCGCGGCCAGGGAGTTGGCCGCCGGCCGCCTGGCCTCGCGGGCGAAGAGGGCCATCAGGGCGCCGTTCTGCGGGCCGGTCTGGAACATCGCCGCCCGGCCGCTGTCGCCGCGCGCTTCCATGTTGATGACCACGCCGACCTTCTGGCGCAGCGGGTCGCGGGCGAAGAACGCGTCGGCGCCCAGCAGGCCCTGTTCCTCGCCGTCGGTGAACAGGAAGATCACGTCACGGGCGGGCGTCGGCCCGGCCTTCAGGGCGCGGGCGACCTCGAGGGCGGCGGCCACGCCGGCGGCGTCGTCGGCCGCGCCCGGCGAATTGGCCACCGAGTCGTAGTGGCTCATGATCAGCACGGCGGGCTTGGATCGGTCGGCGCCCGGCAGCACGCCGATGATGTTCTGCACCGAGCCGGCGACCAGCCAGCGGCCGTCGTTGCGCGGGCCGGTGTAGCCCTCGTCGGCGCGGACCGACAGCTCCAGCCCCAGCGACGAGACCCGGGCCATCAGGTGGTCGCGGACCCGGACGATGTCGGTCGAGCCGGTGGGGTGGGGACGCAGGGCGATGGTCCGCACGTCGGCCATGGCGCGTTCTGCGGAGAACGCGTCGGGCGGGGCGCTGGCGGGAACGACGGGCGGGGATCTCTGCGCCAGGGCGGCCAGCGCCAGGCCCAGCAGCAGGCAGATCCAGAAACCCAGAAGTCTGATCGCTTTCATGCGCGGCTCGCCCTCGCGTCCATCCCCGGCGATTCGCCCCCTCGTCGAGGGTGCGGGTGTTCGCGCGCGGGGGGAACGGGAAAGGCGGGCGTGCGGAGCGAAAATGGGCCTCGGGCGCTAGGGTTTTCCCTAGCATGGCGGCGCGGGGCGGCCGCGCTATGCGTCGAGCCCTCCGTCACTTCTATCGAGGTCATCGATGAGCATCGTTCCCGCCTTCGCGATCCTGGCCATGGTGGCCGGCGCGCCGCCCCAGGCGACGGGGCCGACCGAGGCGAACGGCAAGGCGATCGCCATCTCCGGGACCGACCACGTCGAGACCTTGGCCTGCGACGGCCGCGCCGTGGCGATCACCGGGGTCGACAACACCGTCACCCTGACTGGCACGTGCCGGAGCCTGGAGATTTCGGGCAGCGGCAACACCGTCACGGCGACCATCGCGCCCGGCGGCGTGCTGTCGGTCACCGGCACGGACCAGAAGGTGCGCTGGCGCTCCACCGGCGAGGTCCGCCGCCAGGTCAGCGGCGTCGACAACCAGGTCGTCCGGGAGAAGTAGGGCCTTCGCCCTCCCGCCGTTGCGCCCGTCGCGCGCCGCTGGCACGGTCGCCGCCGAGCGGTCCTCGGCGCCGCGCGGAGGCGCATCGTGACCCCGTTCCATCACGTGCTGGCCAACAACCTCGTGGCCAACATCACCAACTTCACGGTCTGGTTCGCCCTGACCTTCTACGTCTACCTGGAGACCCGTTCGGTGTTCGCCACGGGCATGATCGCCGGGGTCTATCTGGTGCTGACGGCGGGGTGCGGCTTCTGGTTCGGCAGCCTGGTGGACCATCACCGCAAGAAGACGGCGATGCTGGGCTCCAGCCTGGTCTCGCTGGGCCTCTACGCCTTGGCGCTGGCGGTGCACGAACTGGCGCCGAAGGGCGCGATCGCCGACGTCGGCCGACCCTGGCTATGGGCGTTCATCGGCCTGTGCATGCTGGGCGTCATCGCCGGCAACATCAGGGGCGTGGCCCTGCCGACCCTGGTGACGATCCTGATTCCGGAGGGCGAGCGCGACAAGGCCAACGGCCTAGTGGGCATGGTCAGCGGCATCGGTTTCCTCACCACCTCGGTGATCAGCGGCTTCCTGGTGGCCTGGGGCGGGATGCGGCTGGCGCTGGCCGTCGCCCTGGTCCTGACCCTGGCGGCCTTCGTCCACCTGCTGGCCGTGCGGGTGGACGAGCCCCGCGCCGTCGCCGAGGCGGGCGAGCACGCCGCCCCGCGCCGGGTGGACATCGCCGGCACCGTGCGGGTGATCGCCGGGGTGCCAGGGCTCTTCGCCCTGATCCTGTTCGCGACCTTCAACAACTTCCTGGGCGGGATCTTCATGGCCCTGCTCGACGCCTACGGCCTGTCGATGGTGTCGGTGCAGGCCTGGGGCCTGCTGTTCGGCGTGCTGTCGACGGCCTTCATCCTCAGCGGGATCGTCATCGCGCGGACGGGCCTGGGGCCCAGCCCGTTGCGCACGCTGCTGCTGGTCAACCTAGTCACCTGGGGCGTCTGTTGCGTCTTCACCCTGCAGTCGTCGATCTGGCTGCTGGCGGCCGGATGTTTCGTCTGGATGCTGCTGGGGCCCTATGCCGAGGCCGCCGAGCAGACCACCCTGCAGAAGGTCGTGCCGCTGGAGCGCCAGGGGCGGGTCTTCGGCTTCGCCCAGTCGGTGGAGCAGGCCGCCTCGCCCCTGACCGCCTTCCTGATCGGCCCGCTGACCCAGTTCGTGGTCATCCCGTTCATGACCAGCGGCGCGGGCGCCGACGCCATCGGCGACTGGTTCGGCCGCGGGCCCGACCGGGGGATCGCGCTGGTGTTCACCCTGGCCGGCGTGGTCGGCGTGCTGGCGACGATCGCGGCTTTCAACTCACGGCCCTACCGGCAGCTGAAGGCGGCGTACGCGGCGGGGTGAGCGACGAGGAGAAGCGGCGCGTCGTGATCCTCAAGTGACCCTGCGACCGCTGCTCGGCTTTCGATTGCGAACCAGTTCTGCGGCGATCTGGCTCTTCGACTTCAAGGTAGTGCGCCCGAAGCCGAGCGCGATCATTCCGCCAGCGCCCAGGAAAACTACTACGACAGGCAGGCGGCGCCACCCGTCGCAAGGGTCAGGGCGATCGCACCAGTGGTGACGGTTACCGCTGGCGCGAGACCTGCCCTATCCAGCAGGTCGGCGGCGTCATCCGCGTTGCCGGCAGCCTCTTCCAGCTTGTCGGCGTCATCCATGCATCGATCGGCCAGAGCGGCTGGCTTTGTTCCGTCGGCTCTCATCACTTCCAACGAAAAAGGGCGGCCCTCGCGGACCGCCCTTTCCCTGCCCCAGGGGCCCGTCGCCGGGCCCCTTAGCCGTTTTGCCTAGAATTTCGCCCGCAGGGTCACGCCGTAGGTGCGCGGCGCGCCGAGGAAGGCGTCGTAGGTGAGGGTGTCGGCGGCGGGGTTGTAGACCTTGTTGGTCGCCGACAGGCCCGACGAGCCCTGCAGCGGGCCGTTGAACACCACCTGGTAGTAGTCCTCGTCGAACAGGTTCTGGGCCCACAGCTCGACGGCCCACTTGTCGTCGGCGTCGCCCAGGCCGACGCGGGCGTTCACCAGGGTGAAGGCGTCCTGCATCTTGAAGGGGAACAGGTCCGAACCGGTGTTGTATTCCGAGGAATACTTGGCGCCGATGTTGTACTTGGCCTTCAGCGTGCCGCCGACGGCGTGCTCGTAGGTGATCGAGCCCGAGGCCGACCATTCCGGGGCGAACGACATCTGCGAGCCCGGCAGCAGGGCCAGGGCGTTGGTCGGGTCGTTGGCCACCGGCTGGTCGCCGTACTCGGTCTTGGCGTAGGTCAGGCCGCTCTGGACGGTCAGGCCGCGCACGGGGGTGAACCACAGGAAGTCGACGTCGACGCCCTTGGAGGTCACTTCCTCGACCGAGCGCACCGCGAACGACGTGCCCAGGAAGGTGTTCAGCTGGAAGTCAGAGAACTTCTGGTAGAAGCCCGTGACGTTGAACAGCACCGTGCGGTTGAACAGGGTGTTCTTCAGGCCCAGCTCGTAGCTGTCGACGAACTCGGCCGGGAACGAGGTGTCGTTGATCGGCACCACGCCGACGCCGCCCGAGGGCGTGCCGTTCGACGACTGGGTGCGGTCGAGGTTGAAGCCGCTGCCCTTGTAGCCGCGGGCGTACGAGCCGTAGGCGAACACCGACGGGTTCAAGCGGTAGCTGGCCTTGACCGTGCCGGTCCACTCACGCTCGCTCAGGCTCTGCTCGGTGCCGCGGCCGTTGAACAGCGGGTTGGCCCAGGGCAGGCACATGTTGCCGACGACGGTGGAGACGATGCTGGTGCCGGTGGCGGTGCCGAACAGCGCGGCCGGGACGCCGCGGCCGACCAGGGTCGAGGCCACGCGGGCCTGGCCCGCCGGGGTCAGCAGCACGCCGCAGGCGTTGGAGGCGCCGGTCTGGTAGGTCGACAGGTCCTTCTCTTCGGCCGTGTAGCGCAGGCCCACGGTGACGTCGAAGGCGTCGGTGATCTTCAGCGTGTTGTTGGTGAACAGCGCGATGGTCTTGGAGCGCTGCTTGTAGGTGTCGTGCAGACCGGTGCCGGCGGTGAACGAGCTGCCGTAGGGCAGGGCGGTGATCTGCGAGGCGAACAGCGCGCTGTTGGCCTGGCTGACCGTGATGCCGGCCGGGGCCAGGGCGCCGGCGACGCCCGACAGGACGATCGTCGACATGTAGGCTTCATAGTCGGCGCCGAAGCGGAAGTTGGCTTCGTTGTCCAGGCGCTCGTCGGCCAGGAAGGCGCCGACCAGCCAGTTCAGGCGCTCGGTGCTGCCGGCCAGGCGCAGTTCCTGGCTGAAGGTGGTGAACTCGGCGTAGTTGGTGCCGTCCTTGGCGCGATAGGTGATGTCGGCCGAGGTGAAGTCGCTGTCCTGGCCGCTGTCGATGCGCCAGTTGCGGATGGCGCTGATCGAGGTCAGCGTGCCGATCGGCAGGTCGATGTCGGCCTGCAGCGAGACGCCCTTGTCCTCGATCTCCTGCGGGGCGCCGCGGTTGGAATAGGCCACGCGCTCGAAGGGCTTGGCCGGGGTGGAGATGCCCGGGCCGGTCGACAGGGCGTTGATCACGGCCGCGGTCGGGCCGGTGCGGATCTGCACGGCGCCGCAGCAGTTCTCGTCGCGCTTGGTGTAGTCGGCGATGATCTTGAAGGTCGAGTTGTCGTCCGGCACGAACAATAGCTGGCCGCGCACGGTGTAGAAGTTCTGGTCGGCGTCTTCCTTCTCGGTGCTCGGGCCCTCGCCCGTGACCACGTCGTTGAAGCCGTCGCGCTGGCGGGCGGCGGCGTAGAGGCGGCCGGCCCACTTGTCGCTGCCGAACAGCGGACCGGTGACCGAGGCGGCCGCGCCCTTGGCGCCGTAGTTGCCGGCGGTGACCTCGGCGTTGGCGCCGAAGCCGAACTCAGGCTCCTTGGTCATGATGTTGATGACGCCGGCCGAGGTGTTCTTGCCGAACAGGGTGCCTTGCGGGCCCTTCAGAACCTCGATGCGCTCCATCTCGCCCAGGTCGCCGAACGACACGCCGTTGCGCGGGCGATAGACGCCGTCGATCACCACGCCGACCGAGCTTTCCAGGCCGGGGTTGTCGCCGACGGTGCCGACGCCGCGGATGCGGGCGGTGGTCGAGGCTTCCGACGTGGTCGAGGTGACGGTCAGGCCCGGCGTCAGGATCGTCAGGTCCTTGATGTCGCGCACGCCCGTGTCCTGCAGCAGCTTGGCGCCGACCGCGGTGACCACCACCGGGGTGTCCTGCAGGTTCTGCTCGCGCTTCTGGGCGGTGACGATGATGCTGTCGACGGTAAGGGTTTCGGGCTCCTGGGCGGCCGCCGCGGCCGAGTCCTGAGCATGGGCGACGCCGACGGCGGCGACGCCCGCGAGCACGACGGCGGAGGCCGTGCCGCGAAGCACCTGGGTAAAGCGCATTTCCTACCTCGGTTCGTTATGACGAGAGCGCTTGCACCGCCCCCGCCGGTTTTTTGATTGGCCTTCACCCGAACGATCGTTCGAATGGACAGCCAATGGTTATGGGCGGTCCGTATGCTCGGCAAGCAAAAACCTTGCTGTGAAACGGTTCCAAGGTTCCTGTTGCGAAACTGCGACAGCGTTATGCGAACATGCCGAGCTTCTTAAAACGGTCCTCTCGGCCGCCTCGACTTGCGCCGAGGAAGGGGCGGGCGCATCTGGCGTCCATGCCGGTCAATGCACGCTACCGCCCCGATTCCCGCTTCGCCCTGCTGGGTGGAGAGTTCGCCGACCCGGTGGCGGCCGCCGATTTTCCTGAAACGATCCTGCGGTTCCGCAATGATCGGGCCGCGGCGAGCGTGGGCCTGGAGACGCTGACCGACGCGGAATGGATCGCGCACTTCGGGCGGTTCCAGCCCCTGCCGGGCGCCCAGGCCCAGCCGCTGGCCATGCGCTATCACGGCCACCAGTTCCGCTCCTACAATCCCGAACTCGGCGACGGCCGGGGCTTCCTGTTCGCTCAGGCGCGGGAAGACGGAACCGATCGCCTGCTCGACCTGGCCACCAAGGGCTCGGGCCAGACCCCCTGGTCGCGGCACGGCGACGGCCGCCTGACCCTGAAGGGCGGCATGCGCGAGATCCTGGCGGCCGGGCTGCTGGAGGCCCTGGGCGTTCCCACCTCGCGGGCCTTCAGCCTGATCGAGACCGGCGAGGCCCTGACCCGCGGCGACGAGCCCAGCCCGACCCGCTCGGCGGTGCTGACCAGGCTGTCGCACAGCCACATCCGCTTCGGGACCTTCCAGCGGCTGGCCTATTTCGATCGGGCCGACCTGATTTCCAAGATGGTCGACCACGTGGTCGAGACCTATTTCCCGCACCTGGCCGACGCGCCCGACCGGCCGACGGCGATGTTCGAGGAGGTGGTGACCCGCACCGCGCGCCTCGTCGCCCGCTGGATGACGGCGGGCTTCGTCCACGGCGTGCTCAACACCGACAACATGGTCGTCACCGGCGAGAGCTTCGACTACGGCCCCTGGCGGTTCCTGCCCAGGAACGACCCCAACTTCACGGCCGCCTATTTCGACCATTCGGGCCTCTACAGCTTCGGTCGCCAGCCCGAGGCCGGGTTCTGGAACCTGCAGCAGTTGGCCACGTGCCTGGTGCTGGTCGCTCCCGACCAGGCCGGTCTGATCGCGGCGCTGAACCGCTTCTCCGACGCCTACAAGGACGGCCTGCGCGAGGCGATGATCGCGCGGCTGGCGGTGAAGAGCCAGGGCGAGGAGGCCGATGTCGAGCTGGTCAACGCCGCCTTCAAGGCCCTGGCCGAGGGCAGCAAGCTGGCCGGCGGCGAGGCCCTGCGCTGGGAGCCGTTCTTCTTCGACTGGTTCGGCGGCGAGGCTTCGCAAGTCCGGGCGCTGGAGGGGCCGCGCGGCGCGCTCTACCAGGATCCGGCCTTCGCCGACTTCCGCACGCGGCTGTCGGCCTTCGAGCCGGATCGTCCCGTACGCCTGGAAAATCCCGTGTTCGGACGAACCGAGCCGGAGGAGCTGCTGATCGAGGAGGTCGAGGCCCTGTGGGCGCCGATCGACCAGTCCGACGACTGGGCGCCGCTGAACGCCAAGCTGGCGCGGATCGAAAACGCTCGGGCGGCCTATGACTTCGATGTGTGAACTGGACGACTGACATAAGTTTGAGGCATTTATGCCGCATGCTGAGTTTTCCGGAGTCGCAACCGGAACCAACGTCAAGCTTGCGATTTAAGCGTGCTGGACGGCGGTCTATCAACCCCGCGGCCGACCCCTTCCCCCGAGGGCGGCGGGACAAGGTGGAGAATAACGCATGCGCATCTTCCAACCGATCATGCTGGTCTGCGCCGTGGCCCTGTCGTTCATCGGCGCCCTTGGCCTTCCGGGCTGCGCCCGCGCCATCGGCGAAGCGCTCTCGGACAAGCCGGAACTGGCTTAAGCCTCCTTCTCCCCTTGCGGGAGAAGGTGTCATCCGCAGGATGACGGATGAGGGGTCTTCCAAACGGGTGACGCCTCACCCAGCCCATATGCCGTGGCGGCGGCGCCGGTCATCAACCCCTCACCCGACCCGCTTGGCGGGCCACCCTCTCCCGCAGGGGGAGAGGGGCAAATCTGCCACACCGGCCGCAACTTCCGCGCGCGCTGCTCGCCCGGCCCCTGGCGCGGACTGGCATAAGCCTGTAATCGCCCGCCTCCCGATAAGGACCTCGAAGACCATGGCGCGCAAAGCCCCAGCCTTCATGACCGTCAGCTACCAACTCGACCTGCAGGTCGAGGGTAACGACGCGTGCATGCTGGAGGGGAAGACGGCCTAGGTCCGAAAGGATTTCGGGAAGTACGAAGAAAACCCCTCCTGGCCTTGGCCGGAGGGGTTTTTCGTTTTTGCGCGGAAATTCCAACGACCATGACGCCGGGAGGGGCGGATTGGAAAGGAGAAGCCGATGAGCGGCTTCATGCACATCGAAAGCGGGGGCGCGCCGATCAAGGCGTGGACCCAAGGCGTGCCGATCGAGGAGTCGGCGCTCAAGCAGCTGCGCAACGTCGCCAGCCTGCCGTTCATCCACGAGCACGTGGCGGTGATGCCCGACGTGCACTGGGGCATGGGCGCCACCGTGGGCTCGGTGATCCCGACCTGGAAGGCGATCATCCCGGCCGCCGTGGGCGTCGACATCGGTTGCGGCATGATGGCGGTGCGCACCTCGATCCGCGCCGAGCACCTGCCCGACAACCTGCTTGCGATCCGCTCGTCGATCGAGGCGGCCGTGCCGCACGGCCGCACCGACAACGGCGGGCGCAACGACAAGGGCGCCTGGCAAACCGAGCCTCCGGAGATCGCCGCGGCGAAGTGGGCCGACCTGAAGGCCGGATACGACGACATCGTCGACCGCAACCCCAAGGCCGGCCATCCGCGCGGGTTCGGGCATCTGGGCACGCTGGGCACGGGCAACCACTTCGTCGAGCTGTGCCTCGACGAGGCCGGCGACGTGTGGGTGATGCTGCACTCGGGTTCGCGCGGGGTCGGCAACCGGTTCGGGACCTACTTCATCGAGCGGGCCAAGCACGAGATGCGCCGCTGGTTCATCAACCTGCCCGACGAGGACCTGGCCTACTTCGCCGAAGGCAGCGATGGCTTCGTCGACTACGTGCGGGCGGTGGCCTGGGCCCAGAAGTACGCCCGCGCCAACCGCGAGGTGATGATGGACCAGGTCCTCTCGGTGCTGCGCGAGCGGTTCCCCGACCTGATGGTGACGCAGGAGGCGGTGAACTGTCACCACAACTACGTCTCCAGGGAGAAGCACTTCGGCAAGGACGTCTACCTCACCCGCAAGGGCGCGGTGTCGGCCAAGGCCGGGGAGCTGGGCATCATCCCCGGCTCGATGGGCGCCAAGTCGTTCATCGTGCGCGGCAAGGGCAACCCGGACTCGTTCTGCACCTGCTCCCACGGGGCGGGCCGCGCGATGAGCCGCAACGAAGCCAAGCGCCGGTTCACGGTGGAGGACCACGTCGCGGCCACGGCCGGCGTGGAATGCCGCAAGGACGAAGGCGTGATCGACGAAACGCCGATGGCCTACAAGGACATCGACGCGGTGATGGCCGCCCAGAGCGATCTGGTGGAGATCGTCCACACGCTGCGCCAGGTCGTGTGCGTGAAGGGCTAGCCGCGTGACAGCCGAAAGTGTGCGCGGTTTTCGCGCCCGTCACGCGGCCGCTTGGAGACGAGCCTGCATGCAGGCTCCGGGACGCCGTCCGGTCGTAAGACCGGGCGGCGTTTCCGCGTGTGATTACCCATTGTGGGCGAGCGGTGCGTACACGTCGCGCGTCTGTTGCTAAGCCGCTGCTCAAGGTTGATCTGAGGCGCGCGTCATGCCCACGGAAGTCCCGTTCCCGACCCGGCCCTTCTACATCGTCTCCAAGCTGGCCGGCGACGAGCGCCTGGCCCTGGCGAAAGGCGACGGCGGCAAGGTGGTGCTACAGCCGTTGGTCGGCGCCTTCGAGCAGTTGTGGACGGCGCAGGACAACGCGAAGGACGGTTCGGTGCTGCGGCACCTGGCCAGCGGCCTGGCCCTGACCTATCGAACGCGGCGCCACTCGACGCCCAGGGCCGGCGGCTACGAGACGCCCGAGGGGGTCGTGCACCTGACGCCGTTCGTTCCCGGCGAGGTGCGGCAGGTTTGGCGCGCCGAAGCGGTGAACGGCTGGGTCGCGCTGAACACCCGCCTCGATTGGGAGCGCAAGCTGAACGTCTATCGCTCCGACCCGCGCGGGGACATCGGCGTCTACCCCTGGGATCGCGGCGCCAACAACGAGTGCTGGGACCTGCGGGTCGAGACCGGCCAGGCGATCGTCGCCGACATGCGGTACGTCGGGCAGGGGTCGGTCGAGCTCGAGTATCTGGCCGGGCGGCCGGAACCGGTCATGACGGTCGACAACCGCGCGGGCGACACGTTGCTGACCGACGTGCGCTGGGCGGCGCGCAGCTACAAGATAGAGCGGGCGTTCGTCATCGACGAGGCCAGCAAGCGCGGGGGTCTGCCGGCGCTGGGGCCGGTCTTCGGTTTCCACCTCGCCGCGGAGGGCGCCCCCGACCGCCAGGTTCTGGAGCGCCCGATCGGTCCCATGACGGAGGGGCGTTCCGATGACCTGGAACTGGAGATGGTGGACGACCCGGCGCAGGTGCTGATCGAGGTTCCGCCGGGACGGGTCTATGGCTACCAGGTGGTGGTCGAGTACGCCCGGGTCGTCGCCCCGTTCACCGCGACCCTGAGCCTGGGCTCGTCGGTCTCCGGCCGTATCTCCGGCGAGGCGATGATCAAGGGGCGGTTCTTCGGCGTCAATCCCGTCCGCAGCGAGATCCAGGTGCTGGACCTCACCGCGGTCGGCGTCGATGGAGGACAGGGCGACCTGGTCGGCTCGCTGGAGCCGGCCTAGGCGGGCCTGCCTAGAGGGCCCCTCGCGCGTCGCAGCCACAGTTCGGCGACGATCAGGTTGGGAACCCAGGCCAGGAACGAGATGGCGCGGTACCAGGGCAGGAACGGCAGGTCGAGGACCATCACCAGCGGCAGGTAGAGCCGCAGGGTGACGGCCGCCAGGGTCAGGGCCCAGGAGCGGATCATCCAGCGGCGGTGCTCGACAAAGCGCCCCTGCACGGCCGCGCGCCAGCCCAGGACGTTGACGGCGATCCAGATGACCGCGAGCAGGCCAAAGCCCGCCGTGGCGATCGGTCCGGCGTGGGAGCCGGGCGCCAGGACCAGGCCCGCGACGCCGCCGACCAGGCATCCCAGCACATAGACCCTGCCGGTCCAGCGATGCGGCGAGGCCGCGCCCCGGCGCAGGGCGGGGATGAATTGCAGCGACCCGAGCACCAGCGCGGTGACCGAGCCGGCGATGTGGATGAACAGCCACGGAACCCCGCGCGGATTGCCCAGCGCCTGGGCCGGGGTCTGGGGCGGGTTCAGAAGGTAGCGCGCGGAATAGGCGGCGATCCCCAGGCACAGGAGGCCCAACACGATCCAGGCGAGGCGGGCGCGCCAGGACATGGGCGCTGGGTGGGGCGCTGGGT
>Ga0247823_10000929_pt1 | contig 24774 bp, 18 predicted proteins | sample 13C_PalmiticAcid_2_FD_192426 | JGI IMG/M metagenome (GOLD analysis project Ga0247823, IMG submission 192426) | Soil microbial communities from agricultural site in Penn Yan, New York, United States - 13C_PalmiticAcid_Day30 | ecosystem: Environmental > Terrestrial > Soil > Agricultural land... | reverse complement strand
AGGTACGCGAGATCAGGGCGCTGCTCGGACCGTATGGCGTCGAGCCGGTCTCGGCGGCCGAGCTCGATTTGCCTGAGCCCGACGAGACGGGGACGACCTTCGTCGCCAATGCCGAGTTGAAGGCGCTGCAGGCGGCGGACCTTTCCGGACTGCCAGCGCTGGCCGACGATAGCGGATTGTGCGTCGAGGCGCTGAACGGCGATCCCGGGATCTTCTCGGCGCGCTGGGCCGGCGAGAGCAAGGATTTCGCGGTCGCGATGCAGCGCGTCGAGGACAAGCTCGCCGCACTCCCGCCCGAGACCGGCCGCGATGCGCATTTCGTCTGCGCGCTCGCATTGGCCTGGCCCGACGGGCATGTCGAATGGTTCGAGGGCCGTGCCGACGGCGTATTGGTCTGGCCGCCGCGCGGTGATCGCGGCTTCGGCTATGATCCGGTGTTCGTGCCACACGGCCACGACGTGACCTATGGCGAGATGGATCCCGAGGCCAAGCACGCGATGAGCCACCGGGCGGATGCTTTCCGGCAATTGGTGGCCGCGGTTTTCTGACTCATCAAATCCTCCCTCGCGCAGCGGGGGAGGTGGCGCCAAGGGCGACGGAGGGGGCGTCGCCACACGCGCAATTGCCCGCGGACACGCCCCTCCACCACTTCGTGGTCCCCCACCCCGCTTCGCGAGGAGGATTTTGAAGGTCAGGGCCGATACCCCGGCGGCTGTTCCGGGTTCGCCTGATCGGTCCGCGGCGCGCGCGTCGGGATCGGCACCGTGTCCAGCGCCTCGGGCACCAGCGCCAGCGTCTGGATCGCGGCAAGGCCCCATTGCGCCGCGCCGTTGGTCGACACGCCCGGCCATTCCACCACGCCGCCGGGCAGCTTCACCCGCGGATCGCCCTTGACCATGCGCATTCCCGCCTCGCCCGAATAGAATTCCGCCGCCGCACGCCGCGCGAGTGCAGCGTCGCCGGTCTGCTTCGCCAGATAGGCGGTGAGCCGCGAATGGCCCTGTTTGAGATTGCGCCCGCCATAAGGCCGGTTGAACCGCGCCGCCCATTCGTCACGCGGCGCATTGTACCAGCGGCAATAATCGAGCCACGCCACGCGGAAACGCGGCACATCGATCAGCGCGATCAATTCGGCCTGGATCTCGACCGCGCCGAATACCGAATTGAGATGCGAGATGCCGATAGTGTCGCGGCTCAGAAAGCGCCCGCTCGCCAAATCATAGGGCGCCCCGCCGGTCAGCCAGCCATTGGGCATGCGGCCGATGCTGTCCATCCCCCCAGCGATGCGGTCGCGCCACTTTCTGTCGCCGGTGCGCTCCCATTCGGTCAGCCACGCGCCTGCGCAGACCGCCCAGGTCGTGCCGAACGACATCTGGATCACGCCCTTGGGAAGATCTTCCTTCGGCGCACCGGTTTTCCGTCCGATCTCGACGGTCTGAAGCGTCTGCTCGGAATGGATCAAAGCGCGCATCAGATCGCCGACGCGCTCATCGGCAGTCAGATAATAGAAGATGCGTCGATACGCGGCGTTGCTGACCCGCGGTTGTTTCGAGCTGTCGCTCCAGTGCTGGACGCCGTGCCGCGTGCCGAGTCCGGCGAAGCGGCCGAGATGATAGACGTCGACTTCGCCGGTGTGTCGCGTCATCGCCTCAGCGAGCCGCCAGCTCTTCGCGTCGCCCGAGCGGAGCGCCGCGTACCACAGCCACAGATCGGTCGAGAGCTCGCTATTGTCCCATGCGAACCCGCCAATGTCATATTTCCACTGGTGCCGGTCCGGATCGTAGCTGTGCATCACATCGCCATGATCCCAGAAGCCGTACCAGCTGCGCCGATCGACTTCGCCGTCATAAAAATCGATCAGATTGGCCAGCTGGTCCTCGATCAGCGCGCGGGCGGGAGTCGAGCGGTCGGGCAAACTCCAATCGCCGAACACGCCGGCGGCATGGAGGTGCGCGGGTTCGGCCATCAGCTGGGGTGGAGTCGCGGCAGCATGGGCGAGTGCCTGCAGCCGCGGCGTTTCGGGCGTCGCGTAGAACGCCCAGAGCATCATTTCGCTGGTCCGCGCTATCCCTTTTGGATCGTCCCAGCCGGGCTCGTAATCCTCATAGGTGATATCGAGGCCCTGATTCTGGGTATCGTATCCCTCCATCCCCATCGTGCCGTGATAGGGTCTGAGGTCCATCGGCTTCGCCTCGGGGGACCAGAGCCATGCGGTGAGGCTCGCACTGTCCGAGGCGGCACTCCGAATGTCGATCTGGGTCGGGTGGCGCTGCCAGAAATAGCGCGCGGCGATCCCCGCTCCGCCCTGCGGCCCGCCGACATAGCCGAAGCCAGGCGCGCGGCGGCCTTCGTCGGAATCGATCCAGCCATGCCCCTCGCCGGTGCGCTTGGTCAGCGTGAAGCCGTTGGCCGAGAGCTGCGACAGGCTGAAATCGCCCCATGCCGGAATGCGCTGGAGCAACTTGCCGACCGGATCGCGAATCTCCGCCATCGGCACCGCCCTTCCGGCGATCTGCGCCGCACGCAACGACTTGCCCGGATCGCGGCGCAACCCGGTGAGCGGCCGCACCGCCTCGGCGAACATCGCGTCATCGGCGGTGGCGAACCGGACATGGCGATCATGAAGGGCGCCGCGCATCGGCACGTCGGTGGCCACGCCGAGCGCCGAGATGTGATCGGTCGCGTCGAGATCGAGCACGAAGCTGTGGACCACCCGCAGCGCGTCCGACCCGGCATAAGCGTAGAGCCGCACCACGAACGGCAGCACCGATCGCCCGCCGCCGACATGGCGTCCCTCGATCCGCACCACCGCGCGCACCGGCCCCTTCTGCTCGACCACCGCGCGTTCGATCGTTCCCGTCAACGCCACGCGTTCGCCCTCGGGTGATCCGGCGCGAATCTCGCCGAGCAGCCGGGCATTGGCGAGCAGCATCCGTTCGCCGTTCTTCGCCGAGCGAATCGCCGCCGACCCGCTTTTCGCGATCTCCCATTCGAGCGCGCCCGAGCGGACGAAGATCGCGTCGTCAGTCTCGCGCACCGATACCGGCGCCACGGGCAGCGTCGGTCGGCCTCTGGCCACTACGAGCTTGTCGCTCCCCGCCCCCGCAGCCACCGCGTGCGCGGTCCATTTGATCGAGCCATCGGGCCAATATGCCGTCGGCCAGCTCTGCGAGGGCAATTCGCCGCCCGCGCCGCGGACCGTCAGCGCCTGCCCCTTGGCCAGCGTCCCGCGCGCCCAGGCGACGCCGAAGGTCTGGCCGGTATGGATCTCGGGTGCGGCGCCGTCGATCCAGCGTAGCGGCGCCTCGACCTTCTTGTTCCGCGACGCCTGCGCCAGCGCCGGACTTGCGCCCGCGACAGTCGCCGACAGGATCGTACCCTGCATCATCGTGCGTCGCGTCAGGCGCATGCCTCTCTCCTATGGTTTTCCGATGCGCAGATTGCGGATGCGCAAATGGCTCCTGGTGGTGCGCAGCGCGAACCAGCCGCGCCGATAGGGCCTGGCGTCCTCGAGCGTGAAGATCCGCCGCCCGTCCCGCTCCACCGCGATGTGCTGCCCGTCGGCGATCAGCCGAACATGCGTCCAGCGATTGGCGACGAGCAAATTCTCGGCACCCTTCAGGTCGTGCCCGGGAAGCAGGGGCCGGTTGCCCGGCGCACCGATATAGCGGCGAAAGCGCGTCGTCGTGTTCCGGTTGCCGCCGATCCCGACATAATAGGTTTGCAGGTCGTCATATTCGGCAAAGGCGCCCGAGCGCTTCTTCGCAAATACCGACCCTCCGTGCAGGTGCGGATCGCGCGCCATCCAGAAGGCATTGAGATCGCTGACTTCGTCATGGGCGCCCCCTTCGGACACCGCCAGCGCATCGAAGTCGATCGCGACGGAGCCGCGAAGCTCATGCCGGTACCAGAGCGACAGCCCCGCCGGCGTCTCGATGTCGATGCCATCGCCAAAGGTGACGAATGCTGCCTGTTCGGCCTCGATTCGCCAGTCGCCGGCCACTGGAACAGTCGCCGGTCGCGCACCGCCCGCACAGCTCGCGACGAACAGGCATCCCGCCAGCGCGGCGAGGCGCGCGCCCGGCATAGTGGCGGCCGCAGCAAGCGCGGCGCCGGCACGGGCGACGCTGGTCCTCACACATACCTCCCCACTCGGCTTCGTTGGCCGCTCGCAGATCCCTTGGCTAGCTGCAATGGATACCAGCGTGACGCAGGATTGGAAGAGAATTCACGATATGTGACATATTAATCCATATTGTGGGAGTCCTGCCGAACGCAGTCTTTACGGCCGCGCTGAATCAAAAATGCGCGGACCCGACATTCGGAAAGCCGAAATCGCAACGTCTACCCTTTGCGGGACCGCTTCTGCGTGAAGCCCTAACAGGGGGAAGACATGAAAACCTGGTATCTACGGCGTCTCATGATGCTCGGCACGGCAGCCGGTGCCGTTGCTCTCGCCTCTGCGGCGGATGCGCAGGTGGTCGAGAGCGCGGCACCGGCGGCCGGCCCCATCACGGCCGGCGAGGCGGCTCAGAACGAAAGCGTCCCCGAGATCCTCGTCACCGGATCGCGGATCGATCGCGCCGGCTTCGACGCGCCGACCCCGACCACGATCATCGGCGGCGACGATCTGCTCCGGGGCAATCGCCCGAGCATCGCGCAGGTGCTGAACGATCTGCCCCAGTTCCGCGCATCGACCACGCCGGTCACCAATTTCTCGGGCACCGCGTCGGGCTCGTCGCCGGCCGATCTGCGCGGCCTCGGCACCTCCCGGACGCTGACGCTGCTCAACGGCCGCCGTTTCACCGGCGCGGGCGATCTCAACACCGTGCCGCAGGGCCTGATCAGCCGGGTCGAGGTCGTCACCGGCGGCGCCTCCGCGGCCTGGGGCTCGGGCGCGGTCGGGGGGGTGGTCAACATCCTGCTCGACGACAAGCTTCAGGGGCTGACGATCGGCGCCCAGACCGGCGCCTCGTCGCGCGGCGACGCGTTCCGCTACGGGTTCGACGCGACGTTCGGCACCAGCTTCGCCAGCGGCGCGGGCCATTTCATGATCGGCGGACAATATTTCAACGACCATGGCGTGCTGGATCGCGATTCCCGCCCCAATCTGGGCAGCACGACGCTCTACACCAACCCGGCCGGCGCGGCGCATGCCTTCGTCATCGCGCGCGACGTCAATTATTCCAACGCCAGCGTCGACGGTCTGATCACCACCGGCGTGCTCGCCGGGCAGACCTTCAATCGCGACGGCACGCTGCGCCCGTTCCAGTACGGTAATCCGCGCGGCAGCCAGGTGATGGTCGGCGGCGAAGGCACCAGCCTGCGCGACGAGACCGCGCTGGCGGCGCCCTATGAGCGGCTGAACGGCTATGCCCGCGCCAGCTTCGAAGTCGGCGATGCCAAATTCTGGGTCGATGGCAGCTATTCGCGGATGTCTGCGGAATATCCCTTCTACGCCGAGAGCAACCGCGACAACATCACGATCTCACGCGACAATCCCTATCTGTCGGCCGCAATCCGCAACCGGCTGATCACGGCGGGACAGACCGGCTTCCGGCTGGGCCGCGTGTTCGAGGATTACGGCTATCGGACCTTTGGCTACACACGCGAGACGATCGACGCCGCGATCGGCATCGACGGATCGTTCGCCGACGGCAAGTGGCGCTACAGCGCCTATTACGGCCATGGCCAGCTGTCCGACGACCGCGGCTATCTCAACCAGAAGGTGACCGCCAATTTCAACCGCGCGATCGACGTGGTGCTCAGCCCGATCACCAATTTGCCGGTGTGCCGGGTCGCGCTGACCGATCCGACCACGGCGTGCCGCCCGCTCAACCTGCTCGGCGCGGGCAATGCCGATCCGGCGGCGGTGGCCTATGCCTTCTCGTCGGCGGCGCATGTCCGCAACACCACAAAGCTCGACACCGCAGCAGTCAGCCTGCGCGGCGATCCTTTCTCTCTATGGGCCGGCCCGGTATCGATCGCGGTCGGCGCCGAAGCGCGCTGGGAATCGATCGGATCGAGCGGGCTCGACGCGCTGTCGGCCGCGCAGGCGTTCAGCACCTTCAACTTCTCGTCGATCGAGGGCGCGTTCAACGTCAAGGAAGGCTTTGGCGAGGTCGCGGTTCCGCTTCTCGACCAGGATTACAGCAAGCTCAAGCTGAGTGCCGCGGGCCGCTACAGCCATTACAGCAACACCGGCAGCGTGACCTCGTGGAAGCTCGGCGTGACCAATCGCATCTATGACGATCTGCTGCTGCGCGTGTCCCGGTCGCGCGACATCCGGTCGGGCAGCCTGAGCGAATTGTTCAATACCCGATCGACCACCCAGTCGAACATCGCCGACCCGGTCACCAGGACCACGTATCAGATCGTCACCTTCGGCGGCGGCAATCCGACGCTCGACCCGGAGATCGGACAGACCACGACGATCGGCGGCTCCTATTCGCCTTCGTTCGTTCCCGGGCTGAACCTGTCGGTCGATTATTTCGACATCCGGATCAAGGGCGCCATCGCCACGCTGAGCGGCCAGGACATCGTCACCCGCTGCGCCAACGGCAACGCCGCACTCTGCAGCCAGATCGTCCGGGCGAACGGCCTCATCACCACGGTGTTCGCGACCTTCGTGAACCTCGCCGAGTACAGGACGCACGGTGTGGATTTCGAGGCATCCTATGTGCTGCCGCTCGCCAATCTGTCGCCCGCGCTGCCGGGCTCGCTGCGGTTTCGCGGGCTCGCGACCTATGTCCCCAGCCTGACGACCGACGACGGCGTCAGCAGGATCGAATATGTCGGCGACGTGGGAGAAGCGGTGCCGTTCGGCACGCCGCGGTGGCGCGGGACGGCGAGCATCACCTATCAGGACAAGGTGCTGAGCGCCGATGCGCGGCTGCGCTATGTCGGTGGCGGCGTCTGGAACCATTTGCTCGACATCGAGAACAACCGGATCTCGGCACGGACCTATCTCGATCTCGGCGCGCGCGTGCGGATCGCCGAATTGACCCTGTCCGCCAGCGTCAACAACGTCTTCGACGTGGATCCGCCGCTGACCACGACCGGACAGATCCATTACGACCAGATCGGGCGCTATTTCTCGATGGCGGCGAAAATCAGTTTCTGATCGGTCGAATATCGCGATCAGATCGAGACCGGAGGAAATTGCATGAGCCCACGTCGTCGCGTCTCGTCAGGCCGCGCATTCGCGGCGGTTCTTTCGATCGCCCTTGCGGCACCGGCGGCCGGCCAGGCGGTGCGGGTGGTCGCGCCCTCGGACGTGGATCCGATCTTCGCGAAATGGGACTCGGATGCCGCACCGGGCTGCGCCGTGGCGGTCGATCGGGCGGGGAAGACGGTGCTGACCCGCGCCTGGGGCATGGCCGATCTCGAGCATGGTATCCGCAACAGCGCCGATACGGTGTTCGAGGCCGGATCGGTATCGAAGCAATTTACCGCCGCCGCCGTGCTGACATTGATCGATGCCGGCAAGCTCCGGCTCGACACCGACGTGCGGACGATCCTTCCCGAGCTGCCCGATTATGGCCGGGTGATCACCGTCGACCGGCTGCTCAACCACACCAGCGGCCTGCGCGACTGGGGCGGAGTCGCGGGCCTGGCCGGCTGGCCGCGCGGCACGCGGATCTACACCCAGAAGGATTTCCTCGGCATCGTCGCCAGGCAGAAGGCACTGAATTTCGAGCCCGGCGCAGAATCGAGCTATTCGAACACCGGCTATAATTTGCTCACCGAAATCGTCCGGCGAGTCAGCGGCAAGTCGCTCGCCCGGTTCAGTCGCGAGACCTTCTTCATCCCGCTCGGCATGACGCACAGCCAGTGGCGCGACGATTTCCGGCGGATCGTGCCGAACCGGGCGCAGGCCTATGACTGGCGCGACGGGCGGTACGAGCAGGACATGCCGTTCGAGAATAGTTATGGCAATGGGGGGCTGCTGACGACGGTCGGCGACCTGCTGACCTGGAATCGCGCGCTCGACAGCGGCGCGCTCGGCGGGTTCGTCACGCGCAAATTGTCCGAACGCAGCACGCTGCGCGATGGCCGCGCGCTCACCTATGGCCGCGGATTGTTCAACTACGTGTTTCACGGCACCGAAGAGATTTCGCATGCCGGCTCGACCGCGGGGTATCGCGCGTGGCTCGGCCGTTATCCGGCATACCACCTGTCGGTGGCCCTGCTGTGCAATGCCGGCAACGCCGATTCCGCGATGGCGCGCAAGGTCGCCGCTCTGTTCCTCCCCGCGACCTCGACCGTGGCCCGCCCGGCGAAGACGCTGGACGGCCTGTTCGTCGATCAGGCGTCGGGTACGCCGCTCGACGACGCCCGCTATCAAGCGAACGAGACCAGAACGGTATCGAGGGACCGGATCGAGCTGATCGGCCGCGACGGCAATATCGCAGTTTTCGTGCGCACCGCCCCGGTGGTCGTGGCGGCGGTGAAGCTCGATGCCTATGCCGGGCATTATGCGAGCGACGAGGTCGGCGCCGTCTACGATATCGCCGCGGCCCCCGACGGCCTCGTCTGGCGCATCCGCGACCGGCCCGATTTCGCGCAGGCGCTCCGCCCGGTCTATCGCGATGCGTTCCAGGGCGAGAATGGCCTGTTTCGCTTCGTTCGCGACGCCGCCGGCAAGGTGACCGCATTGACGATCAGCGTCGATCGCGCGCGCAACGTGCGGTTCGCGCGACTACGCTGAGGGGGGTTCATGCGTGAGGTTATGCAAATTCGGAATGACGTGTTCGAAACCGGCATTGGACGGGCTCCCGCCCAAGCGGCAGCATCCGGTTCATGCAGGAGGATCGGTGCCTATTCGACGAATACGCAGGCCGCATGCGGTTATTCATCGCCGCCCGATCTAGTAATCGCAGCGATGTTGAAGATATGACGCAGGAAACCTTCCTGCGATTCTATTCATTACGCCAAGACAGAGAGATAGATCATCCGCTCGGTTACCTATATCGTATCGCGCTCAATCTGATGATCGACCGCAGCCGGCGGCGCTCTCCATTGAACCATGCGATCGAAATCGGCGATGTCGCCGAAAGCTGCCTGTCGACAAAGCCGCGCCAGGAAGAAGCACGACGCGCCGCCGATCTGCAGCGCGCCTATCAGGCCGCGTTGGCGGAATTGTCGCCGCGATGCGCGCAAGTCTTTCGCCTGCGCCGGCACGGCGAGATGGCGACGCCCGAGGTCGCGGCGCATCTGTCCATCACGACGCGCATGGTCCAGAAACACATGGTGACCGCGATGGCGCATCTCCAGCATCGCCTGCGGCCATTCCTCTTCGACGATCATTCGGACCCGGACGACGCCGAGAGGTCGAGCGTGCCAGCCAGGTGCCAGAGGATTTCGAGTTCCGCTGCACATGCATAGATCGCGGGATCGCGAAGCATCGCGGCGAAATCCGCGTCCGACACGGGGCCGTCGCCGGTGATCCGATCGACCAACTGCGCGAAAGCCTCGGGCCCGATATCCGGCTGCGTCATGTGCCTCTCTGCATATCGCAGCATTTCTGGATGCGTCGATCATGGTAGAACGCCGCGCTGCGCGAATGCGAACCCGGTGCGCAAAAGATCGATCGGGTTCGCATCGTACCGGCGGCTGCGTCCTATTCTGATCCCCACCTGAAAGGCTCGTCATGGCGTCTCTCCTCTTTCTCGCCACGACGTTCGCGATCGCCCCTGCGCCGGCGGATGCGCGAAGCGACGCGGCCGCACAGGCGATCCTCGCCAGTCCCGTCTATAAGGCCGCGGTCGCCCAGCTCGATCGCGAGCATGACCGGATCGTCGACGACATCGTCACGCTGACCGAAATCCCGGCGCCGCCGTTCAAGGAAGCGCAGCGCGCCGCCGCCTATCGCGACATGCTGAAACAGGCCGGGCTGGAGAATGTCGAGATCGATGCCGAGGGCAATGCCATGGGCCTTTATCGCGGCACGGCGGTGGCCGGCGGGCCGGTCGTCGTGCTGGCGGCGCATCTCGATACCGTGTTTCCGGAAGGGACCAAGGTGACCGTGCGGCGCGAGGGCAACCGCCTGCATGCGCCCGGCATCGGCGACGATACGCGCAGCCTCGCGGTGATCCTCGCTTATGCCCGGGCGATGAAGGCGAACGCGATCCGGACCACATCCGACATATTGTTCGTCGGCAATGTCGGCGAGGAAGGACCGGGCGACCTGCGTGGCGTCCGCTATCTCTTCACGCGCGGCGCGTACAAGGATCGCGTGAAGGCGTTCGTGTCGATGGACGGCACCGATCCGCAGCGCATCGTCAATGGCGGCGTCGGATCGAAACGCTACCGGGTGACCTGGAAAGGCCCTGGCGGCCACAGCTACGGCGCGTTCGGCCTCGTCAACCCGATGGTCGCGATGGGGCAGGCCGTCAGCGATCTCTACAAGCTGGCCGTACCCAAATCGCCGAAGACAACCTATGCCGCCAGCGTGACCGGCGGCGGCACTTCGGTGAATTCGATCCCGAACGAGGTCTTCACCGAATTCGACATGCGATCGGAGGACCCGGCCGAACTCGCCAGGCTCGAGCAGCGCTTCGTCGCGATCGTCCATGCCAGCACCGAAGGCGAGAACCGCGCCCGCGAAACCCGCGAGGGCAAGGTCACCGCCGAGCTCAAGCTGATCGGCGACCGGCCCGCCGGCAGCACGCCTGTCACGGCCGAGATCGTGCAGATTGCGACCAGCGTGATCCGGGCCAACGGGATGACCCCCACCCCGTCCTTCTCGTCGACCGATTCCAATTTGCCGATGAGCCTCGGCATCCCGGCAATCACGATCGGATCGGGCGGGTCGGGCGGACGCGCCCACTCGCTGGACGAATGGATCGACGTGGAGAAGGGCGTGAGCCTGCGCGGCATGTCTGTCGGGCTCGGCATCCTTCTCGCTGTCGCGGGTGCCGAATGAGCCCGCGATCGGCGCGCCGTCTCTTCTTTCTTCTCGGAGCAGCGCTCGGCGCGGCGCTGCCCCCCGGCGCTTCGGCGCAGGAAGCGCTGACCATTGCGCCGGTTCCGACCACGCCGGTCGAAGGCGAGTTCACGCTCGCGGCCGCCGGGGACCTCATCTATCTGCGACCGATGCTCGCAACCCTCGCGGCGCGCAGCCCGGACATGCTGCGCCTGTTGCGCGGTGCCGACGTGACCTTCGGCAATTTCGAGACGACGGTGCTCGATCTCGCGACCACCAAAGCGGTGGCGCAGGCCGAATCCGGCGGTACCTGGATGCTCGCCGATCCCCGGGTTCCCGACGACGTCGCCGCGCTCGGCTTCGACATGGTCAGCCACGCCAACAATCATGCGACCGACTGGGGGGTAGAGGGAATGGCGGAGACCGGCCGCCGCCTGACCGATGCCAAACTCGTCTGGTCCGGCACCGGCCCGAGCATGGCCGCCGCGCGCGGACCGCGCTACATCGACGTGGCGAAGGGCCGCGTCGCATTGGTCTCGGCGACCTCGACCTTCACGCCGATGTCGCGCGCCAGCGATGCGGTGGGCGAAGTCGCCGCCCGGCCGGGGGTCAACAGCATCCGCACGGTCCGCACCACGCTGGTGACGCCCGAACAGCTCGAAATGCTGGGCGCCATCGCCGCCAGATCGCCACTGCGCGCCGACGGCCGGTCGGCCGATGCAGTGACGCTGTTCGGCAATCGCTTCGCAGCCGGCGACACCGGCGGCAGGCATCTCGACTATCGCTATCGGATGAATGCCGGCGACCTTTCGGAAAATGTCCGCGCGATCCGCCAGGCGAAGCAGAACAGCAATTTCGTGCTCTATTCGGTGCACAATCACGAGCCCGGTAACGACTTTCAGGAGCCTGCCGACTTTGCGATCGAGCTTGCGCGCAAGGCGATCGACGCGGGCGCCGATGCCTATATGGGCCACGGCCCCCACCAGCTGCGCGGGATCGAAATCTACAAGGGCAAGCCGATCTTCTATTCGCTCGGCAACTTCGCGATGATGAACAACTCGCTCGATGTCGTGCCCGCCGACATGTACGATCAGTTCGGCGTCCGCCCCGAGAGTGCGACGGTGCCGGAGTTGCTCCAGGCGCGGAACGCGCGCACTTTCAGCGATCCCAATCTCTATGAATCGGTCATCGCTCTGTCGCGCTATTCCGGCGGGCAGCTGGCGGAGATCCGGCTTTATCCGATCGATCTGGGGGTCGAGCTCAAGGGCGCCGATCGCGGCGTCCCGCGCATGGCGTCACGCACCCATGGCGACAAGATCCTCGCCCGGCTGCAGAAATTGTCCGCAGCGCTGGGCACGGTGATCCACATCGAGAATGGCGTCGGCGTGATCCGCCTCGCCGGCGCACCGCAGGGCAGACGATAACCAGATCCCGGTTCGGATCAGTCCCGCGGCATCCGCCACGCGATCTCGCCGGCGATCACGATACTCCCATCGCCGGCAGCGCGCAGGCGGCTTCCCACAATTGGTTGACCGATTGGCGCGTGCGCCTCGCCGAGCGATACATGCGGATCTCCATCCGGACATCGGCGCCGAGATCGCACAGATACCCGCTCGCCAGATCGCGCCGGATCAGGCTTTCGGGCAACCACGCGATGCCATGGCCCGCCAGCACCATCGCCTTCAGAATCTCGGCGACGGCGTTGTCGTTCACATGGCTCGTCATCAACTGCACGTTCGACACCCGCGCCGCATAGGCGCTCATCCGGCCGAGAAAGGAGTCCGCGCCATAAGCGAGCAGCGACGCCTCGCCACCCAGTTCGAACACCGGTTTGCCATTCTCGCAACGCGAGGCGGCGAGCAGCCGGTCTTCGCCCAGAACGATGAAGGGAAAGCGCTCGGGATCGATCGACAGCGGCACCGCGTCGTGATGAAAGGTGAGCAGGAAATCGCTCTTCCCCTCGACCAGCGACTGGATGCAATTGTGCGAATTATCGGCGAGAACCTCGGTCTTCAGCGGGCCGAGCGTGCGTTCGATATCCTTCAACCATTCCGGGAACACGCTGAGCGCCAGGGTGTGCAGCGCCGCGAAGCTGATCGTCCGGCGCGACAGTCGCCGCCGCGCGTGCATGTCGCTGCGCGCGTCCTGCAGCATGTTGAGCACTTCGTCCGCGGTTTCGCGAAACAGCTTCCCTTCATGGGTGAGCGAGGTCGGATAGGTGCTGCGATCGATCAATGCGACGCCGAGCCAGGTTTCGAGCGCCTGGATCCGCCGGCTGAACGCGGACTGCGTGACGTTGCGCGCCGCCGCCGATCGCGAGAAGCTGCGCGTGTCGCACAGGCTGACGAAATCCTCGAGATGCTTCAAGTCCATCAGATGTCCGCCCCGCTGCGCGCCCGTCGAGCCGCCCCGGCCCTGTCTGATCGAACCCGGATGAAATTGTCAAAGACGGCGACTGCACCACCGCCGCCAGAGGTTCGCTTGGCGAACGAACCTGCGTCTTGGCTTACGAGTGACGCGTGCCGCGCGTGGCACGAACGGAGAGAGTGTCCCTGATGCGCAAACGTGTCGACGTGCTCGTGATAGGCGGCGGCATCGCAGGCATTTCCGCGGCCGCGCGCATCGCGCGGCACGCGGAAACCATCGTCCTCGAGCGTGAATCGGCGCTCGGCTATCATTCGTCCGGCCGCAGCGCGACTTTCTATCATTTCGGGATCGGCAACGACTGCGTTCGCGGCATGACCGCGGCGAGCAGCGACTTCTTCGCCAATCCGCCCGCCGACTATGCCGACGGACCGTTATGGACCGAGAAGGCCGCGCTCTTCGTCGCCGACGCGGCATCGCTTCCCGAACTCGATGCGCTGCAGGTCGAGATGGATCGCTTCACCAGCACCGTCCGTCGCGTGGGAGCAGCGGAAATGCTGAAGATCGTGCCCGTGCTGAAGACCGGCGATGGCGGCATCGTCGCAGGCTTGCTCGATACCGGCGGACGAAAGCTCGATGCGGACGCGTTGCTTCAGGCCAATGCCCGGGCGTTTCGCCGTGCCGGCGGAAAGATCGTGTTCGATGCCGCGGTCGGAGCGGTGACCCGTGATGGCGATCGCTGGAACGTCGCCACGCAGAACGACGAATATTCCGCGCGGATCCTCGTCAATGCCGCCGGCGCATGGGCCGACGAAATCGCCGGGCTCGCGGGCGTCAGGCCCCTCGGACTGCAACCCCTGCGCCGTACGATCATCGGCTTCGCGCCGCCATCGGATGTGGACGTTTCGGGCTGGCCGTTCCTGAAGACCGTCAGCGAGGAGGGCTTTTACATGCTCCCGGACGCCGGACTCCTGCTCGCCTCTCCCATGGACGTCACCCCGCATGGCCCGTGCGACGTGCAACCCGAGGAGTATGACGTCGCATTGGCGGCCTGGCGCGTCGAGCAGGCGACGACGCTCAACGTCGCGCGCGTCAGCACCCGCTGGGCAGGGTTGCGCAGCTTCGTCGCCGACAAGGTGCCGACCGCAGGCTTCGCGCCCGATGCACCGGGTTTCTTCTGGCTGGCGGGACAAGGGGGCTATGGCCTCCAGACGTCGCCGGCGATGTCCGTCGCGGTCGAATCGCTGATGTTCGATCTGCCTTGGCCCGAAGCGCTTTCGCGGCAAGGACTGCGGGAGGCGCATATTCGCCCCGAACGTCTCTATCCTGCTTCCGGGACAAGCGCGTAAGCTGAAAGATCGGTCGTGAGGCCGCCGCGCGCGGGCCTTTCGTCGCGACAGGAAGCGCCTCCGTCACGCCATGGACCCGAGCCCGCGTCACAGGCGCGTAACAACTCTTTCCTAGCGGCTCGGCGAGCCGGACGGGGGAATTGACGAATATGGCAATGGCGGTTCGACGATCATCGCGGGATCGAAGCTCGCTGAATCGCGCCTATCCGCTCTAGAAAGGGCAGCGCGCGAAAACCGAAAGGCCGCTGAGCCGCCGACGCGCGATGCAAGCTCATGAGAACGCGCCAACCCGGATCCGCGGATTCCGGGAATGCGGGCGCTCGTCACCGATCAAGCGGCAAAATACCGCGCAAACAAAAGGGGTCAAAAAATGCATCGTTCAAGCACGCGTTTCGAATGCGCCACGCATCTTCTCGTCGGGGCCGCCATCGCCGCGCTGGCCACCGTCCCCGCCTCCGCGCAGACCGCGCCGGCCGCCAGCGAGGGCGAAGCGGGCGAGGAGATCGTCGTTTCCGGCTATCGCCGCAGCCTCGACGAGGCGATCGAGATGAAGCGCGAGACGATCGGCTTCTCGGACTCGATCGTCGCCACCGACATCGCCGACTTTCCCGAGCAGAATCTCTCCGAAGCGCTGCAGCGCGTTCCCGGCGTGACGATCGAGCGCGACAAGGGTCTCGGAACCCGCGTCAACGTCCGCGGCCTGCCGACCGAATTCACCTTCGTCTCGATCAACAAGCTGGCGACCGCTTCCGGCTCGGGCGGGCGCGACGTCGAGTTCGACATCTTCGCCTCCGAACTGATCCAGTCGGTCACCGTGCAGAAGTCGCCCACTGCGTCGGACGAGGAAGGCGGCATCGCCGGTTCGGTCTCGATCCGCACCGCACGGCCTTTCGACACCCCCGGCCTGCGCCTCGTCGGCAGCGCGGAAGGCGCGTACAATTCGATCTCCGAGAAGATCGATCCCAATTTCTCGTTCCTCGCCAGCAACACTTTCGGCGATTTCGGCGTGCTGGTCTCGGTCGCCAGGCAGCAGCGCACCAACCGCACCGATTCGAACTCGGGGATCAACTTCCGTCCGATCTCGCGCTGGACCGATCGCGCCGGCGCCAACCGCAACCAGGCGATCGCGGTGCTGCAACGCGACGCCGGCATCACCTTCACCGATGCCGCCAAGAACAAGATCGTCTTCCTCGACAAGGTCGGCGACCGCGTCTACCAGAACGATCAGGAACGGCTCGGCCTGTCGGGCTCGCTCCAGTACAAGCCCAGCGACAATTTCAGCCTCGCCTTCGACGCCTTTATCGGCTCGTACGACACGGTCGAGGACGAATATGACGCGGCCGGCTATTCGGCGTCGAGCAATTCGACGCTCGAGACGATCCACGAATATGACGCCACGACGCTCTCGAAGGACGGCATCATCGTGCTGCGCGACGTCTCCTACACCAACACCCAGCACGAATTCCTGAGCAAGGAATATCTCAACGAGACCGATTATCGCCAGTTCGGCACCGAGATGAACTGGACGACCGGCAACTGGAAGATCAATGCGCTGGGCGGCTATTCGGGCGCGAAGAAGACGCTCGACTTCGCCAATCTCAAACATGTCGCCTATGCCCCGTCGCGCACCCGCTATACCGAGAATGGCGGCGAGACGATCCCGAGCGCCAATCCGCGCACGATCGACATGTACAACGCGCCTTCCGCCTATCTGTTCGAGGCGTACGAGACGACGCGCGAGCGGATCAAGGACGACAAATACGCCGCCCAGCTCGATGTCAGCTACGCATTCGATGCGTCCGCGCTGAAGCGCTTCAACTTCGGCGGGCGCTACACCAGCAAGACCAACGAGCGCGAATATGGCGAAGAGAAGATCCAGGGTCCGACGCGCGGCAGCACCGCTTATGTCAACAGGCGCACGCTGGCCGACAGCCCACTCGAGAAGGTGACCGACATCGTCGGCGGCAAGGGCTATCAGGCGCGCGATCTCGCCTGGGCGCAGATCTCGAACGAATATGCCCGCGACTTCTTCCGCCCCGCCGGCTTCGTCACGCCCTTCGGCGATGCCAATTACTACAAGGTCAAGGAAGAGACGCTCGCCGGCTATGCGATGGTCGATTTCGAATTCGACGTGTCGGTGCCGCTGTTCGTCAATCTCGGCGGCCGCTATCTGCGGACCACGATCCGCTCGGAAGGCTTCCACCAGATCCAGAATCCGAACGGCACCACCGGACTCACCCCGGCGCCGGTGGCGAGCGAGGGCCGCTACGAGAAGTTCCTGCCCTCGTTCAACGCGCATGCCGAGCTGACCGACAGCCTGTATCTGCGCGCCGCCGCCTCGCAGACGCTGATCCGCCCGGCGCTGACCGACCTCGCCTACAAGCGCACGGCGAGCTGGAACGACTTCCGCTTCACCGACGGAAACCCCAACCTTAAGCCGACCTATGCCGATCAGTGGGAAGTCGGCGTCGAGAAATATCTCGGCCGCGGCGGCATCCTGGCCGCGTCCTATTTCTGGAAGAAGATCAAGGGCGTGGTGCAGAACCAGCTGACCGGCGTGGTGCCCGACGTGACCAAGTACAATGCCAACGGCACGATCGACGGCGTCTACGACTTCGACGTCTATCAGCCGGTCAATGCCGAGGGTTCGTACACGGTGAGCGGCGTCGAGCTCAACGCGGTGCTGCCGTTCGGCATGTTCGCCGATTGGGCGGACGGCTTCGGCATCAACGCCAACGTCACCTTCCTCGACAGCTCGCTGACCGGCCAGTCGGACCTCGACATCGATACGTCGCCGATCGGCCTCGCCGACAATACCTACAACGCCACGGTCTTCTACGAGGACGGCCCGGTTTCGCTGCGCGTGTCGTACAATCGCAAGGGCGCCTATGTGGAGCGGATCGAGCGCAACATGTATCCGGTCTATCGCGACGCCTATGGCCAGTTCGATATCTCGGCGAGCTATCAGCTGACGCCGAACTTCCGCGTCGAGCTGCAGGGCATCAACGTGGGCAACGCGAAGACCAGCGGCTACACGATGGATCCGTCGTTCCCGACCACGTACGAATTCTCGGGAAGCCGCATCAGCCTGGGCGTCCGCGCCCAGTTCTGATCTTGCCTCGGGCCGGCATGCCTTTTCGCAATGCCGGCCCGGTCCTTCCGGTCCCCGCGCCGCATCGGACGCGACGATTCTCGATCCGTCCGCCGGCGGCGGTGGCGATCACGGCGCAGGACAGATCACGGCCGTCGGGCCACCAGCATCGGCAACAGGGCGCTGATAGCCCGGCGGCGAGGGCAATCGTCGGCGAAACCGGCATTGCGGACCTCCTCCGACTTCGTCAGATCTTCCTTCACGGGCCGCGGTGGCGCGGCGGAGGGGGACCCATGCTGTCCAGACAAGACATGGTAGCCGCATCGATCATGGGCTCGACCATCGCGGTATGCGGTACGTGCATTTGGCTCATTTCGCGGGGGGTTGCCGCCGGCGACCTTCTGGGCTTCCTCGGAGGCGCGTTGGGAGCCGGTCTGGCCGTCGGAGGCTCCGTATTCCTCGATCGTCGCTCCCAGAGGAACGACAGATTGCTGCTGGCCGATGCGATTTACACCATTGGCTCGACGGCGCGGACGGTGGCGCATAACAGCCCGGAATTGCTCGCGGCAGGGCTCCTCACGTTGAAGCAGGCGATACACACGTTCGACACCATCCGGGCGGTCACGACGGTGCGCGATGCTCAGGCACAGCGGCTGCTCAGTCTGATGACGTATTGGGTGCCGATTCACGAGGGCCGGTTCGACGCTGGCCTCGACGCGGTTCGCGAAGATGACGGAAGAACCCTGCGAGAATTCGAAACGTTGCGCCCCACGCTGGAGAAAATATTCAGCCTGGCGGCAGGAGTTCTCGAGCACCGTACGCTGTGGCCCACGACAGGTGGAAAGGCGCTCAGGTCGTTTGAGGAGCCCGATCTCCTTTGACGCGGAGCGCGCAGGCTATCCCGCCTTTACTGCCGTGCTTGCCCGCTTCATGCTGTGAAGCGGGAGAAAAGGGGGGAAACGGAATTGAACGGTGCCGGCGGTTCGCATGAGGTGCTCAGGGTAACGATCGGTTTCACCGACAGCCCGGATGTCGGCGAGGTCGGAGCCATGCTTCAACTTATCGCCGAGGCATATTCGGAAAGTCTCGCGTCCGGGGGAGTCGAGCACGTTCGGCTTGGGGTGGAAAATCTCCAGATCGGGAGCCTCATCGCCTACCTGACCGAGATTATCCAGGCGCCCGAGGCCCTCCTTCCAGCCGATGGCGGGCTTCGTCTTCGAGCCTTTGTTTCCGAGATGGCGGCGACGATCAACATCTTGAGGGACGCATCGAATCTCCATATCCCGATCCCTCCTAATGTCGCACCGGCCATGGGCCGTCTCCTCGGAACCTTCTCGCTGGCCATCGCGGCAGGCCGCGCGGTGATGATGCGCACGGAGGTCCCAGGGTTTAATGGGGCCGTTGCTGAGCTCGATCAGACCAGCTCTGGTCAGATCATGCCGGCGCTGATGCGGATAAATCAGGAGATGCTCGGAACTGGCACGGGCAAACCCGATGCCGATTCCAGCGACTGGAGATCTCCAAAACGCCGCATAGTCTCGCCACGCAAGCTCGAAAGGCTCATCCGATACCGGGCAAAGAACCTCGCCGTCCGCGCTGGAGAGCCCAGCGATACCGGGGTCTTTGCCATCCGGATCGTCGGAGATCCCACGCCGGACGGTGTCCATTGGCGCGCCGTGGGTGAGCGCGGTCACCTCAATCGGTTCGTGCGCGAAGCCGTACAGGAGTATCTGCAGACTCACGACGTCGCTGCCGAGGATTGACCGGTCCGGCGCTCGTGCACGCGCCGAACTCGCTGGATCCTGCAGCCTGTCGCGGCTCGAAGGCTCCCGCGCCGGTGTTGTGGCACATTTCTCTTCGCGCAGTGCGGCAGCCATCCGTCAAACTCAGGGGAGGTCACGGTCGTAGCTCGCGACGCGCTACATTGCTGCGCACGATCCCCCCACCGCCCGACCATCCGCGTCTGCCAAGATGAGGGTCAGGCCTCCAGTGCGTCCCCGTACGATATTGGAGAGGAAGCCATGAAGAAACTCGGAGTGCTGGGCGCCAGCCTGCTGTCGATTGCAGCGATTCCGTCCGCCAACGCGCAGACCTGGTCACCGAACGGGCCGGTCTTCCTGAATGGGACGTCGATCGTGGTCCGGGAAGCCGGCCTCACTTATGTCTGCAACATGACTGGCAGCGGGACGGTCACGGGCGGGACGTTCAAGATCAACACGCTTAGCCTGAGCGGCCCAGGGTTGTGCGGTGCCCCGACGTTCTTCGCCACGCCGTATACCGTGGTCGGCAACATCGGGAGCATTGTGATCACGGGGGTCCAGTTCACTGGAATCGTCGGCTTTTGCAATGGCAACTTGAATGCAACCTACCAGCAGGGGACGGGACGGATCATCTTCACCAGCAGCTGGAGCAGGCTCCCGATGAGCGGCAGCGCGGCGGCGAGTTGCAGCTTCGAAGGCGCGCTGATGCTCTCGCCCCCGCTAACCTTCTAGGACTGCCTGCCGCGGGCATGAACCGTTTTCAATGATTTCAGGGATACGCTTCGCGGCGGCTGGTGGACAGGGCTGGATTCGAACCAGCGTACGGGAAACCCGGGCAGATTTACAGTCTGCTGCCTTTAACCACTCGGCCACCTGTCCCTGGTGCCGCCAGCGAAGCGAGGCGGTCCAATGCCGAAGCGACCTCGCCCTGTCAACGCCTTGCGCGCAGACCCCGCGCCGCATAGCGTCGCCCGCATTCCTCCAGTCTCACAGGAGCCTCATGCGCACCGCCGCTACAATTGCCGCCATTGCCCTTCTCGCTTCGCCGCTCGGCGCCCAATCGGTGGATCGCACCGAAGTGGGACGCATCCTCGACGAAGGCCTTAATCGTTCCGAAGTGATGCGCACCGTCCAGCATCTCACCGATCATATCGGCCCGCGCCTGACCAATTCGCCCGGCATGCGCGCCGCGGAGGACTGGACCGCATCGAGGTTCCGCGACTGGGGCCTCAGGAACGTCCACAAGGAAGGCTTCGATTTCGGCCGCGGCTGGTGGATCGAGCGATCGAGCGCCCGCATGGTGAGCCCGCGGCCGATCACGCTCACTGCGATCCCGATCGCATGGACCCCGGCGACTGCGGGCAAGATCAGCGCCCCGGTCATGGTCGCGCCGATCAGCGAGGAGCGGCATTTCGCGCGCTATCGCGGCCAGCTCGCCGGCAAGATCGTGATGGTCACCTTGCCCAATGACGGCTCCGAGCCGGGCGATCCGGCATTCCGTCGCTATAGCGGCGACGAGCTCGCCAAGCTGGATGTCTATGACCAGCCGACCTATGATCCCGCGGCGAGCGACCGCCGGATGAAACGGCTCGATTATACCGCGAAGCTGGACGCCTTTCTGAAGGCCGAGGGCGCCGTCGCTTATGCCGTGATGTCGCCGCGCGACGGCAAGCTGGTCCATGGCGCGGGCTATCTGTTCGGTGCCGGCGAGACTCAGCAGGTCCCCGGCGTCGAGATCGCCGCCGAGGATTATCGCCGTCTCGCGCGCCTCGCCAAACAAGGGGCCGCCCCGGTGGTCGAGCTCGAGAATGTCGTCCATTTCGTCGACACCGACACCAGGGCGTACAATGTCATCGCCGACATCCCGGGCAGCGATCCCTCCGGCGCCTATGTCATGGCCGGCGCGCATCTCGACTCCTGGGTCGCGGGCGACGGCGCAGTCGATAATGGCGCGGGCGTCGCGATGGTGATGGAAGCGGCACGCATCCTCCAGGCGATGGGAATCAAGCCGAAGCGGACGATTCGCTTCGCGCTCTGGTCGGGCGAGGAGCAGGGCCTGCTCGGCTCGATGGCCTATGTCGAGCAGCACGTCGCAACCCGGGCCCGCAAGCCGGGCGGACCGAGCACGGGGCTCGCGCGCTTCTACGGCTGGGCAAATCGCTGGCCGATCACGCGCCAGCCGGGCTATGGCCAGCTCGCCGCCTATTTCAATCTCGACAACGGATCGGGCAAGATCCGCGGGATCTATGCCGAAGGCAACAACGCAGTGGTGCCGATCCTGCGCGACTGGTTCGCCCCGTTCAATTCGATGGGGGCGAACACCGTGGCGATCCGCAAGACCGGCGGTACCGATCACGTGTTCTTCTCGGCGGTCGGCATCCCCGCCTTCCAGTTCATCCAGGACCCGCTCGATTATGGCAGCCGCCTTCACCACACGAGCATCGACACCTTCGATCACATCAAGGCCGCGGACATGCGCCAGGCATCGGTGATCCTCGCGAGCTTCCTGCTCAACGCCGCCAATGCCGACAAGCCGTTGCCGCGCATGCCCTTCCCCACCGAGCCGAACGTGACCGATCCGTTCGCTTACCCCAATCCGGATGATCTCGACTGATGGCACGCAAAGGACATCGCCCGAGCAAGGCACCCGCATCGCGCCCGCGTTTCTATGGGCGCCATGCGGTGCTGGCGGCGCTCGCCAACCCCGAACGCACGGTGCGGAAAATCTGGGGGACGCGTGAAGCGCTGGCCGGACTCGACGTTTCCCCGACGATTCCGATCACTTATGCCGACGTCGCCGATCTCGGCCGGCTGGTGCCCGGCGATGCGCCGCATCAGGGTCTCGTCGCCGAAGTCGATCCGCTCGAAGAGATCTGGCTCGGCGATCTGCTGGCGCAGGGCGAAGGCGACCGGCGGCCGCTGGTGGTGCTCGATCAGGTCACCGATCCGCACAATGTCGGCGCGGTCCTGCGCTCGGCGGCGGCGTTCGACGCGCTCGGCATCGTCACCCAGGATCGCCACGCCCCGCCCGAATCGGGCGCGCTCGCCCGCGCGGCTTCGGGTACGCTCGAGACCGTGCCGTGGGTGCGTGTGGTCAATCTCGCTCGCGCGCTCGAGGAGATCGCCGAGGCAGGCTTCTGGCGTGTCGGCCTTACCGGCCATGCCGAAGGGACGCTCGCCGAAGTGATGGGCGAAGGTCGCATCGCCCTCGTGCTCGGTGCAGAGGGCGAAGGCATGCGCCAGAACACCGAGGCGCATTGCGACCAGCTGGCGAAGCTGCCGATCTCGGACAAGGTGGAGAGCCTCAACGTATCGAACGCGGCGGCGGTGGCGCTCTACGCGATCGCCGCACGAGGCTGAGCATATCGGCTAAATTCCTCCCCCGCTGCGCGAGGGAGGAATCAGTGAGGCAATCTCCGTTGCGCGCGGACCAGGCCTGCGCAACCCTCCGGAGCGAAACCGGGCTCAATCCTCGGCGGCGATCGTCACCCTGAGGCCATCCAGCGCAGACGTGAACTGGATCTGGCATGAAAGCCGCGAGCGTTCGTCCCGGTCCGACGAGCTGTCGAGCAGATCGTTCTCGTCCTCGCTCATCGCCGGCAGTTTGGCCGCAAATTCCGGATCGACATGGACGTGGCAGGTCGCGCAACTGCAGCAGCCGCCGCAAATCGCGAGCAGTTCGTCGAAGCCGTTGTCGCGGATCACTTCCATCACGCTGAGGCCCGCATCGCCCATGACTTCGCGTTCTTCCCCTTCCCTGGTCACGACGATAAGCTTGGGCATGCAATCCTCCTTGGTCGGCCCCGTCCATGCCGCCGAAGTCCCCTCGATTCAAGGATATCGGCCATGGGCCTCAATGAAGCGCAGCTGAAAAATTCGATCGACGCGCTCGCCGTCGCCGAGCCCGCCTTCGCCGTGGCGCTCGAACGCGCCGGCTATCCGGCGCCGCGCATCCGCGATCGCGGCTATGAGACGCTGCTGCGCACGATCATCGGCCAGCAGGTCAGCGTCGCCGCGGCGCAATCGATCTGGAACAAGCTGGCGGCGGCGCTGGGCGATCTCACCGATCCGGACACGGTGGCGAAGGCCTCGGACGAGACGCTCCGCGCCGTCGGTCTGTCGCGTCAGAAAGCGCATTACGCGCGCAGCCTCGCCGACGAGGTGACCAGCGGGCGGCTCGATCTCGCCAATCTGCCCGAGGATGATGAAGAAGCGATCGCCGCGCTGACCCGGATCAAGGGCATCGGCCGCTGGTCCGCAGAGATCTATCTGCTCTTCGCAGAGGGGCGGCCCGACATCTGGCCGGCGGGCGATCTTGCGGTGCAGATCGAGATCGGCCGAATCCTCGGTCATGCCGAACGCCCGTCGGAGAAGATGCTGCGCGCATGGTCGCTGCCGTGGAGTCCGCATCGCGGCGCTGCGGCGATCTTCGCGTGGCACCATTACAAGATCGACATGGACGTGATTTGACCCCGGCACACCAGAGCTCCGCAAGTGAAGAGCCGTAAACATCCGGGCCGCTGAAATATTGACTGCAACTATCTATTATCAGGTCAATGTCCGTGAAGATTCGAACCATGTCGCAGGCATGTGCGCAAATAGCGACACATGTTCCGAATTGTGCTAGCGTTCGACAATCGTCATAAGATTGATTGGCTACGGCGACTGAGAGATGCCATGCTCCCGCCAAATCTGGAACGAGCATGTCGTCTTCCGCCTCGCCTCTCGACAACGTGGTTCGCAAGCTCGGCACCCGGGTAGAGCTCAATGATGACGACCGGGCCGCAATCCTCTGCCTGCCGTTTGTCGTTCGAACCTATGCTCCGTCTAGCCACATCGTTCGAGAGGATGATCCACCGCAGAAATATTGCGACTTGATCCAGTCCGGCTTCGCGTTCCGGCAGAAGATTACTGCGCTAGGCGCCCGACAGATCGTATCGCTTCATCTGGCTGGCGACTTTCTGGACCTCCAGAATCTTTTCCTCAACGTCTCCGATCATGATGTGCAGGCGCTGACTGCGCTCGCGACGATCGGGATCGAACGCGACGCGCTGCAGCAACTCACGCTGCAAAGGCCGACGATCGGAAGGGCGATGTGGATCGATGCGCTGGTCGATGCGTCGATCTATCGCGAATGGGTGATGAACGTCGGGCGCCGCGATGCGCGATCGCGCATTGCCCATCTACTCTGCGAGCTGGCGTTGCGCATGAAGGCGGCCGGTCTCGGTACCGAGACGCGATTCGAGCTGCCGATGACGCAGGAGCAGCTTGCCGACATGGTCG
>Ga0247823_10000928_pt1 | contig 24779 bp, 18 predicted proteins | sample 13C_PalmiticAcid_2_FD_192426 | JGI IMG/M metagenome (GOLD analysis project Ga0247823, IMG submission 192426) | Soil microbial communities from agricultural site in Penn Yan, New York, United States - 13C_PalmiticAcid_Day30 | ecosystem: Environmental > Terrestrial > Soil > Agricultural land... | reverse complement strand
ACAGGGGGTCGATGGAGGCGACGAGGGACGGTGGCGGCGGGGCGAGGAGACGCTGCCGAAGCGAGTCCGCGGAGAAGGAGCGTTGTGGTTCTGGGGGCAGCCCGTTGAGGAGCAGGGGCAGGCCGATGCGTTCCTTGAAGAGGGCCAGGACGAGCTCGGACCGCGGATCGCCGGGCCGGACCCAGCCGAGGTCGGTGGTGTCGCCTTTGGCTGAGTTGTCGTAGTTTGTGATCTGGATGGAGGGGGTTCGTGGTAAGCAGCTGGGTTTCGTTTCCTTTTTACGTATGGAGGCAGGTTGATCAAGCTTGTCTGCGTGCAGTGGTGGGGAATCGGAGGTGTATCAAGGTTGATGATAGGGTGGAGGGGGGGAATGGAGGGCTATGCACTGACAGGCTTCGTGGGCAGGGTAGCAATGATGCGGTTTAGGCTCATTTCCCTCCCCGGCAGGGATGCGAGACGAGCCGAATCAAGCTCTGCCAAGCCGCGTGCCAAAACGTTAGCGAACCTTATTTTCGTTCACCGAAGACCGGGGGATTTGAGCTTAATATTTTTGTTCCTTACCCCCCGAGACAAAGTCGTACGGCGCATAGAAGCTCAGAACAGCCGTCGGCGGCGGGACCCCGGCCTCCTCGGCCGTCCAACCGATCGACATGGCGAGATGGCCGCCGGTGGACCAGCCCACGACCACCACCTTGGCGGCGTCGACGGCGCAGCCGAACTGGGACGCCACCCGCGGGAGGTCGGCCCGCGCCCATCGGTAGGCGTCGAGAACGTCCGAGATGGGTCCGTCGATGAGGTTCACCTCGGGGCACAGCCGGTAGTCGATGCTGACGGGGAGAAAGCCGTTCGCGAGGAGATGCTGCGTCTGGGCTGGGCGGATGGCTCTCCTCGAGAGTGTCATGTGGCCGCCGCCGTGGATCATGAGGGCTGCGGACCGAACAGTGAGAAACGAGTCACACAGACTGGAATAGCAACGGGGATTGAACATTGAAACCAGGGTTCTAGCTAGGTAAATAGGTAGGTAGGTAATCAGAGCGTACCGATGGGCATGGGCGTCGCCGATGGTGCCGTTGGCAAGTAGACGTCGGCATGGATCTGCACACCGCTCTCCTCCTTGTATGTCACGGTTTCCACGCGAAACGAGGCGCCGTTCTTCCTGTCGTCGTGACCACCCGCGTTGGCCGCGGGCACGTCCCAGTGCCTGTTGCAGGCCACGAGGAGCTGCTGGCTCGTGGACTCGCGGGTTGGGCCGCGCGAGCAGCCCGCCGAGACGAAGCCCGCCGCGGCGAAGCTGTCCATCCACGTCTCGGGCGGCTGGATTGGGTACGCGGCCCCGCCCTCGGCCAGCCACCAGCCGTCGAGCAGGCCGAACGAGATGTCGTACCAGTCGATGACCTGCGTGACCTCGGACAGCACGACGATGCCGCCCGGCGTCAGCGTCTCGCGCAGCCGGCGGCACGACGCCGCCCGGTCCGACGTGGCGTGCACGCAGTTCGTGCCGATGACGACGTCGAACTTGCCGCGGAGCGCCTCGGGCGCCGCCTTCTCCAGGTTGAAGGTCGCATACTCGATCCACGGGAACTGCCTGAGCGTGTTCTTGGCCTTGGCCACCAGACTCGGCGAGATGTCGGTGAAGGTGTAGCGCGCGGAAATGCCAGCCGACGCGAGCGCCGCGGCCAGCCGCTTGGTGGTTCCTCCGGTGCCCGCGCCGACCTCGAGCACGCGCACCGGCCGCGCCTTGTCGACTCTTCCCCCGAGCAGGGATGTGAGGAAGACCACGAGCTGGTCGGTCAGGGTCGAGATCATCGGCGAAGTGCTATAGTAGTTCTCCATGATCTTCATGGACGCGGGGTTCCCGAACATGAGCGAGACCGCGTCGGCCTGCCCGCTCAGGCATGCCGCGAGCCTTGGTCCCGTGAGGCCCATCAGGGCGGCCTCGTCTTTGTAGCCGGGGAATCGCGCCTCAAAGGCGGGTTGGAGCTGGGCAGAAGGCCGTCCATCGGCCGCCCTGTTGCCCCGCGTAATCCTCCCTGACGGGTCGATGGAAGCATATCCGTGGCTTTGTAGAATCTCCCACAGCCTGCTGACGACCTTGTCGTGTTTTGGCCTCAGGTAAGGGATCTGAGCAAGCTTGTCGCCGGGAGAAGCGGCGACGAGATCAACCCCGAGCGCAGCAAAGGCCTCGATGATGTATGCGAGCATCAGCTCGTTCTGAGATGGTGCGACGTCCGACCAGTACCGGCCGAAGTGGTTTTTCTGGGCCGAGCTGTCAAAGTGCGCATCTGACGACCTCAGCACTTCGAAGGGGTTTTCCAGAATCACGGTTCCTTCTCCCTGCGTCCCTCTGCCGGCTTGATCGGCTGGCGCAGGAATCGCGCTCGATGTTCCCGAACCTGACGCGGAACCAGAGGCGGCGATGCCGAGGTGTGCCAGCAGCGACTCGATCGTGTCGTCCACCGTAAGGTCGTCGAGGCGCGCAAGGAGATGCTCCTCGAGCTCATGTTTCAGGTCCATCGAGGACAGGGAATCAACCCCCAACTCGGACAGCCGAGCCGCCGGCTTGATGTCTCCGAGCTTCACGCCTGTCACGTCGGCGAGGATCTGCATGAATTTGTGAAACCGTTGCCCGGACTCAGGACTACTGCCCGCCTGACCCGCGGCCGGGTCCATCACAGCAGCATGCGTGACCGCCGGGGCCAGAGGCGTGCCTCCGACCGCGGGCGGGAGGGAGACGGGAACAGGAACGGCAGAGCTCTGAGTGCCGCCGAGGTGCCGGAGCAGGTCCTGGATGGTGCTCTCTCCGAGCATCTCGCCGCTGATGTCGATGCCGAACTTGGACGACAGCTCCCCGACGAGCTCGACCGAGGCCAGGGAATCCACGCCCAGCTCGGCCAGCATCTTGTCGTCGGGTATCTCTGACGCTCCGATGCCGGTGTACTCGGCTAGCATGCCGCGCAGCGCCAGGAGCAATGCGGCGTCTTTGGCCTGGCTGGGGGGAGACCCGGTGGAACTCGCCGGCGTGATGGTGCCTCTGTCATCGGCCGAGGAGGTCGTGCTTGCGCTTGAGGAGGAGGAGGAGACAGTCCCGGTGCTCAGAAGACGAGAGGACGGGGCCGGCGGCACGAGTGCACTCTTCTGTTCCGGCGGCGGTGATGTGCGGTTTGCCAGATCCAGCATCTTTTCGAGCTTCGCGATGGGCAGCTTGGCGAAGCGACAGCCGGTGAAGAGGGCGACCAGGTCGCCCTGAGCCGTGCAGACGAACACGTCGCCGATGGGCTGCCGGTTGGCGCCGTAGCCGAACCTGGCGTAGACGCGCCAGCACTCGGGCGGATCGTGCATCTTGGCCGCCGGGGACAGAACGACGCGGTCTTGGCCGACCATGACAACGACCTCGTCCGCCGCGACCGAGTCGTCGCTGTTCATGACCAGGCCGACCACCTGGATAAACGCGTCCACCGCGACCGTGTCGCAGATCCCCCACGCCGTGGTCTCCTCCCTGCCGGGCTGCCCGTCGGGCAGGCGGATGGTCGCGACGGCTTCTTGCCCGCTGAGCGTGACGGAGCGGATGGCCTTGAAGAAGGGGGCATAGTCGACTACGCGGCCGAAGAGGCTGTACGCGCGCTTCAGCATCAGCCTCTCGGCGTCGTCGTTGTCGGCCGCCTCGATCCGCGCCATGGGTCCGGCCACGAGACGTTGGAATGCATCAAAGGTTGCTGGGGTCGTGGCTACCGAGATGACGCCGTTCGCGTGGGCCGTGGCCCGAGGCTTCGCTCCCCCGAGTAGTGTTCGGACGGTGAACTTCCACGCGTTGGAGCCGCTTGCGGCCGGGTCCAGTTGCACCGCCACATCCCCTTCGGCCTCGCGACCCAGCGGTGCGCTGATGGTGAGGTCCTCAAAGACAAGGCTGGCGCCCTTGTGAAGCAGATCGCCCTGGGAGTCCTGCTCAAGCAGCAACTGCAGGGCCATGGTAACGCACTCCATGTACATGGACGCGGGGCACAATGCCCGGGAGCGCACTGCGTGACCACCGACCACTTTCCGGTAGCGCTCGCTCTGCGTGTTGATGGTGAACTCGGCACCTCCTGCGCCATTACCATTTCTCCTGCTCACCAGCTTCGGCGGGGGCGGCGGGGGCCCGCGGATGGCAGCTTCATCCAGGGCTGCACCGGGCGGGCTGCTGCGCGACATCATCGTCTGCTGCATTTCCATGACGCGGTCAACATTCGGCAGCCAGTGCCGCGTCGCTTCAAACTGGTACGGCGGCAGCCAGAAGGGCTTGCATCCGATCCCGCCGGCCTTTGCGTGCTGCGGCAATGCGCGCCAGTGGCTCGCGAAGAGCCCGTGTCTCCAGAGACGAGACGCCGCCGTGGCGATGACATCCGTCGGTCGCGGGCTGCCCTGCGTCTTCAGGGCAACGAAGGTGTGAGTCTCTGGACGGCGCACGGCTTTGCTGGCCATGGGGACAACGGGGGTATTCACTCCGGCCTCGAGCCAGACGGCGGGAGCCGCGAGGCGGTCCTCCACCCGGCGGATAGCCTCGGAGAAGAAGACGGCGTCGCGGGCATGAGCCGAGGGGCTGTATTCGCTCATGGCCTGGAGGGGTTGAGGTGCGCTGACTTCCAGCGGCACGCTGGGTTCACGCCACTCCAGAGACTGCGCCACGGCGGTGAGGTCGGCGAGTATGGGGTCCATCAGCGCCGAATGGAAGGCGTGAGTGGTGGCCAGGCGCCGGACGCGGATTTGTTGAAGGCGTGGCTCGGTCTGCAACATCTTCTCAGCAGCATCGACAGCGGCCGTCGTCCCGGCAACGACGAGGGCGGTGGGCGCGTTGTAGCAGGCAATCTCGAGTTCGTACGGCGGTTGCTGCTCCCGCAGAAGGGAAGAAAGCTGCTCAAACTCTGGAACGGAGCAGGAGCTCAGAGCCAGCATGGCCCCCTTTTCGGGACCGACCTTGGCCTCGATCAGGCTTGCGCGTGCAGCGACGAGTTTAATGGCGTCCGAAAGGGACAGCGCACCGCAAACCGCCAGCGCCGTCAGCTCGCCGAGGCTGTGGCCCACGATGGCGCTTGGCCTCAACCCGCCGTCCATCCAGCACTGCGCGCAGGCATACTGCATGGCGAATATGCTGCATTGCAACGCGACGACATTGTTGAGGGGCTGCGTCTCAAAGATGGCAGGGAGGATCGAGGGATAGCCAAGCGTCTTGAGCTCGGAATCGACGGCGTCGATGTGGAATCGGAAGGCAGGGATGCCGTCGTAAAAGGACCGGTCCAGGCCGACCTTGTTGTCGTACTGTCCGCTGAATAGGAACACAACCGGTTTGGTATCCTTCCCTGGCGGTTGGAAAGCGGCCGCGGGGCCGAGACCTTCCAGGAGCTGGGCGGCGTGTTCCATGTTCCGTGCCTCGATGCTGGCCGAGAACTTGAGGCGCCGTCTCCTGTCGTTCAGCGTGAATGCGACATCCGCCAGGTCCAGCTCGGCCTGTTGTTGACGCAGATAAGCACCCAGAACTCGTGAATAGTCCACGAGGCTCTTCTCGGACGCGGCACTGAGCATGAGTGGGAAGGTCATGTCGTCCGACTTGACCGTGTTGTCGGCGGCCTCACGGCGGGAGGGCATCTCGCAGCAGAGCAGGGCACAGTTTGAACCGGCCGCACCGTAGCTATTTACCAAGGCTGCGCGGAAAGGAACGTCCCACGCACGAAGAGTGCGGGTGATGGCAAGTCCATCCGGCTCCAGCGGCGCGATCTTGGGGTTGAGTCTGTGGTGGTTTGCCTGGGGCGGCAGCTTGCCATGCTTGATCATGGCCAGGACCTTGAGCAGACCCGCAACGCCGGCCGCCGTCTCGCAATGTCCAATGTTTCCCTTGATAGAGCCAACGTACAGGCTGCTGTCTGTGGGCTTTCTTGCAAAGATGGACCGGACGCTTTCGATTTCCAGGGGATCGCCCGCCTGCGTCCCGGTGCCGTGGGCCTCGACGTACGTGACGCTCTCGGCGGCAAGGCGGGCTTGCTCCAGCACGCTCCGGTACAGCGCCTGCTGGGCGGCCGAGTGCGGGACGGTGATGGAAGTCGACAGTCCGCCTTGGTTGGTGGCCACGCCGGGGATCACGCCCAGGATTGGGTCTCCGTCGGCGATGGCGTGTTTGAGCTTCTTGATGACCACGAGCCCGGCCCCGTCGGAACGGCAGTAGCCATCAGCATTTGCGTCAAAAGGCTTGCACTGCCCTGTGGGGCTCAAGAACCCGGCCTTGGCCAGGTCGAGATAGTTGTTGATGCCTGTGATGATGTTGATGCCGCCTGTCAGCGCCATGCGACACTCTCCTGACTGGACGGCCTTGCAGGCACGGTTGATGGCCACCAGCGAAGACGAGCAGGCCGTGTCGATGACCTCGGCCGGGCCAGACCATCCGAAATAGTAGCTCAGCCGGCCGCAGAGGAACGCGCGGATCGTGCCTGTGCTTGTGTAGGCCGTCGGGTTGTGTCCGTTGGTGTTGTCCAGGTACTCGACGAAGCTCGCCCCGATGAAGCAGCCAACGTTGTCTCCATCCTCGCGTCGGTGGGTCGCCAGGTAGCCAGCGCCTTCGAGGGCTTCGTAGGAAAGCTCGAGCAGGATGCGCTGCTGGGGGTCCATGTTCACCGCCTCACGGGCGCTGACCCCGAAGAAGGCATTGTCGAACCGCTGGACATCGTCGATCAGGTTGCCGTAAAAGGTCCGCCCCTTGGCGAAATTGCCGCTCTGCGTTGCCCGGAAGCTGCCGTGGATGTCAAACCTGTCGGTCGGGAGCTCTTGATGACGATCGGCTCCCGAGGCGAGCATGGCCCAGAGCTCCTCGAGGTTACTCGCGCCAGGGAGGCGGCACGAGGCTCCGACCACGGCGAGGGCGTTGTCAGGAAAGATCGGGAGCTTGCCGGTCCTCTGCGTCCGGATCAGGCCGTGGGCGGCCGTCTTCGTAGGGCGGATGCCGCACTTGTGGAACGGCGTCAGGGGCACGCAGTCCGTCAAGCCAAAGTAGACGAATGCGGGCGTGCTGGACCCGGCCTGCTCGAGGTCCTTGCCAACCTCGCCGAGCAGGTTGTACCATTCACACCGGGAGGCCAGGATGGTGGTGACGAGTTCTTCTGCCAGGGTACCCTGGAGGAGCCGCTGGCCTGACCTGTTGGATCGGACGTGGACTTGCAGTTGCGAGGCTTCAGGGAGTTGCAGGCTCGGCGTCTCGCTGCACAGACGTGAAAGCTCCTCGGCGAGCTGTGCGTTGTCCGGGTTGTGGACCTTTCCGCGGACCTCCATCTTCTGCACCTGAAGGCCCTCCTGGTCGCGGGCGAAGCAGTAGAGCTCGTCCAACTTCCCGGCCGGTCCGACGATGCTGACTGATCGGGGCTCAGTGATGGCCGAGACATGTGTCCCCGGGAATCGTCGAGTCAGATCGTCACCTTGCCCTTCGTACTTGAGACGCATGGCTAGCGTTGTGGACCCGGTGCCGCCCGTGTCGTCGGCGGCCTCGCCGTATGCGCCCACACCGAGCACGATTCGCATGGCAGTGGCTGTGTGCTTGACCACCTCGGCCTCATCTTTGGCGCACGCAATGGCCATAGCAGACTGTTCCAGGTCAGTCTGTGTGTGTCTTGCGGGAAATGCACGAATAACATGGGGGACCACATACTGGTAATCCACCACAGTATCCTTGTATACCGCCGCCAGCCTTGCCCACGCCCTCAAGGAAGTCTTGGTGGGTAAGTCCATGGTGCTCCAAATATCGCAGATACTGCGTAATCTGCAATACGAGAAGCAGGGGAAGAGCAACGATGCCTGATCGGGCCGCCGCCAAGGGGCTCACAACGCCCTCGGCGGCCCAGTCGTGAAGCATATCAATGTATTCTGGCCCTTGGCTCAGTGCGGCCACGTCGGGCCTCGCGGCGGCGAAGATGGACCAGACTCGCTCTGTCTTCAGAGCGATGATCTCTCGCAGCAACATCTGCCCATGTTTGTCCTGGCTAAGGAAAGAGTGCAACCCAGCCAGGTAGTCCTCGTCCGGCGCTCTGGCTTGAGGGCAGAAGAAGGCTGCCGAGGCCAGACCGGGGCTGTTGCGCTCTGGAGACATCGTGGTATGGTGTTCGCGTTTGTGTTGAAAAGGAGTGGAGCCGAGGGGGAGTGTGTCCGTTAAGGGACTTGAGGAATTTGTCAGCCCGTTCTCATGATGCAGTTTCGCTTGACGGGACGTACCGATGATCAGTGATGTAGGAGCTGTGAGCTGCTCTAATAGTCGATTGCTGAGTGAGGCAGGAGGGAGTTGCCGCCCCTGGCTTATACGCCCTCTGTAGGACGACATACTCTCTGGTTGTCCGACAAGGCTGAACTGACGCCCCCACTCCCCCCCACCCCGCCTATTTTCCTCTTCACACGCTTTAATGCCGACCCAGACGAGAATGGTAGGTCGACAACTCCAGGGTCACTGCCTCGGCCGAGGACCGGCGGCCCGGTGCGATGTCAGGGGCTACCGGCACGTCCATTACGCTTCCGGCAGCGCCGTATACCTGTCGAACTTGACCTGGACGTCTTGGCGCCCGGCCTCTTTGTGTTGATGGCGGGGAAATTGGATCCCGCAAACCCGCCGGCTTATGAGGCCAGGGTAAGTTAGGTACAGAGTTCAGTTCCGGCCCGGTGTTTGCTCGAATATGACCGGCCGGCGCCGCGACGCCGACACGTGACATCCGGCTAGCAGAGCGAGGTTGCTTGTCATCGTGCTGTGGCCTCCCATCGGAAACAATGTGGTGATCGCGTGCTATTACTCTGCTACCATCTCGGGAAACGAGGACTCGCGGAGCTTCAGTTGCACCGAGCCACCGAGTGACGGAGTTCGACCCAATCCTCATCAACAAGTCCGTTCTAACCGTCATTTACTTTGCTTCTTGCTGTGGGAGTTTTGGAGTTGCTGAGACAACAATGCCAGGAAAGATGACGGATCCTGCTCTATTCGCCTTGCCAGGGACCTGGGAGTTGGTCGGCCTCTGCATAGGAACCTACGTCGTGGTGAGTCTCCGCCATGCTTTCGTTCCTTCTCTCTTTTGCATCCGGTTTGACTTCGGGACTAATTCATTGCGACAGTACCTTCTCATCTCGGCCATCTACCTCCTCTTCTTTCACCCTCTCGCCAAATTTCCAGGCCCGAGATGGTGGGCGGTTTCACGGATTCCCTGGGCATACCATGTGATCAAAGGCGATCTGTGGTCCGTGTTGGACACGCTGCACGAGAGGTACGGCGAAGTGGTACGCATTGCGCCGGACGAGACGACCACCATCAACCCGGCCGCGTGGAAGGACATTTACGTGACGAAGCCGGTGCTTGCCAAAGACCCCTACAGCCTGACTCCGCCGCTCAACGGGGCCCACTCGCTCTTCACGGCCGAGGGTGACGTACACCGGCGCCTGCGTGGCGCGCTAGTCAACGGCTTCGCAGACCGGGCGCTGCGCGACCAGGCTCCCATCGTTGAAGGCTATGCCAACCAGCTGATCGCGCGACTGCGGCGGGAGGCGGCCAAGACTGCGGATGGCCGGGTGAACATACAGAGGTTGTACGGCTACGCGACCTTCGACACAGTCACTGACCTGAGCTTCGGCGAGTCCCTGCTCAACACGCTTGAGGGTGACTCGGACAACGACGAGATCACGGCCTTTTTCCTGCACGCCAAGTTCAGCACGATCCGGAACTGCCTGAGCCGCTTCTCGCCCCTTGACATCTTTCTCGGCCTCTTCCTGCTGGGAATCACGCGGAAGACGCGCGAGCGCAACTGGCGCCTCACGACGGAGAAGATCAGCCGGCGGCTGGCCAGGGGCGATCTCACCGGGGTCCGGTCCGATCTCCTGACGCCACTGATCGGCAAGCTCGACGAGACGGGCGGCGTGAAGGGCACCATCACCAAGGCGGAACTTACGACCAACCAGCTGGCCTTCGTCATCGCCGACTGCCAGCTGACCACGGTCGCCCTCGCCACGGCCACCTACCTGCTGCTGCGGGACCCTCCCAAGTGGCAGCGGTTGGTAGATGAAATTCGCGGCCGCTTCTCCACCGACGCCGAGGTCACGGTGCAATCGACCCAGGGTCTTGAATATCTGGAAGCCGTGATCAACGAGACGATGCGCTTCCGTCATCCCACACCTATCAGCCTTCCGAGGTGCATCCCCCGCGAGGGTCGGACCGTTGACGGGCGGTTGATTCCGGGCAACGTAAGTTGAATCTGCGCTTCTGAAACCTGAAGGGAACTAACGAGGCATCCGACCGCGTTTCAGACCATCATCGGCATCAACCTGCAAAATATCCAAACGGCGCCCAACCTCTGGGTTGAGCCGCAAGGGTTTTATCCTGAGCGCTTCCTGCCCGACTCGGATCCGCGATACGACCACCGCTTTGACCGCGACGTCAAGGCCGCTTTTATGCCCTTCTCGAGCGGTCCGCGTAACTGCATCGGATCAAAGTAAGTAGCCACCCACACCAGTGTACGATTTGATAGTGGGAACAACGGTCTGACATTTTCGCTCCCCTTTTTAGGGTGTTCCTGGCTCAGGCACGCGTGTTCCTGGCCAAGGTTGTCTGGAATTTTGACCTGGTTATGCTGGAGAACCAGCAGGATTGGCTGGACCAGAAGGCCTATCTGGTATTTGAGCCCAAGCCGCTTCTGGTGAAGCTGAGGGTGCCTGGACAGACGACACATGTGTAGAAGATGACGCGGCCGCGAAAGCCAGTTAGGTAAATAGCAAAGGCTGTAGACCTCCCTTGGTCACTCGAGATATCTTCGCTTCATGCCCAGAAAACCATGGTATTATAGTTGGGCATAGCCAAACGCTTGGACAAGCTATCCTTGTGCACCGTTCATTTTTAACAAAGGCTGGACCCATCGTTGCGGATCACCCAACCAAGCTGGCGAAACCTGGGGGCTGTCAATATCAACAAGCACTACGGTAGCCACGGCAACAAGAGATACACGACTGGGTCTGGTGACAACTGTGCAATATCCACCGGAAGTCAAGTTGCGCCGAGATAGCCACTGCCGAGAAAAGGGGCATACCTGAGAGGCAGCGGCGCAGCGACTGGGACGCCCTTCAGGAGACGTCGCTGCGGCGAAGCCGACTGGCTGCCTTGGCGAGGAGTCGAATTAAGCGTTTTGGGGCCCCAGCGCGGCGCCCGGAAGCATTAAGGATCTGCCCCGGCGCCACTTCCGGCGGGTTTTTCCTTTTCCAGTTCGGGTTCCGTCTTGCGCCGGCCTCTTTTGTTGCATTTTCAAGACGGAAGCGTGGGTCCACAGAACCACCAGCGTGATGATACAGTAACTACCCCCCTTACCGACGATCAGCAACCCCTCGGTAGGGATTACCCCATAAGGCATGTCACACTGCTGCAGCGTATTCCGTATCGGCATCTCGTTGCTTCCACTGTGCAGGACGCATCGCCGCAAGTGGTCCCCTGTAACCGCATTAACAACCGGAACTGACGCGGCCTGGATCGGTTCTCCCGGCGCTTTCCGTCGGGCTCACAAAGGTCCGTCTGCGTGTCATCCTGAACCTAGGACCGCAGCGCCTCAAGGTATCAGGGGCTGGTCTGTCCACAGAGCCAAGTTTGGCGGCGTCGAGCAACAGTTCCAACCCAGGAGGCTTGCGACACACCAGCGAAAGCGAACTACAGCCACGCGCGAAGATGACCACGATTGCCGGTAAACCAGTTAGCCAGAATGGCCTCGGCCTCATGCGTATGGATAATTTTTATTCCCCATTGGTTCTGTTCCCTCTCTCTCCATAGTCTCAGTAAAGTGATGGGATACAAGGCTAAGCAAGATCCACAGGCATGACGTCGCCGGGCGCGGCGCTGCGCGACGAGGAGGCGTTTGCCGTTCTGAAGGCGGCGCTTGCGGCTGGCGTAAATGTGTGGAACGGCGCCGACTTCTACGGCACCCCCGAGCACAACTCGCTCCACCTCCTCGCGCGCTACTTCGCCAAGTTCCCCGAGGACGCTGACAAGGTGGTGGTGTGCATCAAGAGCGGCATCGTCGACATGCGGACGCTCACGCTCGACGGGTCGCCGCAGGCGGTGCGCCGCTTCGTCGCCGCCGCCAACGCGGTCCTGTCCGGCCACAAGAAGATCGACGTCTTCGGCATCGCCCGCACCGACCCCAAGGTCCCCATCGAGGACACGGTGGCGGCGCTGGCCGAGCTGGTGGCGGCCGGCGAGATCGGGGGCATCCAGCTCAGCGAGGTGGGGGCGGCGACGATCCGGCGGGCCGCCGCCGTGGCGAGGATCGACGTGGTCGAGGAGGAGGCCAGCCTGTGGACGCCCGAGATCTTCAGCAACGGCGTCGCCGAGACGTGCGGCGAGCTGGGCATCCCCGTCATGGCGCACTCGCCGCTCGGGGCGGGCATGCTGACGGGGCAGCTCAAGACCCTCGCCGACCTCCCGCCCGGCCACTACCCGCGCGTGTTCCCACGGTTTCAGCCAGACAACTTTGAGAAGAACCTGGCGCTTGTTTCAGAGTTGGAGCAGCTGGCCAGCGCCAAAGGGGTGAGCCCCTCGCAGCTCGCCCTCTCGTGGCTGAAGCTGCAGAGCCGGAAGCCGGGTGTGGCGGCGATCATCCCGGTGGCGGGCGCGAGGTCTGCGGAGCGCGTACGCGAGAACGCCGAGACGGTGGAGTTGTCCGACGAGGAATTTCGGGCGATTGCGGCCGTCTTGGAGAGTGTCCCTGTCCACGGCACTAGGTACCCTGAAGCAGGCATGGCGCTGGTCGAGTTCTGATGAGCACTTTCCGGAAGGGGGTGATAACGAGCATTAGAGTTTGGTAACTGAAATTGCAATTGTAAAACATTGTTTAGAGTTGTGTGGGCCATCGATTCCTGAGCTTCTAAGTGTTGTAACAACAGCGATGGTACATGGCTATCCGCTTTTACCCCTATTGTTCTCGGATCTTGTTGGCCCTTGCAAGGTGATGCGGGCTTCCCTTAGATGTTTTTATTTTGGCTTTTTTTCTCCCGCGGCGGTCTTGTGTTGATCAAAGGGGAAGAAGAAAGAAGAAGAAAAAGGAGAAAAGGAGAAAAGGATTGATCAAAGGGAGACGGGAAGACCATGTCCGTGCTCCGGTATAGGCCCAAGAAGCATGGCGTCAAAACAAACCGCTGTCCCGCGGAGGAGCCATCTTTGCTCCTTTCTATCTAGCTGTAATTTCTACCCAACGAGAGCTTTACTCGCTGACTCCCTCCGTCTCGGCAATTCTGTACACATACTTGACCGCGCTCGCCTTCCCGCTCTTCAGGTTCTCCAGCCCGGTCTGAACCCCGCCCAAGCCACCGGGCACAACCTCGGCCCTCTGCCCGCGGAACCAGCCCTCCCGCAGACCCCGCGCGATGTACCTGAGGTAGACATACCCAAGATCCTTGGCCTCCGGCGCCCGATGCACGCTCCCAACAAAGACCATGGCCTGCTCCACATACGCGGGCACCCCCTCCTTCGTGCCGGGCGACACGGAGACGAACCTACCCGTCTCTCCATCCCCGGCCGCGTGGAACAGCCGCCCGATGATGTGCGCACTGCTGCCCTCCGCCACGGCATCCAAGGCGTGCCGGAGGGGCGGCCGGCCCTCGAGAGCCTGCTGCAGCGCCGCTAGCACGGCGTCGTCGCCGTCGCGGTAGTCCACCACCACGTCGCCCTTGGCGGGGTCGAGCAGCGTCCGTACGTGCTCGGTCGCGCGGCCCGCGACGGCCAGGATCGGGTGGATGTTGCTGCGTTGGGCGAACTGCAGGGCGTAGAAGCCGACTGAGGAGGAGGCGCCGTAGATGACCAACGGGATGTCGCGGGTTTGGGTGTTGTTGGGAGGGGGCAAGGCCCATGGCTGCGGGAGCGCGAGGTTCTGGTAGAGGGCTACCGCTGCTGTCAGGGCCGCGAGGGGGATGGCGGCTGCTTCTGTTCGTTTTGCCATGCCAGTATGTGGTCAGTAATTACCGTGCCTGAAGTGCTGTGTGGCGGATGGGGAAGGAAAGGGGGTGGCCTTACCCTCGAAGCTGGTCTCCTTGGGGATGTGGAAGACTGTATGCTGCGGAGCAAGGGCGTACTCGGCATAGGCGCCGCCGCCGGTGGCAATTTCGTGCAAGGCACCGACACGGTCTCCGGGCTTGAACTCGAAGACGTTGGCGCCAACCTTTTTGACGATGCCAGCGAGATCGTCGCCAGAGTTGGCGGTTACGCCGCGCATCTCTGGGAGCTTGTAGTCTTTGGGGTTCGACCCCGCGACCACGACTTTGATGAGCACTTGGTCGTCATTTGGTTCGGGAACTGGGCTATCGACGATTTGGACAGTAGGCCCTGCAATGGATGAGTACGGAAACGAGTTGTTGGTGTTGAGGCCGTGTTCCCACCTTTGCTAACGAGAGCTTCCTTCATTTTGTCTTGTGCGCGTCTGTTTGCGGTGTTCGAGCCGGCCTCTATTTGGGATGCGCCACAAACACTAGCAGGTATCGATGAGTGCAGCGCATGGACACCACAGATAAAACCAAGGCACTTGTGAAACCCTGAGGCCAGGGATTGGGGACGGACTTTGGCTAAACGCCGGGCTGCATATTACACGGTGCGGGAAGCTCAGACGAGCACCGGCGGATTTGGTGGTAGGTACCCGGTGGTTTCACAAAGCAACCCGGCGAAGCGACTCACGACATGACCAGGTACCTAAGCATGTGCCGGGCATCCCTAGTGGTGGATAACAAACTGGGTACCTCGGTGAGGTGCGTAGGCGAAAGCTGACGCAATGGACCTGGCCTGGATACGAGAGATGGACGCTGTTGTTCCTTGGTTGGGAGGACTGGCAAATTGAGAACAGCTCAGAATGTGAAGCCTGTGGATCATACCATACACTTGGATGTAAACGGATTAGACGGCGGCATCTGAGACCCAACAGAGTGCCTCAACAGGATCAATTTGCAACTCTATACACAGTACAGCTCAGTAACTTGACAAGCTCTATCAGCGCTTCATTCCGGGTCTCCTGTGACAAGACCAAAGGTACGTGATGCCAACCGTTTTCAGCTCCAGCAAGACATGAAGGTGTCTCTTGACTGAATATCCTGCGCTGTCACACCCTCTTCCGTCTCAGATTAACCGACAATGGTGGCTTCTGCCACATGACATAGACCTTTTGGTTCTCAATGTTGAATTCGTCGTCCAGGAGTTCCAGGTCATACCGGAACAGCAGCCGCGCGAGGATGAGCTTGGTCTCGGCATAGGCAAGGCCCATGCCGATGCAGTTCCGGGGCCCGACCGAAAACGGCTGGGACGCTTCGAGGTGGTCGTTCCTGGTCCAGTCGGGCCGCTCGTCCGTCGTCAGCCACCGCTCCGGCGTGAACCGCTTGGGCTGGGCGAAGTTTCTGGCATTGTCGCAGGACGCGAGCGCGTAGACGCTGATGATGGTGTCGCCGGGGATGAAGTGGCCGCAGACCACGGCCCCTCCCGTCGGCACCGCCCGCCGCAGCTCTCCCGAAATCGGCGGGTACATGCGGAGAGCCTCGTCGACGACGGCGCGGAGGTAGGGGAGCCCGGCCAGGCGCGACATGGTGATGTCCGCGTCGGATCTGAACTCGGCCTCCAGCTCCCGGCGCAGCCGTGTCAGCGTGTCGGGGTGCTTCAGCAGCAGGTACAGACAGCCCGCAACGGCCGTCGCAATGGTGTCGCTCCCCGCGGGGATTAGGAGAGCCGCGTTGACTTCCATCTCCTCGACCGACATGGAGCCTTCCTTTTGCTCGTTCTGCCGCGAGATGTACGTCCAAAAGTCGTTCCGCTTGTCGTCTTCGGGCATCCTGATGCGCTCTTGGACCTTTGCGTAGCTCCGCCGCAAGTGTTCCTCGCCCTTGCGCAGATCTCGGATCGGCCCAAGTGCGAGCACCAGGGGGAAGAAGATTCCGCACATCCTGGCGGCGAGGACGTAGTGTGTTGACTTGAAAAAGTTCAGGAGCAGGAGGACCCAGGGGTGATACCCCCGATCCTCAAGACAGTGGAAGGAGCTACTGAAGGCCAGCGTGCCGATGATGTCGAAGGCGAGAAACTCGATCCACTGGGTAATGTTGAGCGGCTGACTCTCGCCGCACTTCTCGTCCAGCCTGGATAGGAAAAGGTCGATGTGCTCCTGGAAGTGATGCTCCTGCTCTCGCAACGCCTTCTCCGAGAAAGCACGGTTGAGTGCGGCCCGCTGCCTGGCGTGGTCCGCACCGTTGGCGGTGAGCAGGTCTGGCACTCCCGGGCGCAGCTCACGATAGCCGAACTTTTTGAACTTCTTGACCCCGGGGTATCCGTAGATCTCCTTCCAGGCTGTTGGGCCCGTGAACGAGACCATCTCCGGGTTGACCTTGACCACCGGCCCGTACTTGCGATGGAGATCTCGAACAGCATGCGACTCCCGCCCTCTCATGTTCATGATGACGCACGGGAGGTAGGAAAACTTTCGCGTGATGGGCCCTGGCACCTTTGCCAGGGGGCTAAGGGTAACAGCGTAGGCCGCATAGAGCACATAATAGACGAGGTACTGCTAGCGCATTAGTTCATCGTGGTGGGTTGTATGCCTGGCCTCGAACAACGCTCACCAACAGCCCAAATATTCCAGCAGTCTTGCCCAGCGGCAGGTCTGAGACCTTCGTCCACAGATAGAAAGCCATGGTCAAGGGGTTGGTGTTCGGCAGGTATCCGATCGAGATGCGAACTGATCGCCTGAAACGAGGAGCCTGGTTCTAGTCCGCTCCGTGCCGCTTTTCTTTTCCCCTTCCGCGCTTGTAAAGAACAGCCAGCCTTTTTTGGATGGAGAACGTGGGAAAGCGTATGCCATGCCCCACAGTCAGCCTTCCAGTCCCCAAGCTGTCGCGAAGTACGTGATTAGAAAACGGCCGGTCCTTGGCAAACCCGCCGGAACGGCCCGGCTGGAGCGTAATACGGAGGGACAATTGCTAGGACTCCGGGTACCGTGCCAATCGCGAGCCCTGCCGACGCCGAGTCACCGAGTCCCTTCTCGGACATCAAATAATTCCCTCTTAGAGGTCTGCCCAGGGCGGTGATCGTCATTGTCTTGTCAAAACAGGCCTCACAATCTAGGCACTTGAAGGTACACAACGAAAACATTGCCCGGACGATTCTGCCACAGGAGCTTTCTCACACTGCCTAACAATCACAATGGTTGGAACAATCGACGTGCACCATCATCTCATCCCGCAGCGGTTCAGAGACCGTAGGTCTCAACCACATATTTGTTGGGTTGCTGTAAGAGACTGACACCTTGACGACTAGTCTGGTTTGCAAACATCGAAAAGGCCCGAGGTCTTGTGCTGCCCAAATGGGAGCCCGAGGGGAGTCTCGGTTTGGTTGAGGAAGTTGGCCTCGCGGCGGCCATCTTGTCCATGGGCCATCCCGTCCATCCCTACGTCAAGGATGACAGCGAGATTGGGCCCGTCTGCCGCGAGATCAACGAGTACACGGCCAAGCTGCGTGATGAGCACCCCGACAAGCTCGGCTTCCTCGCCACGCTCCCGCCCATGGACAGTCCCGAGGTGTGCATCGAGGAAATCCGATATGCGCTCGACGACCTCAAGGCGGACGGCGTGCTCATCTTCAGCAGCTACTCCAAGCGCTACCTGGGCCATCCGGACTTCCGGGCCGTGTGGGCTGAACTGAACCGCCGCAAGGCCGTGGCGCTGATCCATCCCGGCTTCGAGGGCATGGATCCCATCGAAGAGCCGCGCCACTTCGCCCCGACAGTCATCGACTGGACGCACGAGACCACGCGCACAGCCTGCCATCTCATCACAACCGGTATTACTCGGCAGTTCCCCGACGTCAAGATCATCCTCTCGCACGCCGGCGGCACGCTCCCGTACGTGGTGCGACGGGCGGCGAACCTGTGCTGCCGCATCCACCTCGTGGACTTTAGCGAGGAGGAATTCGTCGAGGAGGCGCGGAAATTCTACATCGACGTCGCCTTCAGCGCCTACGACCCGCAGCTTCGGCTCCTCAAGGAGTTCGTGAAGCCCGGCCATGTCCTCTTTGGGAGCGACTACCCCTGGGAGCACGGCCCTGTTGTGACAGAGCAGCTCGGCGCAACGGACAGGGTATTTGCCAGCGAGACGCTCGATGCAGCCCTCCAGCTGTTCCCCCGGCTGCGGCAGTATCATGGGCAAGAATGAGTGGTATCAGGGATTATTTAGTCTACGATGTGAGATAGATCATGATAGAAGGGCGGGAGGAGCTCCGTCACAGGCCACCATAAGCGGTGCTGAGAACAAGCTTGGTCTCTGCCACAGTCACTCATGAATTTGTGTTTACGTACAACTCTCACCAAGTGGCGCCGCTGTGTTATTCCGAACATGTAAAAGTTGTCTGTGTCTTCACTGCTGCTTGAAGAAAAAAAAAGTTGGAAAGGAGAGAATGCGCAGTAATACGCCGCATCTCACCGAGGGCAGGGCCATAATACTCCAATGTAACACACAAGTCTCCAATGCTTGTACTTGTACGCACATGGAGTTGCGGAGGTTTACCGTCATGACCAGGCTCGTAATTCTGGGATGATCCTTTGCTATCTGCTTGCCAGGGGAACGAGCGTACATCCACATGCAATTATCGTCGCTTATACGCCCCGTTTCTCCGCTCCAAGCACATCTCCACGGCCTCTCGGATGGATTGTTCCAAGCCCTTATACCCTGGCTGGCCCCACCATTTCCTCAGGAGGCCCGCGCCCAGCTCGTTGTCGACTGTGCTGATATCCAGCAACTCGTTGGGATCAGGCTCAGGCAAGTCTGCGTCAGGCAAGACCTTCTGCATGGCTGCAATCACAAGCCGCCAGTTGAACGGCTCGTCGCAGGCAAAAATTCTCTGTCCGGTCACTGCCGAGTCAATGGCAGCGGCCACATGGATGCGTGCATCGTCGACCACATCCACCATGTAGACTAGAGATCCGCGGGTCAGCGTCTTGTCAAGGCCGCAAAATCAGGGTATGCATCAACAAACGGAAACTTACGTGACGGTATCAGCGGGACGTTTCCGTCCAGCACGTTCAGCACCTGGGCTCCGCTGACGCCCATGGAACCCTTGGCTTTGCCGAAGTTCAGACCCGGGTTGATGACGTTCACGGCGAATGGGGGCTTCCGCTGTGCGACGAAGTTCCAGATGGCTCGCTCGGTGTCTACCTTGGCGACCCTGTACACCTGCATTTTCCAGTCGAAGCCCATCTCGGCCTGCCTTTCCGGGGCCGTGGTCCGCACCAGGTTGATGGCGTCCTCGTTCCACGTGTCGCGACCGATGTGGAACTCGACACCGGGACGGGGGTTCGCGGCCGTGCCGGTGCTCGACGTGAACACGGCCCTCTTCACCGTCGGATTCGTGAGCGCCGCCTCGAGGATGTTCATGCTACCCCGCACCAGGGGCGGGCTCACGTCGCCCAGGTTGCCAGAAAAGTTGTGGATGGAGGCCGTGTGGACGACGGCGGACACGCCCTTCATGGCCTCGTTGAACGCGCCGTCGGCGGCCATGTCCTCGACGACGACATACTCGAAACCGGGCGCCTTGAGCAGCTCCGCAACCCCCTGCCCCTTCTCGACTGACCGGACGGTTCCGCGGACTCGGAAGCCCGCCTTCAAGGCCTCGTCGGCAATGTGGACGGCGATCATGCCCGAGACACCCGTCACGAGGATGAGGAATCCCTGGGGAATCGCGAGGTCCTCGTTTGCCTGGAATGTCGTCATTGTGGACGAACGCGGACAAGTAACTCAACGTGAAGTGAAGCTTGGGTCCTTGGCGGCGACGATGCAGACGAGTCGTAGATCGTGGCTCTCTGGGGTTGCGTATGCTACGGTACCCGCACTGAGTGTTCTCGTCTTCGCAGAAATTCAATCGACTTCAACTCCTCAGAATACAGAACCTCCGGCCTGCCTCCGGAGGTACCTACATTGCTAGACGTATGCGGCCATGATGTTGACCCGTCGGCGCGAATGCTCCGTTGCCAACCCGGTTCAATGCTCACGGCTGTCGGTTGACTCGAGACGTGTACTCTGTATGTGTCCTGCTTATTTGCACCCGGTGCATCTCCAGGCCGAGGCCGGTGAAGGGCTCCACAACAACGGAGGCATTACCGGTGTATTTAGCGAAAACCCGCCGGTGGAATTCACCTTGCGGACCGTAGCACCGGGCATGCAGCTGCAGGGGAGCCCTGAACGCCGTGCCGGTCCGAGAACTCAACCGGCCCGACAAGCGGACGGGGTAATCCACCACGACAGTGACGCCAGCACAGAACGCACCGGAGAGGCGCAGCGGGCGACGCAAGATGCTCTTACACTTTCGTCCCCTCGGCGGAGCGTCCTGCAAGGCTCGGCTGAACCGCCCATCCGGTACCGCCGTGCCGAATTCGGCTTACGGACTAGCGAAGGAGACAGACCCCTTGCGCTTTTCTGACATGGGTCGGCCTGGCGGCGAGGCGTGGCAGGACCAGGAACGTGGAAGCGTGCCGGACATGATCATGGAATGGCATGATGTCCCTGGGAGCTAAGCAAGCCTGGTACGGAAAAGGTTTTAGCCCTACAAAGGACGGCCCTTTGGTGAAAACACGAGGGACGAGTATAAAGCCCAAAGAAACGGCGTCGTTGGGGTTGTTTGTTTTCTTCGGACTCCACAGCTCCCTTGTTTCAAGTTCCTCTGTTGCTGCTACTCGACAGCTCGCCAAAGATGGTTAACCTCCGATCCGCCCTCGCATTGGGAATCGCGCAGCTTTGTCATTTGGGTGCAGTGCAGGCGACTGTGTCACCTCAGCGAATAGTGCATGATCTGCAGGCCCTGCTGTCGGCCGGCTCTGAGGTCCTCCTGGCCTCGAACGCGTCCTACGCCCAAGACTTTACCTCTCGCTTCTCGGAGAGCCACTCGCCGAGCTTCGTGGTCGGTGCTAAGCCCAAGAAGGTGTCCGATGTCCAGAAAGTGGTAAGGAAACCCCCCAACAGTCGTTGCGAGGTCATCCGTCGTGTTTATTTACCCTTTCTCGTTCTAGGTCCGCTACGCCTCGCAGAACAATGTGCCGTTTCTCGCCACCGGCGGCGGTCATGGCTACACGTGGTCACTGGGCCAACTGCAAAATGCCATCCAAATCGATCTCGGCAATTTCCAAACCGTGGAGATCGATACGGCTGCCAATACCATGACGGTTGGCGGCGCAGTGCGCATCGGCAATGTCACCCACGACCTTCTTGCCGTTGGCAAGGAGTTCCGTAAGTCAAGTCCTCTCTTGTTCTTAATTCCTTGTGGCACTTCCTCGGTATGCAAGCACTGTGACTGATGAAATGATACGGGCAGCGGTTGGCATGTGCCCTACCGTGGGCATCTCTGGCTACACCCTGGGTGGCGGCGTCGGCCCTCTCGGCGGCATCTATGGAACCGCCTCAGACAACCTGCTGTCGGCCGAGGTGGTTACAGGCACGGGCGAGCTTCTCAACGTCTCGGCCACGAGCCACCCGGATCTCTGGTACGGTCTGAGGGGAGCCGGCTTCAACTACGGCATAGCCACGTCGCTGAAGTACCGGATCCACCCAGCGACCAACAAGGGAAAAATCACGGTCATCAACGCCATGTTCCCTGCAGCTCTGAACGGCTCGGTGTGGGAGGCATGCAACTCGTACGTCGGTCACCAGCCCAAGGATCTCTCCATCCTCTTTGCCATTCGCTTCAACGAGACGCTTGGGGGCATCAGCCCGGTGGGCGCCTTTATTTACCTCGGGCCGAAGGAGGAGGCTCTGAAGGTTGTGAAGCCTTTCCTGGACCTCAAGCCTCTCTACGTTGAAGTCCACGAGTCCAACTACGCGGAATTCTCCTCGGTCGCGCTGTACCAGGATGTGGCAGATATCGGCTCCCGGAAGGCCATCGACTTTGCGCCCTTCACCCTGAATCTCTACAAAGTCGACGTCAAGAACCTCATCAAGGTCATCAACTACATGAACACCTCCCTGACGCGCAACGACGACTTGAAGGGGGCAACGCTCTCGTGGGCCCAGTACCCCACTGACGGTTTCCTCCGCTACCCGGTTCAGTCGTCTGCGTTTCCCTATCGGGACGTCATTGTCTACTTGTAAGAAGAAACCTTTTCTCTTTTCTTGTTTTCACCAGAAAGGGGGAGGTGGCTGACAAAACCAACAAACAGCTCGATCGACGGCTTCACCCCCGAGATCGCCAAGCTGCCACTTCTGGAGGACTTTGGCAAGGGCCTGCGCAGCTTGTTGCAGTTGGGAAGCGGCAGGCCCGATCTCGAGACCTACGTGCACTTTGGCCACGGGGACGAGGGGCCGAAGTCGTGGTATTCCGCCGCCAAGCTCCCGCGCCTCGCGGCGCTGAAGCGCGTCTACGACCCGCGCAATCTGTTCAGGTGGTACAACCCCGTTCCCACCATCGGCCACTGAGGGGAATGAAATGGGGTCCGTTGCGTTCGGTCTGGCCCTTCAAAACTCGGGGTTGTAAAATAGACTGACGGACTGGTGAGCTGTGTGTGTTGTTTTTCATCAAGGCCCGAGGATGACGGACTGTCCTTTATGCACCGGGGTTTCCACATGGTCATAAATCATGGCCTTCAATCAACCAGCTGTCTCCTTTGCTGCTCTGTGGGCTTGTGGCTGTTGGATCGACAAGACTGGGGAGATGGAGTGCCGAGTATCTGTTCTGAGGGTCAAACTGGCCCGGGTCCCGCTTCTAAACAAACCATCCCTGAGTTCGGATTTCTGCCGTTTTCTACCGGGCGCAATGCCCCGCACGTATGTAGCTCCCGTATGTTTACTTGGCCTGTGTAACCCGCCGGAGCAAGCTTTACACGAACTCGACTCGGGCTAAATTGATGCCGGTCGGTGATAACGTTAAGGCCGTGTGCCACATTTTGCACATATGTATATGAGTCTGGCCCTTGTTGCAACCTGCTGATTCCCTGGACTCTCCTGGCTCACACTGGTGTCATTCACAAACGTTCACGCGCCGTCCTTACAACAAATACACACGAAGAAACCCCACCTCTGTGTCGTTTGTCAGGACAAATGGCCACAAATGAATCGGATCTCCTTGAACCTCGGGAGACTTTGAGTTCCCCAACTCCGACTCAGGAGGTAAAAGCCGGGGACGAAAAACGGCAGCCCCATGATGCAACCGACTCGGCGGTGTCCGGCAAGCCAGAGCCAGGCGCGGAAACGGACCCGGATCCGCCCACGCCCGGCATCTCAGCAGCCCCAGAAGGTGGACTCCGCGCGTGGCTCGTCGTCGTCGGCTCCGGTTTCATCTTCTTCTCCTGCCTCGGCTTCATCAACACGTTCGGCGTCTTCCAGCAGTACTACATGGCCCACCAGCTGCGGGACCACACGCCCGACAATGTTGCCTGGATCGGCGCCCTGACCGCGTTTGTTCAGTCAGGCGCTGGCGCCATCACCGGGCCGCTCTTTGACCGCTTTGGCGCTTGGGTAAGGATGCGTTCCCTCGAACCTTTTCTCCCCCTCCTCCACCGACGGATGGAACAAGCACTTACAAAGACACCCGTGACACCCACAGGTCGTCGGTCCTGGAGCTGTCATCTATGTCTTCGCGCTCATGATGACGAGCATCTGCACCGAGTACTGGCAGTTCATCCTCTCGCAGGGGCTCCTCGCCGGCATCGGCATGTCGCTCCTGCACGTGTCGGCCTTTGCCTCGGTATCGCAGTACTTTGAGAAGAAGCGGGCGACCGCCCTCGGCCTCGTCGTCTCGGGTTCCTCGATCGGCGGCATCGTCTTCCCAATCGCGCTGTCCAAGATGCTCAACGGCTCGTCGCTCGGCTTCGGCTGGTCGGTTCGCGTCATCGCTTTCATCATCGCCCCTCTGCTCGCGTTCGCCAGCGTTGCCGTTCGGCCGAGGGTCCCGCCGAGGAGGACAAACCTGTTCCTCGGGGAGGCGTTCAGGAACGTCAAGTTCCTGATGCTGACCCTCGCCATGTTCGGGTGCTTCGTCGGCATGCTCACGCCGCTGTTCTACCTCCCGACGTACGCCGTCTCGCGGGGCATGGATCCGACGCTCGCCTCGTACCTGCTGGCCGTCGTCAACGCGGCATCCACCGTCGGGCGTATCATTCCCGGCATGCTGGCCGACAAGTACGGCCGGCTGAACGGGTTTGGCATCGGCGGCATCACGACGGGCGTGATCGTCCTGTGCATGAACAGCGCGGTGAGCACGGCCGCGTTGGTGGTGTACTCGATCGCGTTTGGATTTGCGTCGGGGACCATCGTGTCGGGCGCGTCGGCGGCCATCTCGGTCTGTACCGACGACCCGAGGAATCTGGGCACGTACATCGGCATGGGCATGGCGATTGCCTCCACGGCAAACCTGGTCGGGCCGCCCATCAACGGCGTGCTGTTGGACACGTACCATGGGTTCCTTCAGGTGTCCATTCTCGGCGGCGTGTGCTCCTTGGTCGGCGGCGTGGTTGTTATCCTGACGAAGGCGGCGACGCCTCAGGGCATTTTTGGGAAGGTATAGATCCAACCGTATCGCAGTCCTTGTTATTTTCTCATGTATTTTGGCGGTCGGTTGGCCGGGATCTCAGTTGTTGTTTTGTTGGGGAAACCAAACAGAGGGAACACGGAACCAGCCAGCGCATATGCAACCTCGCGCCTACAAATATCGAAAAACAAAATATTTCTCTTTCCTCCCACAACGCTCAAATCCCCAACGCTCAACACGGCATCGCCCCTCTCTTTGCTTGGTAGACCACCCCCCCCCCGCCAACCACCTGAAC
>Ga0247823_10000927_pt1 | contig 24799 bp, 12 predicted proteins | sample 13C_PalmiticAcid_2_FD_192426 | JGI IMG/M metagenome (GOLD analysis project Ga0247823, IMG submission 192426) | Soil microbial communities from agricultural site in Penn Yan, New York, United States - 13C_PalmiticAcid_Day30 | ecosystem: Environmental > Terrestrial > Soil > Agricultural land... | reverse complement strand
CGATTGATCTCGACCGGCGCGTCCGGTGCGGTCGGCGTGACGTACTTCGTCGCCACGCGCAGCGCGCGGCCGCCGCATTCCACCGTCCCGCCGTCAACCGTGCCCTGGCCGCCATAGTTGACGGCGACCCGCTGCTCGAAGCCGTTCGCGCTCTCGATCCGCCCGGAGGCGGCGGCGAGCGTCAGGCCCTTCTGCCCGTTCGCTGACCAGGAAGCGGGCTGCCCGCGGCTGTAGATCGTGAGCGCATGGCTCGCCGGGCGTCCTTCAACGAACACCAGTTCGGACGTGTCGACGGCGCAACCCGGCCCGCTCGGGAGCGTCGCGTGCGGAAAGAGCGGTTCGTCGAACACCGGCAGGCGGCGTGGCGCCATGTCCATCATTCCGCGCCACTTGCCGTTGTTCTGGCTGTTGTAGGCGGCGGTGTCGGCAACGATCCGCGCATGCGCAGCGCGGGCGCGATTGGCATAGGCGTTCACGCTCCCCCGGCCCTGGCGCGCATGGAGCGCGGCGAGGTCGAGCAGCAGGTTGCGCTCATTGAGGCTCGCTGCGCCGCGCACCGGATAGAGGACGAGCTGGAAGAAGGCGTCCCGGCGGTCGGCGGGGAGGCGGCTCGCCAGCGTTTCGGCGCGCGCGGCGATTGCGCGATAGCGGTCGATGCGGACCTGTGCCTCCGCGCCGCCGGTGCGGACATGGTCGCCGATCCGGTTGGGCCGGGTCGGCTCGGTCTGGCCGAAGCCCATGAATTCGGGCCGCCGCTCGAAGGCGAGGTCATAATATTCGGTCATGATCGCAGCGATCTCGTCGCCCAGCGACGCGCCGAACTGGCGTGCGGCCCAATCCGTCAGGTGATCGCGCGCAGGCGTTGCGATGGCGCGGTGATCGAAGGCGAGGTCGAGGAAATATTGCGTCAGATACTCGCCCGGCTTGATGTCGCCGACATTGATCACCCAGATCTTGCGCGCGTCCGTCCGCCACGCACGGTCGAGCTGCTCGCGGATCAGCGCCGGATGCGTGGTGCCGAGCCAGAGATAGTCGTGCGGCCGTCCCCAATAGGAGATGTGGTAGTAGATCCCGGAACCGCCGCCGCGCCGCCGTTCGGCGGGGTTCGGAAGCTGGTGGAGATAGCCGTAATTGTCCTCCGGCCAGACGAGCGTAACGTCGTCGGGCACGTCGAGGCCGGCGGCATAGACGTCGAGCACTTCCTTGTAGAGGGTCAGGACCTGTGGAACCTTGGTGGCGGGGCGGCCCTGTGCCCTGGCGAGCAGGTCGCGCTGGACCGCCATCGCATCGGCCGTCGCCGCGCGCGCCATTTCGGGGGTATCGGCGCCTTCCATCGCGCTGTCGTGCTTGCCGCGCAGGCCGATCGTATAGACGTTCTCGAACCCCTTCACCTGCTCGGCGCGTTCGCCCCAATAGTCGACCATCGCCGCGCGATTGGTGAAGAAGTTGAAGGGCCCTCGCGTCTTCTCGTCCCACTCGCGCACATTGTTGCGCATCATCGGCTCCGCGTGGGAGGTGCCGATGACGATGCCATAGTCGCGCGCCGTCTCGGCATTGCCGGGGATCTGGTAGAAGGGTTTGGTGGAATCGTGCATCGCCGGCCAGATGATGTTGGCCTTGAGCCGCCACATCAGCTCGAAGATGCGCGCATAGCTTTTGGGGCCGATGTCGCCGGTCTCGGGCTCGTACGTCTTCGCCGCCCAGGGCTGGAGCCCCCAATCCTCGTCATTGAGGAAGATGCCGCGATACCGGACCGACGGCGTGTCCGAACGGCGCCGGGCGCCATTGATCGCGATCCGGCTCACACGGCGTGGCGCGACATCCGCCCACCATTCCCAGGCTGAGACGCCCAGCTCCCGCGTCAGGTCGATCACGCCCCAGACGGCGCCGCGCATGTCCGAACCTGCGATCAACAGGTAGCGCCGCGACGGGTCGCGCCTGGAGCGTATGGCGACGCGTGTATAGCGCTCCCATTGACCCTGCAGGGCAGAAAGGTCGACGCCTGCGTCCAGCGCCACCGCACGGACCAATGCCGAATCCTGCGGGCCGATGACGACGCACAACCGCCCGCAACTGGCAAGATCGGACGATACGCCGGGCGTGCGCCCGGTCAACCGGTTGAGGTCGCGCGCGAGCAGTTCCCCCGCCAGCGTGGCGGTGCGTCCTTCGGCGTGAACGATGTTCGCGACCTGCTGGCCGTTGAAGAGCGCGATCTCATCCGCACTGGCGTGCGGGGAGGCCAGGATGGCGGCCACGAAGAGGGCGCGCTTCAACAGGCGCTTGTCGATGGGCACGGCCGGCGATTCTCCTCCTGTGTGATCTACTGACGGCATTCCGCACCGGCGTCTATCCAAAAAGGTGGGTCATGATATCATAATGTAGGAAATCAGACTTGACCCCGCTACCGAGATGGCGAAGGATATTGTCATATAAATTGGGGGGGATTGCAGTGGCGCGTCGGGCCTTTTCCATCATTGCTGCGCTTGCCGCGACAGGGGCGGCGCTTGCGCCCGTCCAGGCTCAGCAGGCGCGCGAGACGCAGAATCTCGCGGCGCCGGTGAAGACGTTCGGCCGCGTCGCGTTCGATTCCCGATCGTTGATGATCGATGGCAAGCGCACCGTGATCTGGTCGAGCGAATTCCACGCCTTCCGCTTGCCGAGCCCGGACCTGTGGCGTGACATCCTCCAGAAGATGAAGGCCAACGGCTTCAACACCGTCGCTTTCTATTTCGACTGGGGGTTTCACAGCCCGAAGCAGGGCGTGTACGACTTTTCCGGCATTCGCGACATCGACCGGCTGCTGACAATGGCGAAGGAGGAGGGCCTCTACGTCATCACCCGCGCCGGCCCCTATGTGAACGCCGAGCTGACCCGCGGCGGCTTTCCGGGCTGGCTGGTCAACCAGCGCGCGCGCGCGCGCACCGATGCGCCCGAATATATGGACGCCGCGGACGAATGGCTGACGCAGGTCAACCGGATCATCGCGCGCCACCAGATCAACGGCGACGGCAAGGGTAATTCGGGCACCGTCATCCTGCACCAGATCGAGAACGAGCTGGCGCTCACCACGCCGTCGCAGCGGCGCTACATGGACCATCTCTACAAGAAGGCGCGCGCCGACGGCATCAACGTGCCGATCTTCCACAACGACCAGGGCCGCAACGGATACTGGACCCCTGAGGACTCCAAGGTCGAGCATGTCGTGCCGGGTCCGGTCGATCTCTATGCGTTCGACGGCTATCCCGGTGGCACCTGCACCGTCGAGGGCAAGCCGACGCGCGGAGCGGCGGCGCCCGACTGGGGCTATTACGGCGCCGGCGGTGCGAAGGGTGGCGCTTCGGCTTCGCCTAACACGCCAGGTTTCCTCGCGGAGTTCGGGGGCGGCTGGTTTGACTATTGGGGGTCGAACGGCGGCTATGAATGCAACGCGATCCAGCGCGGCAAGCGCTTCCAGCGGGTGTTTTACGGCACCAACCTGGCCAACGGCATCAACATCCAGAGCTTCTATATGGGCTATGGCGGCACGAGCTGGGGCTGGCTGCCTGCGCCCGTCGTGTTCACCAGCTATGACTATGGCGCGGCGATCTCAGAGGCGCGCGCGGTACGGCCGAAGCTAATCGAGATGAAGCAGCTCGGTGGCCTGATCGCCAGCGTGCCGGATCTTGCCGGGATGATCCCGGCGGGCACGCCGCAGATTTCGTCCGACAAGGTGCAGGTCTATCACAACAGGAGCACGCAGACCGACGCGCGCTTCCTGATGGTGACGCACAAGCCCTCGAACGGACAGACGGACGACCGCTTCACGATTACCGCCGACCTGCCCGACGGGCACTATCGCTTTCCGCAGGGGGCTCCGATGCAGCTCAACGGGTTCGATGCCAAATGGCTGGTCGCCGGGGTCAATCTGGGCGGACAGCGGCTCGTTTACTCGACCTCCGAGCTTCAGTCGGCGCTGACCCTCGACGGGCGCGACCTGCTGTTGCTGTACGGGCGTGCGGGTGAGCCGGGCGAGACGGTGCTGCGCTATACGAGCGCGCCGAAGGTCGAGGTGGTCGAGGGCGAGGTCGAGCAGGTGTTCGATGCGGCGAAGGGCGACCTCCGACTCAACTACACGCATCGCGGCCGCGCGGTCGTGCGGATCACCGGCGCGGGCCGGCCGCCGCTTCTGCTGCTGCTCGCCGACGAGGACGAAGCCGGCGCCTATTGGACGCCCGATACAGTGGCGGGGAAGGTGCTTGCCCGGGGTCCGGCATTGATCCGCAGTGCAACGGCCAAGGGCGGCGTGCTGGCGCTGACCGGCGACACTTCTGGCGACGCCGCGCTCGAGGTCTGGGCGCCGCGCGCGATCCGCTCGGTGCAGTGGAACGGTGGAGCCGTGCGCATCGCCGCGACGGCGCGCGGCAGCATCGCGGCGGTGGCGCCGCTTGCCGGGCCGGCGGACATTGCCTTGCCCGCGCTCACCGGCTGGCGCATCGCGGCGGGCTCGCCCGAGGCGCAACCCGGCTTCGACGACAGCGGCTGGCAGGCGATCGACCGCCGCCGCGCGGGTACCACCACCGCCTGGGCCGACGGTCAGCCGACGCTGGTGATGGACCCCTATGGCTTCCATGAGGGCGATGTCTGGTATCGCGGCCGCTTTCAGGGAACGGGCGAGGCGGAAAAGCTGTCGCTCTTCTATGGCGGCGGCGCGGTGGGGATGGTCCAGCTCTGGCTCGACGGGAAGTTCGTCGGCCAGCACGAAATCCCCAGCGCCCAACCCCGGCCGATCACGCTGGGTTCGACCGAGTTCCCGCTGCCGACGGCCGCGCGCGCGCCGGGGGAGCATGTGTTGAGCGTCATGGTGCGCAACAATGGGCATAACTGGGATCTCGATGCCGACGATTTCCACAAGGAGGCGCGGGGGCTGATCCACGCCTCGCTGCAATCCGTGGCGGGGCGCAGCTTCGCGGTGCCGATCGCGTGGCGGATTCAGGGACGGCGCGGCGGCGAAAATCTGGCTGATCCCGTGCGCGGGGTCACCAACAATGGCGGGTTGCATGGCGAGCGCCAAGGCTGGCACCTGCCCGGCTTCGACGACAGCGGCTGGCGGCAAGCTTCGGCGCCGCCGTCGCAGCTCGAGCCCGGCACGACCTGGTATCGCACGCGCTTCAGCCTCGATGTCCCCACGGGGCAGGACGCGACGATCGGCCTCGCCTTTGGCGATACCGCCAAGCCGCGCTCGACGGCGCGCTATCGTGTGCTGATCTTCATCAATGGCTGGCACATGGGCCAGTTCATCGCCCATGTCGGGCCGCAGCGCGTGTTCCCCATCCCCGAGGGGATATTGAACCACCGCGGTGCGAACAGCATCGCATTGGCGGTGACTACGGACGGGCAGCCGGGCAATGCGCTTGAGCCTGTCGGGCTGGTGACGATGCGCAACGTGAAAGGCGGGCTGCCGGTACAGCTGGTGAGCGCACCTGCGACCCCGGCGGAACTCAAATGACCGCTGCGTTCGGGCCGTTGTGCTGATTGGGGATTTCTCGTTCGCCTGAGCGCGCGGCTCAGCACAGCCATGCGTGCCGGGTGAGTGCCTGGGCTTCGTCAGGCGTGAGCGGGCCGCGCGCGATCGCGTCGAGATTCGCCTCGAGCTGGGCGCGGGTCCGCGTGCCGACTGCGACGGTGGTGACGGCGGGATGCGACAGGCAGAAGCGCAGCGCCACCGTCGCCAGCGATCCGGCGGCCGGATCGACCCCGCGCGCCAGCCGCTGCACCCGCTCGAACGTTTCCCGGCGGTGCGCGTCGAAGAAATAGGCGGCCCGCCAATCGTGCGGCGGGAAGCTGCGGACCTGCTTTGAGGCAAGCGTGCCGAAATAGAAGGGGGCCCGCGCGATCACACCGGTCCCGGTCTGCTGGCACAGCGGCAGCAGCACCGTGGCACCCTCCGGATCGAACAAATTGTACATGAGTTGCACCGAGTTGATCGCGCCGCCGGCGACGGCATCCAGCGCCGCCTCCACGTCATGGTCCCAGAGCGAGATTCCGATGCCCGCGATCTTCCCTTCCTCGCGCAGCCGCCCCAGCGTTTCGAGCCAGTCGCCTTCGTGCAGCCATTCGCGACACCAGGCGTGGATCTGCTGGACGCCGAGCTGTTCGATGCCAAGCGTGCGCAACAACGCCTCTGTCTCCGCGCGGATGTGGCGGCCGGGATAGGCCTGTTGCGCAGGGATATGCGGGGAGGGGAGGTCGAAGCGAACCCGGGGCGTGACGCGGGCAAGCACCTCGATCCGCTGCCGCATGTCCGAGCGTGCGATGGTTTGGCCCAGGAGATCGGCAACGCGGCCATGCGCGGCATCGAGCTCGATCGCGTTGATCCCGCGTTCGAGCGCGAGGGCGAGCATCGCGCCCGCTTCACGCCGGTCTATGCCGGGCGCGGCGAGCGGAGTGGTGCCGATCGTGCACGGAGAAACCACCGGCCCGTTCCTGCCAAGGCGGCGCAACGGCGTCATTCCGCGCCCGCCGTGATGACGATCTGCAAGCCGGGAGCCGCGCGATTGTCCCAGCTCGATCGATGCCAGGCTCCGGACTGCTGCGGCGTTTCGACACGATGGATGCTGAGGGCGCCGGGGGTTATCTCGAACTCCTGTGCGCGGTCGCGGAGGAACGGAAACTCGCCCGAGATCATCGCCGCGAGCTGGGCGGGGCGATGCGCCCAGAGTGCCTCGACGGCGGCACCGGTGCGCAGCACGCGCGTATCCAGCCGGCACAGCAGCGGATGCTCACGGCGCATATAGGCGCGGTGGAGCGCCGCATCGACATTGCCGGCAGGGGTCACCCGCATGCCTGCGGGGCGGCCGATCGGCCAGAGCAGGCGGAAGGCGGTCCGATCGCTCACGCGATCGACATGCCAGACGAGGTCGCCGGGCGCGAAACAGGTACGGATCGAAACTGCGGGGCGGCCGCCGGCCAGCTTGCCCGCCAGTTCGGCCAGCGCGGTGATGTCCGTTGCCAGCGCCGCGCGCTCTGCGACGAACGCGCCGGGGTTGAGCAGCTTATCGGAGACCAGCGCAAGCGCTTCGTGCGGGCTCAGGCGGTTGAAGTCGAGCTTGAACCCCTGTCGATCGAGCAGCGCCGCGATGAAGCCGCGATAGGGCAGGGTGTCGAGCGGCGGCTGGAGAATCTCGATCGTGCCAGTGGGTGACTCGTCGAGCAACCGCCGCACAGCTCCGGGCGCCGCGCCGGACCGGGATTGCGGGACGAGCCTGGCCCGCTCGGTGTTCACCTGGCCGGGGTCTGCCCGCGCACGGCCGCAGCTTCCTCAGGCGAGAGCTTGCGGACATTCTGTACGAGGCAACGCCGGAAGCCGCTGCCGGCATTCGGGACGAACAGCTCGGCGGGCCGTCCGGGGCAGATGCGGTCGCCGCCGCGGGTGCGGATCCCGATCTTGAGCGCCCAGTCCACATCCGGGCAGCCGGGGCCCAGCGTCAGCTCCCAGCTCTCGGGCTGGCCGATATTGAGGATCGCACGATCCGGTCCGGCGTCGCTGATGCCGGTGACCTGCGACCCCCAGAAACATTCGCGGCCGGCTTGCCCGGTCGTGGCGGCCGGATTGGGGGTGCAGGCTGTCATCGCGAGCCATGCGAAGGGCAGCAGCCAGATCATGCGCATCAGGGCGTCTCCCGGCCGGACGGCAAAAGCCCGGAGCGCATGGCTCCGGGCTGCCTGTACTAGCATGACATGCGATGTCGCGGCGTATTCCCTTCCGCGGACGGATGGGGGTACCGGGTCATTTCTTCCCGCCGAACTGGATGCGGACACCGCCCATGATGCGACGGCCGCCATAGGACATGCGCATGATCTTCGGCGCGCCGTCGGCGAAATCTTCGTAACCGCCGGTTGAGGTAATCTGCGACTCGCGGGTCATGTTCCGGCCTTCCAGATACACCTGGAAGTTGCGGTTGATGTTGTACGCGATCTTCGCATCGATGAAGGTGGTGCCATCGATATAGCGGGGCACGCCCGGATTGTAGGGCAGGCGGACGTTGGTCCATTGTTCGCCCGGATAGTTGAAGCTGATGTTGTTGCCGCCGCACGGGGTGATGCAATCGAACCGCTCGCTGCGCTTCTGATAGGCGACGCGGAAGTTGAGCTTGCCGTCGTCATACCAGAACGAGGCGTTCCAGTAGTCCTTGGACTCGCCCGACGGCGGCATGATGTCCCCCGTCAGCGGGTCCTGCTGACCCGTGGTCGCGGCAGACGCAAGCCGCGAATAGTTCACGTCCGCGCCGGTGTATTTCAGGAACCAGGGCAGGAAGGTGAACGCCGTCTTCGCCTGGAACTCCCAGATATCGCGCTTGTAGCCAGGGCCGTTGGCGAAGGTCGGGACGCTGAACTCGAGCTCGCTGAGTGGCTGGCCGGTAACCGGGTCGATCTGACTGCCGATGTCGCTGCCGGCGAACGGGCGCCGCTGTTCCGTCACCTGGATCGCATTGCCGATCTTCACGTCGAGCTTGCCATAGGTGACCGAGAGGAGCGTGTCCTTGTTCGGATACCATTCGAGGCTGGCGTTGTAGTTCCATGCGGTGAAGGGCTTCAGCCCCGGATTGCCGACACGCCCGGGGCAACCGAAGATGTCATCATCATCCGAGTCGAGCGTAAAGCGTTCATCGATCGTGCAGTTGCCGCCGGGGATCAGGCGGTCGAGGCGCTGACGGGCGACGGTCTTACCGCCATAGAGGCGCAGCACGATGGATTCGTTGAACCCCCAGAGGTTGAGGTTGACGGTCGGCAGCCAGTCCGTGGTCTTGCCGCTGATCGACACGTTCTGGCGGAAGGTCGAGGTGACGATGCCGGCAGGATTGTTGGGGTCCAGCGGATTATAGGCGGCCGTCGTGCGGATCGTGTTGAGCTGCAATACGGATTCACCGGTAGTTTCGGCGAAGATGCCGCGGATACCCACATTGCCGTTGAACAACAGGCCGAAGGGCAGATTCTGCTCGAAATCGGCCATCGCATAGACGTTCTTGATCGTCTCACGCGCGCGCGTGGCCGGCTGGTCGTACATCTGCCCGTCGCTGCCCATGCACGTCTTGAGGCAGTCGAAATTCATGAACTGCGCCGCGCCGAGCGCGGCGAAGAGCTGGTCGGTGCGGATGCCGTTCCATGCGGGGGGCAGCGTGCCGCGGTTGGGCAGGTCGCCGAAATATGCCGAGCCGGCCGGATCGACCGTGCTGGCGAACAGCGCGCGAAGCGCGTCGGGGGTCAGCGTATCGACGCCGTAGCGAACGCGGCCAAGGCTCGTGCTCGGGACGAAGCCATAATTGCACGAGACCGTTGAAGTGGCGCTTGGCTGGCACGCGCGCAGCGTGCCGCGGACGAGTGCTGTCGGCACGACGACCGGCGGCTCGTAGCCCGGCTGGCCGAAGGTGCCGACCGCTTCCTTCACCGTATAGCCGTCATTGCCGCTACCACGCCACGCATCGATGCGGTTGTTGCGGTACTGCCCGCCCACCTTGATGCGCGTGATGAACGGGATGAGGCCGTCGGTCTTGTAGGTGGCGTCGAGTTTGACAAGGCGTTCGGAGGTTTCGGCGAGCGCGGGCGAATAGGAGACCGAGAAGCCCGGCGTCGTGAGCGGTAGCTGATTGGACGTATAGGCCGGGGTCGCCGGACCGTTCACGCTTGCGGCTACGGCGGCCTGCGCGATGCAGGTGGCCGGGTTGGTGCCGCCCGAAATGCACGGCGCCGGACGCAGCTGGACGAAGTTGTTGACATCCCGGTCGTCGAAACCGTTCGGCATCTGGATGTCCCACAGGCCGTTGTCCTGCAGGGTGAGCGTCGCGTCGCCATAGAATGCGCTGCGCGACGTCCGCATGTCGGCGCGGCTCGATTCGGCGATAGTAAGCCCGGCGAACCCTTCTACGTCGAGACGGTCGCCATTATAGTTGAAGCCCGCCTGCGCGAATTTGGTGCGCGTCCGGTTGGTATTCTCGATCTGATCGATACCGACCGAGTTGTTGGTCAGCGTCATCTGCGTGACGTTGTGATTCCCATCCACCACAATGCTGTTCGGGACAACGTTCAGCACGTTGCCGATCACGGCATTGTTGCCGACGTTGTTGATCCCGTCATAGAGATAATAGCCCGCCGGCGCGGTGGGCGATACCGTGCGGATGCGCGGATAGCCCGTAGCCGTATCGACAAACGTGCCGGCGACGTTGCGGCCGGCCGCCTCGGTCGGAAGCGCGACCGGGGTACGGCTGCGGTTCTGATCGTGCACGTTTCGGCCGCTGTACGTCCCCTTCACAAAGAAAGTGAGGTTGTCGGTCGCCTGGAAATCGAGTCGCGCGTCGATCGCATAGCGCTCGTCCGTCTGCTCGTTCATGAAGTGGCGGATCAGCGACGGCGTCGTGTCGTTCCACTGGTTGAGGCAGGTCTGCTGTTCGAGGATACGCTGCGCGCGCTGGTTGGCGCTGCCGGCCGAGTTGTGCGGGAACGCGGCAAGACAAGCTGCCTTCGACTTGGCTGCGATCGACTTGGTCAGCAGCGAGCGCGGCGTTTCGGCGCTGTTCGCGAAAAGGACGTCGGCCTGATCGGTACCGAGCGTGTTGATATTATATTCGAACGTCTTCTCGGGCGAGTTGTCGAAGTCGAAATCGCGCGCATAGTTGCGATTGTTGCTGGTCGTCTGCTCGTAGCCATGACCGTTGTTCTGGATCTTCGAATAGCTGCCGCTGACGATCGCGCCGAGGCGGCCGCCGAAGAACTTGCGCGAGGCGACGCCGTTGAAGTCGGGCATCCACTCCTTGCCGAGCGAGTTCTGGTTCGCGCCGGCCCGCAGCGTGAAATAGGGCTTGGCGAAGTCGAGACCGGTGCGCGTCTTGATCTGGATGCCGCCACCCAGCGAGCCTTCGGTCATGTCGGCGGTCGAGCCCTTGACCACGTCGATGCTCTTGACGAGGTCGGCCGGCAGCTCGCGCAGATCGGCGCTGCGGGCGCTATCGTTGTTGATGGCGAGGCCGGTGGTGCTGGTCATGCCGACGCCGTCGAGTTCGACGCGGGTCAGGTCGGGGCCGTTGCCGCGGATCGCGACGTCGGCGCCTTCGCCATATTCGTTGCGGCCCAGCGCGACGCCCGGGACGCGCGAGATCGCCTCGGCGACGTTGCGGTCGGGAAAGGAGCCGATATCGTCGGCGACGATCGAGTCGGTCGCGGTCTTTGCACGCTTTTTGCGCTCGTTCGCCGATTGCTGGCTGGCGCGCGAGCCGACGACGATCACGTCCTGAACATCGGTCGACTCCTGGACGGCTTCACCGCTTTGTCCTGCTTGTGCCTGCGTTCCGCAAGCCAGCAGCAGCCCGATAACCGACCAGGACGCGGTCGCGCCCATCCGACGACGTAGATGAACCCCTTCAAGCATATCCTCACCCCCTGCTTCTCAATATCTGTCATTTCGGCCCATATTATAATTTTAATGGCCGAGGCGGGCGTCTTCGAATCGCGAATCCTCCCATAAAGTGAAACAAGCTTCCGAAATATAGGTATTACGGTCAAGGGAATTAATCTTACTAATCATATTCTGAGCAAGGCGACTGATTGTCGGGTTGGGGGTGAGCCGGTCCGGGGACGCCAGCACTCAGCCTTCAAGGTGGCAAATTGCGTTCAATCGATGGCATCCGCGGCAGGAGCCCCGGCCGGGCATCGAACCGCCTGGTTGCGCTTCACAAAGAGCGGTTTGCGGGGCGTGATTTCGCATTCTGCTGCCCTGAATGGCGTCCAAATGACGGACAAACCTTGATACAAAATGGGATTTGTATTCAAAATATGGGAATGATAGGCCTGCCATTGATACTCCGGCTGTTTGCGCCGGGTCATCGGGGAGGGCGTGGGATGGGGTTTGCGAGCTGCCGGAAGTCCAGGTGGCGGGCCGGGCTGGCCGTGGTTGCCGCCTCTGCAAACGGGACCGCTATGGCGCAAACGGTGACGGCGGAGCGGCTCGATCGCGGCGTGGTTGCCGTCGCGGCGCCGGAGGGGATTCTGGTGAGCTGGCGCAGCCTTTCGACCGACCCTTATGGAACCCGCTTCATCCTGTACCGTAACGGCAAAGCGCTAGCACCGGGGCCGATCGACGCCACCAACTTCATCGACAAGGGCGGATCGCCGCGCGCGCGCTACACGGTGAGCGCCGTGGCCGGAGGACGCTCGCGGCCGCAGGACCGGCCCGCGCTGATCGCGGCCGAAGGTTATCTCTCCATTCCGCTCGATCTGCCCGCGCCACGCACCGCGCCCGATGGCACACCCTATAGCTATGAAGCCAATGACGTGAGCGTCGGTGATCTAGACGGCGACGGGCGCTACGAACTGATCGTCAAATGGTATCCAAGCATCGCCAAGGACAATGCCTTTGCCGGGTATACCGGCAACACGCTGTTCGACGCCTATACGCTCGAAGGCAAGCGGCTATGGCGGATCGATATGGGGCCGAACATCCGATCGGGCGCACACTACACCCAGTTCCTGGTGTTCGACTTCGACGGCGACGGCCGCGCCGAACTCGTTGCCAAGACCGCCGACGGCACGATCGACGGCACCGGCCGCGCGATCGGCGATGCCAAGGCGCGCTGGGTGGAGGATGGCGGTGACGCGCCGTCGGGAGACCGCACCGGCTCGACCGAGTTGCCCGACGGCCGCCGGGTGGCGCAGCTCACCGGCCGGATCCTCAAGGGGCCTGAATTCCTGACCGTGTTCGACGGCCGCACTGGCCGGGCGTTGGCGACAATGCCTTACGATCCGCCGCGCCATCCCGAGACGCAGATCCCGACCGGCGACCAGCTCAAGGCGATCTGGGGCGATGGCTATGCCAACCGCTCGGACCGCTATCTCGCCGGCGTCGCCTATCTCGACGGCAAGCATCCCAGCATCGTCATGGCCCGCGGCTATTATGCCCGCACGGCGGTTGCGGCGTGGGACTATCGCGGCGGCAAGCTCGTCAAACGCTGGCTGTTCGACAGCGCGGTTCCGGGCAACGAGCAGTTCGGCGGGCAGGGTAACCACCAACTGAGCGTCGCCGATGTCGATGGCGATGGCCGGGACGAGATCGTCTATGGCGCGATGGCAATCGACGACGACGGCAAGGGCCTGTGGAGCTCGGGCCTGGGGCATGGCGACGCGATGCACGTCTCCGACCTCGATCCGGTGCGGCCGGGGCTCGAGAAATGGGGCGTGCACGAGAATGTGCGGGGAAATGGCGGCATCGGCGGGGCGATGCTGGACGCGCGCACCGGTGAAGTGCTCTGGTCGACCCCGGCGGACAAGGATACCGGCCGCGGTGTCGCGGCGGACATCGATCCGCGCCATCCCGGCATGGAGGCCTGGGGCAGCAATTCGAACGAACTTTACGATGTGAAGGGCAAGCCGATCGGACCGCGGCCACGCCAGATGAACTTCGCGATCTGGTGGGACGGCGACCTGTCGCGCGAGTTGCTCGACGGGACGCGGATCGTCAAATGGGATTACGAGAAGGCAGCGAGTGTGCCTTTGCTCGATCCACAGGGCTTGCTTTCGAACAACGGCACCAAGGCCAATCCTGCGCTCAGCGCCGACATCCTAGGCGATTGGCGCGAGGAAGTGATCTGGCGAACCGCCGACAATCATTCGCTGCGCATCTATGTGACGCCGCACCCGACCGAATACCGCTTGCCGACGCTGATGCAGGACCGGGTCTATCGCCTCGGTGTGGCGTGGCAGAATGTCGCCTATAATCAGCCGCCGCACACCTCCTACTTCCTGGGAACCGGGATGGCGTTGCCCGCGCGCTGACATCGGGCGCGTTCCCGCCCTGACCGGAAAATGAGAATCGGAACTGGGAGGATTTGATGGCGGTGAACAGGCGCGATTTCCTGATGCGGACGGCGCTGGCGAGCGGCGCGGTGCTGGGGATGCCGGTCAATTCGGCCCGGGCAAAGGTGCGCAGACCTGCGCCCGCGCTGGTAGACGCGCCCGTCCGCTGGCTCGACGGCGCGGCGCCAGCGCGTCACGACGGCGTGACCTGGGGCGTCCCCTGGCCCCGCGGGGCCAGGCGCGCCGCCGCAACCTTCGCAATGCGCGATGCGGAGGGGCGGCCGGTCCCGGTCCAGAGCTGGACGACCGCGACCTGGCCTGACGGTTCGATCAAATGGACCGCGCACGCGATTCCCGCCGGTGCGGCGCTTGACGCGTCGGCGCGGATCGTGCCGGGCAAGGCGGTTTCCCCCGTCGAAACGGTGCGTGTGACCGAACAGCCGTATGCGATCGAGATCTCGACCGGCCCGGTACGGTGGCTGATCGCGAAGACCGGGACGAGAATCATCCGCTCGGCGTATCGCGGGGAAGCGGAGATCCTGCGTGATATCGGCCTTGTCGCCACCGCCCAAGACGGCCCCGACAGCGACGGTGAGGGAATTGTCACCACCCGCGCCTATCGCGGCCGCATCACGCGCGCGACGGTCGAGCAGAGCGGGCCGGTGCGCGCGGTGGTTCGCGTCGAGGGCGTCCATGGCGGCGGCGGACGCGACTGGCTGCCGTTTTCGATGCGGCTCTATTTCTATGCCGGCTCGGATGGCCTGCGCATTGTCCACAGCTTCATCTTCGACGGCGACGAGCAGAAGGATTTCATCCGCGGGCTGGGGCTGACCGGCGGCGTGCCGATGCGCGACCTGCCCTATGACCGGCATGTCCGCTTCGCCGGCAGTGGCGACGGAGTCTGGGGCGAGGCGGTGCAGCCGCTTACCGGGCTGCGCCGCGATCCGGGCAAGCCGTTTCGCGAGGCGCAGGTAGCGGGGCGCAAGGTGCCGCCGGCCGCGCAGATGGCCGCGGTGGTGCGCGACGCCATCCAATATGTGCCGCAATGGGGTGACTTCACGTTGTCGCAGCCCAATCCGGATGGCTTCGCGATCACCAAGCGCACCAAGGCCGGGCATGGCTGGATTGAGGCGGATGCCGGTGGCCGCGCCAACGGGCTGGGCTTTGTCGGCGGACCGACGGGCGGCGCGGCGTTCGGGATGCATGATTTCTGGCAGCGCTGTCCCGTTCGGCTCGACATCCGCGACGCGCATACCGACACCGCCGGTTTCACCCTCTGGTATCATTCGCCCGAGGCACCGGCGATGGACCTGCGCTTCTATCACGACGGCCTGGGAATGAAGGACCACGCCGCCGAGAATGAAGGCCTCGACATCACCTATGAGGATTATGAGGCGGGGTGGGGGACGCCGCACGGCATCGCCCGCACCACTGAATTCACCCTCTGGGCGTTTGCCGAAACCCCCTCGCGCGAAACCTTTGCAGCAATGGCGGGCACGGTCGCCAAAATGCCCCGGCTGGTGCCTGAGCCTGGCCATATCCATGCGGCTGGCGTGTTCGGCGACTGGGGGCTGCCCGACCGTTCGACTCCGGCGAAGCGCGCGATCGAGGCGCAGAACGACTTCCTGCTGCGCTTCTATCGTGAGCAGGTGGACCAGCGCCGCTGGTACGGCTTCTGGCACTATGGCGACGTCATGCACACCTATGATGCCGACCGGCATGTCTGGCGCTACGACATTGGCGGCTTCGCCTGGGACAATAGCGAGCTCTCGCCCGATCTGTGGCTCTGGTACAGCTTCCTGCGTTCGGGTGACGCGCAGGTCTTCCGTATGGCCGAGGCGATGACGCGGCATACTGGCGAGGTCGACGTCTATCATATCGGTCGCTTCCGCGGGCTCGGCACGCGTCATGGCGTGCAGCATTGGGGCGACAGCTCGAAGCAACCGCGCGTGTCCAACGCCATCTACAGGCGGATCTATTATTACCTCACCGCCGACGAGCGGGTGGGGGACCTGATGCGCGACCTGCTCGACGGCGATCGCGCGCTGATCCATGTCGATATCGGCCGCAAGGTCGGTGCGCGGCGGGGAGCGGAACCGGGCAACGGCGCGGCCGTTCGCGCCAGCTCGCTGAGGCCAGGAGAGGTCGCGCTTTCGTTCGGCACGAGCTGGTGTTCGCTGGTCGGCGCCTGGCTCACCGAATGGGAGCGGACCGGCAATGTCCGCTGGCGCGACCGCATCCTTGCGGGCATGAACTCGATTGCCGCGTTGCCCAAGGGCTGGTTCGCGGGCGGTGCCAATTTCGACCTCGCTACGGGGCGCTTCACCGGTGTGGGGAACACGGTCAGCATCAGCCATCTCAATTCGGTGTTCGGCGCGCTTGAGATCAATTCGGAGCTGTTCGACCTGTTCGACGTGCCCGCCTATGAGAATGCGTGGCTCGACTATTGCGAGGCCTATAATGCGCCGGCGGCCGAGTTCGCGGCAAAGACTGGGGCGAACCCGCGGGGACGCAACCTTCGCCAGGGCCATTCGCGCCTCACCGCCTTCGCCGCCAGGCACCGCTCGAACCCGGCGCTGGCGCGGCGCGCGTGGGCGGAGTTCTTCTCGGGCGATGCCGGGCTCGACATGGGCCTCGCAGCACGCGCGCGCCGGGTGGAGGGCCCCGCAGTGCTCAAGCCGGTGGACGAAGCCCCGGTCTCGACCAACGGCACGGCGCAATGGGGACTTGCCGCGATCCAGAATCTTGCGCTGGTCGGCGACGCGGTGGAGCAGGCGGGCTGGCGGCCATAGCGCCGGACAGTGCCCGATGCTTCGTACCGCCCATTGCGGTGCCGAAGCTGACCTGCTGCAGCTCAAGGGCTCCCGTCGGCGGCAACAGGAGCAGGCGATACGGTCTTGAGGCCATAGTCTCGCGCCATGCTGCGGTAGAGGCCGAGAAAGTAGGGGTCGGCGTCGTATCGTCCGCCGGCATGTCTGCGGTGTATCGTTGCGCCGGCCTGAGGCGGCGTCGTGCCCGGCGCTTCGGCAGCGTTCAACCCCTGTACGATGAGGTCCGGACGCGGTCCCTCGCCGGCACTCTCTCCATCCTTGCGGAAGATCGCTTCCTGGTGACGCGTCGGCTCCCAGATGAAGCTGCCCCAGCCATTGGGGTGCGCATGGACGAGGTCGTTCACATATCGTTTGCGGGAGGAGTATTCGAGCGCAAGGAAGCCGTGGCTCGGGTAGCGGCGCGCGAATTTGGCGAAGGTCCGTTCCCAGTCGCCCTGCGCCAGCTGCTGGTAGCAGGAGAAGCCGGTGGCATCGAACCGGACATCGCGCTTCAGCAGATTGTCCATCCAGTCGCGAACAATTCCCCAGTGTCGCCCGAGATGGTTGTGCAGGGCGATCGGCACGTCGGGAAGCTGCGCCCGGCTCGCGGCGGTGCCGGCCCTGAGTAGCGCCGCGAACTGATCGTAGCCGCCTGCGCCGGTCACCGACATATGCTCCCGGTCGGTAACCGGATTGCCGGTGGTGATAGCGAGTGGCACTCGGCCATCAGGCCAGAGCATGCCGAAGGTCGTCTCATTGCCCAGGATGACGAGGTCGGGTGCGGCGTCTGCTCCCTTCATCGCCGCCAGCGTCTCGCCGGTATGGCGGCCGACTGCGTCGACGAGCGCCGGGAAGGGCAGGCTGGCCCAGGCAGCGGGCTTCGCCTGCTTTTGCGGATCGGCCCAATTGTCCGAATAGTGCAGCGTCAGTGACAGGTGCATCCCGGCCGCGCGGATGCGCCGGGCAAAGGCGATGGTGGAGTCGATTCCGCCCCAAGGTCCCCCTGGCTTGCCCTTCGAATAGCCGTTTGCCGGATCGACGAAGAGCCTGAGCTTGATTGCGTTGAAGCCGGCATCGCGCAGGATCACCAGCGGATCCTTCTCTACGTCATCCTCATAGTAGCGCGCGCTCACGGCCTGATCCTCGGGAATCCAGGTAACGTCGGCGCCCATGAGATAGGGCCAGGGCCGCTTTCCCGCGGCGGCGCGCGCCGAGCCGGGCAGGCACGCAGCAAGCAGCGCACCCGTGGCTGCGGCACCGAAATCGCGCCGGGTCAGGTCCGCCGGGAGAGAGCCATGCATCGATCCGCAGGCAGGATTTTGTATTAAGGATTTCATATAAGCTTCTGGCGACCGAGCCAATCCTCGAACAGGTCGGGCCAGAACCGGCCGGGGCCTGAGAGATCACCTGGTTTGCCGAACCCGTGGCCGCCGGCATCGAAGATGTGAAGCGCGCTCGGCACGCTCGCGGCCTGGAGCACGGTGAACAGCATCACGCTGTTCTGGAACGGTACGACGCGGTCGTCCGCAGCGACGGCGAGGAAGGTCGGCGGCATGTTTGCGGGTACATTCTGCTCGAGTGACCAGCGCGCGACCTGCGCCGGATCAGGACGGCGGCCGATCAGGTTGCGGCGTGACGGCGCGTGCGCGTTGGGCGAGGTCATCGTGACCACCGGGAAAAACATGCCGGCAAAGGCCGGGCGTGCCGGCTGGTGATCGATCGCATCGATTGCGTCATAGCTCGCCTCGCTGAACCGGCTGGCAAGGGCGCCGGCGAGGTGCCCGCCGGCAGAAAAGCCGATCACGCCGGTTCTTCCGTTCGGTCCTGCCTCGCGGGCGAGGAGGCGAAAGGCACGCTGTGCATCCTGCAGCGGCGCGGCAGGGCCGGCGGCCCACCCGTCATAGGGAAGCCGGTAAATCAGTGTGCCGACCAGGAAGCCACGCCGCGCCAGGAAGCGCGCCAGCTCGCCACCATTGGGCGCGGACGCCACCCGCTCATAGCTCCCGCCGGGGATCAGCAGCAGCGCATGGCCGTTCGGCTGCTGCGGCCGGACGATGCCGAGAGTCGGGCGGGTGACGCCGTAGTGCGCAACATCCTCGGGACCCGAGGTTGCACTGCGCGGCACCGTTCTCGGTTGGACGGTCACGCCCGTGCTGCCCGGCGCCGCTCCCGGCCAGAGCGGGACGATCCGTGCGGTTTCCTCGGCTTGCGCTGCCCGTGTCCGGGGCGCTGCGGTCAACAGTGCGCTGCCCATCCCGCCGGCCAGCATTCCTCGTCTCGTGACCATCAATTCCCCTCCGGTCTTCGTTCACTTCGGATCCCGCTTGCTGGCAGCAGGAATGCTTCCGGCGGCAGTGGGTGCGCCGGATCATAGCGTCTGGCTTCGGGCAGGACGTGGCGGGCGAACTGCGGCCCCGCCGCCGCAAGACGCGACGCGACCATGCGTGCGAGCTCATATGCCCCGTAATTATTGTGATGCGTCTTGTCCTTGCCCCCGTCGTTGAAGGCAAGTGGCGCGCGCGCCGGACCCAGCGCCTCGTAGAACGCGATCGTCATCGGCGTGAGGTCGACCAGCGCGACGCCGTCCTCGCGTGCGACCGCGCGCACTGCATCGGGATAGGCGCCGTGGCTCGGCGCGATCCGGCCAGCGGCATCGAAGTTGCGGCGCTCGGGTGACGTGACAAGAATCGGAGTCGCACCTCGGCGGCGCGCCTCGGCGATATAGGCGCGCAGCCAGGCGCGGAAGGTGGTCGCCGGATCGGCATAGGTTTGCGGCCACTGGATTTTCTGGTCGTTGTGGCCGAACTGGATCAGCAGGAAGTCGCCCGTCCGCATCCGCGACAGCGCCTTGTCCAACCGCAACGACGTGACGAACGACTTCAGCGTCTCGCCCGATTCGGCGTGATTGGCGACCGCGATTCCGTCGTCGAGAAAGCGCGGCAGCATCTGCCCCCAGCTCGCCGTGGGCTCGGCGCGCTGGTCGGTGACGGTGGAGTCTCCAGTCAGGTATAGCGTGGGCACGTCCGCCGGCTCGATCACGATGCGGCTTACATGCTGCGCCGCGCCGAGGAACTCGAGCGTCAGCTTGTCGTCCCAGGTGGCGCTGCCGATCTCGATGGGTTTCAGCCGCACCAGCCTTCCCCCGGGCGCATTCGCGGGAGGCTCGGGCAGGGCGGCGTTGCGCAGGTTGACGATGAAGCTTCGCGTCACGGCCCGTCCGGCCCGGGTCCGTACCGCCTCCAGCATCAGACGGCGCCCCTCGGCCTTGACCGTGGTCTCGGCGGCAGCGCGCCCGCCTAACGTCAGCGTCACGCGGTAATTGCCCACAGGCAGCCGGACCGAGAAGCGCGCGGCATCCTCCCAGCCATAGCCGCGCGCCGGGTCGTAGCGCATGTCGGTGGCTGCCATCACATAACCTTCCGTCTCGCGGTCGATCGCGAAACGCATCTCGGGCTGCGCGGCAGCGGGGGCAGCGGGGGCGGCGAGGGCGAGAGCCAGCGCCAGGACCGCGTGCCTCATACGGGTGTTCGACGGACGGGCGGGTTGCCGGTCATGGTCCTGCGGTTTGCTCAACTACTTGCCCTCACCCTAAGCATCCTCATTCGATCCGGCCGGATGGATGGACCGGCCAAGCTTGCCGCATCCAAGAATCCGCTCGACCGATCGGCCTGGCCGATCTACGAATCCCGCCAACAATATGGGATGCTGTCCCGTATATCGGACATATCGGCGGGAGGATATATGCGGATTCGGGGTGCGGGCGCGTTGCTGACCATGATGCCGCTTGCACCGGCATGTCCGGTGCTCGCGCATGATGCCTCGACTGTGGTTCAGTCGGAGCGCCGCACCCTCAACCTCAATCCCGGCTGGCGGATGACGCTTGGCGACATTGCAGGTGCGGAGCAGCCGGGGTTCGACGATGCCGGGTGGGAAGCCGTGACGCTTCCGCACGCGTTCAACGAGAAGCAGGCGTTCGCGCGCGATATCCGCGAGCTCTCGACCGGCATCACCTGGTACCGCAAGCGCATCACGCTCCCGGCGAATTCGGGCGGCCGCAAGGCATTCCTTGAGTTCGAAGGGGTCCGGCAGGCGGCGGAGGTCTGGGTCAACGGGCGGACCGTGATTCTATCGGAGCATGGCGCGATGGCGTTTGGCGCCGAGATCAGCGACGCGCTCCGCCCCGGCGAGAATGTGATCGCGGTAAGGGTGGACAATGACTGGCGCTACAAGGAGCGCGCGACCGGCAGCGGCTTCCAGTGGAACGATCGCAATTTCAACGTGAACTATGGCGGCATTACCCGGAATGTCCGCCTGCACCTGACCGGCCCGGTCTATCAGACGCTGCCGCTCTATTCGGCGCTCGGCACGACCGGCCAATATGTCTGGGCCGACCGGTTCGATCTCAAGCGTCGCACCGCGACGATCCATGCGGAGAGCCAGGTGCGCAGCGCCGACAGCCGCGCGCGCAAACTGATGCTGCGGGTCGAGATCCGTGATCGCGGCGGCCGCCGTGTCGCCCGTTTCGACAGCCTGTCCGCGACGGTGCAACCGGGCGAGACTCGCACTCTGTCAGCCGCCAGCCCGGTTACCGGGCTCGACTTCTGGAGCTGGGGTTACGGCTATCTCTATACGGTCACCACCAGCCTCGTCGAGGATGGCCGGGTGATTGACAGCGTCGATACCGTCACCGGTTTCCGCCAGACGCGCTTCGCCAACGGCATGGTCGAATTGAACGGCCGCGTGATCCAGATGCACGGCTATGCGCAGCGCACCTCGAACGAGTGGCCTGCGGTCGGGGTCTCGGTGCCTCCCTGGATCAGCGACTTCTCCAACGCGCTGCTGGTCGAGAGCGGCGGCAACCTCGTTCGCTGGATGCATATCGCGCCGTCGAAGCAGGACATTGAGTCCGCCGATCGTGTTGGCCTGATCCAGGCGATGCCGGCGGGCGATGCCGAGCATGACGTCGAAGGGCGGCGCTGGGGGCAGCGCAAGGAGGTGATGCGCGACGCGATCATCTATAATCGTAACAACCCCTCGATCATGTTCTACGAGGGCGGTAACGAGAGCATCAGCGAAACGCATATGGCCGAGCTCAAGGCCATTCGCGACCGCTACGATCCCAATGGCGGCCGCGCGATCGGTTCGCGCGAGATGCTGGACAGCAAGACTGCCGAATATGGCGGGGAGATGCTCTACATCAACAAGAGCGGCGGTATTCCAATGTGGGCGATGGAATACAGCCGCGACGAAGGCGCGCGCGCCTATCAGGACGATTTCACGCCGCCCTTTCACAAGGATTCGCCCGACTATAACCGCAACCAGGACAGCCACGCCGCCGAGAGTGTCCGCCGCTGGTGGGACTATTACCGCGTGCGTCCCGGCACCGGGCGGCGGGTGAGCGCGGGCGGGGTCAACATCATCTTCTCCGACAGCAACACCCATTTCCGCGGTGACAACAACTATCGCCGCTCGGGTGAGGTCGATGCGGTACGCCTGCCCAAGCAGGGTTTCTACGCGCATCAGGTGATGTGGAACGGCTGGGTCGATCCCGAGAAGCCCGCGACCCACATCATCGGTCATTGGAACTATGCGCCGGGCACGGTGAAGGACCAGGTGATCGTCTCGAACGGCGAGAGCGTCGAGCTGTTTCTCAACGGCCGCTCGCTCGGCAAGGGTAAGCGAAGCCAGGGTTTCCTGTTTACCTGGCCGAAGCTTGCCTGGCAGCCCGGCACGCTGCGCGCCGTCGCGACGCGTGCCGACGGGGGCACATCGGAGCACAGTCTTGAAACGGTCGGCGACCCGGTCGCGATCCGGCTCACCCCGCGCACTTCGCCGCGGGGGTTCGTGATGGACGGGGCGGACATCGCGCTGGTCGATGTTGAAGTGGTGGATGCACGGGGCCGGCGCGTGCCGACCGCGAACCACAAGATCGCTTTCGGCCTCGAAGGGCCGGCCGAATGGCGCGGCGGCATCGCGCAAGGCGATTCGAGCGGCAAGGCGCGTGCCGAGATGCCGGTAGCGCAGGAATCGATCCCCGGTACTACCAGCTATGCCGGCACGGCACGGCACGAGGACAATTACGTCCTCGCGCGCAACCTTCCGGTCGAGGGTGGTGTGAATCGCATTTTGCTGCGTGCTGGAACGCAAGCGGGAACGGTGCGGGTGAGGGCCAGTGCGCCAGGACTCAAGAGCGCGGCCCTCAACATCCCGGCTGTGGCGCTGCCAGTCGCCAGGAATGGATTTTCACTGGATTTTCCCGAGCATCACCAACCAGGGCTCTTCCTCCGCGGGCCGACGCCCGCCGAACCTCCCTATCGCGTTACTCGCTCGACGCATCTGCCCGCACGCATCGTCGCGGGCTCCGGCCAGGTCGAGGCGCAGCGTTCCATCGACGACAACGAGCTGTCGCGCTGGTCGAGTGATGGCGAACCGGACAACGCCTGGATCGAATATCATTTCGATGCGCCGGTCACGCTCAGCGAAATCGAGCTCAAGCTCGTCGCGTGGCGCTCGCGCAGCTATCCGCTTCGTTTCGTGCTCGATGGGCGGACGATCTGGGAAGGTACCACCGAGCGCAGCCTGGGCTATGTCGGCGAGGCCTTTCCGCCAGCGACGGGGCGGGTGTTGCGCATCGTCCAGACTGGTCCCGTCGCCGACCGCGATGCGTTCGGCAAGATCGTGGAGCTCAGCACTGCGCGCCAAGCCGGCGACACTGGTGCGAATGAGGTGCCGCCGGGGTGGCGTCTTGGCATTGTCGAGGCGGATTTTCACGGTCCCCCGTCCGCCCGTTCAACGAAGTGATGCAGCTCTTAACGCCGATATCCGCAGAACTCGCGGAGGGTCTCACCGCCTCAGGGCGCGATATCTCCCGCTAAGGCCGGACCGAACGTCGTGGAAATCATCCTTTGACGGTCCCATATAGTGGTGTGTAGTTCGCTCATATTGGCAGTCGAGCGCTGCCGGGATTTCGGCAGCTAATCTCGCTGGCAATGGAGGGCAGAGCAAGCATGGTCGGAGATGACAAGGAGACTATGGGACAGCTCAAGGGCGTGCAAACGCTCTTGCGCGGTCTCGACATCCTCGATCAGGTTATTGACGGTCCAGTCAGGGTCACCGACCTTGCACGGAACCTGGACCTTACGAAATCGACGGCCCATCGGCTCGTCCAGGCGCTGCGCACCCGCGACTATCTGTCGATCACGACTGACGGCTATTCGCTGGGGCCGAAGTTGCTGCAGCTCGGAACAATGGCGCATGAGCAAGTCGACTATGTACGCCTCGCACGTCCGCATATGGAGGCATTGTCTGAGCAGACAGGTTATTGCGTCTTCATCGGCAAGCGCGAAGACGATTGGTCGCGTCACCTCGAGCGAGTGACTGGCCGCCAGCGCCTGCGGGTTGCGACCGCGCCGGGTGATCGCAGGCTGATCGTCGAGACCGGATTGGGCAAGGCGTTGCTGCTCGATGAGGATCCGGCTTCGCTCACGCGGCTGTTCTATGCCGCGAAGCCCGGCACCACGCGCGAGCAACTAGGTGACTGGCTTGAGGCGATGGAAGCGCATGCGCGGCGCGGGGTTGTTCTCCACGATAGTGAGGTCGGCGATGGCGTCCGCTCTGTCGCAGCCCCAATCCGTAACGCGAAGGGCAATATTGTGATCGCACTGAGTATTGCTGGCGCGTCGGTCTACCTCACCGACGAGGTGATCGAGAACCTCGTTGCTCCCTTAACCAGCGCTGCGGCGGAATTGAGTTCGGTTTTGGGGCACGTTCCCGGCAACGACAGAAGCATGCCGAAACGATTTGCCAGGAGCGCCGGTTGAGCTACCTTTGGCCGGTCGCCTCGTCCCATTCCCAGGAAGGGCCGCCAAAGTCGCTAATCCAGTTATTTGGCGGGCCACCGTCAGGTGCAGCATCGCGCCAGATGTACCAGTCGCGCTTCGGGTCCTCACGGCTGCGCCGGCTCTCGATAAACCAGGGGTGCTGGTCCGAGCTGTGATTGGGAACGAAATCGAGGATGAGTTTCAGCTTGCGGTGGTGAACAGCTTCGATCAGCCGATCAAAGACCTTGAGATCGCCAAAGATGGGATCGATCCCGCAATAGTCGGCGACGTCGTAACCGAAATCCTTCATCGGCGAAGGAAAGACCGGTGAAATCCAGACTGCGTCCACGC
>Ga0247823_10000926_pt1 | contig 24806 bp, 20 predicted proteins | sample 13C_PalmiticAcid_2_FD_192426 | JGI IMG/M metagenome (GOLD analysis project Ga0247823, IMG submission 192426) | Soil microbial communities from agricultural site in Penn Yan, New York, United States - 13C_PalmiticAcid_Day30 | ecosystem: Environmental > Terrestrial > Soil > Agricultural land... | reverse complement strand
GGACTTGATCCGGGGTCCCGCTTGAAGTCGAAGACAGTGGGCGGGTCAAAAGGGCGGGATCCCGGGTCAAGTCCGGGATGACGAAGAGCCGAAAACGGCCGATTGCGGTTGCTGAACTTGTAATATGGAGGATGTCCGCTTCCCACCCCAAAGCTGTCTGTCGTACGCAGGATCGCGACAACAATCCCGCGCCTCCCGCACCGCCCTGAATCTGCATCTTTTCCGCCGTCCGTTTACCGAACTTCATTTGACTTTCGCGCGTCGTCAATGCGATGAACGGGCGACACGGTCGATCTGGGTCAAACGACCGGCACGGAGACAGTAATGGCAGATGAGGACGTCGCCCCGGAACAGGGCGAGCTTGCGATCACGCGTACCGGCGATCGGCTCCGGCTGGCGCGGGAGGCTGCAGGGCTGTCGCTTGCCGATGTCGCGACGCGGACGCGCATCACCCAGCGCCATCTCGCCGCGATAGAAAAGTCCGATTATTCGGAACTTCCGGGCCGGACTTATGTCACCGGCTTCGCTCGCGCCTACGCCCGCGCCGTCGACCTTCCCGAGGCCGAGATCGGCGCCGCCATTCGTCAGGAACTCGAAGAAGACGCCTATGGTTCGCGCCCGCTTTACGAAGCGTATGAGCCGACCGATCCGGCACGCCTGCCCACCGCGCGGCTGACCTGGACGCTGGTTATTGTTACCCTGCTGCTCGCGTCGGCCTATGGCGTCTGGCGTTTCCTGTCGGTCGAACCCGACGAGGCGTTGATCGCGGCACAGAACCGCGCCGCCGACGCATCGGAGGCGCCGCAAAGCGATGCAACGACTGCACCGGCGACCAAGGCCGCATCCGGCCAGTCCGCCGTCGCGGCGAACGCGCCGGTCGTGCTGACCGGCGTATCCGAGGTCTGGATCGGTTTCGACGACGCGAAGGGCAAGACCGAGAATTGGCGCACGCTCGATGCGGGCGAAATCTATCAGGTGCCGCCCGCCTATGTCGAACAGTTCACGCTGCGTACCAGCATTCCGCAGGCACTCAAGGTCACGGTCGGCGGCCGCGATATCGGCCCGATCGGTGCTCCCGATACGCTGGTTAAGGGCGTTTCGCTGAAGCCCGCGGATCTGGTGGCGCGCGCCGAAGGCAGTGGCACCGCGACCTCGACCACGCCGGCACGGCCACAGCCCAAAGGCTGAAACGCCGATCATTCGAGCCGGCCGGAGCGGCAGTGCACCGAAATGGATTTGCGCTGCCGTGCTTTGCCGCGTTATGAGCAACGAAATGGTTAATTAGTGGGGACATAACGGCAGATGATGATGCGTCAGATTACTTTCCTCGGAGCGGCAACGGTCGCGCTCGTGGCGGCGATGCCCGCCGCGGCGCAGGATACTACGGTCGTCAAGCGGGTCGAACGACTTGAGAAGGAAATGCGCGCGGTCCAGCGGTCAGTGTTCCCCGGTGGCAGCCCGACCTTTTTCGAAGGCGAGATTGCGCCCGACAACACCCCCGGCGAACGGGCGCGCACCAACGCCCCGGTCATCGACCTGACCGCGCGCGTCGATGCACTCGAATCGCAGCTGCAGGCGCTGACCGGCCAGACCGAACAAAATGCCTTCCAGCTGCGCGAACTCGAAAAGCAGTTCACCGCCTATAAGGCCGAAATGGACAAGCGTTTCGCCGATCCCACGGTGGAAGCCGCGCCCACCGCGACGCCCGCCAGCCTCCCGCCGACGGTGAAGCCGCCGGCCGCCGCGACCACCGTCGCCGCAACGCCGGTGAAGAAACCCGCCGACAAACCGGCGGCGAAACCGGCGACCACCGACGCCGCGCGGCTCGCGCTCGTCAAGAAGGTCGAGGTTCCGGCGAGCGGCAACGAGACAAAGGACGCGTACGACTATGGTTACCGCCTGTGGGAAGCCAAACTCTATCCCGAAGCGCAGGCGCAGCTGAAGACCGTCGTCACCAAATGGCCGAAGAGCAGCCAGGCGAGCTTTGCACAGAATCTGCTCGGCCGCTCCTATCTCGACGAAGGCAAGCCGAGCCTCGCCGCGGTCGCTTTCTACAATAATTACAAGGACCGCCCGAGCGGCGCGCGCGCGCCGCACAGCCTGATGTATATGGGCGTCGCGCTCGACAAGCTCGGCCGCAAGGCGGATGCGTGCAAGGCGTTCCGCGAACTCGACGAAGTCTATGGCGACAAGGCGCCACAGGATGTCCGGACCGATGCTGCCGCCGCAAAAACAAAAGCAGGTTGCTGATCGCGACGCCGCGGGCCGACTAGGCGGCGACCTCGCCGCGCTGCTCGGTCCCGGCTGGCATCGCCTCCACTATGGCGTCGCCGTGTCCGGCGGCCCCGACAGCATGGCGCTGCTCTGGCTGATGGCCTCGCTGCTGCCCGGGCAGGTCTGGGCGGCGACGGTTGATCATGGCCTGCGCAAAGGCTCTGACGAAGAGGCGCGCATGGTCGCGGGTTTTTGCGACCGCGAACATATTCCGCATTCGACGCTGCGCCCGCCCGCCCCGATCAAGGGATCGCAGCAGGCCGCCGCACGCACCGAACGCTACCGCCTGCTCGAACAATGGCGCGAAGCCAATGCGCTGGGGCACATCGTCACCGCGCACCATGCCGATGACCAGCTGGAAACGATGGTGATGCGGCTCAACCGCAGCAGCGGCGTCGGCGGACTTGCGGCTATCCGCGCGAAGAATGGCCTCATCGTGCGCCCCTTGCTTCATTGGCGCCGCAGCGAGCTCGTCGAACTCGCGCTCGAAAACGACCTGCCCTTCGTCGACGATCCGTCGAACAGCGACAATCGCTTCGACCGCGCGCGGCTGCGCCATGCGCTGCGTGCGCAGACCGCGCTCGACCCTGTTGCCGCGGTGAAATCGGCGGCCTGGCTTGCCGAGGCGGACGAGGCGCTCGATTGGGCAGTCGAACGGCTGATCGCATCCTGGCCCGACGCGTCCGACGTCGCGGTGATCCGCGACGACGGCTATCCGCCCGAGATGTTCCGCCGCATCGTCGCGCAGCGGCTGCGCGCCAATGCGCCGCAGCTCGTATTGCGCGGCGCGGCGCTCGACGGCGTGATCGCGGCGATGCACGAAGGGCGGCGAGCGATGGTCGGCGCGCTGTTGATCGATGCAGTTCGCGGCCTTGAGGGGACGATTTGGCGCATTTCTGCGGCGCCGCGACGGAAAGCGGCGAAAAAGGCCTGATTGCCTCATTGTCATTTAACCCGATTATCCTATCTTGTGCCGGATAGGAGCGCAGTGCTGCGCCGTTTAGGAAAGTATCCGCATGCAGGACGACAAGGAACCGCAGGGCAATCACTGGATGAAGAGCGTGATGATCTGGAGCGGCATCCTGCTTGCCATGCTCCTCGTCGCCTCGATGTTCGGCGGCGCCTCGCAGCCTGTCGGTAGTCCGCTTGCCTATTCGGAATTCCGCCAAAAGATCCAGGAAGGCAGCGTCAAGGACGTGGTCCTGTCCGAGGACAAGGCAACGGGTACGTTGTCGAACGGCGACCGTTTCAGCGCGAACATCGTGCGCGATCCCGAACTGCTGAAACTGCTCAACGACAATGGCGTCAAATATGACGGCAAGGCGCCCGACACGGGGAATCTCTGGGTCTATCTGCTCATGCAGTCGCTGCCGTTCATCCTGATCCTCGGTATCGCTTTCTTCGTCTTCCGCCAGGTCCAGAAGAACAACGGCTCGGGCGCGATGGGCTTTGGCAAGTCGCGCGCGAAGATGCTCACCGAAAAGCAGGGCCGCGTCACCTTCGACGACGTCGCCGGCATCGACGAAGCGCGCGAAGAACTCGAAGAAATCGTCGAGTTCCTGCGCGATCCGACCAAATTTTCGAAACTCGGCGGCCAGATTCCGAAGGGCGCACTGCTCGTCGGGTCGCCGGGCACGGGTAAGACTTTGCTCGCCCGCGCGATCGCGGGTGAAGCGGGCGTTCCCTTCTTCACCATTTCGGGTTCGGACTTCGTCGAAATGTTCGTCGGGGTCGGTGCGAGCCGCGTCCGCGACATGTTCGAACAGGCGAAGCGCAACGCACCGTGTATCGTCTTCATCGACGAAATCGATGCGGTCGGCCGCCATCGCGGTGCCGGTCTCGGCAACGGCAATGACGAGCGCGAACAGACGCTGAACCAGCTGCTCGTCGAAATGGACGGCTTCGAAGCCAATGAAGGCATCATCATCGTCGCGGCGACGAACCGACCCGACGTGCTCGATCCCGCGCTGCTGCGTCCGGGCCGCTTCGACCGCCAGGTCGTCGTGCCGCGTCCCGACATCGAGGGCCGCCAGAAGATCCTCGAAGTCCATACGCGCAAGAAGCCGCTGGCACCCGACGTCGACCTCCGCCGCGTCGCACGCGGCACCCCCGGCTTCTCGGGCGCCGATCTGGCCAATCTTTGCAACGAAGCCGCGCTGCTCGCGGCGCGCAAGGGCAAGCGCCTGATCGCCAATGACGAGTTCGAAGAGGCGAAGGACAAGGTCATGATGGGCGCCGAACGCCGCTCGATGGTTATGACCGAGGACGAGAAGAAGGCGACCGCCTATCATGAGGCTGGCCATGCGCTCGTGTCGCTCCACGTCGAGCACAACGATCCGCTCCACAAGGTGACGATCATCCCGCGCGGCCGCGCGCTGGGCGTGACGTGGAACCTGCCCGAGCGCGACCGCTATTCGCAGAATATGAAGCAGATGAAGGCGCGCCTCGCGCTCTGCTTCGGCGGTCGCATCGCCGAGCAGCTGATCTATGGCAAGGACGAGCTGAACACCGGCGCGTCGAACGACATCCAGCAGGCGACCGATATGGCACGGTCGATGGTGATGGAATATGGCATGTCCGAAAAGCTCGGATGGCTGCGCTACCGCGACAATCAGGACGAGGTCTTCCTCGGCCACAGCGTGTCGCGTGCGCAGAATATGTCGGAAGAAACTGCCAAGCTGATCGACGCCGAAGTGCGCCGCCTCGTCGAGGAAGGCGAGAAAGTCGCGCGCAAGGTGCTCACCGACAATATCGACGAACTCCACCTTCTCGCCGGTGCGCTGCTCGAATATGAGACGCTGTCGGGCGAGGAAGCGAAGCGCGCGATCAAGGGCGAAGACATTGGCCGCGAAGATGACGCCAGCAAGCGCGGCACGCCGGTGTCGGGCCATGCCGGCGGCATCCCGCAGATCAAGCGCAAGCCGCGCCCGTTTGGCGACGCCAACCCTCAAGGGGTCTAGGCTCGCGCCTAGCCCCCTCGATTCAGGGACTATTCATTGGCTGGGGGCAAGTTGCGGCATATGACCAATGGGACATATGCACGCCTCTTGCCCGCCCTGCTCGCCGCTCCTCTTCTGTGTGCGATGGCGCCTGGCGATATGAGTGTCGCGGCGTTTCTCGCGCGCGCGACCTCGCTCGAACGGCTCGGCCCGCTGGCGCTAGCGACCCCGCAAGGAAACCAGCTCAAGGGCGAAGTCGTCGCCGCGGGCAAGCGTTACAAGGCGCGGATCGACGCCGAGCGCCGCGCGGGCCGCAAAACGACGAGCTGCCCGCCGGAATCGGGCAGCCTGACCCCCGATCAATGGCTGGCCCATCTCCGCAGCTATCCTGCCGCAGCGCGCAAATCGGTGAGCGTCTATTCGGCATTCGATGCGCTGATGAAGAAACGCTATCCCTGCCCCGCCTGATGCGCCAATGGTACGACGCGGACCAAAGGAGAGCGAGATGACAGGCAAGAGGTGGGGTATTCTGGCTGCGGCAACACTCTTCGCGATCGGCCGGCAACCGGCGCACGCGCAGAATGGCGGGGAACTGACAAGCAAGGTCGAACTGGAAAAATTGACGCCAGGCCAAGATGGACAGCCTGCGACCAAAACTTACGTCACGCCCAACGTCGTTGTTCCTGGCGACCGGGTACGGATCTGTCTCCTCTTCACCAACAACGGCGCAAAGCCGGCATCCGGCGTCGTGATCGCCAATCCGATCCCGCAAGCACTGATGTTCGACGGCACGACCGATCAAGCGGGCTTCGGCGTCTCCACCGACGGTGGCAAGAATTTTGGCGCTTTGGCCTCGCTGACCGTCCCGGTCGAAGGCGCGCTGCCCCGCCCTGCGACCGCTTCTGACGTCACCCACGTCCGCTGGCAATGGGCCGACGCGATCGCGCCGGGCCAGAGCCGGTCGGTCGCCTTTTTCGGGCGCGTACGGTAACTTCGGAATGACCATCTATTGCGATGAATCGGGTGGCCTCAATACCGGTGTAATGACCTTCTCCGCCGTCATGCTGACACCCAAGGCCGCCGCCGACATCCACGCGCGCTTCCGCAGCGTGACCGGACTGCGCGGTGAGCTCAAGGGCAGCCGCATCAGCATCATCGAACGCGCCTATCTGCTCGAGCTTTTCGACCGCGCCGGCGGGCGCGCCTGGGTCGCCGTCGCCGAGCGCGACAAGCTCGCTCAGAACCCCGGCGGCACCCTGCCCAGCGACCTCGCGCTCTACGGCGCCTTGCTCAACAGCGCCGTGGGTCACTGGCTTCCCGAAACCGGCGGGGTCTGCACCGATGTGGTGATCGACGACGGGCGCTATGATCCGAAGATTCTTTCGCATGTGCGCGAAGAGATACAGGCGGGCCTCGGTCAATGGGGGCGTGCGTCGCTGGCCGACAGCAAGCGCAGCGACGGCGTGCAGATCGCCGATGTGATCGCCAACAGCCTGTTCAACATCACCGTCGGTTCGCCGCGCGCCTATCGCATCCAGCGTATCATCGAACCCATGCTGGCGTCGAAGGCGATCCGCATCGCCGAGCTGACCCGCCTGCCATGACAAAAGGGCCGCAGTTTCCTGCGGCCCCCTTGGTGATCGATTGATGCGGCGCTTATTCGAAGTCGCTGCCACCGCCCGCGGGGCTGCGCGGCGGCGCAGCGGCAGTCAGGCGAAGCGCTTCGGCCGAGCGGCTGATCGAGCTGATTTCATCAGGCGTATCGTCATCGTCGACGACAACCTTCTGCATCGAGCCGACGAGCGTTTCCTTGAGGTCCTTCGGACGCACGGTCTGTTCGGCGATCTCGCGCAGCGCGACGACCGGGTTCTTGTCGCGGTCGCGATCGACGGTCAGTTCCGAGCCACCCGAAATCTCGCGCGCACGGTGCGCGGAGAGCAGGACCAGGTCGAAACGGTTGGGAACTTTGTCGACGCAATCCTCGACGGTAACGCGGGCCATATTGTTTCCTTAGGTATAGGAGAGGCCAGCCCTTTGAAGGGGCGTGGCGGCAAGCGCTGCGCGCTAGCAGCCCAGCCCCGATATGTCAATCAAAGCCCTGCCCTTGCGGGGTTTGTGAACAGCAGCCTATGACCGGGAGGATGACCGAAGCCCATAGCAATGTCGATTTGTCGCAAAGATTGACAGCCGATGTGGCCGGGCACCGGATCGCGCTGATTTTTGACGGCGAAGAACGATTGGCGCGCCTGCTCGAACTCATCAACGGCGCGGCGCACCGCGTCGACATCATCATGTATATTTTCGAGGGCGATGCCGCAGGCACCCGTATCGTCGAAGCCTTGCTGCTTGCCGCGAAGCGCGGCGTCCGCGTCCGCGCGGTGATCGACAGCTTCGGATCGGGCGACACCCCCGACAGCCTGTTCGCGCCGCTTCGCGAAGCCGGCGGCAGCGTCACCTTCTTCTCGCGGCGCTGGCGCTCGACCTATTTGATCCGCAACCACCAGAAACTGATCCTGATCGACGAATATATCGCAGTGACCGGCGGCTTTAACATCGCCAACGCCTATCTGAGCCCGCCGCGCGGTGACTGCTGGTTCGATATCGGGATGATCGTCAGGGGCCCGACCGTGGCTCGCGCGACGCAATGGTTCGCCGAAATTCACGACTATACGGTCAACGATGATGGCAAGCTGTTGATGCTGCGGCGGCTGATCCGCGAATGGCCGGTCGACGGCGGCGCGGTGTCGTGGCTGGTCGGCGGGCCGACCCAACGCCTGTCGCCATGGGCACGCGCGGTGCGTGCCGACCTCGAAGACGCGCGGCAACTCGACATGGCGATGGCCTATTTTTCCCCGGGCCAAGGCATGCTCCGCCGGCTCGCGCGTGTCGCGCAGCGCGGGCGGGCGCGCTTCGTCATGGCGGGCAAGTCGGACAACCCCGCGACGATCGGCGCCTCACGGCTGCTTTACGGTTATCTGCTACGCAAGACCGCCGATGTCTGGGAATATCAGCCGTGCAAATTGCATATGAAGCTGATCGTCATCGACGACGTCGTCTATATCGGATCGGCAAATTTCGACGTCCGCAGCCTGTTCGTGAATGTCGAGGTGATGGTGCGGATCGCCGACGCGGGCTTTGCCGAAAAGATGCGCAACTTCCTGGGCCAGTTGCGGCCCGATTGCGAGGTCGTCACCCCGGATTCGCACAAGGCGCGCGCCAGCTGGCTGACGCGGCTTCGCTGGACGCTCGCATGGTTCGTCGTCGGCGTCGTCGATTATACGGTGTCGCGAAAATTGAACTTCGGGCTCGGCGACCCCGACCCGGAGGTTTAGTCCTTCCAGCCCCAGAAAAGGAAACAGGGCGGGACATTGACCCATTCGAACGCATTGTCGATGCGGTTGAAATGCGCCGCGAGGAAATCGCGCGCACGGGCGCGGAACTGATAGACCAGAAAAGCGCCGCCGGGGCGAAGCACGCGGTGGGTCGCGGCGGCGATCGCCGGGCCGACACCCGCAGGCAGCGTCGAGAACGGCAGGCCCGAGAGGACATAGTCCGCCTGTTCGAAGCCGTGCGCGCGCACGATTTCCTCGACATCGGCGGCCGATCCGTGGACCGCGATGAAACGGCTGTCGCGGATGTCCTTGCGCAGATAGTCGATGAAATCCTCGTTCGTGTCGATCGCGATCAGCGTCGCATCGCCCGTCATGCGTTCGAGCACGGGACGGCAGAAGGTGCCGACGCCGGGACCATATTCGACGAACAGCTTGGTGTTCTTCCAGTCGACGGGCTTCAGCATGTGGCGGATCAGCGTTGGCGACGACGGCACGATCGATCCGACCATCACCGGATGCTTGATGAAGCCGCGGACGAACATGCCCCACGGCCCGAAAAAGCGTTTGAGGCCCTCGCGCAGCCGACGGCCTAGCGGAGCTTTCTTTTCTTGGGCCTGCGCCCGCGGATTGGTCATGATGGCTTTCGCGTTGTTGCGGTTGCCAAAGGGCGTGGCAAAATCGACACCATAGCGCAAGAAAAGAGTCATGCTTGACTCTGGACAGCTTCGCCATCCGCTGTAGGGAGAAGCGGGTTTCCAGGCCGTCGGCGGCAGGAGCAAAGGGGAGCACATGTCAGCCATATCGCGCTCGATCCCTGCCGACCGCATGACGGTGCTGTTCGCCGTGATGCTCGTCGCGGCTGCCGGCAATACAGCGATGCAGTCGATCCTGCCCGCAATCGGCGCGAAATTGCGCATTCCAGACGTCTGGGTCAGCCTCGCCTTCAGCTGGTCGGCGCTGCTCTGGGTGCTCACTGCACCGCATTGGGCGCGCCAATCCGACAAGCGGGGGCGAAAGGCGCTGATGGCGCTTGGCGTCATCGGCTTTCTTTCGTCCATGGCGCTGTGCGGCGCTGCGCTTTGGGCGGGACTCGAGGGCTATCTCGCCGCCGGCACGACCTTTGTGATCTTTGCCCTGTTTCGCAGCCTCTATGGTGGCCTTGGGTCAGCCTCGCCGCCCGCGGTCCAGGCCTATGTCGCCGCGCGGACCGATCCCGGCGAGCGGACGCAAGCCTTGTCGCTCGTTTCCTCGTCTTTCGGTCTGGGAACGGTCATCGGCCCGGCGATCGCGCCCTTTTTCATCCTGCCCTTCGTCGGCCTCGCCGGCCCTCTGCTCATTTTCGCGCTGATCGGTCTCGCGGTGCTCGTGGCGCTGCGCTGGCGTTTGCCCGACGACGTCCCGCGCTTCGCGGCGCGCGGCGCGATCGTGTCCTATCCCACCACCGGCGCATCGCCGCAGACCGCGGCCGACGAAGCCGAAGATCAAGTGCTCGACGAAAGTCCCGACACGCCGCCGCTGCGCTGGACCGACACGCGCGTGCGGCCGTGGTTACTGGCCGGCCTGTTCGGCGGTCAGGCACAGGCGATGATGCTCGGCGTCATCGGCTTCCTCATCCTCGACCGGCTCCAACTTCGCCTCCGCCCCGACGAGGGCGCTGCCTTCACCGGGATCGTGCTGATGGCCGGCGCGGTCGCGACCTTGCTCGCGCAATGGGGGCTGATCCCGATCCTCAAGCTGACAGCGCGGGCCGCGGTTCTTACAGGCGCGGCACTCGGGGGAGCAGGGCTCGTACTGACCGGCCTGTCATCCGACCTCCATGGCATCGTCATCGGCTTCGCGCTGGCGTCGCTTGGATTCGGGCTGTTCCGGCCGGGATTCACCGCAGGGGCATCGCTGTCGGTGCCGCGCCGCGACCAGGGGAGCGTCGCGGGCATGACCGCGTCGATCAACGGCTCGGCCTATATCGTGTCGCCCGCGGTCGGCGTGCTTCTGTATAATTGGCACGCGATGGCCGCCTACGGCCTGATGGCGGGATTCTGCGCCTGGCTGGTGCTGTGGGGCTGGTCCGCACTGAGGCAAGACCAGCCCGCAACCTGATCCTATTCGCCGCCGTCTTCGTGCTTGCGCTCGCGAACGGGCTTGAGCATGCCGGGCGCGAAGAAGCCGATCGGATCGACGCTCATCGCAGCCTGCTTGATCTCGCCCTGGATCTTTTCATAATCCTTTTCCATCGCCTCGGTCACCGAGGCACGGGTGTCCTTCAGCGCGGCTTCGAAATCCTCCATCGTTACTGTGTCGCTCGCAAGCGAGCGCTTGAGCGCAGCAAGGCCTGCACGCCGCGTCAGGTCTTCGAGGTCGGCACCGGTGAAGCGATCCGACTTTTCAGCGAGCGCTGCGAGGTCGATATCCTTCGCGAGCGGCATCTTGCTCGTCTGGATTTCGAGGATGCGGCGGCGCCCTTCCTTGTCGGGCACCGCAACATAGATCAGCTCGTCGAGCCGGCCCGGGCGCAGCAAAGCCGGGTCGATCAGGTTCGGGCGGTTGGTCGCGCCGATGACGACCACCGACTGCATCTCCTCGATCCCGTCCATCTCGGCGAGGATCGTATTGACGACGCGCTCGGTCACCTGCGGTTCGCCCGACGCCCCGCTGCCGCGCGCCGGCACCAGACTGTCGAGTTCGTCGATAAAGATGATCGTCGGCGCCACGGCGCGCGCGCGGGCAAACAGCCGCGCAATCTGCTGTTCGCTCTCGCCATACCATTTCGAGAGCAGGTCCGACGATTTGATCGAGATGAAGTTGGCGTCGGATTCGCGCGCCGCCGCCTTCGCCAGCAAGGTCTTGCCGGTTCCGGGCGGGCCATAAAGCAGGAAACCCTTGGCGGGACGGATGCCGAGCCGGCGAAACGCCTCGGGATTCTTCAGCGGCAGTTCGATCCCTTCGATCAGCTTGTCGCGCGCAGCGTCGAGCCCGCCGATGTCGCTCCAGCGCGTTTTCGGTGCCTGCACCATCACTTCGCGCATCGCCGACGGCTGAACGCGCTTAAGTGCGTTGTTGAAGTCCTCACGCGTGACGCGCAGTTCCTCGAGCACCTCGGCGGGAATCGTGCCTTCGGCCAAATCGAGCTTCGGCATAATCCGCCGCACCGCTTCGATCGCCGCTTCACGGGTCAGCGCCGCCATATCGGCGCCGACGAATCCGAAGGTCGTGCGCGCCAGTTCAGCGAGGTCGACATTCTCGGCCAGCGGCATACCGCGGGTGTGGATGCCAAGGATCTCGCGCCGCCCGCTTTCATCGGGAACCCCGATCACGATTTCGCGGTCGAAACGGCCCGGACGACGTAGCGCCTCATCAATCGCGTCGGGGCGGTTGGTCGCGGCAATGACGACCAGGTTCGTTCGCGGTTCCAGCCCGTCCATCAGTGTCAGCAGCTGCGCGACAAGGCGCTTTTCGGCCTCGCCCTGCACCTGCCCCCGTTTCGGCGCGATCGAATCGATCTCGTCGATGAACAGGATCGACGGCGCAGCTTTCGCAGCCGCCTCAAACACGTCACGCAGCCGCTTTTCGGACTCGCCGTAAGCGCTGCCCATAATTTCGGGGCCGTTGATCAGGAAGAATTGCGCGTCGCTTTCGTTGGCGACGGCACGCGCAAGGCGCGTCTTGCCCGTTCCCGGCGGGCCGTGCAGCAACACCCCGCGCGGCGGATCGACGCCGAGGCGCTGGAACAGTTCGGGATAACGCAGCGGCAGTTCGACCATCTCGCGGAGCTGATCGATCGTATCGCCGAGACCGCCAAGATCGTCGTAGGTGACATCGGTGCGGCGCGCGTCCTGCGGCTCCTGATATTCGGGGAGCAGTTCGATTTCGGTATTTTCGTCGATAAAGACGATGCCTTTGGGGGTTGCCGATACGACGAGAAGGCGCACTTCGGCGAGCGCATACGCGGGCGCGTTGAGCATCTGGCGAAGCTGCGGCGGCATATCGCCCGACTCAAGCCGCTGCTGCCCGGCCGTCGCGACGGTATCGCCCGCAACAACGGGGCGGCCGAAGAAGCTGCGCTTCAACGCGTTCGCCGAACCCTGAAGACGCAGATTCTCCTGCGCCGGCGCGAACACCACGCGCGTCGCCGGCCGCGCTTCGACGCGGGTCAGTTCGACCATATCGCCGGCACCGGCCCCGGCATTGGCGCGTTGCAGGCCGTCGAGGCGAATGACTTCGAGCCCCTCGTCCTCGGCATAGGGCAGCACGACGCGCGAGGCGGTCTGCCGCTTGCCGCTGATCTGGACGATATCGCCTTCGGTGACGCCGAGTTCGGCCATCGCCGAGCGCGGGATGCGCGCGATCCCGCCGCCGCTTTCCTCCGCGCGGGCATTCGCCACCTGCAGTTTCACCAGTTTTTCTTTTACCGCTGCGTCGGCCAAGGCGTGTCTCCCGCAAAATAGTCAGAATGCGAAGATAGGGTGGTGGTTCCCGATTTGCGACCCCCACAATTTCCGTCACGCCCGACCATTTTATGACGCACTGCACAAAATTCTGGCTTGTCCGCCAAGGTCATGTCATCATCGGTAACCGATATGCCACGCCTTCCCCCCATCAGCAGCATGGAAGCCTTTCTGGAGGTTGCCCGTCACGGCACGGTCAAGGCGGCCGCGATCGAACTCGGCCTGTCGATGCCCGCGCTGTCGCGCCGAATCCAGACGCTCGAACATGCCGTCGGCCGTCCGCTGTTCAATCGCCACCATCACGGGCTCAGCCTGACCGAAGCGGGCCGCGCGCTGCACGAACAATTGTCGCCGATCCTCGACGAACTACGCACGGTGATCGAACAGGTCGGCAGCCCCGACGCCTCGCTCCGCCTGCACCTCAACGTGCTGCCGCTCTTCGCGCAGCAGCGCCTGTTCCCGCGCCTTCCCGAACTGCGGAGCAAACATCCCGAGCTGCATATCGACATCGACACCATGTCGCATGCCGAAGCGCGGCTCGGCGATGGCATCGATGCCGCAATCGCCCTCGCCCGCTCGATCGATCCCGTGCTTTATGCCGCGCGGCTCGACCAGGACAAGGTGTTCCCGATCGCGTCGCGGACGCTGGCCGACGGCGACCGCGCGATCACCGTGCCCGAACAGATGCAGCGGATGACGATCCTGCTCCACCGCGAGATGCCCGAAACCTTCACCGAGTGGAAAAAGGCGATCGGCATGCCCTATCTGGAGCCGGCGGGGATCGATTATTTCGATTCGGGGCCGCTAATGCTGGAAGCCGCAGCGCAGGGGATCGGCGTCGCCTTCATGCACGGCCATCACTTCGATGACGCGCACGATCCGCGCCTCGTCCGCCTGTTCGATTTCGACGTCGACAGCCCGTACAGCTATTGGTTCGTGTGCCGTCCGCGCGCGCTGCGCCAGCCGGCGGTCAAACTGTTCCACGACTGGCTGCTGGCAGCGAAAATCTGACCGGCAAAGCGCCGTGCAAGTCCCTCAGGGCCGGTTCTCAAAATCTGGAAAATGGTGCTGCTGGACAGGATTGAACTGTCGACCTCGTCATTACCAATGACGCGCTCTACCACTGAGCTACAGCAGCAACCGGATCGCCCGCAAACGCATGTTCGCTGGGCAGGCGCGGCCTATGGCGGGGTGCCTTGCGCCTGTCAAGCCGCGAGGCTTGACGATGCGGCAATTTCGCGGGCATGTCGCTTCGGGTGAGCAGGACGCCCTCCCCCGCCGATATCGAACGCGAGCGCCGCCTCGCCGAGGCGCTGCGCGCCAATCTGCGCAAACGCAAGGCGCAGGCGCGCGATGCCAAGGCTGAAACCCCGTCTAAAGACTGACGGTCACCGTCACGGGATCGCCCTCGACGAGTTCCTCGGCCTTGCGCACCGCGGCTTTGACCGGCAACAACCAGCCGCCGCTTTCCTTGTGCGGAAAAACCGAAGTCTTCCAGTGCATATCGCCAATATTTGCCTCGACGCGCGCGGACCCGAATCCCTTGCGCCCGTCGAGCCATTGGCCCGTCATCGCCGCCATGCGAATCCCGTCGGCAGCCTCGCCGGCAATTGTGACGAAGAACCACGCCGCCGGGGCCGTCGCCGACTGCCAGCGCCAAAGCGGCGTCGTGACGGTGAAATCTTCCAAGATGCTACTTTGCGACGACCGGACGCACGGGCACCGGAATATTGCAGATATCGGCGCCGCCCGCCGGAAGAATGAAGAAGGGGTCGCGGCGATTTTGGCGGGCATCGGCATAGCGCGCGAAGGTTTCGCTTTCTGTCGACAAATATTCGAAGCGCGGTTGCTGTGCGGCAGGCAGCTCGGTCGCAAGGCGAATCGAGGCAATCGCCACACGCTCGGCCGGGTCTTCATAGAAACCAAGCGCACCGGTGCCCCGCGGCAGGCTCGACAAATGCTCGATTCCACCGATCACGCGGCCGACGACTGCTATGTTGCGGTCGAGGTGTCGCGGGGCGTGGCCGATCACCGTATAGAGTTCGGCGCCCGATCCCGTGTCGGGCGACAGGTTGCGACCGACCCCGACCATGCCATAGCAATGCACCGGCCAGGCCTTGTCGATCACTGCATAATCCCAAATCGGCAGGCGTTCACCCTCTGCACTGGTCTTTGCCTGGCCCCGCTCCACCTTCGACAGGACCGCAAGCGGCATTCCCGCGACAAATGCGTAGGAGCTGGCGTAGGGGTCCGCGACCTTCTTGGACGGCGGTGTTTTCGGTGTCGGGACGACCACCATCATTGTTCGCGCGGGCTGCTTGCCATTGCTCGTCCAGACCGTCTTGATCGATCCATCACTGACCGTTTGATATTCACTCTCCGCCACCGTCGCCAACCCTCTCGGAAGCGCCTTCTTCTCGGTCGCATCACCCCATTGCGCGACATAATTATCCTGCACGCGGTTCACGCTCGTCCCGTCCCACCAGTGCGCGGCGGCGAGTTTGCGGATGTTGCCAATCCATCCCTGGCTGAACGGCGCGGGCATCAACTGGATGACCACGCGGCGCGGCTTGCCTTTAGCATCGGGTGCGAGGTCCATCACGAGTAGGTCCGATGGCGCGATGGCAATCCAGTCACTCGCCGGCGCAGAGGCCGCAATCTCTCCCGGCGACGGGATCGGTGCGGGCTCTTGGGCGAGTGCGGGAAGGATAAGCGACGCGGCGGCAACGGCCGTCAGGAGCAGATGTTTCATGCCTTCTGTCTGCCATGCCCAATCGGCTTGCGAAAGCCCCGCCAAGCGATTAGGGCGCCCCTTCCAGTGCGAATTGGATAGCACCCGATTCACGCTCCGTGCTTCGCACGAAACGACCGGGTGCAGCGGAGCGGTGGCCGAGTGGTCGAAGGCGCTCGCCTGGAAAGTGAGTATACGTCAAAAGCGTATCGAGGGTTCGAATCCCTCCCGCTCCGCCATTTTCCCGACCCCGCTGCCAGTCGCGTCGCGCGCAGCTACCAGAAGCGCTTGGTATCTATGAAATCGTCATGCGCATCGACCGCGGCGTCGAGCAGCTTGCCCTTCTTGCCGTGTGCCAGCAGGTCGGCGGCTCCGGGGTCGTCCGCAACGCCAAGCTTTTTCAGCACATCGGGCGCGGTCGCAAGATCGTTGAGCGCGCCGAGTTGGTCCTGCAGCGCCTCGAGCGCCTTGACGAAACGCTTGTGGCGGCGCTTTTCATTCTTGCGCTCGAACAGCCCTTGAAAAAACTCCGCGGCATAACGCAGTTTCTTGGCGCTCTTGCGTGCCTCGTGCCGTGCCTCGTCGTCGATATCGGCGAGATTGCGTCCCTCGCGCTTCACCTTTCGCCGAAAGCGGTCGAGCGCCTTGGCCGCGAAGTCGCGCGCCGGCGCATTGCCGTCGTGGCTACCGCCGGCCTTCGCCGACCAATCCGCCGTCGCGGCCCACTCCGTCACGTCGAATAGCAGCCGGCGCGCCCGCGCCGAGGCCAGGATTTCGCACACGGCATCATAAGTGGCCTCGCGCATGGCCGCGATCCGGTCGCAGAGCGGACCGGGCTCGGCGCGCTTCAAAAGCACGTCGAGATCGCGCGCCTGGCCCAGCTCGGACGCGAGCCAGCGCAATTCCGCGCGCAACTCCGCACCCGCGTCGCCAATCATCGGCTTGAAGATCGAGAAGGCTGACCGAAGACGGCGCAGCGCCACGCGCGCCTGATGCAGGGCGCCGGCGTCGCGGCTCGCCAGAAGAAGGGCCTCGTTGAGCCGGAACTGCCGGATACAGGATTGGACGATCTGCCCGAACGCCTGCGCCGCGGTCGCGTCGCCGGCGAGGATCACCGGCTCGGGCATGACCCGCGTCGGGGCAACGCCCGCGAGCGCATAGCCGCGCTCCGCCTTGCTCAATACGCCGAGGCGTATCGGCACGACGGCAGCGACCTGGCGCGCGAAGGCGAACAACGCGGCGGGATCGCCCGATTTCAGCTCGAGTTCGATCTCGCACACCGGCGACCGCCGATCACCGGCCACGACTTCGCCGCGGTCGAGCACCAGTTCGATCGCCGTACCGCCTTCGTCGACGTTCCAGGTCTGGCGGTCGATCTCGACTTCGAATGCCGGAACGATGCTATCGACCTTGTCGCCGAGCAGCGCGGGCAGCGGCGTCGTATAATCGAGGACCGGCGTGTCGTTTTCCGCCGCGCGCTCCCATTCGGATCGCATGAACAGGCCGGCAGCGCTCGCGCCGTCGGCCTTGATCGTCTGGACACGCTTCTTCCCCGAACGGCGAATACGAAGGGAGAAGCCTGCGTTCGCAACGTCATGCTCGGGCGTATCGAAATAGGTCGATATCTGCCGCGCCTTTTTGGGAGAGTCCGCGAGCAGTCCGGACGCTTCGAATTTCGAGGCGTCTTCGTCCGCAATTTCCAGTTTCAGCTCGACCTCGTCCGCCATGGCGTTGTCTCCGGAATGCTGATCTTATCGGCGCAGGGGCACGCGAAGGGCGCCATATACCGGATTTGCTTAAAAAGCTCGACGATCCGGCAATCAACCGCGGCTCTTTATCGCGTTATGCCACCCGTCGAAAGCATCGCGCAATCAAACGGCCTCATCGGTCGCGGTCAAAAATTGGGAGAAACCCGCGCTTCTGACCGCCATTGGACGATGACAGAAGGGGAATGGCGCACCCGGAACGATTCGAACGTCCGACCCTCAGATTCGAAGTCTGATGCTCTATCCAGCTGAGCTACGGGTGCGTGGAGAGGCGCCTTTAAGACCCGTCGCGCGGGGGCGCAACCCCCTATTTCAGCTTTGTGACCGTTCCGCACGACGATTGACGGCGCACCGCATCGATCGCCCCGATTTCTGCAGGATTTTTCAGGAGAATACGGATCAGCGCGATGCCATGGTCATGGTTCGTGCGGACCACTTCGGCACCTTTGGGTACCGCCTGCCCCGCACGCGCGACGATGATTCGAAACGGCTTGCCGCTCGCCTCGACGTCGTTGCGCACGAAAATCACGTCGGTCGCCGCGTCGAAGATGCTCAGCGAAGTGTAGCGACCGGGCACCGGCGCGACGTCGATCGCGATCGGACCGTCCGAAATATTATAGGGGCAGCTCGAATAAGCGAGATCGGGGCTCGGCCGCACGACCGGCTGGCGCTCGGGCGTCGCCAGATTGCCATAGGACATGGTGTTGATTTCGCCCTGCCCCAGCCGCTCGATCGCGACATTCATCAGGCCATAAGGAATCGCCCAGATCGCAGCATAGGCGGTAGCGGCCGCGACGATCAGGCCAAAGGCGAGCGGACCGAGCCAGCTGCGCATCTCAGCAGCCCTCCTTCACGATTTGCGGGAGCAGAGCTTTCTCGGGATCGGCGCGGAAGGCCTTGCCGGGGTTATACATGCGCAGGGTCAGGTGGAAGGGCTGCCCCTTGGTCCCCGGCAGCCATGCACCCGCGGCGGGCTTCGACGGCGCGATCGTGACGCGCCATTCGCCCTTGGCATCGAGCGCGACGTTGGCGCCGTTCACCGACCAGATGTTCGCGGGATTGGCGACCAGATATCCCGCCTCGTCATAGATGGTGACGCTCCACCAGCGCGCGTCGAGGGGCGTGCCCGACAGGCTGTAACGGCAATTTCCGTCGAGCTTCGCGCCCGCAGCGTCGGTCTTGGCCGACCAATAGATGGTCTCCTTTGCCGGGAGCGCCAGCAACCCGCCGTGCGCCACGGCGGCGCGCGTGATCGCGTCGGTTGCCTTGGTGCCGTATCCGAGCGAGGTCGACCAAGGACCATTCTCGATCCCGCCATCGCGCAGCCCGCCGCCGGTGAGTGCCCATGCCGCACCAAGCCCCACCGCCAATCCGCCCACCAATGTGATCGTATAGCGGTGCCAGCTCTTCATGCGGTTTGCCCCCCGGTTATTTGCCCTGTTTCAGCGCGGCCTGAGCGGCCGCGAGCCGGGCGATGGGCACACGGTAAGGCGAGGCGCTGACATAGTCGAGGCCCGTCTTTTCGCAGAAATGGATGCTCGGCGCGTCGCCGCCATGCTCGCCGCAGATGCCGAGCTTGACGTCGGGGCGCGTCTTGCGACCGCGATCAGCCGCGATCTCGATGAGCTGCCCGACACCCTCGACGTCGAGGCTGACGAACGGGTCGGTCAGGAAAATGCCCTTGTCGACATATTGCGTCAGGAAGCGGCCCGCGTCGTCGCGGCTGATGCCGATCGTCGTCTGAGTCAGGTCGTTGGTACCGAAGCTGAAGAATTCGGCGCTCTCGGCGATCTCGCCTGCCATCAGCGCGGCGCGCGGCAGTTCGATCATCGTTCCGACCAGATACGCGATCTCGCGGCCCTTTTCGGCGAACACGGCCTTGGCCTGGCTATCGACGACCGCTTTCATCAGGTCGAATTCGCGGCGCGTCGCGACGAGCGGGATCATCACCTCGGGGATCGGTGCCGCACCCGTTTCCGCGGCGACGTCGCACGCCGCCTCGAAGATCGCGCGCGCCTGCATCTCGTAGATTTCGGGATAGGTGACGCCGAGGCGGCAACCGCGGTGCCCGAGCATCGGGTTGAATTCGTGCAGCTCGTTCGCGCGCGCCTTGAGCGCCTCGATACCGACGCCCGCGGCTGCGGCAACGTCGGCGAAATCCTCTTCGCGCGTCGGCAGGAACTCGTGGAGCGGCGGGTCGAGCAGGCGGATCGTCACGGGCAGCCCCGCCATCACCCCGAAGATCGCGGCAAAGTCGCCGCGCTGTTCGGGCAGCAGTTTCGCCAGCGCGGCGCGGCGGCCGGCTTCGCTGTCGGCGAGGATCATCTCGCGCACCGCGGTGATGCGCGCGGCGTCGAAGAACATATGCTCGGTACGGCACAGCCCGATGCCCTCGGCGCCGAAGTCGCGTGCGACCTGTGCGTCCTGCGGCGTTTCGGCGTTGGCGCGCACCTTCATGCGGCGCACCTTGTCGGCCCAGACCATCAACGTTCCGAAATCACCGACGAGTTCGGGCAGAAGCGTCTTCACCTCGCCCGCCATCACTTCGCCGGTCGATCCGTCGAGGGTCAGGATGTCGCCTTCGCGCAGTTCACGCCCGCCGACACGCAGCACCCGCGCATTGCCGTCGATCGACAGCCCGCCCGCGCCTGAAACGCACGGGCGGCCCATGCCGCGAGCGACAACCGCTGCGTGGCTGGTCATCCCGCCGCGTGCGGTCAGGATGCCCTTCGCGGCGTGCATGCCGTGAATATCTTCGGGCGATGTTTCGACGCGGACGAGGATCACGGCCTCACCCATTTCGGCCGCCTTTTCAGCGCCATCGGCGGTGAACATGATCTTGCCCGACGCCGCGCCGGGGCTGGCGGGCAGCCCTTTGGTGAGCACGTCGCGCGGCGCATCGGGATCGAGCGTCGGGTGGAGCAGCTGGTCGAGCGCGCCCGGATCGACGCGGCCGACGGCTTCTTCCTCTGTGATGAGTCCCTCGGCCGCCATATCGACGGCGATCTTCAGCGCCGCCTTGGCGGTGCGCTTGCCGCTACGCGTCTGCAGCATCCAGAGCGTCCCGCGTTCGACGGTGAACTCGATATCCTGCATGTCGCGGTAGTGCGTTTCGAGCGTGTCGAAGACGCGGCCGAGCTCCTCGAAGGTCTCGGGCATCGCCTCTTCCATCGACGCCGGCTTGGCCCCCGCCTTCTCGCGCGCAACCTTCGTCAGATATTGCGGCGTGCGGATGCCCGCGACGACGTCTTCGCCCTGCGCGTTGATCAGCCATTCGCCGTACCAGGCACGTTCGCCGGTCGCAGGGTCGCGCGTGAAGGCGACGCCGGTCGCCGACGTGTCACCCATATTGCCGAACACCATCGCCTGGATATTGACCGCGGTGCCCCATTCGGCGGGGATCGAGTTCAGGCGGCGATAGACTTTCGCGCGGTCGCTTTCCCAGCTTGCGAAGACCGCACCGACCGCGCCCCATAGCTGGTCGTTCGGTTCCTGCGGGAACGGCGCGCCGGTCTCACGCTCGACGATCGCCTGATATTCCTTGACCAGCGCCTGCCAGTCTTCAGCCGACATCTCGGTGTCGAGGTAGAAGCCCCTGTCTTCCTTGGCGATTTCCAGCGCTTCCTCGAACTCGGCATGGTCGAGACCCATGACGACATCGGCGTACATCTGGACGAAGCGGCGATAGCTGTCCCATGCGAAACGCGGGTCGCCCGACGCGTCGGACAGGCCGACGACGGTGCGGTCGTTGAGCCCGAGGTTGAGGACGGTGTCCATCATCCCGGGCATCGACACGCGCGCGCCCGAACGGACCGAGACGAGCAAAGGATCGGCAGGGTCGCCGAACTTCTTGCCGGTGATGCCCTCGATGTGGGTAATGCCCGCGGCGACCTCTTCGATCAGGCCCGCGGGGAATTGCTCGCCATTGGCGTAATAAGCGGTGCAGACGTCGGTGGTGATCGTAAAACCCGGGGGTACCGGCAGGCCGATCGAGGCCATTTCGGCGAGGTTCGACCCCTTGCCGCCCAGTAATTCCTTCGACCGCTCAGCTGTAGTCGCGTCGCCGCCGAAAAGATGCACCATCGTCGTCATATGTAACTCCTGCTGCCCCGGGGAGGAGGTTGCGGCTGGATAGGGTGGAGAATTATTATCGTCGATTCAGTTTTACTTCGTTCGCTGTAAAGCTGCCGTGGCGTCAGCCCTCGATCTTCGAGAAATCGGCGACGCCATGCACCGCGCCGGTAAATCGCGCGAGCAGGCCAAGGCGATAGGCGCGGACCGCTTCGTCGGGGTCGTTGACCATCACGCCGTCGAAAAAGGCGTCGATCGGCGCGCGGAGGCTGGCGAGCGCGGCCATCGCGTCGGTGAAGCGTTCGCCGGCGACGGCAGCGGAGGCCGCGGGCTCGGCGGCGTCAAGCGCCTTGAGCAAGGTCGTGTCGGCGTCGGTCGGCGGCGTAGCGGCAGCGGCACCGCTCACCTCACCCGCCTGCTTCAGGATATTCGCCGCGCGCTTGTAGCCCGCGAGCAGGTTGGTGCCGTCCTCGGTCTCCATGAAAGCTTGCAGCGCGTTCACGCGCGCGAGCAGGCGGACGAGATCATCCTCGCCGCCGAGTGCGAACACCGCGTCGATCAGGTCGTGACGAACACCGGCTTCGCGCTGCTGGACCTTGAGGCGGTCGATTACAAAGGGAAACGTGTTCTCAATGTTCCTCATCAATCCTTGAGCAGCCCGATGGGCTGCAAAGCTGGTAAAATCGTCATTATCGAGGACGTCAGCGTCATTAAACCCTTGCGGCTGAACCAAGCTCGCAATCGCTTCCGTTAGTTTGGCGTCTGTCTCTTCGTTGATTTTTCTCGCGACCGTTCCAATAATCTCGTCAAGCGCAATTTCTTTCAGCTGCTGGAAAGAAAGCCGAAGTTTCGAAGAAAACACGAGCTGAATTGCACCAAGTGCCGCTCGACGAAGAGCAAATGGGTCGCGTGACCCAGTTGGCCGCTCATCAATGGCAAAGAACGAAAACAAGGTGTCGAACTTATCCGCCAGCGCCACGGCCACCGTCACCGGCGCCGTCGGTACATCGTCGCCTTGCCCGGCCGGCCTGTAATGGTCACGGATCGCGTCGGCGACCGCATCGGGCAGGCCTTCGGCGCGGGCGTAATAGCCGCCCATCAGGCCCTGCAGTTCGGGGAATTCGCCGACCATTTCGGTGACGAGATCCGCCTTTGCCAGTTCTGCCGCCTGCCGTGCGAGCGCGGGGTCGCAGTTCGGGACGATGCCCTCGCTCGCCAGCCATTCGGCGAGCTTCGCAACGCGCTCGACCTTGTCGGCGACGGTGCCGAGCTTTTCGTGGAATGTAATCCGGTTCAGCTTCTTGGCGTGATCGTCGAGCTTGGTCTTGCGATCCTGATCCCAGAAGAAGCGCGCGTCGGACAAGCGCGCCGCGAGCACCTTGCGGTTGCCCGCGACGATCTCCGCACCGCCGTCGACCGCGTCGATGTTCGCGGTGCAGACGAAGCCGTTGGCGAGCTTGCCGTCGGCGCCGTTCACGACGAAATATTTCTGGTTCACGCGCGCCGTCAACTGGATGACCTCGGGCGGCACCTCCAGAAACGCTTCGTCGAAGCGGCCGAGCAAGGGCACCGGCCATTCGGTGAGGCCGGCATTCTCGATCACCAGCCCCTCGTCCTCGACGAGCGTCAGCCCGGCGTCGGCTGCGGCCTTGGCGGCGCCGTCGCGGACGATGTTCTGCCGTTCTTCATGGTCGACGATGACGTGGCAGGCGCGGAGCTTTTCGGCGTAATCCGACGCCGAACCGATCGTGATCTCGCCCGGGCAGTGGAAGCGGTGGCCGCGCGTCGCGAAACCCGCCTCGATCCCGCCAATCTTACACGGCACCAGTTCCTCGCCGAAAATGGCAACAATGCCCGACAGCGGGCGCACCCAGCGCAAACTCTCGCTGCTCGCGCTGTCCTTGCCCCAGCGCATCGACTTGGGCCAGGCAAAGCTGCGGACGATCGCGGGGATCGCCTCGGCGAGCACCTCGGCGGTGGCGCGGCCGGGCTTGTCGATCACGGCGAAGTAGACGCCGCCGCGGTCTTCGAGCTGATCCTGTGTCAGGCCGGTCTTGCGCAGGAAGCCTTCGAGCGCCTGCGGCGGTGCACTACTGCGCGGGCCCTTCAGTTCCTCGCTGACCGCTGCGGTCGCTTCGGGAAGGCCCTTGGCAATCAGTGCGAGACGGCGCGGCGTCGACCAGATGGTGAGGTCGCCCGCTTCGAGACCCGCAGCGCTGAGTTGCGCGCGGAACAGCTTTTCGAGTTCGGCGCGCGCGCCGGCCTGCATGCGAGCGGGAATTTCTTCCGAGCGCAGTTCGAGAAGAAAGTCGGTCACAGCGTCCACCCCGGATATTTAGCGGTCCAGCGTTCGGACTGGCTGTCGATCCACGCCTTGCAACTGCCCTTCGCGAGATCGCGGACGCGCGCCATATAATTGGCGCGTTCCTGCACGCTGATCACGCCGCGCGCCTGGAGCAGGTTGAACAGGTGGCTCGCCTCGATCGCCTGATCATAGGCCGCGAGCGGGACGTTCGCCGCGATGGCGCGCTGGCACTCGGCCTCGGCGGCCTTAAAGCCCGCGAACAAAGTGTCGGTGTCGGCGACCTCGAAATTCCATTTCGAGAACTGCTTTTCATTCTCGAGGAACACGTCGCCATAGCTCACCGCCGCGACATCGCCGACCGCGTCCGAAAAGCGCAGGTCGTACACATTGTCGACATTCTGGATATACATGGCGAGGCGTTCGAGCCCGTAGGTGAGCTCGCCCGCGACGGGCTTGCAGTCGAAGCCGCCCATCTGCTGGAAATAAGTGAACTGGGTGACTTCCATCCCGTCGCACCAGACTTCCCAGCCCAAGCCCCACGCGCCGAGCGTCGGCGATTCCCAATCGTCCTCGACAAAGCGGATGTCGTGGAGCAGCGGGTCGATGCCGATCGCGGCGAGGCTGCCCAGATATTGTTCCTGCAGGTCGGCCGGCGACGGCTTCAGGATCACCTGATACTGGTAATAATGCTGGAGCCGGTTCGGGTTCTCGCCATAGCGGCCATCGGTCGGACGGCGGCTCGGCTGGACATAGGCGACATTCCACGGCTCCGGGCCGAGGCTGCGCAGCGTCGTCGACGGGTGGAAAGTCCCTGCCCCCACGCGCATGTCATAAGGCTGTAGAATCGCGCAACCGCGCGCCGCCCAATAGGCGTGCAGCGTCAGGATCATGTCCTGAAAGCTGAGTGGTGTCTTGTCCGCCCCGTCGGCCACTGCCGGTATTCCTT
>Ga0247823_10000925_pt1 | contig 24821 bp, 25 predicted proteins | sample 13C_PalmiticAcid_2_FD_192426 | JGI IMG/M metagenome (GOLD analysis project Ga0247823, IMG submission 192426) | Soil microbial communities from agricultural site in Penn Yan, New York, United States - 13C_PalmiticAcid_Day30 | ecosystem: Environmental > Terrestrial > Soil > Agricultural land... | reverse complement strand
TGGATGCGGTGGGCATTACCGGCGCAAACTATCAACGTTTTACAGAGACCGACTGATCGCTACGAGCCAAATCGGGACGTTGTGCCTTTATCCACCACCGGCGTCGATTTATCTTTGCCGCATATTTAGATATCGCGCCACCTGGAAGTGCAATGTTGCGCGAATTCACCGCGTAGTTCCTCGCAGGAGCCGAGGATTGAGCCGGACGACATCAGCACGGCTTCGAACCAAAAAATTGGCCAGCGGAGGCGTTCGCTGCTGCGCACCCACCGGCCAGTTGCCAGGAGAGGGAGGTTTCGTGCCGCGCTCCTGGTGGGGAGGATCCAGGTCCGGTTTCGACAGTACGCGGACCATATGGACGCAAATGCAGTTGCGTTCGTCGTCGAGGACTGGATGCTTTGGCTACTGCGAAGCCGCTGCGGTGACGATAATCTCAACGAGCACGTCTGGAGCGCCCATTTCGCACTGGCAGGTCGCACGTGTCGGCGCGCAGCCCGGCGCAGTCCAGGCGTTCCAGGCCGCGTTCATACCCTCGAAATCGCGTTTGATATCCTTCAGCCAGATCTGGGCGGTGAGCAGACGGCTCTTGTTCGTGCCCGCCTGGGCAAGGAACTTTTCGACCCTGGCCAATGCCTGTTCGGTCTGTCCGGTGATGTCCTGGCTTCGGTCGTCGGCGGTCATGCCGCCAACATAGACGACGCCATTATAGACGACGGCGCGGCTGCGCCGTGTGTCGGTTTCGATGCGGGTGATTTCGCTCATAATGGTTTCCTTTCGGCTGTTGATGTTTCCGGGCAATCACACCCGTCGTGTGCTAGTCGACGAAATCTCCAAGAAGGACGGGCTTGATGGGTGGCCGGACGCGGTAGTGGCCCACCTCTTCGGGATCAACGCCGCGCCCTTCGGCGATCAGTTCGGTGACCGTGAGACCGCAGAACCGTCCCTGGCAGGGTCCCATGCCGCAGCGCCCGAAGGTCTTGGTCTGATTGGGTCCGAGGCAACCAAGTTCGACATAGCTTCGAATCTGTCCCGCCGTGACTTCCTCACAGCGGCATACCGTCACGTCGTCGCGCGACGGAACACGATGCTCCGTAAGTGGCCGGTAGAGGGCGTCGAGGAACGGCCGGATATGGGTGCGGCCGGCCAGCTGTCGCTTGAGCTCGGTCGCACGCTGAGCGATATCGGCTGCTGCACCCAGTTGTTTCGCGATCGACAGGGCCGCGAGACGGCCTTGTGTTGCGGACGCCAACGCGCCGACGATGCCGCGGCTGTCGCCGGCGACATAAAGCGCGCTGTCGCCCATGCGGCCCCATTCATCGGTCACCGGCTGCCAGCAGAGCTGCGCTGAATTCCAATGGTGCTCGAGCCCCGTCGACAGGCTCAGTTGCGTGTTCGGCACAACACCCTGATGCAGCAGCACCAGCGATGCAGACAGGCGAACCGGCTTGCCCCGATGCTTGAACGTCAGCGCTTCGACCGCGGCCTCCCCCTCAATCGCCAATGCGCTTGCCCCGGAATAGACGGGAACGCCGCTGCGCTTGAGCGCGGCCAGCAGTTTCAGACCCTTGGAAAGATCCCGCCAGCCCATGAGCGCGCCGAGCGCATGGGGAAGCGCGCGGACATATCCCGCCGCGTCGGTCGTGTCGACGACAGCGCCGATCTCGGCCCCGGCCCTCAGATATTGCCAGGCGAGAAGGTAGAGAAGCGGACCGCATCCGGCGAGCACGACCGGGCCGGAAGGCATCGCGCCCGCTCCCTTCAGCAGGATTTGCGCGGCGCCGGCGCCCATTGCACCGGGCAATGTCCAGCCCTTGATGGGAAAAGGCCGTTCCATGGCGCCGCTGGCCATGAGGACGCATCTCCCCGTGACGGTTGCGGTATGGCCGCCGACATAGTCGACCGTCCCGTCCGTCGTGACATTCCATACGGAAGTTCCACCGCGATAGTCGGTGCCACTTTCCCGAAACTCTGCTGCGAGCTTTTGGCCGGCTGCATAATCCTCACCGAGGATCTCTCGCCGGTCCGGCGGCGCGGCTTCGATGTTTCGGTAAATCTGTCCGCCTATCGTTGTCTGTTCATCGAGCAATATGACGGAAAGGCCGAGCGCCCGCGCTTCGCACGCAGCCGCCAGTCCGGCCGGACCGGCGCCGATGACCACGAGGTCTGTTACATCGCCGCTCATGCCTTTTCTCCCGCGCCGAACTGCAGTTCCACAGCCCCGATCTGCCGCCGTATCGCCATCCCTTCACGAACAGGGATCAGGCAGCTCTGGCGGGCCGGGATCCCATCGATTTCGACGAGGCACTCGAAGCACACGCCCATCATGCAATAGGGTGCGCGTGGCCTGCCGCCGACGACGCTGGAACGAAAGTTCTTGACGCCGCCGGCCAGCAGGGCCGCCGCAACGCTGATACCGGCCGGCACGCTCAACGGTTCGCCTTCGAATGTGATGGTCACCGTTCGCGCCGCTGTAGATTTGGGAATTGAAAAGAAGGTGTCAGTAGCCATTGGAAAAACTCGCATTGGGATCCAGGAACCTCTCACCGCGGAATGATTTGAATTCCTGGGGTGTCTGCGTCAGACCGCTGGTCCAGGGCCCGAGGACGTAGCAATGCGAGGCGGCGAGTGTTACGCCACTGTGGCTGCTGACGACGAAGGCGCCCGGACAGGTCTGGGATTCCTGGTAGATCGGATAGCCATCAGGGGTCAGCGGCCGCAATGCACCCCAGGCACGGACCAAGCGCGCTTGGCCGAGGACTGGAAAGGTTTCGACAGCCCGGCGGGCGAGCCATTCGATCTTGTCCGCGGAGGTGCCGTCATCATATCCGACGTCTTCGGCCGTTGAGCCGAGCTGAACGGTGCCTTCCTTTGTCTGACGGCATTTATTGGTCGGGTAGTCGAGGAATGGCTTCAGACGTTCGGTTATCAGCACCTGTCCGCGAGTCGGCTTGACCGGTGCAAGCAGGCCGACCTGCGGCGCAAGCGCTGCATTGCCGAGTCCTGCCGCGAGAACCAGCCGGTCGCTTTTCCAGCGCCGGCCATCCTTGGCGACGGCGTCGAACATACCGGTCCCGGCATCGTATTCGACCTTCGCAATATCGACACCACTGATGATATCCACGCCTTTCGCCTTTAAGGCAGCGTGCAGGGCTCGAAGCAGCATGAGGGGATTGGCCTGACCGTCGAGAGAGCAGAAGCTTCCTCCGACCACGGCATCGCCAAGGCCTGGCAGGTATTGCCTGAGTTCGGCCCGATCCATCATCTGGAATGGGACATCGCCGCCATCCTGGTTGATCTTGTCGAGCGCCACCGCGCGGGCTTCAACGTCCTTTTCGTCAAAGCCGAGCCAGAACCCACCGGGTTGCTGCAAACCGGCATCGACGCCGGTGAGCTCCATGAGTTCATTCTGCAGTTCCGGCCAGAGCCGTAGACCCTCCTTGGTCCATTGGACATAGTCGGGCATGGTCGCGCCTTTCCCGTGGACCCAGACGAGGCCGAAATTGCCGCGTGAAGCGCGCAAGGCGCTATCGCCCTGGTCGAGTATGTGCACGCTCGTGCCGGCGCGCGCGGCGCCATATGCGATCGCCGCTCCGAGAAGGCCGCCTCCTACCACGGTCATTTGCCGCTTGCTCATCCTCGTGTTCTCACCCTTATTGGTTTCCATTCCCGGTTCTCGACATAGTTTCCCCGTCCTCCCGCAACGAAGCGGGGAACTGTGGGCTTGGGCGGCCCTATTTTTTTCCGATCAATACCTTGTCCAGCCCCACGATCCGGTCGAGGGCGAACATGAAGACCACCGTTCCGACGATCATCACCGTCGACACCGAAGTGGTCACGGGATCTGAAAGGAATGCTATCCGGTGATAGAGCGCGACGGGCAACGTGGTAGTCCCGGGCGTCGCCACGAAGATCGTCATTGTGACTTCGTCGAAACTCTGGATGAAGCAGAGAACCCAACCACCCGCCACGCCAGGCATGATCAGCGGCAGAAGAATGCGGCGAAAGGCGACAAAGCGAGAGGCGCCGAGCGACCTTGCCGCATTCTCCGCGTCGCGTTCCAGGCCGATGACCGCAGCAAGCGTCAGGCGCAGGGAGAAGGGAACAACGATCAGCGCGTGAACCAGAACCATCGCAAAGAACGAGCCGGTCCAGCCCATAATGGAGAAGAAGCGCAGGAAGGCGACACCCAGTACCACATGCGGGATCATCATCGGCGACATCAGGAACGCCATGACCGCATCGCGGCCGACGAAACGATGACGTGCGATCGCGAGAGCAGCCGGCACGGCAACGACCGCCGCCAGTGTCGCCGATGCAAAAGCCAGCCGAATGGAAAGCCAAAATGCGCTAATCAGTTCCGGCGCATCGAGGATTTCCCGATACCAACGCAAGGATGCGCCATCGAACGGCATGGAGATGAAGTCTTTGTCGGAGAAAGAGGCGACGACCACAACAACAAGCGGCGCCAGGATGAATGCGGTCAGCAGGACGTGAAACGCCAGAGCGAATGGTCCGTTTTGATCAATTCTCTTGTTGCTCATGCGAACACCTGCTTGAAACGAAGCTCAACGAGCCTGTTTGAGCCGAGAACCACGGCGACGATGGCGATCAGCAGCATGATTGCGATGGCTGCGCCCAACGGCCAGTTCAGTGACGTGAGGAATTCATCGTAGATGGCCGTCGTGACGACCTTGACCCTCCGGCCGCCGATGATGGCGGGCGTCGCGAAAGCGGACGCAGCAAGGGTGAAGACGATGATCGCGCCCGACAGGATGCCCGGCATCAATTGCGGAAGGACAACCCTACGGAAGGTGGTGATCGGTCCCGCCCCCAGGGATCTGGCCGCGTGTGCCACCTGGCCGTCAAGTTTCTGCAGCGCGCTCCAGATTGCGACGATCATGAATGGCAGCAGGACATGGGTCAGCACAATGACGACACCGGTCATTGAATAGAGAAACCGGACAGGCTCCTCGACAAGACCGAGGGAAAGGAGTGCGGAATTAACCGGTCCCTGGCGTCCGAGCAGGATCTGCCAGCCAAGCGTGCGGACGACAACGGAGATCAGGAGGGGCCCGAGAATGACGACGAAGAACGTCCCCTGAAGGGCCGGCCGCATCTTCGCCAGGATGAGCGTTTCCGGGACCCCGATAAGAACGCAAATTGCCGTGACGCCGAGCGACATCAGCCCCGTACGCAGGAAAAGCTCGTAGTAGTAGCCGTCGGTCAGGACTTGAACGTAGTTCGCGATGGTGAAAGTGGGCTGGATCCCTCGCATTCCCTCGAAAACGTGGAACGAAAGCACAGCCGTCAGCGCCATCGGCACGGCGAGTAACCCGACAAACAGTAGAAGGGACGGAAGGGAAAGGAGCCAGGGAGCACTGCTCTGGCGAAGTGCTGCATCAGCCATTTGCCACCTCCGGGGTTGCGATCTGCATATCGCCGGGGTTCCAGTCGATTCCGACGGTCTCGCCCTCGTCTGCCTGGGCAGCACCGAGGTTCGGCGCCGAAACGCGCAAACGTCCAATGTCGCTGTCGATGTCGTAGAACCAGACACCGCCGAGGAAAAGGCGGGTTGTGATCTTGCCTTTTACCTTGGAATTGTCGACCGGACAGATGCGAAGGCGCTCGGGCCGAACAAACAGCTTGATCGCACTACCCTGAGGGGCCTCGCTGGCTTCGACAGGAATGGACGCCGAGCCGACCCGGAAAGTGGCTGAGCCAGCATCGCGCACGGAGATCTCGCCATTAATTTCGTTGGTTTGTCCGAGAAACCGATAGGCGAACTCGGAGACTGGTTTGTCATAGACCTGTTGAGGCGTTCCCAGTTCCGCGATCTTTCCGCCGGTCATGACGGCGATGCGGTCGCTCATCGTCATGGCTTCGACCTGGTCATGGGTCACCAGAATGGTCGTGATCCCCAGACGACGCTGGAGCGCGCGCAATTCGACATGCATGTCACCGCGCAGCTTGGCATCCAGGTTGGACATCGGTTCGTCCAGGAGCAGGACACGCGGCCGAATGGCGAGCACACGTGCTATCGCCACGCGCTGACGCTGTCCCCCCGACAATTGACTCGGATAGCGGTCCTCGAGTCCAGACAGGCGGACCATGGAGAGGGCCTCACCGACCCGCTCTTGCAATTGCGGACGCTTCATCTTCCGCATTTCGAGACCGAAACCGACATTCTGGGCGATCGTCATATGTGGAAACAGGGCGTAGCTCTGGAAGACGATCCCCATGTCGCGCTTTTCGGGCACGACATAGGTGATATCCTCTCCCTCGACGAGAACTTTGCCAGCGGTCGGCGGCAAGAAGCCGGCAACCATTTGCAGAGTGGTGGTTTTTCCGCATCCTGAGGGACCGAGAAGCGAGAGGAACTCGCCGCCTTCCACATTCAGGTCGAGATTGTTGACGGCCTGAACGTTTCCGAAGGATTTCGATAGGCCTCGCAGGGACATTGTACTCATTGGCAGCAGCTCGCAATCGAGGGAGAGAGTAAGTTCAGTCGGCGCCGCTGGTCAGCGCTCGACCGTACGGTTCCACTCATTGGTCCAGTCCGCACGACGCTCATTGATGACCATCCAGTCAACGGATGTCATCTTGTTCACGGTTTCGGGACCGTAGGGCACGCTTGCCGCCACTTCGTCAGTCAGTTGAGTGTCCTTGTTGACAGGACCGAAGCCGGCACCCGCAGCCAGCTTTGCCTGAACTTCCGGCGAGACGAGGTATTGAACGAGCGCCTGGGACAGTTCCGGCTGACTGTTGTCAACGATAGGGCAGACAGCGGATCTGAGCGCGACAGCGCCTTCCTCGGGATAAACGAAGTCAACCGGGAAGCCGGATTTCTTCAGGGCAAGCGCACGACCGCTGCCCCACACGGCGATGTCGATCTCTCCGTTCTGGAACATCTGGGCGAGCTGGTCGTTCGAAGATGTCCAGCTCAGGATGTTCGGCACGAGTTTCTCGCGGACCAAGTCAAAGCCGGGCTCGATGTTGTCTTCGCCGCCGCCGTTGAGCTGGGCAAATTTTACCAGCATGTGGAGGCCGTAGGTGCCCCCGATAGGGGATGAAGACGCACGTTGTTTGAATTTGAGGTCGAGCAAGTCGTCCCACGATTTGGGTGCGGCCCAGCCGTTCTTCTCGAAGGCTTCCGAGTTGTAGGTAATGCCGGTGGCGACAAGGCCAATACCCACCGCTTTGCCGCTGAAGCTGCCGGGGCCGGTAAGATCGTAAACGCTGGAATACACAGGGGCATCGCTCACAGCGTCGCAGAAACCGAACTCGATCGCCTGGAACATCGGGCCGTCATCAACGATGGCGACGTTGATTTCCTGATTGCCTTTCTGGGCTTGCAGTTTCGCGACGATCTCTGCCGACCGTCCAGCGACGTAGGTGATCTTGACGTCGTGTTCAGCTTCGAAAGGGGGGAGAACTTCTTCTTCCATCATCTTTTGAAAGCTGCCGCCGTAGCCGGCCAAAGACAGTGTTTCCTGCGCGAGCGCCGGCGTGCTGACCGCCAGGGCGGCAAGAATGAGCGGAATACCTACCTGTTTCATTTTCTTCTCCCTCTGGTCGGGTCGAGCAGCAGGGAAAATCTATTAATGGAAGGTGAAGCCCCTGCATTTGTTCACGCTATTGACAGCAATATGACACCGCAAATAAAAATATGCATGGGGGTTATGCAATATTGATATGTGCCTATCGAATGAACGTGAGGCGATGACGGTGCGTCCCATCTTGAAATTTCACCCGGCTTTCGGCGCACGTAAGTGGCCCAGGCTTTCGGCAGAGTCGTGATAGGATGATCAAACTAAGTCATTTCGAGGCCTTCCAGGCCGTCATGCGGACAGGTTCCATGACCGCCGCAGCCGCGATAATGCACACCTCGCAACCGAACATCAGCCGCTCGATCTCGCGGCTGGAAAAGGAAACCGGTCTCAAGCTCTTTGAGAGGGTACCAGGCAAACTGGTCCCAACAGCCGACGCACGAGCCCTCTTCGAGGAGGTCCAACGGAGCTTCATCGGGCTGCAAAGGCTGACCGAAGCGGCCGCCCGAATCCGAAGATCGGGGAGCGGGATTCTTCGGCTCGGAGCTGTCCAGACGCTGTCGCTCTCGATTGTTCCCCGGGCTGTAAGACTGTTCACGGATCGGTTTCCGGAAGTCAAACTTTCCATTCAGACCGCTCATTCCAGCCTGTTGTCACGATGGGTCAGCGAACACACCTGCGATCTCGGCATTATTTCGTTTCCAGGTGTCGAGGAGGGGATCGAAAGGGAGCTGCTCTATGCTGCCGACGGCGTCTGCATCATGCACGAGTCTCATCCTCTTGCCGAAAAGGACGTGGTGACGCCTCAGGATCTCGCCGGTGAACGCTTCATTACTTTCCCACGAGGCGATCCGCCCCGCGTTCTCATGGATCGGATACTTCTGGACGCCAATGTGGATGTCGCCCAGACGATCGAAACATCGTACAGCGCGATAACCTGCTCGCTCGTGATGCAGGGGGTCGGCGTCGCCGTGGTCAATCCGCACATCGTCCGCGACTACCTGCACGGAGGTGTGGTCGCGAGACCGTTCGCTCCGGCGCCACTCCACCACGCGATCATGATCTTTCCCAAGGGCAAACCACGGGGACGACCGGTCGACAGTTTCGTCGAGATCCTGAAGGAAATCGTTGCTGAGGAAAAAGCGGATATCGGCGCGTTGTTTGGTGGGCACAAGACCTGACCCTATTTTGCAATGTACCGGTCGCTTCGGTGATTGATGGCAAGGAAGGCGTTCAAAACGATCGCTCCGACCAGCGAGTAGAGGACAGACGTCCGATCGACCACCGAAAAGGCCAGGCCGAGGATCGCCAGGTCAACGACCAATTGGGTGAGGCCCGCGCGCCAGCCGCATCTCTCCTGCAGAAAGATCGCAAGGATGCCTGCTCCACCGAGGCTCGCTCTGTGCCGGAACAGAGCTAGCAAAGCGAAACCGATCAGAGGACCTGCGACAACCGGCACAAGCATAGCCGGATCAACGAACTCATGCCCTGGAATCATCCGCCAAGGTGTGACCGGGACGCCGGTTACGGAAATCTTCAAGGTTCCCAAACATCCCCGGATCGTAGCGTCCCATCAACAGGTTCTCACAATGACAGGCCGGCCACAGGCACAGATGGCCGTGAACACCAGGTCTAGGCTGCCATAAGACTTGAGGGCTCATCCAACGACCCTCAGAGAAACACCCGATTCTTCATTGCGAGAAATGCCGCTCCGAGGAGGGCCGGGTCACCTGGGATGTTGCTGCTCTTTAGCGTTGGCATCGGAAATGTTCGCCCCCAGCGATCGATAAACTGCTTTGCACTTGCGTCCAACAACATGGTTTTCAGGGCAGGTGGCGCTTCACCACCGAACACAATAAAGCTGGGATCGACGACAGCGGTGATCGCCCGGATTGCCAGATCCAAATATGGAGTCACCTCAGTGATCCATTCATTCACACCGGGCCATTCACGCTCGAAACGGGTGTTCAAATCACTGACACGGTCGAGAACGATTCCGTGGGCCGACAACCTCTGGAGGAGTTCCCCCAAAGCAGGCCTATGCTCCATTTGTTCATTTGTGAAAACCTTGCCGATTTCTCCAGCATTGCCCCGCGCACCTCGCACGAGGGAGCCATCCAGCACTATGCCGCCACCGAAGCCAAAGTTGAACGAAAGGTAGCCGAAAGATTGATCTTGGACGCCATGACCGGCGAACAACTCTGCGAGGGCGCCGCAGGCGCCGTTGTTCTCGACGAAGGCATCAAATCCAGTTGCGTTGTGAAAAAAGTTATCGACCTCTATTCCGCGCCAGGCGGAAAGCGGTCGAGGGGTTTGGAAGCTATTTGCACTCTGGTCCCTGAAGCCGGGCATAGATATCCCCATGCCGCAAATCTGTTCAGTCTTCAGTGAGCCGCCGTCACGAATCTCACGGATTCTCGTGAGGATCTCCTTGGCCACGGATTGAGGATCATTTGCGTCAGCCGTGATGTTCTCCGTGACACGGGTTACCCCCCTCAGGTCGGCCAGCGAGAAGGTAATCGCATCTGTATTTATGCAGAGGCCCAAACCGTAAACGGTGGAGCCTTTGATTGAGACTACGGGGCTCGGTTTTCCGGGCCCATTTGCGGCGGACTCCCCCAGTTGAATTATCTGTGCTTCCTCAAGTCGATCGATGGCACGATGGACTGTCGCTTGTGAAAGGCCTGTTTGGCCTGGCAAAGATGCCCGCGCCATCGGCCCAAATCGTCGGACGGTGTCTGCAACAAGTCTCTCAGTGGGCGATATTTTCTCGGTCAATTGGCTCTGCATCCGTGACTGATTTTTGTTGGCGCTTGCCCAAACTGGTAGCGCGCGAAACCTATGTCGGACAAGCTATATTATTCGTCATAAATAATTCACTAGACATTTTATTCTTCATGAATAATACCTATGCCAAGCCATACAAAGGCGGCTACGCAGGCAGGGAGGAATTTTGTGAGTGCAATAGAGGTATCCGGGGTGACGATGCGCTTTAGCGCTTTCACCGCCCTCAACAACATATCCGCAACGGTGGATGAGGGTGAGTTCGTCACTCTGCTTGGTCCCTCAGGATGCGGAAAGACAACGCTGCTGAAGTTGATTTCCGGCTTCCTGCATCCGACCAGCGGGACGATCGCGATGTCCGGAAAAGACATCACGCGGCTTCCGCCGGAAGCCCGTGACACTGCGATGTGTTTCCAGTCCTACGCGCTGTTTCCGCATCTCACAGTCAAGGAAAACCTGCGTTTCGGCTTGCGGGAAAAGCGCGTGCCAGCGGACGAGCAGAGGCGGCGCCTCGATCCCGTGATAGCTCAACTCGGCCTGGAACCCCAGCTTGATAAACTTCCCAACCAGCTCTCCGGCGGACAGCAACAACGCGTCGCGCTCGGACGCGCGCTGGTCATGCAGCCCAAGGTGATCCTGTTCGACGAGCCGCTGTCGAACCTGGATGCAAAACTTCGGGAGATCGTCAGGGTCGAAATCCGACGGATTCAACAGCAAAATAATCTAACGGCGATCTATGTGACGCACGACCAGGCGGAAGCCCTGGCAATGTCGGACCGGATCGTGATCCTTAACAGTGGCAAGATCGAGCAGATCGGCACCCCGAGGCAGGTCTACCACGAACCGCGCACAAGCTTCGTGGCCGATTTCATCGGCAGCGCCAATGTCATGGACGCCGTTGTAAAGAGCGGCGAAGGAAAGACCTGGAATGTCGATACACCACTTGGTGCGCTGGAACTGCACAGCGAACGCCAGCCCGCTGGCCGCCACATCAAGATCGCATGGCGTCCCGAGGCAGCGGTCCTGAACGGGAATGGGCCGAACCGCGTCACCGTGCGGCCAAGCCACAGTTCGTTCCAGGGCAGCTACACCGATATCTTTTTCGCTTCGAACGACCGGGAGTTTCGCGTGCAGCTTCGCGAAATCCAGGGTGAAGACCTCTCGCGTGAAGAGTTGGCATTTTCGATCCCTCCGCAACAGCTGAAATTACTGGAGGCGGTGGCATGACGATCCCCCATTGGCTTCGGGTCGCCTTGTTGCTCCTGCCTGGCGTCGGCCTCATCGGGGCTTTCATAGGCTCAGTGGTCTTTATCGCCATCGCCCAGTCCTTCGGCTACTACAACCTGACCGGCGAGAGCGCTTTCACCCTGGACGACTGGCGTGCGATTCTTGACCGTCGGCTATTCGAGCGTTCGGTAGCGTACTCGCTCTATGTCGGGTTGTTTAGCGCCGTAGCGTCCGTGATTATCGCCTATCCGTTGGCGCTCTGGCTCAGGAAACCCTTTCCCGGATCGTCCCTGATTGGGGCCGTGTTGAAAGCGCCGCTTCTCGTTCACGGTCTGGTGGCGGCATTTCTCTACGTCAACGTCATTGCCTATCACGGCATCGTCAATCAGTTCATGCAGTGGATCGGCCTCTGGACCGGGCCGCGGGTACTGCAAAATGACGACAACGCCATCGGCGTCCTGATCCTGCAGACGTGGAAGAACATGCCGTTCGCACTGCTACTGCTTACCGGCGCGGTACAAGCGATCAGCGACGATGTTCTGGACGCCGCCCGAGACATGGGCTCGGGCCCCTTTGCAAGGTTCCGCAAGGTGGTCGCACCGCTCACGGTCTCCGCGCTTCAGGCAGCGATGGTGATTATCTTCATCGGAGCTGTTGCCGACTATTCCTTCCAAGCCATTGCCGGCCCAATCAATCGACAGTCCATGGCTCAACTCATGGTCTTCTTCAAAGGTGACGGCCAATGGAACAATGCAGCCGTGGTCGGCGTGAGCCTCATGGCCATTGCGTTGATCGGTTCCGGTCTTCTCGCGCTTGTGGCCCGTCTTTTCGTGAAGGGGGCAAGTCTCAGATGACCCAGAGTGTTGTCAACCGCCTGCTCATGGCTGCGCTGCTGACGGTCTGCGCCGTCTGGCTGATCATTCCCTTCGGCATGGCCATATTGTGGTCACTTGTCGATCCCTCCGAGCCGTGGACGCCGGACAGACTTTTGCCTCCGGTCATGTCGTTCAGCCGGTGGCAGAATATGTGGGAAAACTCGTCTCTCAAGCCGGCGCTCATAACATCTTACACCCTCGCGCCTCTCGCCGCGTTGTTGTCGATGGGACTGTCCATGCCGACGGCCTTCGCATTCGGGCGCCTGAGCTTCCCAGGCAAGGAGTTCTACAAGCTCGTGGCGCTCATGCCTCTTGTGGTCCCCAGCTTCGTCACCGCGATCTTCTTCACCTCAATTCTGTTCAATCTGGGCCTCCATCAGTGGCGTTTCGGTGCGATCTTCTTCGCCCATGCGATCATGTTCATGCCGTATGGGATCCGCATCCTGACGGTCAGCTTCGAACAGGTTCGGCAGGACCATATCGATGCCGCCCGCGATTTAGGTGCGCGGCCGCTGTCGCGGTTCGTCGTGGCCTACCTGCCAGCCTTGAAGCCGGGCATCTTCGCCACGCTGCTGATCGTCTTTATACAGTCGATCGAGGAATTCGCGATTGCCTACATTGTCGGCACCCCCACGCTGACGACCATTCCCACCCTGCTCTTCGCCCAGATGGGACAGGATTTCGTGCGGCCAAACGCCGCCGTCCTGTCGCTCATCCTCGTGGTTCCGAATGTCGTCTTCATGCTGCTGCTCGAACGGCTGCTCCGCTCGGCAAACCCAAGCATGGCGTCCGGAAAGGGATAGCCGTGTCCGTCACCATTACAAGCAAACCAGGAGGTTCAACCATGCTAAGAAAAATCGTCGCGGCGACCACCGCGGTCATCCTCACAGCCGGAATATCCCAAGCTCAGGATCTCTCATCCAAGTCGTGGGACGACATTGTCGCGCAGGCCAAGCAGGAAGGCGAAATCAACTTCTTCGTCTGGTATCTGCAGGACGACCTTCGAAACGCGGTAAAGCCGTTCGAACAGAAATATGGAATCAAGGTCAACATTCCTGACGGCGATGAATCCGCCAACCGCGACAAGTTGCTCGCGGAGCGCGACCGAGACGTCGGCGACATCGACGTGATGGCGCTCGGCTACAGCCGCGTTTCGTCCGTGCCGCTTGCTGATCTCTTCGTCAAAGTTAAAGACCTGCTACCGGACACCGATATCCGCACGTTTGATCTCACCGGTGCGCCTTCGGACGGTTACCTGGCCGCGTTCTGGGGCAATCAGAGCGGCATCGCCTACGACCCGACCAAGGTTGATGAGGCGAATCTTCCCCAGACACCCGAAGATCTGGCGGCGTTCTGGAGCGCGCATCCCGGAAAATTCGGCTTCAATTACCAGGACGGAAGCTCCGGCATTTCATTCTACTATAGCGTTCTGCGCGTGGCGTCCGGGGTGTCTGACAAAGAGTTCTTCAGCGGCGAGTCGAACAAGGAGAAGCTGGCAGCCCTACAGCCGGGGATCGACTTTTTCAACAAGCATGCGAAAAACTATGTCGTCACCGCGTCGAACGCCGACAGCATAACGCGCCTGAGCGATGGCGAGCTTTGGATGGCGGCAGGCTTCGAAGACCATCTGGCCGGGCTGCAAAGCCGGGGTGAGGCTCGCAAAGAGCTTAAGCTTTACGTCCCGAAGATGGGCATGGCCGGCGGCGGTAACGGGGTTGGCATTCCGGTGAATGCACACAACAAGGCTGCCGCTCTCGTATTCGTCGAATGGTTGACTTCGGCCGAGACCCAGAGCTGGCTGAACGAACATTTCGGCACCGCACCGACGAATGCGAAAGCGGATAGTTCCAAGGCACTGGTGACCGCCGATCAGCGAGCGAGACAGGTTGGCTGGCCGCTGCAGCCTTTCCGCAAGAACGTCGATTCCTACTTCGTCGAGCACGTCATCCAAGAACGCTGACGTCACGATCTGGCTGCCGCGGAGAGCTGCGGCAGCCGATACCCATCCGAAAAACCGGGCCCTCAGAACACGAACATGACCGTTGCATCTCCAGTCGTAAATTCCCCTATCCTGGCTCACCGAGGAGCGTCAGCTTTCGCGCCGGAAAACACGCTTCGCGCCATTGAAGTCGCAGCCGAGAGAGGCGCCACATGGATCGAAACTGATGTTCGTCTTACCCTCGACGGTCAGCTTGTCATGATCCACGACGAAACCCTTAGTCGAACGACCAATGGGTCCGGTTTCGTATCGGAGCATACGCTTGCGCAGATAAGGACTCTTGATGCGGGGGCATGGTTCGGCCCGGAATTCAAAGGCTTGCAAGTTCCGACGCTGGTTGAATATCTCGCCTGTATCCAGGATCTTGGCCTCTCCCTGCAACTCGAATTGAAGCCCATGCGGGGCCGCGAAGAGGAGCTCGCCGTCGCAGTGGCGGACACGCTGGAAAGCGTGTGGAACTTTGACGGTGCGGCCTCGAAGCTCTTCCTTGCGAGCTCGGCTGAACGCTCACTATCGGTGCTGGCGAAGCGATTGCCGAAGGTGCCGCGGGCTTTGGCCTTGCATTACCTGCCGCATGATCCTGAGCGACTAGCGAGAGAGGTTGGTGTTCAGATACTGCATGTGAAGGATAGCTTCCTCACCGCGGAAGCGCTTGAGCGCATCGCTAGATCGCCACTCGAGATCGCGGTTGCAACGGTAAATAGCCGTGATCGCGCGCAGTTTTTAATTGGCAGGGGTGTGCAGTCCGTCATCACGGATAACCCTAACTTGCTGACCCCTGGAGCCGAGCGCGGGCCCGAAAGCGATGCTCACGTTCGCAGCCTGATCCCCTTCATGGAAGAGATTGCTCAGCATGCCGGAAACATCGCGATGCAATATCAGAAAGATCCCCTTGCGCTTAAAACGGAGGAAAAGAGTTGGTTCGACTTTGTAACCGCTGCCGATAAGGGCGCGGAGGAGGCGATTGTCGCCGCCATCAAAGCACAATACCCAGAAGACTCAATTCTCAGCGAAGAAGGAACTCGAGAAAACGGCGGTAGAGGCCGGCTTTGGGTGATCGACCCAATCGACGGAACAACCAACTTCATACGGTCGCTTCCCTGGTGGGGCGTCTCTATGGGCCTATTGGAAAATGGGCGGCCCGTAGCCGGCGTTATTCACGCGCCCGCGCTGAACATCACCATGTCGGCCGTCGTCGGGGAGGGGGCTTGGCTGAATGGCGAACCCTACGCTCTGGAGATCGCCGAGGTCGCTTCGGAGCCCCCCGTGGTCATGAGTGGTGTCTCGCCCAAAATGGCAGCGGCGGGCGATGCGGAGAAACTGAGCTTCCTGATAAGGACCCACCTGCGTGGGATTGAGCGGCGGCTCGGATGCGGTACGGCAAGCCTTCTCCAGGTCCTGCTCGGCAAAGCAAGCCTTTATTTCGGCCTGGGTGAGAGGATTTGGGATGTCTGCGCAGCTTCCATCATTGCTGAGGAGCTTGGGCTGCGGCACTCGATAGACAGGACAAAGACGGTGGATGATGAACCGTTCAACTTTGTCTGCGGCGTGCCACGCCTCTTCGATCAAGCTGTCAAAGGCTTCTCTTCTAGGCACGAACTCAGATGAGCGCGCTTCGCAGCGTACGTTTAAGCATCGGAAATGCGGCTGGACGAGCCGTCCGCTAGACCTCGGCTGGCCCAGAAAGGATCCGCATCTTCCTCCCCGGGAGGGCCGTCGACCGCGCTTGGGGCCGATCCATGCAGGGCGGACGGCGGCCTTCTTGGGAGCAACTATCTGTAAGCGCTCCCGTTGGCCGCATTGCGGGCGTCAAGCACGTTCAAACACGGAGGCGATGTTTGGATGCACAGCCGCCATAGTCAATCCGTCTGGCGCCGTGGATCCGTGCTGTTTGGCACGGGTGGAGGGCGGCATTTCGCGAGTTTCAGAAGAGGCCAAGGCCCGCTGGGCAGGTCGCCCATCGAAGGTGACTGCTTTGAGGTAAAGGAACAGAAATGGCACCACTTCCATCTCAAGGTCTGCATTTCGGATTAGGCCTGCTTTCGATTGGCAGAACATGGGGAGTCGCCGATGTACCTCCTCCAAGCGACGAGGTCGCATTTGAGCTACTGCAAGAGGCTGTCCGGTCTGGAGTACGAATTTTTGATACTGCGCCATCCTATGCCTCGAGCGAAAGCAGGTTAGGAAAACACCTCTCAAGCCTTTCTCCAGAGGAGAGGCGGTCGCTAACGATCATGACGAAGATGGGAGAACACTGGAATTCCGAGGACCAGACCCCGGTGGTCGATCATAGCCTCGATGCCTTGAAACGCAGCATTGACAGAAGCCTTGAACTCCTTGGCCACATCGATCTTCTCCAAGTGCATAAGGCAACAGCCACAACGGTCGACCATCCTGAAATTCGAGACGCAATCGACTATGCCCGTCAGCAGGGAATACGGCACTTCGGGGTCAGCGCAAGTTCGCCTGATGCTGCCTGGAGAGCGATTCAGTCTGACCTCTATTGCTCTATTCAGTTCCCATTTAATCAATACTCTGTGCAGTTCGAACCATTGCTGGATGAGCTGCGTGCAGAGCGAGTTGTGCCTATCACCAACCGGCCATTCGCAATGGGGCACGCAATTGCGTCAGGGGCTGATCCCGCAACAGGGGCCGAAAATGCCTTTCGTTTTCTCACCGATCACCTCGTGAACGGAGTCGTTTTGTCCGGCACGTCAAAACCTATGCATCTCCTAGAGAATTTGACGGCGTTCGCGCAAGCCACCGGGCACTTATGAACAAACTCGAAAGTCCAAGCCCCGTACCACTGAACTCAGCTCGGTTGTTAGCATTGTTGAAGGTCTGAGAAGAAGATGGATTCCACGATCATCATGATCAACCTGTTGGGCGCGGTGGCCTTGCTGCTGTTCGGCCTTGTGCAGGTGAAGGATGGTGTGTCGCGGGCCTTCGGGGCGAAGCTCCGGATCGGGCTGGCGGGCGGCACCAAGGGTGCGCTGCGCTCCTTCGTCTCCGGCTTCGCCGCGACAGTCGCCCTGCAAAGCTCGACCGCAACCGCGCTGATGGTCGCCTCCTTCGTCGAGCGCGAACTCATCAAGCCACGCATGGCACAGATCGTGCTGCTCGGCGCCAACGTCGGAACCGCCGTGACCGCATGGATCGTAGCAACCGGCGTCGAATGGCTGTCGCCACTGGTGATCCTCGCGGGCATCATCCTCTATCGCAGCGGCTCGACCGGCCGCCAAGGCGGCGGCACCGCGCTGATCGGTATCGGCCTGATGCTGCTGTCGTTGCATCTTCTGGGCAGCGCAACCGAGCCGATGCGCCAGTCGCCCGCACTTGGGGCTTTCATCGGCCTGCTCGACAACGCCTGGCCGGTGGCACTCGCCTTCTCCGCCGGCATCGCCTTCATGTCGTCATCCAGCCTTGCGGCCGTCGTGCTGATCCTGTCGCTCGCCTCGACCGGCATCCTGTCGGCCGGCCTGATTATCATCCTCGTACTCGGTGCCAATCTCGGCGGCGCCGTCCCGCCGGTGGTCGCTTCGCTTGCCGGGCCGCCTCCCGCAAAGCGTGTTACACTCGGGAACCTGATCGTGCGTGCGATCGGCTGCGCGATCGCGCTACCACTATCCGGCTATGGCAGTGAGCTTCTCGGCATGCTGCCGCTCTCGCCCACCAAGCTGCCGGTCGATGCTCATCTCGGCTTCAATCTTGTCCTGGCGGCACTAGCCTGGCCCTTCTCCCGCCTGCTTTCGCGACTGATGCTGCGACTAGTGCCGGAAGAGGCGCAGGCCGACAATGCCCCGAGATATCTGGATCAGGGCGAGCTTTCGACGCCTGTCGTTGCCCTTGTCAGCGCCACCCGCGAGACGCTCGGCGTGGGCGATCTCATCGAACACATGCTGATACGAGCCTCCGACGCCTTTGAGCAAAACGATCTTTCCAAGCTGAAGGAAATCCTTACGCTCGAAAAGAGCGTCGACAGCCTGCAGCAGCAAGTAAAGATCTATCTCTCGAAGCTAGGCCGCGAGGGATTGAGCGAAGAGAACGGCCGCCGGTCGATCGTCATCATCGACTACGCCATCAACCTCGAGCATATCGGCGATATCATCGAAAAGGGTCTTCTGCCGCAGGTCGCCAAGAAGGCATCGCTCGGTCTGAAATTTTCCGAAGACGGCTACGCGGAGCTGAAGAAGCTCTTCCATCTAACGATCGACAACCTGCGCATCGCTCAGACGATCTTCGTCACCAGCGACTTCAAGCTCGCAAAGCAACTGATGGAAGTGAAGGTCGAGGTCCGGCGCATGGAGAAACAGTCGTCCGAGCGCCATCTGGAGCGCCTGCGCGACGGCCGCGCGGATAGCTTCCAGACCAGCTCGCTGCATCTCGACATGCTGCGCGACCTGAAGCGCATCAACGCCCACATCGTCTCGGTCGCCCACCCGATTATGGACGACCATGGTCTCCTCATGGATAGTAGGCTTCGTGATGTCGGGTGACAGCGTCAATCGCCCCGGCCTTGTCGGATGCCGTTTGGTCTAAGTTATGCAGCCAATGCTGTGTGTCCAGCATGGCGTAATATTGGTCCTCGGCCTCGACGGGCGGAGTGTTTCCGATTTGCTCCAGATGGCTGGCGGTGATTCAATCAATCGACCCATTCAAGCGTGGCAAACTCCACGGCTTCGAAGCTTCCACGTAGATGGCGTCAGCCGACTGGCGCCGACACCGATACGGCGCTTGTGGAGGAGATCGACATCCCGCCCGCCAACATCAATGACGGCAAGGCCGGTACTGATGCGCTTCCCGATGATCCGGGTGACGTGTTTGCCGACAGTGCCTGTCGCGGCAATCATTTCGGCGACGCGGTGCGCGCCAAGAGTGGAACACCACGCAACGTCGCCACCGGTATGTGGGCGCGCGACGAACCTGAAACACTGGCTCGCCTTGAGGCCTGGAACCAACAAATCCACCGCATTCGTGGTCGGATCGAGAAGATCTTCGGCACATGGAAACGAAGCTACGGCTTTCGCCGAATGCGATGGCGAGGGCTTGCAAAGGCGGGCGTTCATATTCGCCTCACTGCCATCGCCTGCAATATGAAACGCAGTTTGAAGGTCATCGCTATGGCTGGATAGCGCCGAAAACGCCACTCGCGCTCCCTTGGGAGCGTCACAAGCCACAGCCGGCAACATTGGCGCTGCTATCTTTCCGACCTCTGTCCGAGAGGCCGAAAACATCAAACGAAATCAACGAAAAACGCGTCCCGCGCACAGGTCTCAGTATTCGGCGCCGCTGGCTCTCAAGCGGCTTTCGACGAGCAGCCCGCTCTCATTCAGGATCGGATGTGCTACGGAAACGATGTGGGCGTTGATGCGCTTCAGGTCGCGCAGGATGTCAAGATGGAGGGAACTGGTCCTCAGGCTATCCGTGCGCCCGTCACGCAGCCGTTCGAGATGGCGTTCGGACGACTGTTTCTCCATGCGGCGAACCTCCACCTTCACCTCCATCATCTGCCGGGCAAGGTTGAAGTCGCCGGTGACGAAGATCGTCTGCGCGACGCGCAGATTGTCTATGGTGAGCGCGAAGAGCTTCTGCAGCTCCTCCAGTCCATCCGTGGAGAACTTCAGTCCGAGCGATGCTTTCTTGGCGACCTGCGGCATCAGTCCCTTCTCAACGATGTCGCCTATATGTTCGAGATTGATCGCGTAGTCGATGATCGTGATCGAACGCCGGCTCTCCTCCTCGCTCAGGCCCTTACGGCCGAGGCGGGAAAGGTAGACCTTGACATCCTGCTGCAATGTATCAACACGCTTCTCGATTGCGGGAATCTCCTTCAGCTTTGCAAGGTCGTCCTTCTCGAAAGCCTCCGACGTGCGCATCAGCATGCGTTCGATGAGGTCGCCCACGCCAAGCGTCTCGCGGGTGGCGCTGGCAAGCGCCATGACGGGGGCGGAAAGCTCTGCGCTGTTGAGATAGCGTGGCGCATCGTCGCGCAGCGCATCGTCCGGTACCAGCTTCAGCATAAGTGCGGCAAGAAGCCGGGAAAAGGGCCACGCCAGGAAGGCGAGCACCAGATTGAAGCCGAGATGGGCATCCACGGGAAGCTTCTCCGCTGAAAGCGGCAGCATCTCCAGAAGGTCGCCGGCAAACCCCGATAGCGGCAGGGCGACCGCGGCACCGATAGCCCGGACGATGAGGTTGCCGAGCGTCACCCGCTTTGCCGATGGCGGGCCGGCAAGCGAAGCGATCACGGGCGGGATCGCTCCGCCGAGATTGGCCCCCAGCACCAGGACGATGACAAGACCCGCCGACAAGATGCCGGTCGATGCCAAGGACAGGATGAGGACAACGGCCGCAAGGCTCGACGATGAAACGAAGGCGATACCTGCCGAAAAGGCGAGTGCCACGGGCCAGGCATTGTCGAGCAGGCTTATGAAAGCTGCAAGCGCGGGCGACTGGCGCATCGGCTCCGTGGCAGCCGACAGCAGATGCAGCGACAGCAGCATCAGGCCGATGCCGATCAGCGCAGCACCGCCGCCCTGGCGGGCGGACGAGCCGCTGCGATAGAGCACGATGCCGGCAAGGATGACGAGCGGCGAAACCCATTCAATACCCGTCGCCACGATCCATGCCGTCACCGCCGTACCGACATTGGCGCCGAGCAACACGACCTGCGCCATGCGCGGCTTGACGAGTTCGCGTTCCACGAAGGAAGCGACCATGAGCGCCGTCGCCGTCGAACTCTGCAATGCGACCGTTGCGACGAAACCCGAAACGAAGGAACGCAGCCCGCTTTTCGTCCCCGTCGCAAGGCCCGTCCTCAGACGCGCGCCGAACGCGCGCGACACCCCCTCCTTCACCTGCGCAAGACCGAAGAGCAGCAATGCCACCGCCCCGAACAGGTTGATCATGACGATGGTCGAGGACATGGGCGTCTCCGTAGCGGGGCTAATGTCCGCCGACAGCAGGTGCCCCGAGCACGCGCCGGCTCAGCGCAAGCATTTCAGGCCGCCCGCAAGCGAAGTCCAGCTTGGTATCCAGGCCAGCCGCTTCCCAGTTCACGGTGGTGGAGACGCCGAGCTCCTTCAGGCAAGGCAGCATGCCGAGAATATCCCAACTCGGAATGCCGAGCCCGATATAGCCGTCCACGGCGCCCGTCGCGATGTCGATCAGCGAAACGACCGAGGAGCCAGTGATCCGGTAGGCGACCTTCAGGTCGTTGACGACGCCGGAGAGAAGCCGCAGCCCCTCATCGTTTGGAATATCCGGATGGATGCCGACGCTGACCGCCGCGTAGTTTTGCTCGAATGGACGAAGCGCCGGAAGCGGCTTGTCGTTGAGAGAGGCCGGAACGCCCGCTCCGCCCGCGAAAATCTCGCCGCGCGCCGGCGCATTGACAAGGCCGAAGGACGGCGCCCCATTCTCGAAAAGACCGATGGATATGCCCCAGTCCCTGCTACCGCGCACGAAATTGAACGTACCGTCGATCGGATCGACGACCCAGGTCCGTCCCGTCGTTCCCTCGACCGCAGCACCCTCCTCGCCGAAAATGCCATCGCCTGGAAACGCCTTGGCGAGTTCTTCGGAAATGAAGGCTTCGACCTCGCGATCGGCTGCGGTGACGAGATCAAGATGGCCCTTCGATTCCACGTTCAGCGTGGAAACGCCTTCGAAATGGCGCAGCGCGATTTTGCCGGCTTCGACGGCAATGGATTTCACCTTCTGGTACTGTTCGGTCAAGACAACATCCTTTAATCAATATCGACGAAGCGGGTGTGAACGACAAAATTGCCATCCTTTTCGAACCGATAGACGGAGTAGGAATAGGGTTCGTCCACGCGGCCCGGTTCGTGCTCGTCGGCTGCCAGATCCAGCGCCACCTGAAAGGCCGGGCTGCCCCCGACGGCCGCATAGGCACCGCTCCACATGCCTCGGTAGGGCCGGTGGATATGCCCCGCGAGAAGGACGAGCGGCGGTCCACGATGGGCTCCGACGAGAAAAGCGAGTTCCTGCCTTCCGGCGTCAAGCGATGCACGGTCGAGCGCCGCCATGCCCGAGGGAAACGGCGCATGGTGAAGAAGAAGGAGCGTCGGCCCCTCGAAGGGTTCCAGCAATCGCGCGGCCATCCAATCCAGGCTTTCGTTCGCAAGTGCGCCCTCGCCGCGTCCCTCGATCAACGTGTCGAGCGCCAGAATGCGCATGAAACCGAGATGCGCCTCGTAATTCAGATAGCCGCTTTCCGGCAGAGGGAGCCGGTCCCGAAACGCCGCCCGCAGAGCGGCACGCTTGTCGTGATTGCCGGGCACGACATAGACGGGGCATTGCAAGGGCGAGAGGATACCCTTGAGGCGCCTGTAATCTTCCGCCGAGCCGCCGTCCGTCAGGTCGCCCGTCAAGGCGACGCCATCCAGCGCCGGCGAGAAGCGGGCGAGATCGGCCACGACTCGGCGTGCGGCTTCTTCCGCGTCGAGCCGAACCAGAGGCGTCTCGGGTTTTTCCGCAAAAACGTGGAAATCGGAAATATGTGCGATCAGCATGCCCCGCCCCTATTTAATACCCGCCCGCATGAAGCTTTGGACGAACTGCCGTTGGAAGATAAGAAAGGCGATGAGAAGAGGGGCGACGGAGATGAGCGTGGCCGCCGTCACGCGGCTCCAGTCGATCCCCTGCTCCACCGTGGCGAAGACCTGCAGACCCACCGTGATCGGCCGCGTTTCCACCGAATTGGTGACGACGAGCGGCCAGAGGAAGTTGTTCCAGTGGTAGCTCACGGTGACGAGGCCGTATGCAACGTAAGTCGGCTTGGCGAGCGGCACGAAGACCCTGAGCAATATCTGAAGCGCGTTCGCCCCTTCGAGCCTTGCCGCCTCCTCAAGCTCCTTCGGGATGCTCTTGAAGGTCTGACGGAAGAGGAAGATGCCGAAGGCGGACGCCAGGTAGGGCAGACCCATGCCGAGAATGGTATCGCGCAGGCCCAGCGCCGCAAGCGTACGATAGTTCTCGACCAGCAGGATTTCCGGCATGATCATCAGCTGCACGAGGACGAGTATGAAAATCCAGTTCGACCCCCGAAACGGGAAACAAACGAAGGCATAGGCCGCCATCGTGCAGATGACGAGCTGGCAGCCGAGAATGAGGCTCACCAGCAGGAAGGTGTTGAGGAAATAGCGCGGGAACGGCGCCGCCACGAGCACCTGTCGGAAATTGTCGAGCGTCAGCGGGGCCGTCAGGTCGAAACTCGATGCATGTTCCGGCGCGTGGAAGGCCGCCCAGAAGGCATAGAGAAGCGGTGAGACCCAGAGGATCGCGAGAATGGCTGCGCCGAACGTCGTCAGCGGCGATGCGTTTTCCTTGGTCATCGGTAGTGAACCTTCCTGTCGAGATAACCGAACTGGACGAGGGCGATGAGGGCGAGCACGACGAGCAGGAAGACCGTCAGCGCCGCTGCATAACCGGTATCCCAGTACTGGAAGCCGACTTCGTAGAGGTAGAAGAGGAGAAGCGTCGTCGCATTGTCCGGCCCGCCCTTGGTGAGCGCGATGACGTGGTCGACGAGGCGGAATGCACCGATCAACGCATTGACCATAACGAAAAGCGTGGTCGGCATGATCAGCGGCAGCGTGATGCGGCGGAAGGTCTGTAGCGGGCTCGCCCCTTCGAGGCGCGCGGCCTCGATCAGCGTCGGCGATATCTGCTGAAGGGCCGCGAGATAGAAGATCATGAAGAAGCCCGCCTCCTTCCAGATCGTGATGACGATAAGGGCCGGCAGCGCGGTAGACGGGGAGCCCAGCAGGTTGTTCTGCCCGAGCCCGACGAGGTCGAGCAGTTGGTCGACCGGTCCGTAGCCTGGAGCGTAGAAGAACAGCCAGATATTGGCGACTGCCACCATGGGCAGCACGGTCGGCGTGAAATAGGCCATGCGCACAAGCCCCTGCCCCCGGATGCGCGCATTGACGAAGAGCGCCATTGCCAGCGCCAGACCCATGGAAACCGGAATGGTGACGGCCGCATAGATCAGATTGTTCGTCAGCGCCTGCCAGAAGACCGGATCGGAAATCATCCGTTCATAATGTTCCAGACCCTTGAATACGGAGGGTCTGCGGCCACGCGGCGTCGAGAAGACGCTGTGGTACAGAGTCGCGACGATGGGCTGATAGGTGAAAACCCATAGCAGGACGGCGGCGGGCATAAGCAGCAGGCTGCCATAGATGAAGTTGCGTGAAGTTTTCATTGTCGGTCCGCCGGTGGCGCCTCGGAATGCAGGAGGGCCGGTGCGCGGTCGTCGGCCGCGCACCGGCCTTGCGGTCAGCGATAGGATACGAGGATCCGCTCGATTTCGGCCTGTGCATCGCCGAGCGCTTCTTCCGGCGTCTTGTTGCCGGTCAATGCGGC
>Ga0247823_10000924_pt1 | contig 24834 bp, 23 predicted proteins | sample 13C_PalmiticAcid_2_FD_192426 | JGI IMG/M metagenome (GOLD analysis project Ga0247823, IMG submission 192426) | Soil microbial communities from agricultural site in Penn Yan, New York, United States - 13C_PalmiticAcid_Day30 | ecosystem: Environmental > Terrestrial > Soil > Agricultural land... | reverse complement strand
TGGAAATCGACGCGCGGGTGCGCCCGAAGGAACTCGCGTTCTCGCGCTCGCTGGCGGAGGGTGCGCATTTCATGCGGCGCGTCCTGCTGGGGCTCAGCGCGGTGGCGTTCCTCGTGCTCTGCGCGTATGCGCTGCATGTCATGCGCAGCACGCTGCGCCGCGTGCGCGAGACCGAAAGCGAATTCCGCATGGCGTTCCACCAGTCCGCGGTGGGCATGCTCAAGCTGGATCGCGACGGACGTTTCACCCAGGCGAACGAGGCGCTGGCGCAGATCCTGGGGATGCCGCTGCATGACATCCGCTCGCTGCACCTGTCCGACGTCCTGCATGCCGACGATCTGCAATGCGATGCCCACGGCGCCATCGACTGGACCCGCATGCTCGAGCCGGGCGAGCGCCGGCTCGTGCGTCGCGACGGCGACGTGCGCTGGGTGCGCTGGACGGCGTCGGTGGTCGCGGCGCGCGCGCGCTGCGCGGAGCGGGTGTTCGTGCTGGTGGAAGACGTGTCCGAAGCACATGAACTCGCCTGCGAGATCGCGCACCAGGCCAGCCATGACGACCTCACCGGCCTGATCAACCGGCGCGAGATCGCCCGCCGGCTGGGCAGCGCGCTCGGGCAGGCACATGGATGCGATGGGCGGCACACGCTCTGCTACATCGACCTGGACCAGTTCAAGCTGGTCAACGACACCTGCGGGCATGAAGCGGGCGATCGCTTCCTGTGCCATTTCGCCACCCGGGTGGCGGCGCAGCTGCGTCGTGAAGACTGGCTGGGGCGCCTGGGCGGCGATGAGTTCGCGGTGCTGCTGCACGACACCACGCTGGAGGAAGCGGAAGCGGCGATGGCGCGCATCCATGCGTCGCTGGGCGAGTCCTCGTTCCAGTGGAACGGCCGTACGTTCGGCCTGAACTGCAGCATCGGCGTGGCCGAGATCAATGACACGGCAGTGGACGTGGACTGGCTGCTGCGCGCAGCCGATGCCGCGTGCTATGTCGCCAAGGAAGAAGGGCGCAACCGCATCCGCTGCTATCGCGATTCCGATCCCAGCCTCTCGCGTCGCCGCCACGAACTGGAATGGGTGGCGCACACGCAACTGGCGATCGCGGAAGACCGCCTGTTGCTGTATGCGCAGCAGATCGTCGCGCTGGATGGCAGCCAGCGCCTGCAGTACGAAGTGCTGGTACGCCTGCGCGACCGCGAGGGCCGGCTGCATGCGCCGGGGGTTTTCCTGCCGGCGATGGAGCGCTACGGGCAGGGCATGGCGGTCGACGCCTTCGTCGTCGATGCGGTGTGCCGCCACTTCGCCCTGCATCCTGCGCACCTGGCCCGCGTGGACCTGTGCCACGTGAACATGTCCGCGCAGTCCATCGCCGACCCCGCTTTCCTGGAGCACGTGAACCTGCTGCTGGACCAGCACCCGGACGTGGCCACGCGGCTGTGCTTCGAGATCACCGAAACGGCGGTGATCGCCAACCTGGACGATGCCTGCCGCTTCATCGATGCGATGCGGGCGCGCGGGTGCCGGATCGCGCTGGACGATTTCGGCAGCGGCCTGTCGTCGTTCGCCTATCTCAAGCGGTTGCCGGTGGACATCCTCAAGATCGACGGCGCCTTCATCCGCGACCTGGCGCGGGGCGAGGTCGACCTGGCGCTGGTGCGTTCGATGAGCCAGATGGGGCAGGCGCTGGGCAAGGTCACCATCGCCGAGTGGGTCGAAAGCGATGCGGTGATGGCGCAACTGCGCGAGGTGGGCATCGGGCACGTGCAGGGCTACGCCGTCCACGTGCCCTGTCCGCTGGACGAACTGATGGCGGCATGGGAGTCCGTTCCGGCCGCCGCCTACGCGGAACCTGCCTGAAGCGGGCGACGGCGGGCGCCCGATCCCGGATAATGGCGGCATGACCGTCCGCCTCAACAAGCACATCGCCGACACCGGCTTCTGTTCCCGCCGCGAGGCCGACCGCCTGATCGCGGAACGCCGCGTCACCGTCAATGGCATGGCCGCCGGCATGGGCGCCGTGGTGGGCGAGGGCGACGAGGTGCGGGTCGATGGGCAGCCGCTGAAGGCGCGGGCGGTGAAGGCAGGCAAGCGCAAGCACGTATACATCGTGCTGAACAAGCCGGTCGGCATTACCTGCACCACGGAGTCGTCGGTGAAGGACAACATCGTCGACTTCATCGGCCACGAGCAGCGCATCTTCCCGATCGGGCGCCTGGACAAGGATTCCGAGGGCCTGATCCTGCTGACCAGCAACGGCGACATCGTCAACCAGATCCTGCGCGCGGAGAACCGCCACGAGAAGGAGTACCTGGTGGCGGTCAACAAGCCGGTGACGGACGAGTTCCTGCGCGGCATGGCGCGTGGCGTGCGCGTGCACGGGCAGATGACGCTGCCGTGCCGCACCAGCCGGATCGCGAGGTTCGGTTTCCGCATCACCCTGACCCAGGGATTGAACCGCCAGATCCGCCTGATGGCCGCAGCCTTCGACTACCGCGTCACCCAGTTGCGCCGGGTGCGGATCGACAACGTGAAGCTGGGTGACCTGAAGCTGGGCCGCTGGCGCAACCTCACCGATCAGGAGCTGCGTGGCCTGCTGCCGCAGCAGGAAGCCTGGTGACGCATAGCGTGATCGTCGTCGCGCGGCGGCGACTTACGGTGCGCACGAACACCGGCATACTGCTCCGGTCTCCACATCCCCTGCCGGCATGAGCCGACCTCTCAAGCCCGACAACGAAGAAGAACGCCTGGCTGCCCTGCGCAGCTTCGACATTCTCGATAGCGATCCCGAACGCGCCTTCGACGACCTGGTCCGGATCGCCGCCGCGATCTGCGATGTGCCGATGGCCGCCGTCACGCTGATCGATCGCAACCGGCAGTGGTTCAAGGCCCAGGTCGGCATGGACAACCCGGACCCCTCGCTGGAAACGTCCTTCTGTGCGCACACCATCCTCAGTCCGGATGCCATGACGGTGGTGCCGGATGCGACGCGTGATGCGCGCTTCGCCGACAATCCGCTGGTCACCGCCGGGAACGGCATCCGGTTCTATGCGGGCGCACCGCTGGTGACGTCGGATGGCTTCGCCCTGGGCGCGCTGTGCCTGGTGGACGCGCAGCCGCGGCAGCTGGAGCCGTTCCAGCTCACCGCACTGGATGCGCTCTCGCGGCAGGTCTCCCAACTGCTGGAGTTGCGCCGCGTAAGCCGGCAACTGAGCCATCAATTGCGCGAGCGCGGCTGGTACGAACAGCAGATGCAGCTCTACCAGGACCAGCTGGAGCAGCAGAACGCCGATCTCTCCGAGCAGACCCGCACCGACGTGCTGACGGGGCTGCCCAACCGGCGGGCATTCGCGGCTGCGCTGGAGGCTGCGATGCGCAAGGCCGAGGAGTCCGGCGAGCCGCTGGCGGTGGCGGTGCTGGACGTGGACCACTTCAAGACGATCAACGACCTGCATGGCCACGATGAAGGCGACCGCGTGCTGGTGGCGCTGGCGGACATGCTGAAATCCCAGTCGGCCGGACGTGGACTGGCCGCCCGCTACGGTGGCGAGGAGTTCGTCATCCTGATGCCCGGCGCGAAGTGCGACGAGGCACGGCTGCAGTGCGAGTACATGCGGCAGAGCGTGGGCCTGCTGCCCATCGGCCTGCCGGTATCGGTCAGCATCGGTCTGGCGGACCGTCAGGGCGGGGACACCGCGGAGACCATGTTCCGTCGCGCCGACCAGGCCCTGTACGAAGCCAAGCGCAGCGGGCGCGACCGGGTGGTGGTGGCGACCTGAGTTGATCGGGATCAATGCGCGCCGCGACGGACTGACGCATGCTGTACCCATCGGCGGCGCAGCGGGCGCCCGCCCCATGCGGAGAACGACGATGAAGATCCTGTTGGCCGTGGATGGAAGCGAGATCGGACTGGCGGCTGTCCGCCACCTCGTGGAACTGAGCAAGTCGTTGGCCGAGCTGCCCACCGTGACCCTGCTGTATGTCGATCCGCCGCTGCTGCGCTCGGTCGCGCTCGAACTCGGCAGCGATGGCGTGGAGCGTTACCACGCAGAGAACGGCGCCTATGCGCTGAAGAAGGCGCGCACCGCGCTCAAGCGCGCGCAGTTGCCCTTCGTGGAGAAGATCGTGGTGGGCGAGCCGGCCGAGAGCATCGTCAAGCAGGCCAAGTCCGGCAAGGCGGATCTGATCGTGATGGGTACCCACGGGCGCGGCGCGTTGAAGCAGCTGCTCGTCGGTTCGGTGGCGCTGAAGGTCATCGCCACCAGTCCGGTGCCGGTGGTGGTCGCGCGCTGACCGCGCTCAATCGACGATGTTCTTGGCCTCGGAGGTGCCCAGCACTTCCGGGTGCTCGATGCGCCTGGGGCGTTGCGTCAGCGGATGCAGGAACACCGCCGCCAGGATGATGCCGACGCCCAGGTAGAACAGCGGTGTCAGCTCGCGCTGCTCGCCCAGCAGCACGATCGCCAGCATGATGGCGTAGACCGGTTCCAGGTTGGTCACCAGCTGCACGCCGTACGCACTGAGGTGCTTCAGCGCGACCAGCGACAGCGCGAACGGCAGCAGCGTGCAGGCCAGCGACAGCACCAGCAGCAACACGCCGTCCTTCAGCCCGGGCAGCACGAACAGTTCGCCGGCGAACGCGGGGAACAGGATCGGCATCAGGGGTGCCAGCAATGTCAGCAGGATGGTGCCGGCGCCAAGTTCCAGTCCGGTGATCGTCAGCGGCTCGCCATGGTCGATCAGACGCTTGTTGAGCGGCCCGAACACCGCCACCAGCAACGCGGATATCGCGCCGACCAGCACGCCCAGCCGCATGCCGTCGGGGATCCCGCCGACCACCAGCGCCACGCCCGGCAACACCGCGATGCCGAACAGCAGCTCGCGCCAGGAAAACGGCCGGCGTGTCAGCCACGGTTCGATCACCGAGGTGAAGGCCGGCGCCAGTGCGATGCAGGTCACCGCCACGGACGCATTCGACAACTTGATTGCGCCGTAGAACGTCAGCCAGTGCAGTGCCACGATCACGCCGATGCCGCAATACGCGAGGACCAGCTTCAACGGCATCGCGCGCAGGCCACGCCATACGCGTGGCAGCAAGGCGAGGGCGACCACCACGATCAGCATGCGCCACCACACCAGCGGCAGCGCGGACAGGCTGATCAGCTTGCCCAGGATGGGCGTGAAGCCCCACAGCAGCACGCACAGGTGGATCTGCAGCTGGGCCCTGGCGGTCGGTGTCATCGGCATGCGTGCATTGTCGCCGAAGCGCCGCGCGGCTGGCGATGAGACCACTCCCGACCGGGCGCTCGCCGTGGCAAGCTGGCGGGACCGCGGATCGAGGATGACCGATGTCGCCCACATGCCTTCCCGTCGTGCCCCGCACGTTCGCAGCGCTTGTGGGGCTGCTTGCCCTGGCGGCGCTGGTGCTGCAGTACGTCCTGATCCTGCAGCTGACCCGCGACAATGTCGGCGTGGTCCTGGGCACGGTGCGCTTCGTCACCTACTTCACCATCCTCAGCAATATCGCGGTGGCGCTGGTCGCCTTCGCCGCGGCGACGGGGCGGTCGGGCTTCTTCGGGCAGGCCCGCGTGCGCGGCGCGGTCGCGTTGTACATCGGCGTCACCGGCAGCATCTACTTCTTCATCCTGCGCCACCTGTGGCAGCCGCAAGGTGCGCAGTGGTGGGCCGACACCGGCCTGCACTACGCGGTGCCGCTGGCGTACTGGGCGTGGTGGCTGACGTGTGTGCCGCATGGGGCGCTGCGCTGGCGCGACGTGGCGGGATGGCTGCTGTTCCCGCTGGGTTACGTCGGCTGGGTGTTCCTGCGTGGCGCGTGGGTGGGCGAGTATCCGTACCCCTTCATCGACGTGGGCCAGCTGGGCTGGGCGCGCGTGGGCGTCAACGCGCTGGGCGTCATGGGGGTGTTCGTGGTGCTGGGGCTGGTCGTCGTGGGCCTGGACCGGCTGCTCGGCCGGCGTAGAAGTCCCCTGTAGGAGCGACGTGAGTCGCGACCGTGCATCAAGCTCGCCAGGGCACTTGGCAATCCGACGGACTATGGGCGATGCAGCTGTGCATGACCGGTAGGCGTCCGGTCGCGACTCACGTCGCTCCTGCAGGGGGCGACAGCGCTGGACGCGTCTCGCGCGGCGTGCGATGTTCGCGCGCCACGACCGTACCGACATTCAGGGCTTCCGCATGACCGTCGCTGACGCATCGCGTCCGATCCACCGTCCCTTCGACCGGCGCGATGCGAAGACGCTCGGCCTGTCGGCGCTGGGCGGTGCGCTGGAGTTCTACGACTTCGTCGTGTTCGTGTTCTTCGCCAAGGTGTTGGGTGCGTTGTTCTTCCCGCCCGGTACCGCGCCGTGGCTGGCACAGCTGCAGGTGTACGGCATCTTCGCGGCGGGCTACGTGGCGCGACCGCTCGGCGGCGTGGTGATGGCGCACTTCGGCGACCGCCTGGGCCGCAAGCGCATGTTCACGCTCAGCGTTTTCATGATGTCGGTGCCCACCCTGTTGATCGGCCTGCTGCCGACGCACGCGCAGGTCGGCGCGCTGGCGCCGCTGTTGCTGCTGGCGATGCGCGTCGTGCAAGGGATCGCGGTGGGCGGTGAAGTGCCGGGGGCCTGGGTGTTCGTGGCCGAGCACGTGCCGCGCGGTCGCGTCGGCATCGCCTGCGCCACGCTGACGGCGGGCCTGACCGCCGGCATCCTGATCGGCTCGTTGCTGGCGGCCTGGATCAACGCGCATTACAGCGCGGCCCAGGTGCAGGAGGGCATCTGGCGCGTACCGTTCCTGCTGGGCGGCGCGTTCGGCTTCATCGCGGTGTGGCTGCGGCGCTGGCTGGAGGAGACGCCGGTGTTCGTCGAGATGCGCGAGCGCCGGCAGCTGGCGCGACGGCTGCCGGTGAAGCAGGTGCTGGCCGCACACCGGCCCGCGGTGATCCTGTCGATGCTGGCCTCGTGGCAGTTGACCGCTGCCATCGTGGTGATCGTGTTGCTGACGCCAACGCTGGTGCAGACCAGCTTCGGCATTGCGCCTGCCGTGGCATTCCAGGGCAACAGCCTGGCGACGCTGGCGCTGGTATTCGGTTGCCTGGTCGCGGGCTGGGCGGTGGACCGCATCGGCGTGGGGCGCGCGCTGCTGTTCGGGTCCTTGGGGTTGGGCGCGGCTGCGTACGCGTTGTACGGCGCCCTGGTGGCGGGCCACCAGGCGCAGTTCGTGGCCTGGTACACGCTGGCCGGTTTCTGCTGCGGGGTGGTGGGCGTGACGCCGGCGCTGATGGTGGCGGCGTTCCCGCCCGAGGTGCGCTTCTCCGGCCTGTCGTTCTCGTACAACGTGGCGTACGCGGTGTTTGGCGGACTGACGCCGCCGCTGATCGCATGGGTGTCCGTCGCCTGGGGGCCGTTGGCGCCGGCGCACTACGTGTCGTTCACCTGTCTGGTCGGTGTCGGCGTCGCCGCATGGGTCATCGTGAAGCGTCCGCTGCGCTACTGACGGCGCTCTCCCGCCAGCTTGCGGATCAGTTCCATCGCCGCGGCCGGATTGCGTTCCTTCGCGCTGCTGATGAAATACACGAACACATCGCGCCGCGGCAGCGCGGGCGCGGGTTCGCCGACGTGCGGCAGCTCGGCGATGTCTTCGCCGCGCGACCAGGCGCGCGCGCGTTCGGCCCACTGCGCCAGTTCCTTCGGCGGATACCCGGTCTCGATCGGCTGCGAGCGCATCAGGCGTGCATAGACGAAGTCCGCCGTGAGGTCGGCGAAAGAGGGATAGTCGGTGGAATCGGTGAAGACCGTGGCGACCTGGTGGCGACGCGCCAGTTCGATGAAGTCCCCATCCACCGCGCCGGGATCGCGGACTTCCAGCGCATGCCGTAGCGGGCGTCCATCGATCTCGCGAGGCAGCAGCGTCAGGAAGGCGTCGAGTTCGTCCGCGCCCACGCGCCGGCCCGCTTCGAACTGCCAGACCAGTGGGCCGAGCTTGGCGCCGAGTTCGGCGATACCGGCGACGAAATCCTCCACCTGCACCCGCGTGGAAGCCAGCGAGCGCGATTGCATGATGCGCTTGGGCGCCTTCGCCGAGAACATGAAGCCATCCGGCGTCTGGTCGCGCCAACCGGCGTAGGTCGCGGGCTTCTGCGCGCTGTAGTAGGTGCCGTTGATCTCGATGGCGGTGAGCTGGCGGCTGGCGTATTCCAGCTCACGCCGTTGCACCAGGCCATCGGGATAGAAATTCTTGCGCCAGGGCACGAAGGTCCAGCCGCCGATGCCGACACGGATACCGTCGGTCGAAACCGGGGGTGCAGAAGCGAAGAGATCGTCCATGCGCGAAGGATAGCGCGGCCTTCGTCGCCGCCGCGTTACCATCGAGCCACCCCACGCCGGAGAATCCGCATGTCCTGGACCACGCCCGACCTGTGCGACCAGTACCCCGATGTGCAGGTCGCCGAGCCGGTGTTCCGCAGCTATGGTGGACGCGTCGCCTTCGCCGGGCCGGCGGTGACGGTGAAGTGCTTCGAAGACAACTCGCGCGTGCGCGAACTGGCCGCCACGCCGGGCGAGGGCCGGGTCATCGTGGTCGATGGCGGCGGTTCGCTGCGTCGCGCGTTGCTGGGCGACCAGATCGCGGCGAACGCGGTGAAGCATGGGTGGTCCGGCTTCCTGATCTTCGGCTGCGTGCGCGATGTCGATGCGCTCGCGGCCCTGCCGCTCGGTGTGCAGGCGCTGGCGTCGCACCCGATGAAGACCGAGAAACGCGGACTGGGCGACGTGGACATGCCCGTGGCGTTCGCCGGTCTGTCGATCGCGCCGGGCGACTGGATCTACGCCGATGCCAACGGCGTGATCGTGGCGACGACGGCATTGCAGGCCGAATGAAGAAGGGCGGGCCTTGCGGCCCGCCCTTCGCGGTGTCGCCTCTGGCGCGCGTCGATTACTTGATCGGCTCGTCCAGCATCAGCTGGCGGACGAAGCGCACCGGCGGCGCGCCGTACGACAGCACCTGGTCGTGGTAGGCCTTCAGATTGAACTGCGCGCCCTGCTTGGCCTCGGCGGCCTTGCGCATGTCGAAGTGCTCCTGCACACCGACGAAGTAGGTGGGCAGCTGCGCCGAAGTCAGCTGCGCGCGCGTCCACTTGCCTGATGCTTCGCGCTCCTGCTGGAAGGTCTGGCGCACCATCAGGTCCATCGCCTGTTCGCGCGTCCAGCCGTCCACCTGCACGCCCTGGTCCAGGATCGCGTTGGCGATCGTGCGCAGGTAGAACTTCATCTGCACCAGGCGGAACAGCGGATCGTTGTCGAGGTAGCCGGCGTCGGCCATCATCTTCTCGGTGTACACCGCCCAGCCTTCGGCGAACATGCCCGAGCGCAACACGGCGCGCAGCGTGGACGGGAACTTGGCCGAGTGCCAGCCTTCCAGGTAATGCCCCGGCGTGCCCTCGTGGATGCTCAGCAGGTGGATCATCCGGCTGTTGTATTCGCGCAGGAACGAATCGACCTGTTCCTGGCTCCATTCCTCCGGGATCGGCGAGACGGCGTAGAAGGTCTTCAGGTGCTTGTCGAGCGGGCCCGGCGAATCGCAGTAGGCCACCGCCACGCCGCGCTGGAATTCCGGCATCTCGATGATTTCGACCGGCGCATCGGGCAGCGTGACCAGGTCGTGCTTGCGCACGAACTCGGTGGCCTGCGCCAGCGCGGCTTCCGCATCCGGCACCACCTTGTCGCGCGCCGGGCGTTCGGCGTAGGCCAGCTCGAGTGCGGCCTCGATCGCCTTCTGCTGCTCGTCGGCGCTGGGCGTCTCGGGCAGGGCCGGTGCACCGGGCTTGTCCTTCAGCACGGTACGGGCGATGCCGTACATCTCCTCGCGCACGCGCTTGAGCTCGCCTTCGGCGCGCTGCTTGATGTCGGCGCGCGACAGCGACGACAGCAGCGCGAACTGGAGTTTCTGGTCGTACAGCGCCTGGCCGATGCGGAAGTCGCCCTTCGCGTTCGGCACCAGCGTCTTGTCCAGCCAGGCCTGGTGTTCGGCCACGGCGGTCTTCAGGCCGTCGATGGCGGCCTGCGCCTGCGCACGGTCGGCCTCGGGCAGGTCCTTGAGGTTCGGCGTGATGAAGGTGTCGACGATGCTCAGGATGCCGGCGTTCTGCTTGGCGACGGTTTCGGCATGCACCTTGGGCACGCGCGCCGGGTCGAGGTTCTCGCGTGCCTGCGCCAGCAGCGCCGGGATCTTCTGCATGCGCGCAGTGGCGGACTTCAGGCGCTCGGGCAGCGGCGCGAACTCGCGCGCCATCAGGCCGTAGATCGCGCCGCCGGCCACGTTGTTGTAGACCTGCGGATCCCAGGCCCAGCTCTGCAGCGTCTCGGCGGTCCAGATGTCGTACTGCAACTGGTTGCGCAGGATGGCGGCATCCACCTGGTTTTCGCGCGACAGCGTGGCGACGTCGAGCGCATCGAGTTCGCCGAGGATCTTCTTGCTGAAGTCCAGGTTCTTCTGGCGACCGGTCGCGCTGAGATCATCCAGTTCGGCGTCGTACCTGTGCTCGCCGATCTGGGTGGCGCTGACGGGCGACAACTGCAGCCAGCCATCGAGCGCGCGCTTGGACAGATCGGCGAAGGCGGCATCGGCCTTGGCGGTGTCAGCGGTCGCGGCTGCGGTGTCGGCACCCGGGCCGGCGGTGGGGGCTTCGCTCTTCTGGCAGGCGGCCAGCGAGGCCAGGAGGGCGGCGGCGAGCAGGGTCTTGCGCATGGGAGTCCTGTTGCAATGCAGCGTGGTCGAGGCGCACAGGATAGGCCGAAGGTCACCCCCATGCCCATGCCATTCGATATACGCTGATCCGCCGGACGAAGGAAAACCACGCCATGAAACACGAAGGAAGCTGCCATTGCGGCCGTATCGCATTCGAGGTCGAGGGCGACATCACCGACGTCGTCGACTGCAATTGCTCGCTGTGCCGTCGGCGGGGTGGCCTGCTGTGGTTCGCGCCACGCGAAGCCCTGGTGCTGAAGACGCCGGAAGCCGACATGTCCACCTACACATTCAACAAGCACCACATCCAGCATCGCTTCTGTGCGACCTGCGGCATCGCACCGTTCGGCGAGGCCGCGCATCCGGCGACCGGTGCGCAGATGGCGGCCATCAACGTGCGCTGCCTGCCCGGTGTGGACCTTTCCGCATTGAAGGTCACTGCCTTCGATGGTGCCAGCGCATGATCGTGGTGGGGACGGAGTAGTTCGCCTGCGCTGTCCCGTACGTTGTCGCTGGCAGCCAGCAGGGTCCGCAAGGTAGGCAGCGAAACAAGTGTCGAGGAGATGACGATGCGTTCATGGGCATGGCTGGCGTGGGCGGGGATGCTGCTGTCGTATTCGGCGCAGGCGACCTGTCCGCCCGAAGGCACGGATCCGGGTTCGCTGCGGTTGCTGCGGGAACAGAAATTCGCCGTACCCGACGAGGTGCGCGCTGCCCTGGTGGCGGGACTGCCGGCTTGCCTGGCCGATCCCGACCCCGCAGTGCGCGATGGTGTGGCATACGAAGGTCTCAGCACCTGGCTGCGGGCGGGACAACTGGACGTGCAGCAACGGCGCGCATTGCGCGACCGCCTGTACGCGATGCTGGGCGAGGATGCCGCCGCAGGGTTCGGCCCGCCTTTCGCGGCGCTGGTGTTGTCGGAGGTCGCGCGCACCGACCGGGTGGCGCCATGGATGTCTGCAGACGAGCGCGCCGACATGGTCGCGCGCGCCGCCGCCTACCTGGCGTCGGTGCGCGACTATCGCGGGTTCGACGCTGTCGAGGGCTGGCGGCACGGCGTGGCGCATGGTGCGGACTGGCTGCTGCAACTGGTGCTCAACGAACAGGTGGACCGCGGGCAGGTGGATACGCTGCTGCAGGCGGTCGCGGAACAGGCCGTGCCGAAGAGCGCGCACGCCTATGTCTTCGGCGAGCCGGGGCGACTGGCGCGGCCGGTGCTGTACGCCGCCAGGCGTGGCCTGCTGGACGAGGCGGCGTGGACGCGCTGGTTCGGCGCGTTGCCGCCAAGGCTGGGCATCCCGGAACAGGCGTACGCCGACAGCGTATGGCTTGCGCGCCGGCACGATCTGATGGCGTTCCTGATGAGTGTCCACCTGGAAGCCGACCAGTCCGGTGACCCCAACATCCGCGCGCTGAAACCGGCCGTGGTGCAGGCACTGAAGGCCGTGCCCTGACCGGTCGCGCGCAGGTCAGCCGCCGCGACGTCCCAGGAAGTCATCCGGCATCGGTGGCAGGGGCGTGCGTTCGTCGCGCGCTTCCTCTTTCAGCCAGTCGATGAAGGCCTGTGCGGCGGCGCTTGGCGGTTTGTGCGCGGGGTGGACGGCGTAGTACGCGAAGCGCGCCTTCAGGGCCGGACCGGGCAGGCGCACCAGTTCGTAGCGTTGCAGATATGGTTGCGCGACGTGGCGGCGCGCCAGGGCGGCACCCACGCCGTACACCGCGGCGCGCATCGCGTCGGTGCTGTCGTTGAAGCTGTGCATGGTGGGCAGCCGCAGGCCGCGCACGCCCGCGGCACGGAACCAGTCGCGCCAGCCCTGCAAGGCGAGGTCGGTGACCAGCGGCAGCTGTGCGATCTGGCGCGGCTCCAGCACGGCGTCGATGCCCGGCAGGGCCGGGGACGCGACCGGGAACAATTCGTCGTCCATCAGGTGGTGCGCGGTCAGGCCCGCCCAGTGCCCGGGCCCATGACGGATGCCCAGTTCCGGACCCTCGTCATCGAACCGCGTCAACGCGATACCCGTATCGACATGCAGTCGGATGTGCGGATGGCGCGTGCAGAACCGGGGCAGTCGTGGCAGCAACCAGCAGTAGGCCAGCGAATGCAGCGTGGTGAGGCGCAGCGTGGTGGTCTTGCCGGCCAGTTGCAGATGCGACGCCACCGCATCGATATCGCCCAGCGCCGCGTTGGCCGCATCCGCCAGCTGCCGGCCTTCGGCGGTGAGCTTCACGCCACGGGCATGGCGCTGGAACAGCACCACGCCCAGCAGCGCCTCCAGCTTGCGCACGTGGTGGCTGACGGCGCTGGCGGTGAGGTGCAACTCGTCGGCCGCATGGGCGAAGTTCTGGTGGCGTGCCGCAGCGGCGAAGACGCCGAGGGCGGGGAGCAGGGCAGGACGCAGGCTCATGGTAGTTCCAGGCACAAACCAGATTTGTGGCTTGGCCGTATCGTACGCGCTTGTGGAGGCCGTACGTTGGGTCAGAATGGCGACAGGCACGAATGAGGGTGTGGCGATGACGCAGGGAAACGCAGCCGTGGGAGCGCTCCCCGAGGTGGCCGGACGCGACTGGCGCACGCCGCTTGAACTGCTGGCCCTGGGCGCGATCTGGGGCAGCTCGTTCCTGTTCATGCGGATCGCGGCCAACCCGTTCGGGCCGTTCGCGCTGGTGGAAGTGCGGCTGGCGCTGGGTGCGCTGGTACTGCTGCCGTTCCTGTGGCGCGAGCGCGCACATTTCAGCGCCGGCATGTGGCCGAAGCTGGCCCTGATCGGCGCGATCAACTCCGCGATTCCATTCCTGTTGTTCGCGTGGGCCGCGCAACGTTCGCCGGCCGCGATCGGTGCGATCTGCAATGCCATGACCGTGTTGTTCGCGGCATTGGTGGGGTTCCTGTTCTTCGGGCAGAAGATCGGGTTGCGGCGGTCGCTTGCGCTGCTGGTAGGGTTCGTCGGCGTGGTCGTACTGGCCACCAGCAAGGCGGGCGGGCTGAGCGTGGGCGGTGCCGTCGTCGCGGGTTCCACCGCGGCGTTGCTCTACGGCGTGGGGGTCAACCTGGTGCGCAGGCACCTGGCGGGGATTCCTCCCGCCGCTGCGGCAGCGGCCACACTGGGGTGTGCAGCCCTGCTCGTGCTTCCGTTCGCGGCCACGCACTGGCCCACGGCGTCGATCGGCATCGGCGCGTGGAGTGCCGCGATCGCCATCGGCGTGGTCTGCACGGGGTACGCGTTCCTGCTGTATTACCGCCTGATCCACCGTATCGGACCCGCGCGCGCCTCGACGGTGACCTACCTGGTCCCGCTGTTCGGCGCCGCCTTCGCATGGCTGTTCCTGGGTGAGCCGGTCACACCCGCGATGCTGGCGGCGGGTGCGCTGATCCTGGGCAGTGTTGCGGTGAGCCAGCGCGCGGCGTGATCGCGGTCGTAGTGGCAGGTGCGGGAGCGGCGTCAGTCGCGATGACGTATCGGCAAGTCCTGAGCTGCGGAATGGCTCGCGGGGCTGACCTCATGCAATCGCGACTGACGTTCGCTCCCGCAACATGCCCGGCGCGTCAGCGCTTCGCTTCGCGTACGGGCAGCGGCACGTTGCACAGGTCGATGTGGCCTGCGGGTTGCACGTACCAGCCATCGCGGCGATTGCGGCGCGCTTCGGTGGCGGCGGCGAAGGTTTTCGAGTCGGTGCGCAGCACCTGCAGCGGCATGCGTTCGCTTTCCGGCATTTCACTGGCCAGGCGGATGGCGGTGATCGGCGTGCGTTCCTCCGCCTTCTCGTAGAAGCCCATCGGCTCCGGCCCACGCGGAATCGCACTGAGCAGTTCCATGCCCTTCACCACACGGCCCACCAGGGTGATGTTGCGGTCCAGTTGGCGCGGCGATTGGCCGGTGACGACATAGAGTTCGCTGCCATTGCTGCTGTCGGGCGGACCGCCGCGACCTGCGCCGAGCGCGCCGTAACAGTGCGCCAGCCAGGCATCGCCCGCCTTCGGATCGCGCGCGGCGGGAAACCCGTCCACGAAGCCCACTTCTGGCGCCCAGCCATCCACGTCCGGCAGCCGAGCGAAGGCCAGGCCGGTTGCCGTGCGCGCGAACTCGGCCGGCAGTTTTGTCTTCGCGGTGCCCAGCGACTTCGCTTTTGCGGCGTCCTCCGCGTCCGCATCGCCGAACTGGACCACGAAGTTGTCGTGCGAGCGGTAGATGCCCAGGCCGTTCCAGAAGCCCTCGCGCGCCAGTGTGCGGATGTTGGCAACGTGTTCCGGTGCGAATGCCGGCGCCAGTTCGATCACCACCCGGCCCGCAGGCAGGTCCATGTACAACGTGTTCGCCGGCTCCAGCGTGCGCCAGTCCGCGTCAGGCGATGCATCGAGGATCTCCTTCGCACTGGGATGCTTCGGTGGTTCCTCGGCATGCGCGGCGGGAAGGGCGAACAGGCAGGCGAGCAGCAGTGGCGTCAGGCGCATGGCGGGTCCGGGACGGGAGATGCCTCGATTGTAGGGAGGCCGGCGGTCCCAGTGACTACTGGCACATCCGCTATATCAAACTTCGCAATAGCATCGTCTCCAACCTAGCGGGAGTGCCGCGGAGGGGGAGCCATGAGTGAGCCCGATATCCAACTGAAGAAGTTCCAGAAAGAACTGAGTGCGGGCACCGTGTCGCTGGCGTTGCTGGCGGTCCTGGCCCGGGCGGGTGAGCCGCTGTACGGGTACCTGATCGCCAAGCAGCTCGAACGCGTCGGTGAGGGCGTGCTCAGCGGCAAGCAAAGCGCGCTTTACCCGGTGCTGCGCAACCTGGAGGGCGGCGGACTGCTGGACAGCTTCGTCGAACCCTCCGTTGCCGGCCCACCACGGCGCTACTACCGCATTACCGAGGCAGGGCGGCTGACCCTGCAGTCCTGGATCGCCGCCTGGCGTGCCACCCGCGATTCCGTCGATTCCGTGCTAGAGGGGATTCCTGCATGAACACCACCGCCACTCCGGGCAGCCGCCTGCCCACCACCATCCCCGAGTACCTGGATCAGTTGCGTGCGGCGCTCGCCGGCGCCGACAAGGCCATGGTCCAGGACGCCGTGTACGACGCGGAGGAATACCTGCGTTCGGAACTGGCGGAAAACCCCGGAAAGTCCGAAGCCGAGGTGATCGCCTCCGTCGCCGGCAGTTACGGCGCACCAGCGGAAGTTGCGGACATCTATCGCGAGACCGAAGTCACCGTGACGCGCGCGCTTCGGCCCCCCTTGCCGCCCAAGCGCAAGTCGGTGCTGGGACAGTTCTTCGGGGTCGCCGCCGATCCGCGCACCTACGGCGCCTTGTTCTACATGCTGCTGTCGCTGGCCACCGGCACGTTCTACTTCACCTGGGTGGTGACCGGCGCCAGCCTGTCGATCGGCCTGCTGATCCTGATCATCGGCATTCCGTTGCTGCTGCTGTTCCTGATGTCGGTGCGCCTGCTGTCGCTGGTCGAAGGTCGGGTGGTGGAAGTGTTGCTGGGCGAACGCATGCCGCGCCGCCCGCTGTACACGCAGCGCGACAAGCCGTGGATGACGCGCTTGAAGGAACTGTTCACCGATGGCCGCACCTGGACGGCGATGCTGTACCTGCTGCTGATGCACCCGCTGGGCATCCTGTATTTCTCGGTCGCCATCACCTTGCTGGCCTTGTCGCTGGGATTGATCGCAGCGCCTGTGGCGTACTTCCTGCCGTTCGACTATGTGCTGAACTTCGGCGGCTGGAGCCTGGTCAACGAAGCGCCCTGGCTGCTGCCGTTGGCATCGGTGGCCGGCATCCTGCTGCTGTTCGCCACGCTGCACCTGGCGCGCCTGACCGGCCTTTTCCACGGCTGGCTGGCCAAGCACCTGCTGGTGCGTACGCCGGTGGTGTGAGGTCATGATGCGGGAGCGACCTCGGTCGCGAACAAAAAAAGGCCGCCCGAAAGGGCGGCCTTTTTCTTGCGCCGGCATGCAGTTGGCGATCCCGTGGAGGCTTCGTGACTGACGTCGCTCCCACAGTAAGCGATGCGTCAGCCGGCGTACTTGGCGATGAAGTCGCGCACCTGCGGGTAGACCTTCTCGCGCCAGCGACGTCCGCTGAAGATGCCGTAATGGCCGGCACCTTCGACCGTCAGGTGCTTGTGGTGCGCCTTCGCGATACCGGTGCACAGGTCATGCGCGGCGGCGGTCTGGCCCTGGCCGGAGATATCGTCGAGTTCGCCCTCGATGCTCATCAGCGCGGTCTTCCTGATGGCGGCCGGCTTCACCAGTTCGCCATTGACCGTCCATTCGCCGCGCGGCAGCAGGAACTCCTGGAACACGGTACGGATGGTGTCCAGGTAGTACTCGGCCGGCATGTCGAGCACCGCGTTGTATTCGTCATAGAACTTGCGATGCGATTCGGCATCCTGCAGGTCGCCCTTGACCAGGTCCGCATAGAAATCCCAGTGCGACATGAAATGGCGGCTGGGGTTCATCGCAAGGAACCCGGCATGCTGCAGGAAGCCGGGATACACGCGACGGCCTTCGCCGGGGTAGGGCACCGGCACGGCGTGGATGACATTGTTCTCGAACCACGACAGCGGGTTGCGCGTGGCCAGGCTGTTGACTTCGGTAGGGCTGCGGCGCGCGTCGATCGGGCCGCCCATCATCACCAGTGAACGCGGCGTGGCTTCGCCGCGCGCTGCCATCAGCGACACCGCCGCGAGTACCGGCACGGTGGGCTGGCAGACGCTGATGACGTGGAGTTTCTCGGCGCCGATATGGCGGATGAACTCCTCCACGTAGGCGACGTAGTCGTCGAGGCTGAAGGGGCCTTCCGACGCGGGCACCATGCGCGCGTCCACCCAGTCGGTCACGTAGACCTTGTGGTTGCGCAGCAGGGTGTGCACGGTATCGCGCAACAGCGTGGCGTGGTGGCCCGACAACGGCGCCACCACCAGCACCACCGGGTCGTCCTTCAGCAGGGCGATGGTGTCGGCGTCGTCGGTGTAGCGTTTGAAGCGGAGCAGGCGGCAGAACGGCTTCTTCACCGCTTCCAGTTCCACCACGGGCACCGTGCGGCCGTGCGCCTCGACTTCGCGGATGTCCCACGCCGGCTTTTCGTAATCCTTGCCGATGCGGTGGACGAGTTCATTGCCGGCCGCGATGCGCTCGGCCCCCGGTACGTTCGAGAGCCAACTGGTCGGCGTGGAGAACATCCGTGCGTTGGCTTCGGCCATGTAGGCCAGCGGCGCCATCCATGCGCGTCCGAGTTCGTGCAGTTGGTACAAGGTCATGGCTGTCCGGAATCCCGCTTTTGGTGCACGGTGCTGCGCCGCAGCATACCGCAAAGCCGGTACCGCCGCGCATGCCTGTTCAGGTTATCGGCCGGAAATCCGCAGCCTCCAGCACCGCGACATCGCCCGCCAGGCCCGGGCCCAGCCAGCAGTGGTTGCCGATCGACTGGAAGTTCAGTCCATTGAACGCTTCCCGGTACCACGCTGCCCTGCGTGGCTGGAATCCCTCGTGGTCGCCTTCGAATTCATCCTCTTTCGCGAAGGTTTCAAGGAAGGCGACACCGCCGCACAGTTCCGCCAGCCCCGGCAGTCCGCGCTTCAGTTCGCGGGTCGGCACGTAATGCAGCACATCCGAGCACACCAGCAGGTCGACCGGCTCGCAGGGGCGCAGGTACTGGAAGTCCTCGAAACGCGCGTAATGCAGGTTGCGGGTGCGCCCGAAGCGCCGGATCGCATACTCACTGCTGTCGAAACCGAGGTACTGCAACTTCGGCCGCAGCTTGAGCAACGGCGCGCGCCACGCGCCTTCGCCGCACCCGATGTCGAGCACCGTGCGGATCGGCCGTTCCAGGTGGTACTCGGCCACCGCCACTGCCATCGCCACCTTGCGCGCCAGCCGCGGCGCGCCGCCGATGTCGCCGTCGCGATACCAGCGCTGGAAGTAGTCGGCGTCGTAGTGCTTGGTCATTGGTATGTTCGGGAAGAGGGAAGCAAGCGTGTTGCTCGTTATGCCAGCGCTAGCTGGGATCCATTGCGCCGTTGCTCTCCTTGATCTGCAGAGCAACGGGAAAATCAAATTGGATTCCAGCTTACGCTGGAACGACGGGTCCGTGGCATTCCATCGCGTTGGACAGTCGTTGCGACAGTAGCGGAGAATCCCGCATCACCCTTTCGAGCGGCGGAGCGGCCAGCGTGGACAAAGCCAGCCTTTACCTGTGGGTCAAGACCTTCCATCTCGTCTTCGTCATCGCCTGGATGGCAACGGTGTTCTACCTGCCGCGCATCCTGGTCAACCTGGCCGAGACCACGGGGCAGGCCGACGTGCAGGCGCGCCTGCAGCTGATGGGACGCCGCCTCTACGGCTTCGGCCACAGCATGTTCGGCATCGCGGTGATCCTGGGCGGCGTGCTGTGGTTCCATTTCGGCATCAGCGGCGGCTGGCTGCACGCCAAGCTCACGCTGGTGGCGCTGATGCTGGTGCACTTCATCGTCACCGGCCGCTGGCTGAAGGGCGTGGCGAAGGGCAAGACGCTGCCGTCGCCGACGGCCTTGCGCTGGTTCAACGAGCTGCCCTTGTTCGGCTTGATCGCGGTGGTGTGGCTGGTGCTGGCGAAGCCGTTTTGAGGGCTGCCGCGTTCTCGCGACCCAGTAATCGTATCGGTACCGTGCGAATGCGGCATCCGTAAACCGTCGCCTTGCGTCCCGATCAACGCGATCGAGCGCCCTGGCGCGCAGCGTGTGGAGCCCTAGCTTCGCAATGCAGCACGACCTCCAGCCGGGCATGCTCGGTCATGCGCCGGAACGCGGCCAACAGGCGTCGCTCGTACTCGTCATGGATCATCTCGCCCTCGACGGTAGGGGTGTCGTCATTGCCGCCATGATCGAGAGGGCCGCGGCCGGTGGCCAGCCATTCGAAGCTGACGTTGGTCAGCTGGGCGATGTGGACCAGCCGCGCGGAAGCAGGTAGAACGCCGTCCGCGCCTTCCCAGTTGGCCACCGCGCTGCGAGTGACCCCAAGGTTCAAGGCCAGGGCCTCCTGGGACAGCCTGGCGCGCTGGCGCGCTATCCGGATGCGCATGGACAGCTTCATGTGCCGTGTTGCTCGTTCCGCTGTGGGGTCTCCACGCTAGCCCGCCCGATTCCGGGACGCAATTAACATTTTTGCGTCAGCGATACTGACGTCAACTTGTACAGCCTGGCTGACGTGCATGTGCAAGCGATTGATGCGAAAGGGTCGACTAAATGTGACTGTCAGCAGGACTGACGCGCGGCGCTGAAGCGCGTGTTGCTCGCGGCGGCGCGGCTGCTAGAGGATGACGACGAAGGCTGGCGCAAGGGTATCCCCCACGCGCTCTGGCTCCAGAGGGGGTCGACGCCTTTCGTACTCAAGGACGCAAGACCGCAATGACGCAACCGCTGTTCCGCCCTGAAGTCCTGGAAGCCAAGCGCGGCAGCTGGTTGGGTGGCATCTCGCTGGCGCAGCCGGTCAATTTGTGGGTGCTGACGCTCGCGGCGGTCGCCGCAGCCACGGTCATCGTCCTGTTCGTCACGCTGGGCACCTATACGCGTCGCTCCACCGTGACCGGTCAACTGGTGCCCTCGCAGGGACTCGCCACCGTGCTGGCCCCGGCCACCGGCGTGGTGGCCAGGCTGAATGCGGTGGAGGGCGACCGTGTTGGGATGGGCACAGCGCTGGCGGTGGTCACCGTTCCTCGCGCGACATTGGCATCAGGCGACACGCAGGTCGCACTGGAACAGCAGTTCGGCCAGCGGCAAGCGAGCCTCGTGTCTGCGCAGCAGGCGCAGCAGCGGCAGCTGCAGGCACAAGCGCAAGGTGCACGCGAGCAACTGGCAGTCGCGCAACTTGAACTGGTACAGATCGAATCGGAAGTGGCGACCCGCCAGGACCAGATTCGTATCGCCAACGAAACACTCGAACGCCTGCGCAGGCTGGAGGGTGGACAGTATGTCAGCGTGCTGCAGATCAAGCAGCAGGAAGCCGCGGTGCTGGAATACACGGGGCAGATGCAGGCCCTGCAGCGTCAGGCCATCGGCACGCGCCGTCTGATCGCGCAATTTCACCAGGCGGAGCGCGAACTGCCCGCGCAGGGTCAGGCAAGCAAAGCAGGCCTCCAGCGTGAAATGGCGCAGCTGGAACAGGAGCGCGTGCAGACGCAGGCCAGCGGTGCGCTGGTGGTCAAGGCGCCGGTCGAGGGCATGGTGGCGACACAGGTGGTCAAACCGGGGCAAGCGGTGCAGGCCAGTCAGCCGTTAATGACGTTATTGCCGGACGATGGGCGCCTCGAAGCCGAGTTGTTGGTGCCTAGCCGCGCGATCGGCTTCATCGAGCCCGGCGATCGTGTGCTGCTGCGCTATCAGGCGTTTCCATATCAGAAGTTCGGTCATCAAGAAGGTCATGTTGCGGCGATCAGTCGCAGTGCGTTGAACCCCGGTGAGCTGGGTGCGTTGATCGGAAATGGGCAGCAGGGCGAACCGTTCTATCGGGTGACGGTCTCGCTGGCGCGACAGGCGATCACGGCCTATGGCAAGCCGGAAGCGTTGAAGCCAGGGATGTTGGTGGACGCGGATGTGCTGGGTGAGCGGAGGAGGCTGGCCGAATGGGCGTTTGAGCCTTTGTACTCGCTCAGGGGAAAAATTAGTGATCGTTGATCCTCACTCCGCAGAACGTGCGTGTCGAAGCGAGATTTATAGAATTGCCGAGTGTGCCTCGGCCCCAGAGGCAGGGAATGCCTTAATACAAATGGAGAAAATCAAATGCGCGAGCTGAACCCAGCTGAGATCTGTGATGTCGATGGCGGCCTGAGGTCCGTTTTCTGGAGCGCCGTCGCGGAGGCTGTTATCAGTGGTGTCAAGGGTGCCTATAACTACGTTACTGATGACGGAGAGGGCGGAGGGGAAGCATTCCAGAATGGTGAGCCTACTGTCGTAGCAAACGTGTATGGTGCATAGAGTTTCAGTCTGAGTGGTGGCAGGCGGCGTTCTGCGTCGCCTGCTTTTCATGTAATGCCAAGTGGAAGCTGAGAATATGTTGTTGAGGGTTGATATGGCTTACTACAGTAGACTGTTTTCGACATTCAAATGGGTGCCTATTGCAGCTTTCATTTCATTCTCTTCAAGCCTATTGGCGGCTATTGCGATAAGGTCGGCAGCTGGCGACGTCTCTGCTTACGCGCGAGAAGCTCCCGTTGGCGTGATTGATTTCATTGGGATATTGGTAGTTGCGCCGATTATTGAAACATTGATGCTGTCGTTATTGGCGATGTCTTTATCAAAAGTCTTGCGAAGTAAGGTTTATGCTTGCGTTCTGAGTGCATTCTTGATCGCTATTTTTCACGGAATATTTTCATGGATTCAGTCTTTGCTTGTTTTCTTGCCATTTGTCGTTTTTAGCACCCCGTTTTGGGGAGGTAATTTTTTCAGTCGAAAGCCTGTTATTCTGTCTGCATCAATACATATTTTTTATAACTTACTTGTATGTTGCGTTGCATTATCAGGTTTTATATGATTCAGGGTAGAAATAACGGTCGGATTCCTGCTCGTAGTTTGTGGATTATTATTTCTAGTACATTTTATCTTTAGATATTATTAAAAGTCCGTATTTAATTGGTTTGACATCATCAAAGGCTTTGACTTGAGCTTTTTTGGTTCATATTTGTATATAGCTGGCCGAAAGTAAGGTTGCTGTGTGAAGGTTGTTATTCAGTCAGAAGCCGCTGAGTGCGGTCTTGCTTCTTTGGCTATTGTGGCTAGCTACCATCGCCTGCGCTTTGGCTTGGCCGAGCTGCGTCATCGTTTTCCACTTTCCCTTAAAGGCGCCAAGCTCAATCATCTGATCCACATCGCCCAGGAGATTGGCTTCTCCACGCGTCCGCTGCGGTTGGAGATAGAAGACGTAGGTAGACTCGCGCTGCCCTGCATCTTGCATTGGGACTTCAACCACTTTGTCGTGCTGGTGAAGGTTGGTTCGTCCAAGGTCACGATTCTGGACCCGGCTATTGGTGAACGGAAGCTCTCGCTCAAGGAGTTGTCTGACCATTTCACGGGTGTGGCGCTGGAATTGACGCCAGCGGCCGAGTTCAAGCCGCAGAAGGCGGCGCCCGCCGTGACGGCCAGGCAGCTTACGGGTCCGGTACGCGGCCTGTGGCGCGCCCTGGCGCAGATACTGCTGCTGTCCGTGGCGCTGCAGGTGTTCGTGGTGCTGGCGCCGTTCTACATGCAGTGGGTGGTGGACCAGGTGCTGGTCTCTGCCGACCGCGACCTGCTGACGATACTTGGGCTAGGTTTCGGCTTGGCGCTGGTGCTGCAGATTGGCATCGGCTTGCTGCGTGGCTGGTCGGTGGTTTACCTGTCGTCGCGATTGGGGCTGCAATGGATGGGTAACGTGTTCGCCCATCTGCTCAGACTCCCACTGGATTACTTCGAGAAGCGGCACCTCGGCGACATCACCTCGCGCATGTCGTCGGTGCAGGCCATCCAGCGCACGCTGACCACCAGCTTTGTTGAGGCCGTCATCGATGGCCTGATGGCGGTGGTCACGCTCGGTCTGATGCTGTTCTACAGCTGGAAGCTGGCCTTGGTGACATTGCTGGCCGTCATCCTGTATCTGGGCATCCGTGCCATCGCGTATCGTCCCGTCCGGGATCGCACCGAGCAGCAACTGGTCGCCGGCGCAAAGCAGCAGACCCACCTGCTGGAATCGTTGCGCGGCATGCAGAGCCTGAAGGTAGCGGGCGAGGAGTCGCAGCGCCGCAGTACCTACGACAACCTGATGCACGACACCGTCAACCAGGAAGTCAGGCTGGCGTGGATGGGGTTGGGCTTCAACAGTGCCAGCCAACTGGTGTTCGGCATCGAGCGCATCGCAGTGATCTGGATCGGTGCCACGCTCGCGCTGCAGAACGTGTTCTCGGTCGGCATGCTGATCGCCTATCTGGCTTACAAGGACCAGTTCGCCGGACGCATGGCAGCCCTGATCGACAAGTGGATCGAGTTCCGCATGCTGCGTCTGCATGGCGAACGCTTGGCCGACATCGTGCTGACGCCGCCGGAGGAGCAGGCCACCCAGCCTGAGGTGTTGCCCCTGACCAGTACCCGGATCGAGGTAGAGAACCTCTCGTTCCGCTACGGCGACGGTGAGCCCTGGGTGCTGAAGGACTGCAGCTTCACGGTCGAGACGGGCGAGTCGGTGGCGATCGTCGGCGCCTCCGGTTGCGGCAAGACCACGCTGGTCAAGGTGCTGCTGGGCCTGTTACCACCCACGGAGGGCATCGTCCGGGTGGGCGGACACGATCTGCACAAGATTGGTCCACGCAATGTCCGCGCCATCGTGGGTGCCGTCATGCAGGACGACCAGCTGTTCGCCGGCAGCGTGGCCGACAACATCAGCTTCTTCGATCCGGAGATGGATCAGGTCCGCATCGAGCACGCGGCGAGGCTGGCGGCGGTCCATGACGAGATCGCGGCCATGCCGATGGGTTACCACAGCCTGATCGGCGACATGGGCAGTTCGTTGTCGGGTGGGCAGAAGCAACGCGTCATCCTGGCCCGGGCGCTGTACCGCAATCCCAAGCTCCTGTTCCTCGACGAGGCCACCAGCCATCTCGACGTGGTGAAGGAGCGGTTGGTCAACGACGCGGTCAAGGCCCTGAGCCTGACCAAGGTGATCGTCGCCCACCGTCCCGAGACCATCGCCAGTGCGGACCGCGTGCTGATGATGGAGCAGGGTCGCATCGTGCAGGAGATCAGGCCTCAGCGGCCAGCGCCGGACACCGTTGCCGTACCTGCTTGAACTGCGGCGGCGCCTCGGGGCAATCGCTTTTTGGGCAGTGGAAGCACATCGTGTCCCGGATGCCTCCACGCAGACCGGTCCAGGATCTACTTCTTCTCGAAATCCACCGGCTTCGGCAGTTCCACCGGCACGCCATTCGCATCGCACGTACCCGCCGCGCACAGGCGCGCGCGCAGCTTCGGGGCGGCCTGCACGATGACGTGGTAGATCGCGTTCTGTTCCAGCGTGCCGCGGAAGGCGTCGCTGCCTGGACCGATGGCCCAGATGCCGACGTCTTCGCCGCCGTGTGATTCCGACTTCAGCGGCACCA
>Ga0247823_10000923_pt1 | contig 24848 bp, 22 predicted proteins | sample 13C_PalmiticAcid_2_FD_192426 | JGI IMG/M metagenome (GOLD analysis project Ga0247823, IMG submission 192426) | Soil microbial communities from agricultural site in Penn Yan, New York, United States - 13C_PalmiticAcid_Day30 | ecosystem: Environmental > Terrestrial > Soil > Agricultural land... | reverse complement strand
GAGAAGCTCCACCGCCCCATCAACATCTTCACCAGCCGCATCATGGCCGTCATCCTCTCCCTCTCCATCTTCACCTACCACTCCATGACCTTCGACCACCTGCTCCCCATCTTCTTCGAGGATGCCCGCACCCCGCTGGCTGCCCACACCCTTTTCGACGGCCACAGCCCCTTGCTCTACTCCCCCGGCGGCCTGGGCCTGTCCCTGCAGGCCGTGGGCATGGTCATGGCCGTGCAGGGCGTCATCGCGCTCTTCATGCAGGCCGTCGTCTTCCCGCTCGCCGCCGAGCGCGTCGGCGTGTACCGCCTGTTTTTGTTCGTCACGGTGCTGCACCCGGTCGTGTACCTGCTCGTGCCGGGCCTGCTGTACGTGCCCGAGGGGATGGTCTACCCGGCCATCTACGCGTGTCTGGCCGTGCGGAATTTCTTTTCGATTCTGCTGTATCCGCTGCTGTTAATTTTGATCAAGGAGGCCACGCCCAGCTCGTCGGTGCTGGGGCGGGTGAACGGCCTGGCGGCGAGCGCGGGCGCCGCGTGTCGCATGGTGGCGCCGCCCGTGGCGGGGTATCTGTATGCGGTCGGAAAGAAGATGGACTGCACCGCGCTGGCGTGGTATGGGAGCGCGCTGGTGGCCGTGGTGGGGGCTGTGCAGTGCTTTGGGGTGAAGAGGGAGCGGGTGGATCGGGGGAAGACGAGGGCGGGTGTGGAGGAGGTGGAGGCGTAATGAGGGCGGTGGTTGTTTCGTTTGTGGATTTATGAGCATATGACGGCGCATCAGACACGCGATAAACGGGCGTGGGATTGGGATAGACGGTGGGCAAGGAGTTTGGTTGCTTGTCAGGGGTTTGGGATGTCTGGTTAGCACGGCGTTTGGTTGTTCTGAAGCCTTTGATGACTCCATGACTGGATGACATGACGGGTTGGGTAATCGGGATATAGAGTGTAAATAGACTTGGAGAAATAGAAGGCATTGTGTACACTGTAATGACGAGTTTTGGTGTGCTTGGATCATGTCTAGGATGGGTAGGCTTGGAGACTGTCTCTTCCAGCTTGGTGCTCCAGCGGTAAGTGATGGCTGTGTAGGGACATGCAAGGGTTGCTGGGAGCAGCGAAGTAGGGGGCTCAAATGATGAGAACCCACACTGTGTACTTCTGGGTCACGGCCCATCGCCTTTCAGAATGGCAAACTTTGTACATTCTGCATGGGTCATGAGGTGTCGCTGCCGAGGCTTGCCCCTTTTTACCCCTGAGACGGCTGGCCGCGTCACTGGAACCGTGCCACCTCGCCAGGTCTTAGGGCGTTGGCTTCGTGTTGGCATGCCCACAATGCTCTGGCCAGTGGGGATTGACAAGGTCAGGTGTTCTTTCAGGTCATTACGCGGTGTTTGTCGTACGCTTCATCTTTGTGTTGGCTTTGAGTCGAAATATCGACAGCACATTGGTTTGTGCAGTCACTGCCAGCGGTTGGTTTGGCCCAGGAAGTAAATAAGGTACCTGGTTTTGTTTTTTCCCTACCCGTGATCGCTGCAGGTGTCCAGCTTATTTTCGATTCCAAGGCACAAACAAACCCGTGGCAAATTTTCGTTGCATTGAGCAACGAAATCATGGCGATGTCAATGAACGTGAAGATAAACCGTGATTGGTACCTCTGAGTGCGCTGAAAATCAATGTCTTTAAAACAGCCGCTTGCCCTTGGAAGGAGAGCCGTATCACTTTGGAGCAACATTGCCGAATACCGCAGCTACCTAAACAGCATCCTCATCATCACGGGGCAGATTTCCACTCCAAAACGCGCCACAGCAATCATTTCTTCCAAGTCAATTGCGGATTTGCCAACAATACACGACGTAATGTGTTTCATTACCCCCATCCGCCACAGGTGTGGCTGCAAAAGCGAGGAGAGAAGCTGCTTGCGATCAAAGATAAAGTTGCTGTCCAAACTCTGGGGTGATTGCACGCTCGCGATTCAGAGGTCAGAAAAGACAAGGGGGGACTGCAGCACGTGCCAGGCACGGAGGAAGAGAGATGTGAACGGCATTGTCTTCGGGGCATTCATGGACGTTCATAGGAGAGCCGTTGGCCCAGTAGTAAGGCGACTCTAGGCCCGACAGGACAGGCTGCCGTGGTGGCGAGGAAACCCGGAATGGCGAGGATGTTAAGAGACTGCTGTGATAGCAAGGTATTCTGGTTTCAAGCCCGGTGTCCATGCAAGATATTGCGTGAAGGAGCTGACGTGTCGTCCTTGTTTAATATCACTTTCTAAGGCTAGAACGCTATCGTGACCGAAGAGACCCGGCCCTGCTTGCCTGTACATACATGCCAGTTTTGTTGAGAGGGGACATCTTCGTCGGGTGTCCACCTCACAGATGTCGGTTATGCCTTCTAGCTCAACCGCTTTTCTTGCGTGGTGCTCCGTGGCTGAGGCGGAGTGTCATGCACATTCTGACGGGCCATTTTCTTAGCCGAGGTCATTGCGTCTCCCGCTGTTGCCGCCATTAAACCCGAGACCTTGGTGAGAACGCTCCATACACTGTAGGAGCATGATGGCATAATGAGCGGGTTGTTAATGTGTGATTCCAGAGTCCCAGACGTTGACTTGGACAGTCTTGGGACGGCGAATGCCGTCGTCGTCAGGCTTTTAGACACCAGCCTCGACATCATGAAAGTTTCGGGCGCATTGTCCAATCACAGACAAGGCAATCCGGCCGGCACGTTCTGAACCTGGCTCAAGGCGGACCCCACTCCGGACCGTCGATCACCGGTAGCAGGCCGGCGGCAGGGTTGTTGTTTCGGGAAGTGGGCGAGTGTGCGTAATCTTGACCCACAGCTCTCCGCTAGAGGTGGAAGGTTGCGCGTCAACACCACCCCTTAATCACCACGGTCCAAGCTAAGCATTCGCGACCACAGCTTGGCTGTGCTAGTGCCGGCACTGTCGCAGTGGACCAGCATGGAGGCTGAAAACGGAATTACACCCGGTCGCCTTGTTTCACTGCGTCATGCGCCTGGCCTGCCCCAGACAGAAGGCGGGAGCGCCAATGACACCCCTGGATCTGTTCGGATGACCATTGTGGAAGGCGTTGTTGGATGGACGGGGGAAGTCCTTGAACCCACAACGGCTTCGCCTGGGCCGCGTAGACGCTGGAGATGCTGGGATGATGTCGACGAGTATTTAGATCAACCAGGACACCGCCGTCAACGCTCAATCTTGCCTCACCATCCTCAGCTTCCCAGCATCCATTCTTTGACTTTGACCATTCACCATGCTTCTTACCAAGGCCGCCGCCGGCCTCGCCCTGCTTGCCGGACTCGTGGCTGCTCACCCCGGCCACGATGTCGCCCAGGAGGCTGCTGAGCGCCGCGACTACCTCCAGTCGGCCAAGCGCACCTCGCTTGCTCACTGCGCCGACAAGCTCAAGGCCCGTGGTACCCACGCCCGCAACATCGCCAGACGCCAGGCTGTTGTGCAGAAGGCCCGCAAGAAGCGTAACCTGACGAAGCGCGACTTTGCCGCTATTTTGGCTACGGACCACAACAAGACCACCTCGGGCTTCACCCAGAACACGGACGCCGCCACGCTCTTTGCCGGATACAACTCCTGCCTGCTGACCCCTGAAGTCACTCAGGGGCCGTACTGTAAGTCCTCAACCTAGGACCCCCTTGATGCTTAGCCCTGTTGTTTATCTCTGACAATGCCTCAGACGTCGCCGGCGAGTATGTCCGCGAGAACGTCGTCGAAAGCCAGCCCGGTGTGTCCCTCCTCCTCGACTACCAGGTCATCGACGTGGCCACCTGCGACCCGATCCCCGACGTCTACGTCGAAATCTGGCACTGCAACGCGACCGGCGTGTACGGCGGCGTCGTCGCCAGCGGCAACGGCAACCAGGCCGACGCGACCAACATCGACAACACCTTCCTGCGCGGCATCCAGCCCACCGACGCCGACGGCATCGCCCAGTTCGAGTCCATCTTCCCGGGCCACTACACCGGCCGCACCCCGCACATCCACGTCATGGTGCACACCAACGCGACCCTGCAGGCCAACAACACGCTCGGCCTCGACAACTACGCCAGCCACGTCGGCCAGACCTTCTTCGACCAGGGCCTCATTACCGCCGTCAGCCAGGTCGAGCCTTACGCTAGCAACGCCCAGCCCCTGACCCTCAACGCCGACGACATGATCATGTCCCAGGAGGCGGCCACCGAGGGCGTCGACCCCGTCCTCGAGTACACCCTGCTCGGCGACAGCATCGAGGACGGTCTCTTTGCGTGGATCGCGTTCGGCATCGACTCGTCCAAGTCCGAGTCCATCAGCCCGGCGGCGTATCTGTACGAGGAGGGCGGCCAGGCGAACGGAAACTCTGGCTTCCCTGGCGGTGGCGGTCCCGGCGGCCCCAGCGGTTTCCCCAGTGGCGGTTTCCCGAGCGGCGCTGTCCCGACGGGCAGTGGCCGGCCTACTGGCTCTGCGCCGCCGCCGGTTTCTGCGTCGTCGTCTTCTGCCGCTTCTTCCAGCTCGTCCGTGGTTAGCTCGGCTGCTTCTAGCTCGGTTGTGGCTAGCTCGGCTGCGGCTGCTGTGACCAGCTCGTCTGCTGCCGCTCCTGGTGGCTCGCGCCCGAGTGGTACTCCCGGCGGCCAGGGCCAGGGCCAAGGTCAGGGCCAAGGTCAGGGTAAGGGTCAGGGCCAGGGTCAAGGTCAAGGCCAGAGCCAGGGCCAGGGCTGCGGTCGGGGTATCAAGAACTAAAGGAGAGGTTCTGTGTCATAACGACGGTTGAGAGGAGGAATGGGTGGGAATACAGATGGTGCTCCGTAAACAGAGTACGAGATTTTGGTGTCGAGTGATTGAGGGAGTTGAGCCGGTGGCTTGTTGTACATATATTCCGGATTCTACAGTATATCTTGTCAACATACAACGCAATTCTCGGTCCATTACCCTCTTGACCTTTCTTCCCATTCCCATCAGAGCGCAATGCTTCTCTTCCTTCAGAGAACTTCAAGGCGCAGGTCCTCCAAATTTGTCCGGTCTCGAGCTGAGGTCAAAGTTGCTCGCCAGCACCATCCGACCGCGGTATTGCCCAGGACGCCCGTCTGTCTCCAGCGGCGAGATCTGGAGGCAGTTCTCCTTGCAAGCCCAACAGGTGCCGTCGCCCCGCACCACATATGCTGCGTCCCTGTCCCTGCAAGCGACAATCATGCGAGCGCAGAACCAAGTTTGCTCCTGGTACTGATCCATGAAATTGATCAAGTGTTCAGTGCGCTTCGAACGCACACCCATCGTCAGCTCCTGGACGGCCGGGATGATTTCGCCAGGCAACCAGTGTCTCGTGTCCTCACAGGGTACGAGCCTGTGCAGGACGGCTGCCATGGAACAAGAGTGTTTGGTGAAATCCTCCAACCTGCTCTTCTCCCCCGCGCTCAACTCGACTGGCTCCGAGTGGTGCATGTGCTGGTTCACATATTTTTCCACCCTTTCCGTCTTGTCAGGTCCGTAACTCGACCTGTACCTCTCAACCTCTGATGTGCCGATTGACCAACCATCCGTGCTAAACGTAACCAAAGGCATGAAACGCCCCTGAATGGTGTGCCCGCCGGTCTGTCTGTCGCGACCCTGCATGGTTGTTGCCGGATGTTGCATTTCGTCCCTCAGCTTCTGCATCTCGTTTTCGATTTTGGCATGCATGGCGTCCAGCTTCGACTCCAGCACGAGTCTGGACGCATGCTGCTGCTCGCAGAGAAACTCGAGCGTCTTGGTTGTGGTCTCGTCGCATTAGGGTGTCGTCTCCGCATTAACGGGCATGTCGCTGCCCGCGTCCTGCTTGGGGAAACTGGATTAGATGGGGGGCCGCTTGGCGATCATTAGAGTGGGAGGACTCACTGCCACGGCCCCCGGCTGTTGATCCAGCGTCAAGCTGAGCTTGACGTAAAGCTCCCGTGTCTGGGCAAGAGTCCGCATCAACTCTTCTCTCACAAAACGGGCTGATTGGAGAGAGTCGACGAGCTCTTTGGCAACAAAGCGATTGTTGTTGTCCAGAGTGGTCAGCCGTTGGATCAGATCATCGAAGACTTCTCCCTGGACCTGAGCGGTCAGTTCAAGATTGGACAAGTCGTTGTCCATTGCTGCTGATGCCGGGGCTGAATATGTTGAGATGTTCAGAATTTGCGTGTTTGTGCAAAATTTGCGAGTTACTGTGTCGACGCTTGTTTTGGGAGAGATGTGTGGCCGTTCAGTTGGGTGGTCGAAATTGGGAAAAGAAATCAGGCAGTTCGGATCGAGTTTGGCCAGGCTCAGGCTCAACGTTTTGCGTGCGGCCATGGTGCTCATCACTCAAAGTTCAACAATGCCCCCTCGGGAAAACGACCGCTGATAGTGTTCTTGACTGTGAAGTGTGTAATCCCCGTTGTCAACATGTCTCATTGAGAGCAGCAAGACTCAGGTTTTTGTGCATTTTCTAATGCCCTGAATTACAAAACTGAAGTTCTACCCCACCCCGAGGGTGAGGACTGCCTCGCCCCGTGATCCCGTTGCAGCAGCTTCTCCTTGCTAGTATTCATCAGGTTATCCCAACCATCACTCCCGAAACTCGGCCGCTCTCCCGCCAGAGACGACGGTTCGTATAGCTCGCTTTTCCTCCTCCAGGGAGGCCCTACGGAATTGCGGAGAAGCGACTTCCGAACACGAGCCAACCGTTTGCCGCGGACTGTACTGCCATCGTGGTCTACGGCAGACATAGCACGGGGCTGGGGTGACCGCCCTCCCTTGCTGCTCTCGCCAGCTGACCGTGTCGAGTCGCCTCCTCCCTAGATTGTGCTTACCCGGTCTATGCCGGCGTCCGCACTGCTCCTAAACCAAGTGATCCCCCGGGGGAACCGGCTCCGGTCGCCATTTCCGGGCTGGACCAATCTGCTTCGGAGCCGCCGTCGGAGGAGGATCACGGCAAGTACGTACGCGAGGGTCAGAACTAGGCATCGGAAATGGCGTTAGTAGCTGCGAGTACGAAGAAGCTTAGTCATATACTCCTTACTGGCGCTGAGTACGACTGCGAGAGCGATGTTCGCCGTAGGAGAGAGCCCCTGTGGGCGCGAATCTGAGGACCCTGTGACGGCGCCTGTCTGATCATTGGTGGCAACGGAGTTGACGGCTTGGTCTCCTGCAGTCGGCTCGGGGCATCTCATGGTGAGGGGTCCTGTGGTAGTTTAACTGCCTGAGAGAGACCACATCGGAGTACGGAATACAATACTGGTGCCAAAGTAAGCTCTTGAAACACCTGCTCCGTGGATTCGAGACAAGCAGGAGAAAATTCTGGCCATGCACTGGCAGTCTATTGGACAATTTGGTAGCTTCAGTATTGATTCAACAAGCGGTTGCGGGCTTGATCCCCAGCTGCTCTCAGCGGATTGGCCACATTTCTGCAAAAAGATGGGAGGCTGCTTGCGATGAATGGCTTATGAAAAGGCCTGGTGAGGTTGGCTGGTTTGATTTCAGTGAACCATGGCGTGGCGCCTTCAAATAGAATTTTCCGCGGGTCACAGTCGGAAAACGAATAGTTTTACTTCATACCTTATTAATCAATCCTAGTTACATCGGCCTGATTAATGATCTCGAATTCGGCGTCCATTTGTAATCGCTGGTGGGACAGGGCACCGAAACAGCGTCAATGTTGTGTATCCCAGTACATTGATGTGTGTGTGACTGCATGAAGAGTGGCAAGTGTTAAGGGCGCGCAGTGCCTGCAGGGAAACCCTGCAGGCGAGGCACTGTGCACAGACCTCTTCATCAAGCCTTTGAGTCATGATGATGCCTCCGAGATCAGGCAATGCGTGGTCAGTTTCACTGCGAGGTGTTAGCCGACGGCTCAGTACCGAGGAGTCGGAAATGTCTGCTTACCATTTTCCCATTTTGCATAATCATCTGACTGGTGTATACGCCCGGGTCTCCGCTGGCGATGTTGCTGTGTAAAGGGGGCGCCTAACTAGACCTAGCGATTAGAAATCACATGCTACAAATTGAAGCCGTCCCGATTAGTCGAACCCGCCCCCCGTGACACTTCCCGACGTCGTGATGTACCTCCCTTTTCTACTTTGAAACAGCCGTACTACTAGATATCATATTCTGAAATGTCGTCGTGAAAAGTATTTAAGCTGGTGGACAATTCTAGTCTTCAAGCTGCTCCCTCGGCACGATTCGATCCATTTCATCATACATCTAATTGTCGTCTAACAAACAGTTCTCGTCCAATCATGATTGTTCTTACAGGTATGAAAATCCATGGGATGCTGTCATTCGAACAATGAGTAACGTAGCGTCTCTAGGTTCTACTGGCGGCATAGGGCGCATCGCCCTCCGGACGCTCCTCTCAGAGAAGCTGGTCCAAGTCTCAGAGCTGCGTATTTCGTCCTACAATACGGCTGCCATCCCGGCCGCCGTCCGTGAAACCGGGATTGAGATCCGCAAGGGCAACCTGTATGAGCCGTCGACGCTGGCGGAGTCGTACTCCGGCGCGGACGTGTTGTTCTTGGTGTCGTTCCCTTCCATGGGCGAGGAACGCTACAAGCTGCACCGCAACGCTATCGACGCCGCCAAGGCTGCAGGGGTTCGCCACATCATCTACACCTCGCTCTCATTCTGCGGTGGAGCCGAGGGCAGCACCAGCGTCGCGCAGGTCGCGCAGGCCCACCTCAAGACCGAAGCCTACCTAAGGGAGAGCGGGCTTACCTACACGATCCTCCGTATGGCGTCATACTCGCACCTCTGGAACAACTATGCTGGCTTCCTGAAGCTAGATGTCGCCCCCAGCGTCGTCCAGGACGCCGTGCTGCCCAATGACGGCCTTGAGCACTGGGCGAACAGGGATGAGCTGGGCGAGGCTACCGCTAGGGTCATCGCGAACTGGGTATGTGTGGTTTTACACGCGCAAGAACTAGCTGTGGGCTGACCTTGGTCTAGAAAAACTACATCAACAAGACCATTAATTTTACTGGCCCCGAGCTCTTGACTGGCGTCGACATGATCAAGAAGTACATGAAGCATACTGGCAGGAAGGTCAACATCCGCGTCTTGCCTGTCGAAGAAGCCATTGCATGGCACATCAAGAACGGCAGTGTGCCTCCCGAGCAGGCCAGCTTCCTTGACAACTGGGCAAGCTGGCATACCGCCATTTCTCTTGGCGAAAAGGCCTTCCTTGACCCTTCTTTGGAACAACTGCTAGGCCGGAAGCCCAAGACGATTGATGACCAGGCTGATGAGCTCTTCTCGGCATCAAACGGTCTCGACACTAAGGACCTCGTGGGAATTTAACGAACAGGTGCTGCAAGGAGCGGGCTCCTGGGTGGTGGAGCAGCCCCCAAAACTGGAGCATGGTTCAACTTCCCGCCAACCTGTTGAGGTGTGCGGCGCTTGCATGTGTGCAAGGGGTTTGGTACTGTGGTACTGTTGACACCGAGAGGAACATGTGCCCCGCCCCGAGATGTACTTATGGGGGCGGCCTAGACTGCGGAAAGTTGAGGCCTCACGCCCGCTAAAAACAGCAGTCCAAACCGCGGCACATGGAGTCTGCGTGGAGTGAGGGGTTAAGGGACGAACGGAAGGAGGGGCTCTGAAGGGATCCTTCCTTATTTGCCATTTTTGTTGGCGGAGGAACCGGGGAGGTAGAGCGAAGTCGTCATCCAGTATGAATGATAACTCTACGTTAGTTCCTCGAGCAAAGTATACCACCTGGGAAAGTTACAAGGAGAGGCCCCAGCCGGGGATCCACAGTGCCAAAAATGGCTTATAGTCCATGCCGGATTCGCTGGACCGCAACCACAATATAGTCTGGGATTGGCGTTCCATGGAGATCTCGGCCATCGAGTACGGCGCCTTTGCCTACGCCATGGTCAAGTACCAGTACCTGAGCCACGCCATGCAAATCGTTTCGTACGACTGGACTCCCCTCGACAGCCACAGGGGCATGCTCAGCGTGCGCAAGAAGTGCAGGTTCCAGAGCGAGCTGGCCCGGATCCTGACGAATGTCATCGTTGACACCTCCTACGGCGGCAAGCTCCTCGGCGACGCACTCTTCGCACCCATCTGGGCCAAGATAGAGGCGTACAACTTAAACCCTGATCTTCATCCACCCGTGCATGATGGACGTGACCCCGCCATTCATCGCCGGCGCGCTGCCGCAGCTCCTGGTGGACTACCCGCTCGCGACGACGCGCACGGCCGTCGACCTGGTCGCGATGGGGACGCTGCGGCGGTGGCCCGGCGTGGATATCATCCTGTCGCACGCCGGCGGCGTGCTGCGGTTCCTTGGTTTCCGCGCCGTGTTGGGCCTCGAGTCGCCCACCATGGCGGGGCGGCTGGGCGCGCTGGATGCGGGCTGTGTGAGGGAGGACTTTGGCCGGTTTAATTACGATCTTGCGCTGAGTACGAGCGCGGCGCAGCTGAATAGGCTGTTGGACTGGACGAGTCCGGAGAAGGTGCTCTTTGGGTCGGATTATCCCTACGTGCCGCTGCCGGGGATCGGGGGGATCGTGAGTCAGTATGAGCAGTTTGTGGAGTAGAATCCGAGGGGGGAGATGCTGGCGCCGGACGTGCTGAGGCGGAATTCGGAGCGGTTGTTGGAGAAGCATGGGTTCCATTTGCTATGAAGGGTGCAAAGCTTTGATGCTTTGGTTACCTTACGTTATTTGAGAGGAGAACAAGAGGTTTAGGATATGATACACTCTCCACGTACATCTGACACCAAAGTTCAAAGTGAGCCAGCGCGTTTGGGCTTTCACCATTGTCCTCCCCGTGTTCCTCTGTCCCGCAGAAGATATCTGGTTAATGCCTTTCTCTGTTCACTCATTCCAGAGCGTCGGACTTCTCCAGTAACGAGAGATACTTGGCTGTTCGGACATGGAGTCAGCTATAGCGTGGAAGAGAACAATCAAATGCCAATGGCAAAACGTACCGCCTACCTGCCACTGCGACTGCATCGCCTCGAGTCCTTTGACAATCTGCGTCAGCGCCCCGTCCATCATCTCGCGCTCGTGGCCCTCCCTGATGAAACATGCACACTCCGTCGCCGCATAATACATGGCATGTCCCAGTAGCGGGTTGGTGGTCGGCGGGCTTCCCGCCGCAACCGTCGCACTCTGCACGACCGCCCGCGCTATCTTGGGAACCGTGACACCGGCCATGAGCTCGATCCCCCGGATTGCGACCCGCAGAGCCTCCGATTCCAACGCGACGCGCTCTTCATGTGGTGTCCGCCCCGTGAGGTCGCTGCAGCCGTATTCGCTGTAGAGCAAGAACCGTGCCGAGCAGCATAGCGCCAGGGCGCACTGATTCCCTCCTCCGTCTTCGACCCCATCATGGCCAGGCACTGCCGGTGGCGCCAAGCTGAGGCTCGTGTCGAGCGCTAGGAGCGCCTTGTGCAGCAGCATCGCCTCGGCGAGCACCTCAGCCACCACGTCCTGGCCGCTGCCGTGCCTGCGCCGGGCGACGTGGGCCAGGACCTTGTCCAGCATGTGTGCGGCCTGGCACGTCCGGGCGAAGGGCCCGAGCGACGTGCCCGCGGGGAACGAGTCGGCGAGGAGGGGCTCGTTGATGCCGATGCTGCCTTGGTCCCACTCGGCATCGCTGCATGGGAGAAGACAGTCGGAGCCGGGGGCAGGGGCGGCAACGGCTAGCCCTTCCGTGCCGGATGATATGACACTGCGCCATGGGTTAGTTGAGCGACAGCAGAGTGCGATGGAGGCCGAAGCCGAGGCTGACTTACCGGTCGAGCACAAAGACGGCCCACCACGTACGCCGCTGCTCCTCACGCAATGTCCAGGTGTCAGGGTCGATGAATAGCTGCCGCGTGTGCTTTCGACTGTGCAAACCTATTACTCCGGCTAATCGTGAAGCACGTCCAATGGTGAGATAAGCGGCGGGATATATTGCGTGGCCGAGCTCGTATACAGCCAAGAGGACAAGCGACTGGACCAGAGGGAGCGAAATAAAGCCCCCAGATTCTGCGTAGAAGCAGCACTGCTTCGCCACGTTGTAGATGTCGCTGTCCGGCTGCTGGCCGGCGCTCATGTCCTGCTTGGTCTGCGTGCAGAGCTTCATGCATAATAGGAGCAGCGTGTTGTCGGCGTTTGGATTCTCGGCGAGATTGGCCAGGCTGCCGTGAAGGCGTTTCCTGCTCAGAATGGGCAGCCAGCATTGGATGCTTGCCAGGTATCTCTCGCACGTTTCCTGCCAATTGTCCTGCACGAGCCGCCATGCGTGTTGCATGAATGATTGTGCCGAACTTGAAAGAGACAGAGACCCCGAAAAAAGTGGTACAAAGTGATCCGGATCCAAAAAGTAAGAGATTGGAAAGTCGCCATTCAACACCGGCCAGAGGCTGGACTGGCTGCTTGGGGGTGGGCACGAGCCTGGCGCTGCCCCGTTCCTGTTGGCCTGTATGTGTACATCTAACAACCCTTCAAGATGCTTTAGGCGCTGGGTGAGACTTGCTGGATCCGCGGTCGCGGCCTCGACCCCTGCGTCTCCCGGGTAGTACTTGCATGTCTTGCCCAGTCTTACACACTGTCGCCGAGGTTTATTATTAGCATGGCTGCTAGCCGGGCCCAGTGAAGAGCCGAGATGTGGCTACTTGCAAGTGAGCATGATGGCAGCTCCCTAGTGCACTTTCTCTTGAGGTGTCTGAACACCACGCTGTATATCAGTGACGTCCCAAGGGCCCGTAAAGCGTTGGTCTTACCGGCAGGCCCGACAGGCCTGGGTTGCCTGACGGGGCGGCATGGTAAGGCAGATAATAGCCGCTGGTGGTGTCTAGTGCGCGGAGATTGATTGCCGCGTCGTCCTCGGGCTGTCGGGTCCCAGCATGAAAAATGATACCTGGTGAAACTTTCACAGACTAGACCCCGCCCGAAGTAGCCCATGCGCGCTGTTCTGACTCGGAATCTGTGACGTCAGGGGGTGCCGTCTGCGCGCTCCAACATCTAGGCCGAAAATCTTTCTGCCACCCCAGGTAGCTGATGAGATTGAGACGTTGGCCGGCGCTGTTGCGAGGACTCGGATAAACAGGGTGTGTACAAACAACGAGCTGACCTTCCGGTCCGTCACCATACTGGTGAAAACAGGTCAGGGCGAATCGGAGCGGTTATGAGCGGGGTGGACAGCGCGGACTGGAGCGGACTGGAGCGGACAGCAGCGGAGTGGGGCAGAGGGGAGCGGACAAAGAGCGGACATGTCCGCTCGCTATGCCCGGACACGCCGGAATCCGCGCCTCGCCGGGACGTTTCAGCGGCCGTTAGATCCGATGTAGAGGTTGTGAATTTCCAACGCGACATCAGCGGAGGCCTTGGAAGAGCCTCTAAATGTGTATATATAGCCGGTTGTTCCTCCCGTGAAGCACAGTATTCCTATGAGCCAGCTCGTAGCATTATCGCCTTCAACATCGAACTCCCGTTTTGAGACTCGCTTCTCGAAATTTCCCATACCTCCCTTCCTACACCGAAACTCACATTGTCACCATGTCGGACCCTTTCCATCCCTATGCCTACCTATACGCGGAGCCCTCGGGCCCTGGCGATCGACGCCCGATTGCACTCCAGGTTGTCCAAGACAACGGGGCTTTGGGCCAGTGGACCGGCAAGGTCGTTCTCGTGACCGGAGCCACGTCTGGCATCGGCGTCGAGACGGCGCGGGCTCTGCACGCCACTGGTGCGGACGTGTACTTCACCGCCAGGGATCTTGAGAAGGGTGCCGCTGTTCGGGAGGATATACTGAAGACGAGCAGCGGCAAGGGGCGCCTCGAGGTTATTCACATGAACCTCGATTCTCTCGAGTCCGTGAGAAAGGCGGCCAAAGACTTTTTGCAAATGAGCAATACCCTCAACGTGTTGATCAACAATGCAGGTCAGTTGCGCTCGACTGCCTACCTACATTGTGGGAGATGAAGGGCTGGGCTGACAACAATGATACCAGGCATCATGGCAACACCTTTCTCCAAGACCACGGATGGCTTCGAGCGCCAGTTCGGCGTCAACCACCTCGCGCATTTCCTGCTGACCTCTCTCCTCCTGCCGACCCTTGTGGCCAGCAGCACCCCGGACTTCAACTCGCGCGTCGTCTGCGTGTCGTCCGCCGCGCACCGCTTCAGCAGCGTCCGCCTCGACGACTACAACTGGGACACCCCCGGCGCCTACGAGCCATTCCAGGGCTACGGGCAGTCGAAGACGGCCAACATCTGGATGGCTAACTACATCGACCGCATGTACGGCCCCCGCGGCGTCCACGCCTTGTCTCTCCATCCCGGTGCCATCTGGTCGGGGCTGCAAGACCACATGGCGCCCGAGATGATGGCCGAGTGGAAGACAAATCCGGACATCCGCAATATGTTTCAGTCGCCGGAGCAGGGAGCTGCCACCTCTGTCTGGGCGGCCGTGGGCAAGGTCTGGGAGGGCAAGGGCGGGAAGTACCTGACGGACTGTGAGGTCGCTCCGCCCCTCAAGGACGCGACGTCGGCGACAGACGCTGGAGCCGCGCCCCATGTCCACGACAAGGAGGGCGAAGACGCTCTTTGGAAGCTGAGTGAGCGGTTGGTTGGCGTTTGATGCAGTTCCGACCACGGACACCCGTATTCTTGGCAGAGTCGGATGGTACACGACTGTTGACCGCATATGTATCATTAGCCTAAAAGAATCGTTAAGGTATCTATGACAAAGAAAACAAGTCTGGCACGTCCAACTATCTGCATTGGTCGGACAAACTCCAGTCAGCCTCAGGGAGGCGCTTCGCTGGCCGACGCGTCGGGTTGCAGACATGGAGACTCCGACTCCTAGTCCTCGGTTCACTGCGCCACACTTCGCGGAGTGAAGTGGCCACGGAGCGGTGGCGTTGGTTAACACCGTGGCCTCAATAGCCCAAGGCAGATTCGATGGCAGACTCGTCCGTGAACTCTGGGGCCGTTCCAGGCCTAATTAGGCGGACTGCTCGTCTCGACATGTACTTGTTGGAGGGTCCACGGCCCAGTTGGGGGTCCATTCGCCCAGTTCGTTCTAGATGTGCCTAGGTTCCTACCTACCTACACAGCTATGACGGCATAGAGATCTCATCTCACTGCCTACGAGATACTTGGCGCAAGCGAAAAAAACAGGCATCTGTCTGCATGCGCCGGCAGCGCTGCTTCGTTGAATTGACGGCGAGACCGAGGACAAGGCCGACGCTGCCGAGCACACCGTCGGGCTTGATCATAACCGTCGGCCCCTACTACATCCTGGATCCTGAGGTTGGGGGGAGAAGGGAGGAGGGAGGGTCCAATGGCACGAGCGAGCCAGCACCGAGCCTCGAGGGTCAGACACGGTTGGTTCGCATCCACGACGACAGCCCCCAAACGACCGGCGCCAACATTCTGCGCCAACAGGGAACGGGATCCTGGCGCGCCATCGCGAATGCGCGGGAGGCGGTCCGGAAGACTCGATGGGCGTGAACGAAGTAGAATGGGCGACGCCTTCCGGCCCCCGTCGCCGGCGCCGTTTGTAGTCGTTACGGAGGCGGCCGACGGTCCGGAACGCGAACGGGTTGAAAGACCCGCGAATTGTGCATCCAAGGCGACAACCAACAGCATTGGACACAGTAAACACAGTTCAGATCTTTCATCCCATCCTGAGCTGGCTATGCCATGTTGCCCTAGCCCTTGCCTTTTTTTGTTGCCGGCTTCCTGCCAGAAAGAAAATCTTTCTCCCCCCCGTGAATTGGCAAGGAGCGAGATTTTCCTTCCACTCCCAATTTGCAACCAACCACCCTTCTTCTTTCCATCACCATCGACCACACCCCGATCACCCAGGCCTCGTCAACTGCTGCTTACACCTACCGCGGCGACATACTCTGTACCATGGACGATACAAGCAACCAGGAGCAAGTTGTTGGCCAGAACCGGCCTCAACAGTACCCCCCCGAAGGCCCTCAGCTCGCAGAGATTCACATCTCGAACGCTCGAGTGACACTGAATTTTTATGACACGACCGTTGCATACTGGACCAGGGCCGTCGCTGGTATGCATATCAACAAGGACGAGATCGTCATCAACTTCATCGGCATTCCGGGACACCCCCAGGACATCAACTGTCCCAATGTCTACCACAGCGATGTCACCATCAACTTCTTTCTCACTTCTTCCTGTCCTGTCCAAATCCCATTGGTGCCGCCCCATCCCCAACAAAACGATCCCGCGGTTCATATCAGGAAGATCGGAGCCGGTTTTCCTGCTGGACATGCCGGACCGGCCGGACATGCCGGAGCCTCGGATCGTCATGACTGATGATCGCTCGGTTCGTCTTCGTCGTGGGTCGCACCAACCACGCCCGGTATTGTCGCTGCCCAAAGCTAACTCTGCAAGCTGCAGGCCAATCGCCACTCAAGCGACCTTTCGCCATGCCTCGTCTGCGACTAAAAGATACTCGCACGTGCACCTGCACATGTGCACAGGGCGATGGCACCTCAACCGTCACGAAGTACAGTACCATGTATGTTGACTCCTCAAGCTTTTGCTCCTGGCTGAGGAAGCTAACCGTAGTACTTCATTAGTTTGCGCGTCAAGTTTGCATCCTCGCCTGGACTCTCGGCTTTTGCGCGTGCTCGCGTCATAGTACCTAATCAGACCAGTCTCGATCTACAACAGTACTCGTCAAAACACAACGGGTGTAGGGGTTCGCCTTTGTAGATGTGTGGGAGCATGGCTGGCTTTGGGGAGGGTCGTGGTTTGCTTGCTGCAGGACAAGGGACGGGGCTGAATATCAGGCATCAGAGATTCTCAGTCCACGGAGGTCAGCATAATTCTGTGGCCACATGCACGTGAAGTCATTGCCCTGCTTGTCGATGTGCCATGTCCGCAGCCGATATCTAAGAGCTCGTGCGGAGTGTGTGGGTTTCGGTATGTGTCGTCGGCAGTCAGGAGAGGGTCTCCCCGCATGAGGCAGACTGGACCGAAGCCCTGGATCGCGGGAGGGATCTTGTGTCGATATCAGCCTGATTGTGGTGTGTCCAAACCCTAGGGCATGGGGCGATGGACTGGACCCTCAAATCGGGCCTACGACACTAATACCTGGTACCTGGAGCATGGATCCCCAACGTCATGTCGATCAAAACGCCACCGACGGTGAGGAGCGGCTCAACGACGGTCTGTGTGCAGCGACATGTGCAGAGATTATGCATACCCCATTCATTGACAGGAAGGAAATACTCGGGAATTGAGCTGTTCCCAAATCGGGCCAGTCCCTGCGTCCAAATTAACCGTAGGGCGGTGTTGGAGGGCCGGGGTCTACGGAAGAACGATGCGGAAGAGCGGGTAATCACCAGCTGCAAATCGCATTGGTTCTCGATCCGAGCTGGGTCCGGCAGGAAAGTGGTTGTTTACTGGCATTTATACACGACTCTCGGCGAAGGAGAAGCGGTTTTCGCCAGGCTATGCATGTCCCGTATCCAGATCTGGAGGGGTGTGATCACGGATCAGGGGTAAAGATCGAGGGCATGATCAAGAAATCATATGTAAATCCATTCTCTGGAACGATGTTATAAACAGTGTTTTGAGTTTCCAAACTCGGTATACCAATGCCTCCTTCCAGCTGCCCACTACCCCCACCTGTCAGCCACCCCCTTAGCACTTGCGCCAGTCGAGGGAGACGTTGACGGTGATCTTGCCGCTGATACGATCGACCTGTGTGACACCGCGTTAGTAACGATTCCCGTGTTGCAGCGTGTGAGGCAAGAAACTTACAGCAATGAGGGCCTGCTCGCGGGTAGGAGAGATGTTGCACTGGGTGTTCATGTTCATGATGGCAGCGGTGCCGCCGCAAGGAGACCACGAGACAATATCGGGGTTGGCCTTGAGCGTGAAGGGACCCTCGCGAGCGCCGGGCAGGGAAAGCGAGTAGTAGGACTGGCCCTGAATGCCGGTGAAGTCAAAGGTGTTGGTGCAGAGACCGCGGGCGCCAGAGGGGATCTGGGCGAAACCGCTCATGTCGGTGGCAAGGGTGGAGAACCTGAGCAATTGATGTCAGCATTGAGGTTCGGGAGTGACGGCTGGGATTGGATGTCTTACTGGAAGCCCTCATCGAACTCGAGGTTGAGCGTAAGCTTGCAGTTCTTGCGCCAGTCGGCGGCCTTGGTGCCGGGGCCGGTCTGGATGATGTACTCGGAGAAGGTTACTTCCATCAGAGTCTTGGTGGCATCGATCTGGACATCGGCGGTGCCGGCCGGGCAGCCGGAGCCCAGGAGAGAGACACCGACAACCCGGACCTTTTGGGGAACGTTGCCGCTTGGGACCGTGAGGCCAGGCGCCGCAGCAGCCAGAGGGAGCAGGGAGAGGAGAGCAACAGGCTTCATGGTGAATGTTTGAGGTTGGTTGGCTGTGTGTATGAGGGCTGAAGGTAGACTTGAGTGCGAGGATGGTGCTGGAGTGTCAGGTCTGTCCCAGCGAGGAAGACGTCTGTCTTTATACCCATATTTGCCTCTCCATCGCCGTCTTGGCCGTTCGTCTTTTCGGAGAAGGGCGCTGCTATCCGCTCCGTCCGCCGATACGGAGAACTCGCCGGGGAGTCGAGATGTTGCTGCGTTTGGCAGCACGGGGTGTCAACACCGGCGTCCAGGGCCCATGAGCGGGTTTCACTATATCGTCAATCTCTACGAAGACCTATTTTTATCTTTTCAATCGAGCCCAGTACCTGGGTCAATGGGTCTGGGCCATACTGGTATTAATGGCTTTGTTTATTGTTGTTGTCTGTTTGGATTAATCCGGGGTCAAGCGACAGGCCTTCATTAAGCGCAATGCACGTTCTCCATCTTTTGTTAAGGCACGTCCGTCTTACTGCATGAGCGCGGAATCCCTTTCCGCCCCTGGATAAACAGAAGTCCAGCACTTCAGCCCCAAAAACGGGCCGTATGCACAGCCGCCTCGACTGTCAAGGCCGCATTTAATATGTGATGGAATTGCCATGCTGGATGAACGGCTCACGGCACCAAATAGAACCTTGATTGCCCTTGCAATAGCGCTGTTGCTATGCGCACTCTGGCATAGAGTGTTGCTAAACTTAACAACAGCTTTCTCTCAACGACATCAAATCTCCTTCCTAGTTAAATGCAGGACTTCTTGTTGGCGATTTATCGACAGTGGAGTGCTGACCGAGACAAGAGACAGAGAGATGTTGTGTTACTCGGGTCCGATGTTTTCATATCATCCTAGGTTCGTGATTTGCCGCGACCGGCTGCACCGGGAGCAGGCAATTAGCAGCAAGGCTCCATAAAGCCAACAGAGCTGGATGGTTCCACTTTGAAGAGGAAAGACGGGATGCTAGCGGTCAAGATCCGGGCAATTGGAGTGAGCATCGGAAAAAAAAGGCCGGAGCATCTCGAACCCCTGAAATTAATAGCAACAGCTCGAACTCCCTCCATCCGGCGACATCCGCATCTAGGATCGGCAAAACATCATTGGTCAAACTCTCCGGCATAGAGAACATCCCCAGGGCTTCCGTTGACAGCCTCCCACAACGAGCGCGCAGCGTGTTCGAGGTCTCTCCTCGAGACATCGGTCCCGTTCAATTCCTTCTCCCCGTCCTCCCGCGCGAGTTTGACTGTGTTATTGTTAGTACGCAATCTTGGAAAAGGAATACTCAGAAGCTAAGAGAAAACCAGCAACTGCCTCTGTAGACCAAACAAAATCTGTCCGCAAAGAAACTTGGGGTCAAGGGGAACACTAGAAAGGGGATAGACAAACCATGCAAATACACCGCCGTCCTCTTCCCGCTGAACAGCGCATGAGGCACATTCGTGACGTTGTCCGAGTTGGCATCCCCAATGGCATACACGCCAGGGATGTTCGTGACCAGCCCGGCATTCGGGTCCGCCGCAAGACGGCCACCGTAGAGATTGACGCCCATCTCCTCGCCAACCTTGGACGTCTGCTCTGAAGGGAATGCGGCCAAAAACGCCGCCCGATTTACGGGGGCGCCCTCAGCAAAATCGACCCTGAACAAATCATGCTCGGCCACCGTCGGCAGACTCGGGTCCTCATTCCCATCCGTCCCGTTCCTCAGCCGGGTGATGGCCGTGATCGTGCGGTTGTCCACGCTCACGCCGTGGATCTTGAGGTACGTCTCCCACTTGGCCGACTTCTTCTCCGTCGTGGCGCGCATCTCGGGCGTGTCGGTCCCGTTGACGAGCGCGATGATGTCCTTGTTGAGGGTGACCATCTCGCGCACGGCGCCGGGGACGTTGTCGAGGCTGCCGAGCAGGCCGAGAGGCTGGTCGGCGTGCTCGTGGCCGTCGCACCAGGGGCACCAGAAGATACCCTGGCCCCAGTTCTCGCGGATGCCCGGGGTGAGGGGGAGGATGTCGCGCAGGCCTGTGGCGAGGACGATCTTGCGTGCGGTGACGTTGGCGCTGGGGGTGCCTTGGGGCGTGAGGGTTGACACGATGAAGTGGGTGTTTCGCTCGTCTGCGGAGGTGATTTTGGTGACGGTGCCGTTGATCATGGTCACGGTCGTGTAGTGGGTGAGCTGCTGGCGCGCCGCCCAGCGGAAGTAGGCGGGCGTGACACCTGAGAACGCTTGGTGAGCATGAGGAAGCACATGCAGATTGAGGTGTGAGTGATGAGGAATTACCATCGAAGCCCAGGACGTCATGCATGTGCCTTGTTGGCGCATTGCGATACTCGCCCGAGTCAATCAGGAGAACCTTTCGGCGCACACGAGCAAGACCGCTCAGGGCAGCCAGCCCAGCAGGGCCGCCGCCAACAACGATGGCATCGAAATCAGGGGCCGGGGTTCCATCAGTACGAGGCAGGGCAGCTCCGCTAGCAACCGCAGCGAGTGCTGCCAGCACAAAAGTAGCAAAGGGACGCATTGTGAAATGAAACCAACTGCGCCAGCTGCAAAGCTCCCGTATGTACTCTGCTCAGGGCACAGAGGAGAAGCCGAGGACCCAAGAAACCTGTCAACCGCACTCGAGTCTGTGGAACATATACCTGAGAGCCATTGAGCATTGTATGCCGTTCCCAATGTTGCTCATGGTTGATCTTCACGGAACCTTCCGCGAGTCCGGAGATCTTTGCCTTGCGGGACACAAGGATGTCGAAGATCGCTGCACCCGCGGGTCGGTCAATCCCGCGATCAAGAGGGGTGCGGCTGGGATAGGTCCCGATCCGCACTCGGCATGTCTCCGGATTGGCCCCTTCACATTTACGTGCCGAGACTGTCTCAGACGTGTCCCTCCTCAGACAGGTTGCACCCCCGCATTGCGGTGAATGTTGTGCCATCGCATCGCGCCAATTGTGCACTTGTGACGGTACACTCAAATGGGGATAATGACGCCGCTGCCGTCAGATATTGATGTCAGAGCTGATCCTGGTTGCCCGTTGTCTCACCTCAGCTGCGCTCCAGCCCGGAAGATTGCTCCTGCCGGCCGTTCATCCAAATCCCCGGAAAACAGGATAACGGAACCTGGAGCCTGGTTTTGCTTGGCAAGTGTCAGACCCTGTCTCTAACACGGTGCCCAGTAGGTCCCGACTTCCCAGGGGAGTTGAAGAGTGGCTTTGCTAACCCTTTCTTATTTGTTAAGATACGGAGGGAGGTCGATTGAGTTACGGGATGGCTAAGGCGGCCCTCAATCAACAAACGGTAAGCTTGGCCGCTGACTTACGTGCCCAAGGCATCAACGTTGCCCTCTTGTCAGTTCACCCTGGTCAGATGCCGATCCGAATGAGGGGCGGGAACTGGAGCGTTGTGTTGGCTGAATCTGCCGCTGGAATGGTCAAAATTGTGAGCGAGCTGGATGTCGAGGGTTCTGGTCGGTTCATGGATTACGTTGGAGGGCGTGGAAATACTCCACTAAAGAATAACAATGGTTTTCCAGGGGCTCGCGTCGCTGTCTTGGTGGGTAAATGAGAGAATTCGTTGACTCGTTAGCCCTCCGAAACGCTTGTACCGAACGGAAGTTGCTATTCGTGTTGTAACAAGAGATTAAATGCAGTCTCGTCGTCTCTCCAACAGGATATTACAAGTCCACACGCCGTTCCACGGCGGTCACCCACATATCGCTATGCGTAAAGATTCCCATGCAGTTGCGTTCCTTCCATGGCGTTTCGGGCTTGGAGAGACACCAGTCGAAGTGGCGTAGGAGCTATCGCTGTTTAGCATGGTCTCTGGTGCACAGTAAGAGGATGGAACTGGCCTGCAAGCCTCTGCTCGTATGGCCTGACATAAGATAATACCGCATCACTCACCTCATAGACAGCCTTGCCAATCTCCATCAGTGCGATCGGCCTGCCCAGACACTGGTACTTGCCATAGCCAAAGATAAGCTCGTGGGTGCGATTCATCTCTGCCAATCTCTTCTCGTCCTCTTCGAGCAGCCACCGTTCCGGGCGGAAGACGTCGGCATCTTCTCCGAATATGGCTTTACTTCGATGCAGCGGCCATGCCGCGTAGCTGATGTGGGTTCCGCCAGGAAGGAAGACAGACTTACCATCCACCACAACGGTGTCGCCGCCATCAGGAACCCGTTTAGGGACAGAGTCGGTGATGGGGGGATGTATGCGTAACCCCTCCTTGATGACGGCCTGCAGGTATGGCAGCTTCCTGAGCTCGCTATCGGGAATGACTCCGGGATATCCCATCCTAGCGGTCGCGTCAATCTCGGCTTGAAGCTTGGAATAGACGCGAGGGTGCGAGAGAAGGTAGAGCATGATTCCCCTGAGTGCTGAGGCCGTAGTATCCGAACCAGCGATGATCTGGAGCACGGTTTCCGACACGAGTTCCTCCGCGTTCAACCCATGGCGGACGAACGAGGCGAGCATGTCAGAACGCTGTGACGTCTCCCGTTTGAGCCGAGTCTCAACGATGGAGCGCGCATTTCGAATCAGGCGCCCAAATCCCACGACATCATCCTCGGATGGCCCCAAGAACCGTGCCACTAGGGGAAGTTGCAGAAACCATGTCAGCCCTAACCCAAGCCCCAGCGTCGTTACCGTTAGCCCGATCTCTCCTGCCTTTATGTATTCGTTGACATCTTTGTCTGCTCGCAGGTTGCCAAAGGGCTCTCCAAACCCAACCTCGCTGATGACGTCGAGAGTGAGGTACTGAATCTTTCGAGCAAAATCCATCGGCTTTGTCCTTGTTTCGGTCGAGAGATACTTGGATCGGATGAGTTGTATGAGCTCTTCAACATGCACGTCAATAGAGCTTTCGAGCTCCAGATTCTCCTTGCCAGAGTACTGTTCCGTGTCAGTGAGAGAGAGTCTTGGGCCTAAAGTTAAGTATACAACTTGCCCCGTGAGCCATCTGCTGCCGCCGTTCTTTGTGCTTCTCCTCGTCAAGCTCGCTGAAGACATGGTCTTTCCCGGGCTGGTAGCGAGTAGCACGGTTGTACCACTTAGACCGAGAATACCGTGAGCGGACGGCACTCATGTGTGTGAGCAGCTCCGGCGACGACGTAACCAGGTCGTTGGGACCAACCCGAGCGATTTGCCCTATCACGTTCCTTAACTTCAACCATCTAGCAGGCACCAGAATGCCACAATCCACTTACCATACTTGTCGCAAATCTCTTGGTACCACAAGTGAGATCTCCAGGTGAGAAAGGACCAGCAGTGCCAGAAGTTGGTGAAGCCAACACCAAGCGGTCCCTTGAATGCGCTCAGCCGCCGGTGGGTTTGGATTTTGCGTGCGACGTAAAACGCCAACGCAGCCGAGACGAGCAGCCAGAAAGGAGAGTAGATTTGCTGCAAGAGGGCGCCCATGTTGTCAGCGTTGATTCATCAGCAGATGTTTGCTTTGGTTGGAGACCGCCGTTGGTAGGGTTCAAGGTGCAGACTGTGGGGAGAGAATCTTCTTATCACCCCGCCTTTTGCGGCCTCGACGCATTGTAAAATGCCGTAAAGAAGCCAAGCTCAGGTGCGACGCGCTCTTCGTCCCGGTCTCAGTGTTCGTTGTCCAATAGGGGGCTGGTTGCTGCAAGCCAGCGCCCCCCACGCTGTGCCGGGCGTCCAATATTGAGGACATGAGCGGGGAAGCCACCCGAATGGGTGTCATGCTGGCCAGGAATAGGGCAATATCCTCTCCTGAGACCAGCCGGGTCTGACCCTCTTTAGAGTTTAGAACCAGTCATCATTCAGTGCAGGGGTCAGTCCTTGGCACGCAGTCTATCCGTGAGGTACTCTGCTGCCCTTGTTTAACATCCTTCATTTTCAGCCAAGCAGGCCCGTCCAACATGCATTGCCGTTGCTGTGTGGCCGTCTTGAAGGGGATGGTTTTCGGCAACAAACAACATAACAGACTCTGCTGTGTCCTCGAATCCCACCAATCGGAGACCTCCGCTGTGCATGGACTGTAAGAGCGCACTTACACACACTGACTGCGAAACACTTCCTGCCATGGAAGGCACGGAGAAAAGTCGACCACAAAACCGTGCCTTGGTTTTCCGACCCGCCTGAAAAAGGGAAAGAATTTCACACCGCGTTTGTTCCCTTTTCCCCAAGTTCTTTGCGCGTTTCTCGAATCTCGGTAAACACTCCCCAACTTAGTCGCAAACAATTTCCATTTAGCGCGTCCAAACTGACATCGACAGCCCCAGATTACAATCATGCCGAGGAATCGTCGCCAGAACCGTCCTGGTGGCTCTGGTCACCCACATCAACCGCACCACGACACCCAAAGCGTGAACGTCAGGGTGTTCCACAATGGGGTGCAGGTGGAGACCAGCGCGGAATGGCCCTACGGGGTAGGCATGGAACTCACCTATTTCTGGGAACCCGTTCTCGGTGTTTGGCTGCCTTCCGTTCGCCCCTTTCAAGAACCTGCGCCGCCCTCCCCGCAACCCCCGCCCCAGCACCAGGGCACCGG
>Ga0247823_10000922_pt1 | contig 24856 bp, 16 predicted proteins | sample 13C_PalmiticAcid_2_FD_192426 | JGI IMG/M metagenome (GOLD analysis project Ga0247823, IMG submission 192426) | Soil microbial communities from agricultural site in Penn Yan, New York, United States - 13C_PalmiticAcid_Day30 | ecosystem: Environmental > Terrestrial > Soil > Agricultural land... | reverse complement strand
ATGTTCGATACCGTTGCCGACTTTATTGCCCGGCGCATCGATCAGCTGCGGCGCCTGCATGGTAGAGGCGCCGCCGTTCGACGGCGCGCCCGCGGCGGTCGCCTATGGCGCGGTCGCACGCACCGTCGCGCTGAGGTTGAAATATGGGCGACGGACGGGGCATGCGCGGCTGATGGCGCAGCTGATGGCGCGTCCGCTCGCGGCGCTTGGGCCGGGCGAGGATATGCTGCTTATCCCCGTGCCATTGCATCGCTGGCGGCTATGGTCGCGGGGCTTTAACCAGGCCGCGCTTGTCGCCGATGCGCTGACCCGGCTCACCGGCACGCCGCACGATCATCATCTGCTCGTCCGCAGCAAGGCGACCGTGGCGCTCCGCGGCAAGGGCCGGCGCGAGCGCGAGCGGATCGTTGCGGGCGCATTTGCTCTGGCGCCCGATGCGAAGGCGCGGGTCAAGGGTCGGCATCTGGTCCTGATCGACGACGTCCACGCCAGCGGTGCGACGCTGCGCGCGGCGGCAAAAGCGCTGAAACGCAGCGGCGCCTCGCGCGTTTCCGCGCTCACCTGGGCGCGGGTCGTCCCCGATGCGCTGATGACAGGCAACATATTTGACTTTGCGGACGTTGATTCCGATATGCTGCAGGAAAGGATGACGGGATAGTCATATGGCAAAGATCGAAGTCTACACGAAAGCCTTCTGCGGTTACTGCGCGCGCGCCAAGGCGCTGCTCGACCGCAAGGGTGCCGACTATCAGGAACTCGACGTGACGATGGATCGCGCCGGGTTCGAGGCAATGGTCGAGCGCGCGAGTGGCGGGCGCACGGTCCCGCAAATCTTTATCGACGGAAAACATGTCGGCGGCAGCGACGATCTCGCCGCGCTTGAGGCGAAGGGCGAGCTCGACGCATTGCTCGGAGCCGCCTGACCCTTGATCGTTTTCGACCTTAGCTGCACCGGCGACCACCGGTTCGAGGCTTGGTTCGCGAGCAGCGAGAGCTTCGTCGACCAGCAGGTACGCGGCCTGATCGCGTGCCCGGTGTGCGGCGACGTCGATGTGCGAAAAGCGGTGATGGCGCCGCGCGTCGGCGTCAAGTCGAACCAGATTGCCCCCGCGCCAGCGCCGTCTGCTACCCTCACGTCCGGTGACCCCACTCCCGAACTGGTGCGAAAGGTGCTGGCGGAGATCGCCGCCAGGCAGGCCGAGATGCTCCCGCAGTCGCGCTGGGTCGGGCGGGAATTTGCCGATGCGGCGCGCGCGATGCACGAAGGCCGCGCGGCCGAGGATATGATCCACGGCCAGGCATCACCCGAGGAAGCGCAGGCGCTGCATGATGACGGGATCGCGGCAATGCCGCTGCTGGTCCCGATCGTCCCGCCCGACGCGGCGAATTGATCGGCCGCGGATTTATCGACTGATTGACGCTGCGCGTCCCGCGCCGCTAAACGGGCGCCGGCGCACCCGTAGCTCAGCAGGATAGAGCATCAGATTCCTAATCTGGGGGCCGTGGGTTCGAATCCCGCCGGGTGCACCATATATTTCAATGACTTAGCACAGGTTTCGATATTTGCCGTTCCGCATCGTGCCGCCATTTTCCGCAGATTTCCGTGCATTCCGTTTGCTCCTGGCGGCTCCGTGCAACAAAATTGGAACAGAATGCAGGCAGCCAGGCGCGCACTACTGGCCTCAATTGCCAGGGATTTTTTCGGCAGCGGGATGGCTAGTGAGCTTTTTGTTACCGCGCAGCGACTGCGTGAGATTGGCAGCGGATAATCTGTAAGCGTGCCTGCGGCATGCCGGGCACGGCGGAGTAGGCGGCCGCGCAAACGTCTGTCGAAAGGACCGCTTTGCGCCTGATCACAGCCGTAGCCGATCCTCAATCGCTTCCCGAAACCGGCCGTTCGCGCTCTTAGTGGCACGCGTCTGCAATGCGCCCGACATCGCACGCTGAGCGAGAAAACGCACTCCAGAAAGCAGTCATGGCATAACGGCACTTTTGCCATGACAGGAATTCGCCAGCTTATAATGAACTGCTTACAAAACCAGACATCGACAATCGATCTCTTGCGCACTTAAGGTGCAGCATGCCAACTGCATACCACGCCAAGTACTTCGCCCACGACCTGACCAAGCAGGCCCCTCCGGGCGCGGCTGATCAGCTCTCGATGGCTCTGTTCGATGCTTCGGTCGACCTCAATCCGCACCAGATTGAAGCTGCCATGTTCGCCCTGCAATCGCCGCTGGCAGAAGGTGTGATCCTCGCGGACGAGGTTGGGCTGGGCAAGACGATCGAAGCCGGTATCGTTCTCTGCCAGAAGTGGGCGGAGCGGAAACGGAAACTGTTGATTATCTGTCCGGCTTCGATCCGCCAGCAATGGGCGGCGGAGCTGACCGAAAAGTTTAATCTGCCCGCGACGGTACTGGACGCAAAAACCCATCGCGCCCTTAAACGCGAAGGGCACGCATGGCCGATCGAACAGAAGGCGATCGTGATCCTGTCGTATCATTATGCGGCACGCCTTCAGGACGAATTGCGTCCTATCGCATGGGACCTTGTGGTCATCGATGAAGCCCACAAACTGCGGAACGCTTATCGCCCGAGCAACCGCATCGGGCAGGCGCTACGCTGGGCCACGGAGGGCAGAAAGAAACTACTGCTCACGGCTACCCCCCTGCAAAACAGCCTCATGGAGCTGTTTGGCCTTTCCACGTTCATTGATGAAAACCTGTTCGGCGACGCAAATGCGTTCCGCTCAAAATATGTGAACGCGGGGGGCAACCTTGACGAATTGCGGTTCCGGTTGGCCGATTTCTGCAAACGGACGCTTCGCAAACAGGTGCTGGAATATGTCCGCTACACAGAGCGCAAAGCGATCACGCAACCGTTTCGGCCGACCGATCCTGAGCAGGCGCTATACGATGGTATATCGAAGTTCCTGCAAGCGGAAACCAGCTACGCCATTCCCTCTCGTCAACGCCACCTTACGGCCCTGATCCTGCGCAAGCTGCTGGCGTCCTCGTCCCACGCAATTGCTGGCACGTTGGATACGTTGGGAACGCGGCTAGGAACAATTCGGGATGGCGCTGAACCCGAGACCGATTGGACAGAGGAAATCATCACTGCCGAGGAAATCGAAGAGGAACTCCTCGATGAGTGGCTCGACGAACCCGAGGAAATCTATGACACAGTTGAGCCATTCAGTCCGGCCAAGCTCAGGGCGGAAATCGAGCAGGTAACCGCCCTTGCCGATCAGGCGCGAGCGATTGGGACCGACACGAAGACCCATGCTCTGCTAAAGGCACTCGATATTGGTTTTGCCGAGCAGGTGCGCGTAGGTGCGAACCAGAAGGCGCTCATCTTCACAGAATCCCGCCGCACGCAGAATTACCTGCGCGCCTATCTGGAAGCCAACGGCTACGCCAACCAGGTCGTTTCGTTCAGCGGCACCAATAGCGGTGCGCAGACGCAGGCCATCTATGAGCAATGGCTAAAGTCGAACGAGGAGACTGGTCGCATATCTGGCTCAAAGGCCATCGATATACGCAGCGCGCTGATCGCCCATTTTCGCGATCACGCTCAGATCATGATTGCGACCGAAGCGGCGTCAGAAGGCGTGAACCTGCAATTCTGTTCAATGGTCATCAACTATGACCTGCCGTGGAATCCGCAGCGCATCGAACAGCGCATAGGGCGCTGCCATCGTTACGGCCAAACGCACGATGTTATCGTCATCAATTTTCTGAATGAGCGCAATCAGGCCGATCAGCGTGTGCACGAACTGCTCCGTGACAAGTTCAGCCTGTTTAGTGGTGTTTTCGGGGCGTCGGACGAAGTGCTCGGCGCGATCGAGTCCGGCGTCGATTTCGAAAAGCGCATCCTTGCCATCTATCAGGACTGCCGCACACCTGATGCCATCGACGCCGCATTCAAAGCGCTGCGGGACGAGCTGGACGAACAAATCCGTGCCCGCATGGACGATACCCGCCGCGCCCTGCTCGAGCACTTCGACGAAGATGTCCATGCCAGGCTGAAATTGCGGCTTGAGACCACGCGGGCGCAGCTTGATCGAGTGGGCCGCAAATTCTGGGATGTGACACGGTTCATACTGAACGATGCGGCTGAGTTCGACGAAAACGCGCTGACGTTCGATCTCTCCGATCCGCCCGCCGACCATATCCCGAAAGGCCGTTACCATCTGATCTCGCGGGCGGGCAGCGATGATGCCAGTCCCAACCCGCATGGCTATTTCCTTTACCGCCTGTCGCATCCCCTTGGAGAATCGGTGCTCGATGATGCCAAGGGGCGCTCCACCCCGTTGGCGGAACTTGTCTTCGACATGGGCTCGCACCCTGTCCGCAATGCCGTCGTCGAGGGGCTGAAGGGGCGAAGCGGCTGGCTGACCCTTCGCCGCCTGATTGTCACGTCCTTTGACACCGAAGAGTATCTGCTCTTCTCGGGAATTGATGATCGCGGCGCGTCGCTTGATCAGGAGGTTTGCGAACGGCTGTTCTCGGTCGGAGCAGTCACCCGGGACGCCGATGCACCATCTTCGATCATCGCGACCCGGATTGAGGCAGGTGCCCAGCAGGCGGAAAAAGCCGCCCTCAACCGTTCGCTCGAAGCCAACAGCCAGCACTTCGCCGTCGCCCGAGAAAAGCTGGAGCATTGGGCCGAAGATAAGGTTTACGCCGCCGAGCGGGCGCTCAAGGACACCAAGGAGCAGATCAAGGCCATGCGCCGCCAGTCGCGGAGCGCGGCCACGCTTGAAGAAGAGCATGAAGCCCAACGTCGGTTGTCGGAGCTGGAGCGCAAGCAGCGCAAACAACGGCAGGACATTTTCGCGGTTGAGGATGATATCGCCGAAAAGCGCGACGCGCTGATCGCGGCACTGCAAAAGCGGATGCAACGCGGGCAAACGAGCGAAACCTTGTTCACCATCCGCTGGTCGGTCGTGTAGGGATGGCCTCCCAAGGGGAGGCCTGATTCTGTATGAGTAACTACGACGCGCTCGTCACCAAGCTGCGCGAGATTTTTCAGATTGACCGGCCCGAGCTGGATTTCGGCGTCTACCGTATCCTCAATGCGCGCGCCGACGAGATTAATGCCTATCTCTCGACTCGGCTCAAAGAGCGCGTCGCGGAGGCGCTGGCGAGCGGCAATCAGGCGAGCAGCGAGCATCTCCAGCGTGATCTGGACGATGCGATCAAGGCAGCACAGGGGCTTGGCGTCGATCCCGAAACCACCGCCAAGGTGAAGGAGCTGCGCGCCGCGCTGAAGGATGCGTCATCCGGCGCATCCGAGCATGAGAACGCCGTATTCACCCACCTGCTCGCCTTTTTCAGCCGCTATTATGACAAGGGCGATTTCATCAGCCAGCGGCGATACAAGGGTGACACCTACGCCATCCCCTATGCCGGGGAAGAGATTGTGCTCCATTGGGCCAACAAAGATCAATATTACACCAAATCGGGCGAAACCTTTTCCAACTACGCCTTCAAGCTTGACGATGGGCGGACCGTGCATTTCCGGCTGGTCGCGGCGGATACCGCCAAGGACAATCGCAAGGACAATGACAAGGAACGCCGCTTCGTGCTGGCGGAAGCGCACATGATCGAGCGGGTCGACGAGGAGGGGGAATTTTATGAGGATGATATCGTCCCCGTCGCTGAGGAAGGCGGCGATCTGGTTATCCGCTTTGAATATCGGGCGATGCCCAAGGGAAGCAAACAGGATGCCTTGGTCGATCAGGCAGTTGCTGCGGTTCTGGGCGACGACGCCGTCAAGGCCAACTGGCAGGGCCTGACCGAGCGCGCGCCGACTGAGAAGAACCTACAGCGCACGCTGCTGGAAAAGCACCTGACCACCTATACGCAAAAGAATACTGCTGACTATTTCATCCATAAGGATCTGGGCGGGTTCCTGCGTCGCGAGCTGGATTTCTACGTCAAGAACGAAGTGATGAATCTCGACGATGTGCAGAACGCGCAGGCGTTCGCCGCGATCGAGAAGAATTTGCGGATGATCCAGTGCCTGCGCGCCATCGGGCTGGACCTGATCACCTTCCTCGCGAGTATCGAGGATTTCCAGAAGAAGCTGTGGCTCAAGAAGAAATTCGTCGTCGCGGCGCATTATTGCGTGACGCTCGATCGCGTGCCGGAGGCGCTTTACCCGGCCATCGTCGCCAACCCCGCGCAATGGGCGCAGTGGCACGATCTGGGAATGCGCGACAGCGCGGACGCGGGCAGTGTCGATGACCTGAAGGCGTCACCCTATTTGATGGTCGATACCGCGCTGTTCGATGCGGCGTTCCGGGCGGATTTGCTCAAGGCGATTCCTGATCTGGACGACAGCATGGACGGGCTGCTGGTGCATGGGGACAATTTTCAGGCGCTGACGTTATTGACCGAGCGGTATCGCGAGAAGGTGAAGTGCGTCTATATTGATCCGCCATATAATACAGGGTCGGACGGCTTCACCTATAAAGACGGCTATAAGTCCTCTTCATGGTGCGCAATGATTGAGGCTCGGGCCTCCGTTGAACAAGCTTTACTCGCTCCTGAGAATGCCAAATTTGTTAGCTGTGACGAAAACCAACTTTCGGAGCTGATGAAGATTGGTCAGGTAGGCCGCAAACTTCACGGCATCTTTACGTGGAAGCGGACGCGAACGGGGGGTCACCTCAGTCGATCGTTTAATCAGCTTAGCGATTATGTCGTCGTCACGACGGGAACTTCAGAACAAAGGCTGTTCGGTGGGCAGGCTGATGCCGAAGAGTCCCAGCCGCTGACAAAATCCGCGAACTCTCTGAAGCGCCTAACCTTCCCCAGCGGCGCAATCCAATTTCTAAACTTAGAAAATGGGATTATTCCCGACAATGCAAATGGCGGGGTTCGGGCAATCGGCATGATCGCGGTGGCGAACCATTTCAATGCTGCGCCAGCGACGTTCGAAGGAAATTTCACATGGGTTCAAAATAAACTTGATACTGAAATTGCTTCCGGTGCGCGAATCATAATCAAGAGAAGCGAAAACCTAAATCTACGCTTCTTTCGTGATCCCGTCGGTTACAAACCTTTCCCCAGTATGGCAGACCAAGGTTTTGTGGTCGGCACGAATGAAGACGGTTCGCAGCTTATCAATGACCTTTTCGGACTTGAAGGTGAGAAAGTAAGCTACCCCAAGCCACTAGAACTTTGCCGAAAAATTATTGCGACGAAGGGTTTTTTCGACGGCAGCTTGACCGTTCTCGACTATTTTGCAGGCTCTGGAACAACTGCGCACGCCGTTCTGTCTCTTAACCGCGACGACGACCAATCGCGGCGCTACATTCTCGTCGAGCAAGGTCCATATTTCGACACCGTTCTCAAGCCCCGCATCCAGAAAGTCGTCTATTCCGCCGATTGGCGCGACGGTAAACCCACAGCCCCCGAAACCGGCATCAGCCACGCCCTCAAGGTGCTGAAGCTCGAAAGCTATGAGGACACGCTCAACAACCTCAACCTGAAGCGCGACGACGCGCAGGCCGGATTGCTTGACGCGATCACGCCCGACGCCCGCGATGACTATCTCATGCGCTATATGCTTGATGTCGAGGCGCGCGGTTCGATCCTGTCGGTCGAGGATTTCCGCAAGCCGTTCGATTACACGCTCAATATCGCGATGGACAGCGCGGGCGCCTATGCTCCGACCAAGATCGATCTTGTCGAGACGTTCAACTATCTGATCGGCCTGACCGTCCGGCATATCGATATCCAGCTCAAGCAGGGCTTCGTGGCGGTCGAGGGCACGCTGCCGACCGGCGAGCGGACGCTCGTGCTTTGGCGCGATTGCGATACGCTCGATTATGAGGGCCTCGCCAAGCTGTGCGACAAGCTGGCGATCAACCCTGCCGACAGCGAATATGAAGTCGTCTACATCAACGGCGATCATAACATCCCGTCGGTTCTCCAGAGCAGCGACGCCGATGGCGGCAGCGAAAAGAAATTGAAGCTCAAGCAGATCGAACCGGCCTTTCTGGAAGCGATGTTCGACACGGGTAACGCCTGATGGCCCGCCCGCCGCGTTCCAAGCGCAGCTTTCATCAGGAGCTGGTGCTCAATCGCTGGATGCTTGGCTTCTTCAAGGGCGACGGGCTGGCCGCGCTCAAGGACCGCCTGGCCGACCCGCGCCACGAAGGCGTGGACGATGACGGCCAGACCGGATTTTTCCACGAGCTGACCCGTAACCTGTTCGATGTCGATCGGATCGATGCCGCCGAGCTACGCCGCTATGACCTGAACATCGTCAGCCACTGGCAGGCTATCACCCACAAGCGCAATGCCGTCGAGGGCAGCGTGCTGACGATGAAATACTTCCAGTATCTCTCGCTACTGTTCAGCGAAATCTACCTCGACTGGTATTTCAACCGTCGCGACGAGCTGCTCACCGGACTGAACGACGAGCTGGAGCGCTATCGCGCCGAAAATGGCGCCGAACCCTTCCGTGACTATGTGGAGTCTGACCTTTCCAAGATCGCCTATTGGAGTGCGACCGGTAGCGGCAAGACCTTGCTCCTGCACGTCAACATCAAGCAATATCTACATTATTTCCGCGCGAAGGGCGGCAAGGCGTTCCCCGACAAGATTATTCTGCTGACCCCCAACGAAGGTCTGTCGCGCCAGCATCTCGACGAGCTCTCACTGTCCGGCTTTTCCTTCCATCGCCTGTTCGACAAGAATCGCGCGCCCGACTTCCCCGGCACGATCGAAGTGATCGACATCAATAAGCTGGGCGATGAGATGGGGGACAAGACCGTCGCAGTCGATGCGTTCGAAGGCGACAATCTGGTACTTGTCGATGAAGGACATCGCGGCACGGGCAGCACGGGCGGCGCATGGATGGCGCGGCGCGAGGCGCTGGTGAGCAAGGGCTTCGCCTTCGAATATTCGGCGACCTTCTCGCAGGCCGTGGCCAAGGGCTTCACCGTCGAAAAAGCCGAGGAGGAAATCCTCAAGCGTAAAGCCCGGCTGCGGTTTGAAACGACAAGCCTCAGGTCACTGACGCAAGTGCAACGGGATTCCCTCGCACTGACGACCGCCGAACAGCGCCGGGCCAAGTTGGATGCCGTCCGCGAGACTTACGCTAAGGCGATCCTTTTCGATTACAGCTACAAGTACTTCTATGCCGACGGTTACGGCAAGGAATCGCTGATCCTGAACCTCGCCGACGATGGGGATGAGCAGGTCCGCGCGCTTTACTTCACGGCCTGCCTTTTGAGTTTCTATCAACAGCTCTTGCTGTGGGAGACCAAAGGCGACGCGATCGCCGATTTCAATATCGAGCGGCCCCTGTGGGTTTTTGTGGGCAACACGGTGGCAGGCGAGGATAGCGACGTTATCACCGTGCTGCGCTTCCTTGGCCGTTTCCTGAATGACGACGCACAGATGAAAGCATGGATTGCGGAATTGATCGCCGATCATGCGCAACTGCTCGACACGAAGGGCCGCAGCATCTTCGAAGGTCGGTTCACGCCGCTGCTCGGGCAGGACGCGGATGCGGTCTATGGCGACATATTGCGTAGAATGTTCAACGCTGGTTCTCGTCAACGCCTGAAACTCGTCAATCTGAAGGGCAGCAAGGGCGAGCTGGCGCTGCGGGTGGGCACGTCCGAACCCTTCGGCCTCATCAGCATCGGCGATGATAGCGGCTTCTTCAAAACTGCCGATGAGGGCGAAGAGCCTTTTGACACCGAATCCGACGATTTCGGCGCTGGCCTGTTTCAGACGATCAATCGCCCGGACAGCAAGATGACCGTCCTGATCGGCTCACGCAAATTCACCGAAGGCTGGTCAAGTTGGCGGGTCGCGACGATGGGCCTGCTCAACATGGGGCGCGGCGAAGGCTCCCAGATCATCCAGCTCTTCGGGCGCGGAGTGCGCCTCAAGGGCCGCGACATGTCGCTTAAGCGTTCCGTGCCCCATGAACGGCCTAAAGGAGCCTATCTCGACAAGCTGGAAACGCTGAACATTTTCGGCGTCCGCGCTGATTATATGGCGACTTTCAAGGATTATCTGATCGAGGAAGGCATTACGCCGAGCGACGAGATGATCCAGATCGACTTTCCGACAAAGGCGAACTTGCCCACGGACAAGAACCTCAAGACGCTCAAACTCCGCGACGGTTACAAGGACAATCAGGCGAAGGGATTCAAGCGCACCCACTATCCCTGGCTGTATGAAGTGCCCGCCGACTTCGTGGGCAAGATCAAGACGCCGCATATCACGCTCGACCTGTATCCCCGTGTTGAGGCGCTCAGCTCGCAGGACGTTCATGCCTCGGGGGGCAAGATTGCCGACAAGGGCGAGGCACGCCATTCGGGCAAGCTAGATACCCGCGCGATGGCGATGTTCGATTGGGACCAGATTTTTCTGGCGGTGCAAGAATACAAACTCCTCAAGAGCTGGAGCAATTTGCGTCTGGATCGGAAGCGGCTGATCGATTTCTGCACCGGACAGGACGATTGGTATACGCTCTTCGCCCCGAAAGCCGAATTGGCGGTCAGCGCTTTTGGCGATGTGTTGAAACAGCAGTCGATCTTGATCCGTTTGCTGACAGACTACACTGATCGCTTTTATCAGAGCTTGAAGGTCGGATATGAAGGTCAGTTCTATGATGTGACCGAAATTACCGCCGACCATGGTTCGATGCTCAAGCTTTACCAGATCGACATTAACGATAGCGACGATGGCGAAGCCTATCGCAAAAGGTTGGAAGAATTGAAGGCCATTGTTGCCGCGGGTGACATTGGCGCAGCAAGCAAATGGCACGCTGCGAACATGGTGGCGATCAGCTTCGGCAGGCACCTCTATTATCCCCTGCTATCGCCTGAACATGGCAAAGAGCTGCCGCTGAAAATGCGACCGGTCGCCTTCGACGCGCCCAGCGAAGTGAAATTCGTTGAGGATCTTCAGGCGTTTTATGAATCGGCGGCGGGAAAGCAGGCGATAGGCAGTCGCAGCCTCTACTTGCTGCGCAACGCCGACACGAAGTCGAAAGGCCTCGGCTTTGCCCTCGCAGGCAATTTCTACCCCGATTTCCTGCTGTGGCTGGTCGATGATGCGACGGGGCGCCAATGGCTCAGCTTCGTCGATCCCAAGGGCATCCGCAATCTCGACCTTGGCGATCCCAAATTCGGGCTTCATACGACGATCAAGGATATCGAGGCTCAGCTCAACGATGATCGGCTCGAACTGAGCGCGTTTATCCTGTCGGAAACGACTTTCCGGGATTTGCTGAATGTCGGATCGGGCGTGACGAGATCCGACCTGGAAGCACGCAATGTACTGTTTATGGATAGCGGACGCGACGCATATCTGTCCAAACTGCTAGCCAGCGGCAATTAAGGGGCTAGCCGCCCCCCATTTCTCTTTGAAGATTAAGGTGCTTCCATTTCGGCGCTTCGGTGGGTTGCATGACGACCAATTTGCGTCGCAGGATAGCTCGTGAGCTATTCGAGCTATCCATAGTCCAACGGCGACTGTGAGGCGCAAAGTCGATAATGCACTTAACCGAACGGGTCGGCCCATTCGAAGGCAGTTGTCGTCATATATATGAGATCATCCGCTTAGCTGCGAGGGAGCTCACCGCTCCCCCGCAAGAGGCGACAGGGATCAGAAGTTGGTGCGGAGTTCGACACCATATTGGCGCGGCGCGTTCCACGAGATGAAGCGCGCGCCAAAATTGTCGGACGAGTCCATTCGTGCGACATAGGCCTTGTTCGTCAGGTTGTTGACGAACAGCCGGACGCGGAAACGCTCGTCCGGGCTGTCCCAGATGAGTCCGGCATTGATCAGCGCGAAGGCTTCCTGCGTGTCGAGCGGGCCGTTGAACTCGCGGAGATAATATTTGCTGCGGTAGCTCAAGTCGGTGCGGATCGTGAAGCGGCCGTGACCACTCGCGGCGGTACGGTAGGCGATACCGAGGTTGCCTGAGAATTTTGGGGCTTCGTTGAGCCGATTGCCGTCGAGCAGCTGCACACCGGCGGCAGGATCGAGCCCGTCGGTGTTGGAGAAGCGCTTGTAGGTCGCATCGAGATAGGTCGCGTTGGCGTTGATCGACCAATGCTCATCCGGCTGCCAGTCAGCTTCGAGTTCTGCACCCTTAATCGTCGCCGCAGCCGCGTTGGTGATGAAGCGGGCAAGCCCGACGACCTGGCTGATCTGGAGGTCGGTGTAGTCGTAGTAAAAGGCCGACAGGTTGAGCGTCAGCGTGCGATCCAGAAGCCGGGTCTTCAGCCCGACCTCATAGGAATCGAGCTTTTCGGGATTGAACTGGTTGCTGCACGCATTGAGGTTGAAGCCGCCCGCCTTGTAGCCTTTTGAGAAGGTCGCATAGGCGTTGGCCGATGGCGAAAATTCATAGCGCGCGCCGATGCGCGGCGTCGTCGAGGTGAATTTTGCTTCGTTTGTCGTCAGCGGACAGGTCTCGATCGTCGCAAACGTGCCGATTGAGATCGTGTTGCGCTGGACCTGCGTCTGCTTTTCCTCGGAGTAGCGGATGCCGGCGATCAGGCTGAGATCGCCGATCGGCCGGACCGTGACGTCGGCGAAGGCCGCCTTGACGCTCGTGTCATAATCGCGAACGTCGAATACGAGGTCGCTTCCCGGCGGCAGGCCGAGCGGTGACAGCGGCGCCACGCCTTCGAGCAGGTCGTAGTCGAGGATGTGCTTGTAGCTGTCCTTGAGATAGTAGAGGCCCGCGACGACATCGGCAGCGTCGAAGCTCGCGCCGACATTCAGTTCCTGCGAAAAGCTCTTCGAGTCATAGAAGCGGCGCGCCGGGAAGATCGAGACGTTGATCCCGTCGTCATCGGCCAGCGAGTCGTCGCGAAGCGTCGTGTAGGCGCTGATCGATTTCAGCGTGACATCGCCGAGCGACCAGGTCGCGGTCGCCGAACTCATCGACAGCCGTCGTTCGGTGTTGACCGGATCATTGGCGGCCGTGCGCCACGGCTCGAACGAATAGGAGGCGGAGGCGAGCGCCGGATTGACCGATACCACCGGCGCTGTCGGCGGGTTGTGGAGAACGAAATATTGCGTGGGGCCGGTGCCGTCGAGAAAGGTTGTGGCGAGGCTCAGCTCGAAATCGGGCGTGATATCCATGTCGAAGCGCACGCGGCCCGAAAAGGTGCGCCCGCGATCGAGATCCTGCCCGCCGGCGACGATATTCTTGACGAAGCCGTCGCCGCGCCGGTTCCAGTCGAGCACAACGCGGCCCCGAATCTTCTCGCCAAGCGGGACATTGACCATTCCCTGCACGCGCGCCTCGTCATAGTTGGCGTAGCTTGCGAGCAGATAGCCTTCATATTCGTCGGTCGGTGCTTTGGTGATGAAATTTACCGCCCCGCCATTGGCGTTGCGGCCGTAGAGCGTTCCTTGGGGGCCGCGCAAAACTTCGACCCGCTCGAGATCGATCTGGAGCAAATCGCCCATCGAGGGGCGCGGTTGATAGACGCCATCGACATGGATCGCCACGCCAGGCGCGCCCTGGTTGAGGCCAACACCGCGGATCGTCACCGATGTCTGGCCGAGCAGATTACCGATCTGGGTGCTGGGCACACTGAACTGCAGCCCTGCGGCGGTTGAAATGCCGCGATCTTCGAGCATCTCCGAATTCAGCGCCGAGATGGCGACGGGGACTTGCTGGATGGACTGCGAGCGCTTCTGCGCCGTGACGACGATATCGCCCGCGTTGACGTCTTCGGCACCGGTATCCGCCTCCTGGGCGAAGACTGGAAAGGGGAGCGCCATCGCAGCGGCGGCGCACAGAAGGCGATTGCGGAAACTTGGCATGGTCGAATTCTCCTCACCCGAAGTGTCGGATGATGATGCATCTCCGACTTTTTACATTTGAGGGCATATCTACATCACAACGCAAAATATGAGTCAATGGTTTTTACAAATGGGTGCCGCTTGAGCGATTGACGTAAAAGCCCGCTTATGGTGAAGAGAAGCATGTCCAGCCAAACCGCCAAGGTCCGTGTATCCAAGGGTTCGAAGCGCGAGCGCGTTATGGAGGAAGCGGCGCGGACGCTGAACAGTCACGGGGTTTCAAACGCATCGCTTCCGGTGGTCGCAGCCCGCCTCGGGGTATCGCGCGCCGCCCTTTATTATTATTTCGAAGATCAGGAAGATCTCGTATTCCAAAGCTATCAGCGCACGTGCGAGGCGATGGGGAAGGAACTTGCCGCTGCGGAAGCGGCTGGCGGCGATGCCACGGTAAAGCTGCTGCGCTTTGTCGATTCGCTGCTGGCAGATGATGCGCCCGAACTCGCTGCGATCAGCGATCTCGCCTATCTCGCACCCGAGCGGCGTGCCGTCATCAGTAGCCGTTTCCAAGCCGTCAAAGCCGGCATCGCGGCTCTGCTCGCGGCGGGCGCGGCCCGCGGAGAATTGCGCGAATGCCGCGCCAGCATCATCGCCCCCGCCATCTTGGGACTCGTATTGTGGGTTCCGATCGCGCGCCAGTGGCGGAGCAACGAGAGCCTCTCCCACCGCGATCTGGTCGAGGCGCTGAAAGCCATCCTTCGCGAGGGTGTTGCGACCGATCGCCGCTCGACTGTTGAATTTCGTCCGATCGATATTGCTCTCGGCCACGTCCCCGACGTGAATCTGTTCGACGGGCAGGCGGTGGCTGCGGCGAAGCAGGAGGCGCTGCTCGGCGCGGCCTCGTGGCTCTTCAACCTGAAGGGGGTCGATGCGACCTCACTCGACGAAATCGCCACGCGCGTCGGGGTCACGAAGAAGGTGATCTATCATAATCTGGGCGACAAGGAGACCTTGGTCGCCGAATGCTATCGACGCTCCTTTCGTCATTACGAGGCGGTTATGCGCGCGGCGCGCGATTATGACGGCCCCCGGATCGCGGCGATCATGGCCGCCAATTATGCGTTTGCCCAAGCCAGCCTGATGGAAGGGAGCGCCCCGCTGTCGCCGTTGACCGGCATCGAAGCCCTTCCGGCCTCAGTGCGCGAGGAAATCGACCAGTCGACGAACTTCCTCATGGATACCTTCCTCGACATTCATGCGCAGGGTCAGGCCGAGCAAACGGTGCGGTCGCTCGATGCGCGCGCCCTCGTTGCAGCCAATCCGGGCGGTTTTGAATGGCTGCCGAAGTGGTTCGATACGCTTAGTGAGGCGGAGCGTACCGCTGCGCCGCTCGAACTCGCCGAGCTATACCGCGTGGGTCTCCTCCCGATCTAACCCAATTCCTCGATTGATTCGCCTCTCTGGCATCGCGCCGCGATGGTCCCGAAAGCGTGCCTGCTTGACTCTATTATTCATATACGGTTATCACTGCACTCATATGTAAAAACATGAAGCGCTGATACGGCGCTTTCCAGATGGGAGCGAGAGATGACCGAAGGCACAGAATCCTTGGCAAGAGATCCGGATTTGGCCGCATCGACGGTGGCTAGTGAGGGCGATCTCCTCGATCGCTACCGGACCGAGCGCGACAAGCGACTCGCGGCGGCAGGGGTCGGGCAGTATGTGGCTCCCGAGGGAGAACTCGCCCGCTATCTGGATGATCCCTATGCCGACCATGCTTCTGGGCGCGCGCCAGTCGTTCGCGACGTCGAGGTCGCGATCATCGGCGCGGGGTTTGGGGGCCTGCAAACGGCGGCGGAACTGACCAAGCGCGGCATCACGGACTTCACCGTCATCGACAAGGCCAGCGACTTCGGCGGCGTTTGGTACTGGAACCGCTACCCGGGCGCTTCGTGCGACATCGAATCCTATATCTACATGCCGATGCTCGAGGACATGGGCTACGTTCCCTCGCTCAAATATGCGCGCGGCCCGGAGATTTTTTCCTATGCGCGTTCGATCGCGGAGCGTTTTGGCCTTTATGAAAAGGCGTTGCTGCAGACGCTGGTCGAGGCGCTGACGTGGGACGAGACGGCGGGTCGCTGGCTCATCACAACGAGCGAAGGTGACAGAATTGGGGCGCGCTACGTCATGGTCGCCACCGGCGTACTCCAGAGCGTGCGCCTCCCCGCGATCCCCGGCATCGAAAGCTTCACGGGGCACAGCTTTCACACAAGCCGTTGGGACTATGCCTACACCGGCGGTGATGCGAGCGGTGGCCTCACCGGGCTGGCCGACAAACGCGTCGGCATTATCGGGACCGGGGCCACCGCCGTTCAGTGCATCCCGCATCTCGGTGCGAGCGCTGGTCATCTCTATGTCTTCCAGCGCACTCCTGCCGCAGTGCCCGTTCGCGATAACCGGACGACCGACATGGGCTGGGCAGCGTCGCTCGATGCGGGGTGGCAGCGCGAGCGGATGATGAACTTTGATTATATCGTCAACGGCCGGGCGCCGGAGATCGACCTGGTCCAGGACGGCTGGACCGAGGTGCTAGGCCGTATCGGTGTCGAGTTGACCGGAGTCAACGACGCCGACGAACGCCGCCGCGCCGCCGATATCGCATTCATGAACGATGTCCGCGCGCGCGTTGATGCGATCGTTCAGGATCCGGCGACAGCCGAGGCGCTCAAACCCTGGTTCAATGTCATGTGCAAGCGGCCCTGCTTCCACGACGAGTATCTCGATACCTTCAACCGCGCCAATGTCACGCTGGTCGATACGGATGGTCAGGGCGTCGAGCGTATCGACGGGAACACGGTCTGGGCCGGCGGCAAGGCGTATGAGGTCGATTGCCTGATCTATGCCAGCGGCTTCGATTTCCAGACGCCCGACATGGCAAAACGCAACGGCTTCGAGCTTTATGGCCGGGATGGCGTGAGCCTCACCGAAAAATGGAGTGGCGGCATGACGACGCTCTACGGGCACTTCAACGCCGGCTTCCCCAATCTGATGGTCCAGACCGCAACGCAGGGCGGCCTCACCTCCAACGTCACCCACGGGCTCGGCGACCTCGCGCGGCATTTCGCCTATATGGTGAGCTATTGCCGCGAGAATGGCGTGCGAAGCTTCGATCCGACCCCCGAAGCCGAGGAAGAGTGGCAGGCGCGGCTGCGTGCGGTCGCCGGGGCGCGGCGCAAATATGACGCCGAGTGCACCCCCGGCTATTACAACAACGACGGCCAGCCCGAAGCCGAGACAGGCTTGCAGGCCTTCTATCAGGGCGGATCGGCCGAGTTTTTCGAGATATTGGAAGCCTGGCGAGCCGACGACAAGTTTGCGGGCTTCGAGCTTCACCATGTCGATTGATCCAACAAGCGAAGCGCCCGGTCTCCCGGAGTCCGAAATCGCCGCATTCAAGCGTCGCTGGCTTGAGCAGTTACGTGAACTCGCTGCGGGGCCAATCCCGACGATCGAGCAACAGCGGGCCGCTTTCGATGCCGAGCATGGCGCGGTGCCTCCCGCCGAAAATTGTACGATCGAGCGGATCGATAATGGCAAGGTCCGCGGCGAGCGCATCGTCCCGGCAGGCGCCGACACCGGAAAGGCACTGCTTTACCACCATGGTGGCGGTTATGCGTTCGGGTCGGCGCTGAGCCACAGGCATCTCGTGTCGCGGATCGCGAGCGCGGCGGGGGTCGTAGCCTATAATATGGACTATGCCCTGGCGCCGGAAAATCCCTATCCTGCGGCATTGGATGATGCGACGAACGCGTGGCAGTTCGTGGTGGATGAGGGGTTCTCGCCCGACGACATCGTGGTCGGCGGGGAGTCCGCAGGCGGCAATCTTACCCTCGCGTTGGTCCTGAAATTGCGCCAGCGGGGCTTGGCGTTGCCGACGGGCGTCTATCTGCTCAGCCCTTGGCTCGATCTGACCCAGAGCGGCGAATCTTATGATATCTGCGCCGCACGCGATCCGATGGTGTCCCGCGACGTGCTGCAAGGGCTGGCAGACAGTTATCGCGGAAGCGCGCCGCCCGCAAATCCTCTCATATCGCCGCTTTTTGCAGAGCTGGCTGGGCTCCCGCCGATGTTCGTGCAGGCTGGCAGCGACGAAGTGCTGCTCGGAGATTCCACTCGCCTATCCCATCGCTTCGCACTGTCCGGGGGCGATGTGACGCTGCGCGTCTGGCCCGAAATGGTCCACGCATGGCCGCTCTTCCAGCATGCCATTCCTGTCGCCGGCAACGCGGCGATCGCGGAGGCGGGGCAATGGATTGCTGACCGTTTACGCGCGGGACTGGATCGATGATGTTCGAGACTCTAGCATGGGATCTAGAAGACCGGATTCTGACATTGCGGCTTAATCGCCCAAATCAATTGAATGCCTTTACACTCACAATGGCCGACGATCTGGTCGCAGCATTCACCTGGGCGAGTGAAGACGATGCCGTTGGCGCGGTGATCGTGACCGGCGAAGGACGCGCGTTCTGCGCGGGAATGGACCTGAGCATTCCGGGGAACGTGTTTGGCCTTGATGAAAGCCAATGTCCCGATCTCGACTATGCCCGCCGTGAATTTGGTGTGCCGGAGCAGCGCGACGGAATCCGCGATGAAGGCGGCCGGGTCAGCCTTGCGATATTTGACTGCAAGAAGCCGGTCATCGCCGCGATCAACGGTGCGGCAGTGGGTGTCGGGGCAACGATGACGCTCGGAATGGACGTGCGGATGGCATCGGACAAGGCGCGCATCGGGTTTGTATTCGGCAAGCTGGGTATAGTACCCGAGGCCTGTTCCAGCTGGTTCCTGCCGCGGCTGGTCGGTCCGCAGCAGGCGCTCGAATGGACCCTGTCGGGCGAGGTTTTCGATGCCACAGAAGGATGGCGCGGGGGACTCCTACGGTCGATCCACCCGCCCGAAAAGCTTCTCGATGAAGCGCGAGCATTGGCGCGAAAATTCGTCGAGAACCGTTCGCCTGTTGCGGTGGCGCTGACCCGGCAGATGATGTGGCGTAATGCGGCGCAGTCCCATCCGATGGACGCGCACCAGATCGACTCTCTGGCGATGTTCTACACCAGCATCGCCGACGGAAAGGAAGGCGTGGCCGCGTTCCTCGAAAAACGCGATCCGGTCTTTGCGGGCCGGGCGTCGGACATGCCGTCCTTCCATCCCTGGTAAAGTGATCGAACAGGAGAGGCTCATGCGATTTCAGAACAAATGCGTTGTCGTCACCGGCGCGGCCTCGGGCATCGGCCGGGCCACCGCAATGTTGTTCGCCCACGAAGGTGCAACGGTCTTTGCAGCTGACATTGATGCGCAAGGGGCTGAGGCTTTGGCGACCGAGGTCGAGACGATCACTGCCGTTGGCTGCGACGTTTGTGATCCGGACCAGATCAAGGCGCTGATGGAGCAGGCCGCCGCCGTTTTCGGCGGGATCGACTACCTTTTCAACAATGCGGGTGCGGGCGGCGCGCTCGAAGCTGTCGATGAAATCGACGTCGATGGTTGGGATCATACCATGGCGTTGTTGCTTCGATCGGTTGCCATGGGCATTCGACATGCCGTCCCACATATGAAGCATCGACCGGGCGCGGCAATCGTCAATACATCCAGCGTCGCCGCGATCGGTCCCGGCTATTCGCCGACCACTTACGCTGTCGCTAAAGCTGGGGTTTTGCAGCTCACCAGATGTGCCGCGACCGATTTGGCCCGGTACGGAATTCGCGTGAATTCAGTGCAACCGGGCTTTATCAACACCAACATCTTCGCTTCCGTACTTGATATGCCGAAGGAGCAGTTCGAAGCATCCAAAGCTGCGATTGCGCAGATGTCGAGTAATGTTCAGCCGGTTGCACGAGCGGGGCTGCCCGGCGATGTTGCCGAAGCCGTCGCGTTCCTGTGCAGCGAGCAGGGCAGTTTCATGAATGGGACGTCAATGATCGTCGACGGCGGTTTGACGATCGGTCCTCGCCACACATGGGACCAAAACGCTCCAGGGCTTATGGATGCAATTCAGGCTGCGCCTTGAAAGGCCCGGCTATTAGTACTTAACGTCCGCAATCGCACCTTCGATAGACAAAGCCGCCTGACCGCTAACGGCCAATTCTGCGGTAGTGGAAGCCGGCATTGTCGGCCACCGGGGAGGGACTGGGGCCGGAAGCTGACCCACGGATCACCTCGTCCCGTCGTGCCGCCTTTATATACAGCTGGGTCCATCTCGACATTCGATCAAACATTCTGGTCTTGGAGCTGGAGGCGATGGCGTATCACCCGGACCAGCGCTTTGTTCGCGTCCCGGTGCCAAGCCAGCACCAGTTCGGCCTCTTCTTGAAATTCCTCGAAATGCCGAAATACGATCTCGCCCACGCCCAGGTTCGTTATCACCTGCGGGGCGATGAGGACGCCGTGCTCGGCGGCGACCAATGTCATGGCCGATACGAAGTCGCGCGTCTTCAGAACTCTGGAATTTGGAAATCCGCCGCGCTCCGACAGGCGGTCGATCGTTGTGTCAAAGTCTCCGCCGTCACCGAACTGCGGAAATATGAGCGTTTCCGACGCAAGCGACGCAAGAGATATTTTGGTTTGTCCGGCCAGCGGATGGCTTGTCGCCAACCCTATCAACAGGGGATCGCGGTGGACGATGAGCGTTTCGACGGAATCGGGGTATGTCGGGCGCGGGCGGATGAACCCGATATCCAGTGCGCCATCTTCGAGCGCGGCGAGCTGCTGCGGCGTATCCATCTGGTCGATCGTGACGGTGAGTTCGGGCAGTTTGACCCTGATCGCGCGAAGCGCCGTTACCAGCGTTCCGCCAAGCGCCGCCGAGAACACATAGCCGATATGCGCCGGGCCCGCTTCTCCACGGCCAGCCATGCGCCCAATCTGCTCGGCGCGAGCAGCCTGTGCGACCACGAGGCGGGCCTCGGTGAGAAACGTATGTCCGGCGCGGGTCAGTCGCACATTTGATCGCCTGCCGCGATCGAGCAATCGCGTTCCGAGACGATCTTCCAATCGCTGGATGTGCGTACTGAGCGCGGATTGCGCGAGGCCGAGCCGTTCGGCGGTCCTGCCGAAATGAAGCTCCTCCGCCAGGGCAATAAAATAGCCAAGGGAACGCGTTTCAAGCATCGTTTAATCTGGTTAGCAGATCAAAATGGCAAGTTAAAGTAATTGAAGCGATCATAGGGGTCACCGATGGCAGCGCCAGAAGAGGAGAGACTGCGATGGCGGCGTTCGATTGGGAAGATGCGTTCCGGCTTGAAGACCAGCTGAGCGAAGACGAGCGGATGATACGCGACACGGCGCGGCGATATGCCGAAGAAAGACTTGCTCCGCGGATCGTCGAAGCGTTCGAGAAGGAAACGGTGGACCCGTCGATCTTTCGCGAAATGGGAGCGCTCGGACTGCTGGGACCCACCGTGTCTCCCGAATATGGCGGGGTTGGCGCATCCTATGTCGCCTACGGTCTCATCGCTCGCGAAATCGAGCGCATCGATTCAGGCTATCGCTCGATGATGAGCGTCCAGTCGAGCCTCGTCATGCACCCCATCAATGCCTTTGGCAGCGAAGCGCAGAAGAAGCGCTACCTTTCCGCGCTGGGCTCGGGAGAAGCTATCGGCTGTTTCGGGCTCACCGAGCCCGATGCCGGGTCCGACCCCGGCGCGATGCGCACGCACGCCGTAAAGGTCGATGGAGGATATAAGCTCTCGGGGACCAAGACCTGGATCAGCAATGCCCCGATCGCGGATATATTCGTGATCTGGGCCAAGTCCGATGCGCATGGCGGCGCCATTCGCGGTTTCGTCCTCGACCGCGATCTGCCCGGACTTTCGACATCCCGGATCGAAGGCAAGCTAAGCTTGCGCGCCTCAGTGACCGGGATGGTGATGATGGACGAGGTCTTCGTGCCCGAAACGTCCATCCTGCCGGGGGTCGAAGGGCTGAAAGGGCCATTCTCATGCCTGAATCGCGCACGTTACGGCATTGGATGGGGCGCAATGGGTGCGGCCGAGTTCTGCTTCTCGGCCGCGCGCAACTACGGCCTCGACCGCGTCCAGTTCGGACGGCCGCTCGCCGCAACGCAGCTGTTCCAGAAAAAGCTGGCCGACATGCAGGCCGATATCGCGCTTGGCCTTCAGGCAAGCCTGCGCGTTGGGCGGCTTATGGACGAGGATCGCTTCGCTCCCGAAATGGTGTCGATCGTCAAGCGCAACAATGTCGGCAAGGCGCTCGATATCGCGCGAGCAAGCCGCGACATGCACGGAGGTAACGGAATTTCGGGCGAATATCATGTGATGCGGCACGCGATGAATCTCGAGACCGTCAACACCTATGAGGGCGCGCACGACGTCCACGCTTTGATCCTCGGGCGGGCGATAACCGGCATCGCTGCCTTCTAAAGATGGCATGCTCGAGGAGTCCGGCCCGGTCGAAAGACTGGTGACGGCCGGTGTTATGAGAGCAGCCGGTAGACGTCGGGGCGGATATCGTCGGCGAGCCGAAGCACGTCGGCCAATATTGGCTTGTCGATCGCTGCTGCCGATGCGTCCATGGCGGCCTCGTCCCGCCACCGTTCCGCGAAGAGCATTTCGCAGCGCGCCACATGACGCTCGATGTCGATCCCGTCGCAGCCCTCGATAGTCCGAACCGACCGGGCCAGTTTTTCAAGCGCGGCCTGAAGGGCGCTTTCGTCTTCAGCTCTGAACCCGAGCGTGTAGCGCTTCACGATCATCGTCCGAGGCGCTCCACCATCTGACCCGCGAGGATATCGAGGTTGATGTCTTCGGATGTGGTCGCCCCGGCCTCCGCGACGGGGGGATGCGAAGAGTTGATCGTCACGCCGAGAGGCGTGGGCCAGCCGCGCAGGGCATGCGAGATCGTGCGCAGGGTGGCGAGGGTCGAACCCGCCGCCTGCCAGCCATAGGCGCAGGCGATGCAACCGACGGGCTTGCCGTCGAAATAGGGCCGGACGTCGGCGGCGAGATCCTCGGCATAGTCGAGCGCGTTCTTGATGAGGCCCGAGATCGTGCCGTGATAACCGGGCGACGCAATGACGATGCCGGCACAGGTGCGCATCCCGTCGACGAGGATCGAGGCGCGGCTGTCACGGTCCGACTGACCGGGCTCGTAAAGCGGGACCATGAGGTCGGGGCCGGCCAAACATTGGGTTGCCACCCCGCGCGCCTCTATCCGGGCCAGCGCGGCGCGCAATATCCGTTCAGACGAGGAGCCTGGCCGCGTCGTCCCTCCGATGCCCAGGATGAACGGCGTCTGCATCAGCCCGCGGCCTCTGGCCGCTTGGCAAGCTCGGCAACCGCGGCGGCAATGCCCGCCGCGAGCGCCTCGGGAATCTCATGGCCCATGCCCTCGATCAGTCTCAGCTGAGCGCCGGGAATGAGCGCGGCCAATTCCTCGCCACCCTCATGCGGGATCAGCGGATCCGCTGTGCCATGAATCACCAGAGTTGGCGCCCTGATGCCCTTCACCATCGCGCTGCGGTCGCCATCGGCGAGGATTGCAGCGCGCTGGCGAACATAGCCGGACGGGAGATGGGCGCGCTCGATCTCGGCGGCGACCCGGGCCCTGAGGCGCACCGGGTCGGGCGGATAGGCCGGGCTGCAGATCACCAGTGCGTTGGCGATCGCCTGCTCGACGAGGTCTCCAGCGTCGGCTTCATCGCCGCCCTTTTTGGCCATGAACGCCTGTGCTTCGGCGGATGGCGGCGGCAGCGCCGGGTTTCCGGTCGAGGTCATGACAAGTGTCAGCGTGTCCACGCGTTCGGGATGGCGGGCGGCAAGATGCTGGGCGATAAATCCGCCCATCGACACACCGAGGATATGTGCGCGTTGAACGCCGAGATGGTCCAGCAGGAGAACCACATCATCGGCAAGGTCGGTGAGCCGATAGGCGAGGTCGGGCTTGCCGCCCGATCGCAACAACCGGAATACGGCCTTGAGGTCTGGCGTAGGCCCATCGGCATAGTTGCGCGACAGTCCCGTATCTCGGTTGTCGAAGCGGATCACCTGGAAGCCGTGACCTACGAGAGTCCGACGGAATTCGGGGGACCAGCGGATCATTTGCGATCCGAGGCCGCAGATGAGAACGAGCGGCCGGCCTTCGCCTTCGACAGCATATTCGATGGGTCCGTGCGGCGCGGAAATATTTGGCATGTCGTGATCCGTGGACTGAGAGGGGTGATCTGGACGATGGCGAAGGCAAAATTGTGCTATGCTTGGACCCAGTGGCTGAGGTGGGGCGGGACAGGCTCCGCATTGCCGGTAAGTGCAGGATCGATCTCTGTCCGGCGGAAGACGCCCGCCGCTTGGAGAGACCGTATCAGCTCGGCGTCGAGGCCGACGGCCTCAAGAATCGCTTCGCCATCGCTTCCGAGCGACGACACGCTGGGCGACGGAGGATGGCCCGCGAATATGGCAGGTCCGGGTACAGGCACCATGGTCCCGTCCGGATAGCGAACGTGATGGACGGCGCCCGAGCCCTTGGCGACCTCTTCCTCGAAGACGGCGCGCGCGGAGCGCATGATGCCGCAGGTGATGCCCTTCGCCTGAAGGGCTGCCATCGCGTCATGCGCGGTCATGCTCGCCATGAAGCGTTCGCCGGCCTCGATCGCCGCATCGCGCAGGGCACTGTCGGCGTAAAGGTCGGGAACCTCGGTCATCCCGCGCGGAGCCCATTCGGGATGCCCCACCAGTTGCGAGTAGCCGCGCCACATTCCAGGTGTAATCGCGGCCACGAAGAGCGTTCCGGTTTGCGTCGCGAAGCGATGGACGAAGCGTGTCCCGGCGCGAATTCGGGAGCGTGTCGGATTGAGGTCCCACAAACCCATCATCGCGATCTGATGTCCGAGGTAGGTCGTCATCACGTCGAGCATGTTCATCTCGATAAGTCGCCCGCGACCGGTGCGCTCGCGCTCGGCGAGCGCCGTCGCGGCAGCGAAGGCGGCGTGTGCGCCGACGCTGTGATCGGCGAACAGGATCTGGCTGAGAACGGGCGGCCCG
>Ga0247823_10000921_pt1 | contig 24856 bp, 22 predicted proteins | sample 13C_PalmiticAcid_2_FD_192426 | JGI IMG/M metagenome (GOLD analysis project Ga0247823, IMG submission 192426) | Soil microbial communities from agricultural site in Penn Yan, New York, United States - 13C_PalmiticAcid_Day30 | ecosystem: Environmental > Terrestrial > Soil > Agricultural land... | reverse complement strand
CCCGAACAGCTCAATCGACAACAGCTTCATGCGGCACTCTTCCGTCCGCGTTTTGTACTGGTCGATGGCGCTTCCTGCTGCAGCCGACGCAACAGTTCACTAGCCGGTTCGTCCCTCGGGTCTTGGGGCACTAATTCCCCGCGAAAGGCTTTGGCCAGCAAGGCCGGGGTCAGACGCTCGGTGGCGGTCTGTGCGGTTTGCAGGCGGGCTTCGAGGCGGTCGGCGAACGCGAACAGGGATTCCACTCGGCGGACAATCTCAGTTTGCTCGATTAGAGGGGGGATGCAAACCTGAAGTGCTTTGATGCGGAACAGACCTAATTTGTCTTGAGTCGTTGCGATTTTTTTCTCATGCATTTCAGACTGCAACTGTGGAGAACCCAATTGGTACATCAAGAAACTGGGACTAACCTCAGGGCCGACCACGATCCGCGCAGCATTCTCTGTGAGGTTGGCTCCGTCCAAATATTGAGGCACTCTCCCTACCAGGCCGATGCTTCCTGCAATGCTGATGTAAACGTCTACTGCTCGGATGATGTAGCGTGCAATGGTGTTGACTGCTTCGATTGGCACGAACTTCACCTGATCGACTTTGACGCTAAAGTTGTAAAAGTCGGTTACGCGAACGTAAGGGAAGCCGGTATCCGCTCCGGAAAGCTGTGATCCCTTGGGTAGTCGCTTCCCTCCGAGAACCTCGCAGTAGGCGCCGAGGTCCACCGGTTTTGGCCAATTGCCTCCATTGACATCGGCAGACAACACCCCAGAGGCTGCTGCTGCGAGCACCGACTGGCGAAAGCGTTTGAGGATGGGGGCGACGCGGGCTAGGCGGGTGTTGACCGCATCCACGCGGGTTAGGACGGCGTCGAGTTTGGCGGCAATGCGCTGTTGTTCTTGCCTTGGTGGGACGAGTACTGGTGTTTCGCGTACGTTGTCCAGGTTCAGGACAGGTCGGCCCATACCATAGGCACGTGCTTCGAGACTCGTTTTGCCAGAGTTGTCAATTGGCGATAGGAGTTGAAGATGGACGAACCGAGCCAAACTCGGGTCAAGTAGACGAACTAGTGCAACGGATTGGCTGACGTATGCCTCCGGCAAATCAGCGATCACATGAGCGCATCGTCCAACGTTTGCGCCAGTAATGGTGATGAGCAGATCATCCTTTCGGATGAGGGTGCGCTTGCCTTCTACGCTGATTGGCAACCGCACCTTTGCCATTGAACCTAGGTCGGCTAACTTGTTGGTGTTGATGTCCTGCGTTCGAACAAAGAGTGCGCCTGTTTCAGCGTAGTACTGTGACCAATCACGTGAGCCACTGGTGACGTACTCGGTCATATCCCCCAGGGTGACTTGCGCCCAGGCAGACGGGAGTTCTTTCATACATCGCCCCCAAGCTCCGCCAAAATCGACTCAAGCTCCGCCAACGCCCAGTTCAGTTCCTCCACCGCCTCGCGCGCCAACGCCGCCGGCTCCGGCAGATCGGCCGCATCCTCCGCGTTGTCGTCCTTGAGCCAGGTGATGTCCAGGCTATCGCCCTTCTCGCTGGCGATCCAGTCGCGGCTGAAACGGCGGAAGCGGCCCTGCTTGCCTTGGTCCTGCCGCGCGGCCTTGCCGTTTGGTTCATCGCCGTAAGAAGCGATGAAGTCAGCAAAGTGCTTGTCTTCTAAGGGGGTGCGTTTGCCGAACTTTGTCGCGTTGGCACGCATGTCGTACACCCAGACCTCTTGCGTGCTGCCGGTGGCAGCCTGGCTGACTTTCTCGAAGAACAGCACATTGGTCTTGACGCCCTGGGCATAGAAGATGCCAGTGGGCAGCCGCAAGATGGTGTGCAGCCTGCACTTGTCCATCAGGTCGCGGCGGATGTCGGCGCCCACGCCAGCCTCGAACAGCACATTGTCGGGCAGCACCACGGCCGCGCGACCGCCGTCTTTGAGGTGGCGCACGATATGCTGGAGGAAGGCGAGCTGCTTGTTGCCCGTCGCAAAGGTCAGGTCGTCGCGGGTAGGGCCGCCGCCACCCTTGGCGGTGCCGAAGGGTGGGTTGCTCAGGATGATGTGGCTCTTGGGCAAACTGCTGCCGGCGCTGCCCAGCGTGTTGCCGACGTGCACCACGCCTTCGTCGTCGCCTTCCATGCCGTGCAGCAGGCAGTTCATCAGCGCCAGGCGGCGGGTACCTGCCACCAGCTCCATGCCCAAGAAGGCCTGGTTGCGCTGGAAGCGGATCTGTTTTTCGTTCAGGTCATACAGGTCGTTGGTGTGGTCCTTGATGTAGCGGTCGGCCGCGATCAGGAAGCCGGCCGTCCCGGCGGCGGGGTCTTGCACGGTCTCGCCGGGTTGCGGCTTGATGACCTGCACAATGGCGTCGATCAGCCGGCGGGGCGTGAAATACTGGCCAGCGCCGCTCTTGGTTTCGCTCGCGTTCTTCTCCAGCAGGCCTTCGTACAAATCGCCCAGGCCGTCTTGCCGAGCGCTGAACCAGTCGATGCCGTCGAGGCTTTTGACGAGCTGTTCCAGGTGGCGCGGCTCTTTCAGGCTGGTCTGCGCGTCGGCGTAAATGGCAGCGATCAGCCGGTCCTCGCTGGCGGAGAGCTTGAGCAGCATCTCGCGATAATGGCGAAGTAGGTTCAAGCCACTCTTGTCGCGCAGCTCCGGCCAGCGGGCAAAGGGTGGTAGCTTGTGCGCCAAGAGGATGCCGCTTTCGGTGTTCTCGTACTCCATCTTGATGAAGAGCAGCAGCACAAGTTCGGTGACGTAGTCGCTGTAGTTGATGCCGTCGTCGCGCAGCACGTCGCAGAGATTCCAGAGCTTCTGGACGATGTCTTGGGCGGTCATTTTTGAGGTCTGTGAATCTATTGAACGTCAATCGCGGAATTGTCAGGCAGCGCGCGGCCAGAGACCCGCAGACAGCGCCCCCATCACATTGTCAAGCTTCCCGCCAAGCAGTTTGTCCAGCTGCTTCGCACCACCGTCGTTGGCAAAGGCGTTGTTGACGAAAGCTTGGTCGATGACCAGTTCGTGCGTGAGCTGTTTGGCCAGGCGGTCAAGCCATTTGCGTTGTACCGGTGTCCAGGCGTGTAGGGCGTAGATCTTCAGCATCGCCTGGGCCACTCGCTGATCGAAAGGCAGCAGAGCTTCGCCCAGCGCAGCCTGTCGAATGTAGGCGATGACACCGGCAGCAATGTCCTGGTTGCTGTGCTTGCGCCAAGCGGCCTTGAGGCTGGCTTCGGAGTAGCCAGCCCCGTCAAGCAACAGGCGCACCTCCTTGAGCTGTTCTCGAGTGAGGTCCCTGGGGCGGTTGACAACCGTGGTCATGGCGACCGACTGGTTGACTTGCTCGCGCACGAAGTGGCTGAAACTGTCGAGGTAGTCCTCGGGCTTGGCGTACGAGCCCCAGCTTTGGCTGCGTTCCCGCAGCTCGTCGGCATGATTGGCGATGACAGGCATGTAGGCCGTGCCCAGGAGCTGTTTGACCTCGGCAAGTTGCAACAGTAGGCGGGTGTTCTGGCGCAGAAAGTCGGCTGCGGCCTGGGGACCCTCTTCTTGCCCGAGCTGGTGCAAGTGTCGGTGCAGTTGCTGCGGCGGCACGCCCCATTGCTGCTCCAACTGGTCCAGCTTTTCTTTTAGGGCGGGCTTCTGCTCGGCCTTGTGCGCAGCGTCGCGCAGAACGCGCATGAGCTTCTGGTTGAGCTGGTCGAGCACGTCGTGCGCGTGGCTGCGGCCGGGGGCGCTGCCCGCGGCCTCGTGCGCGGCCGGGTTGTTCAGCTCTTCAAACAACTGTTCCAGCGTGACCTTGGGGTCCTTCACCAACGGCTGCATGGTGTTGACGGCCTGGAGCGAGGCGTACAAGTCCACCGGGTCATAGATCTTGAAGACGGTCTTGCCGATCTCGTCGCAACGCCGGGTGGCCCGGCCAATCATCTGCTCGTACAAGATGCGTGAGCGCACGCGGCGCATGAAGACCAGATGGCAGATCGGCGGCACATCGATGCCGGTGGTCAACAAGTCCACCGTGATGGCGATGGTGGGGAAGCGCTCGTTCTTGTAGCGGCGGATGAGCTGGTCGACCTTGTCGGATGCGCCGGTGATCTTTTCCACCGCGGCCTGGTTGTAGTGGTCACCGTGCACAGCCTTGAAGGCGTCGCCCAGCAGCCGTTTGACCATGTCGGCATGTGCGTCGGTGGCGCAGAAGATCATGGTCTTCTCCTCGCCCATGGGGTCCAGCTCTTGCGCGAGCTGTCCACAGATGACGCGGTTGAACGGCTCGCTGATGACGCGCTTGTTGAAGCTTTCGAGCTCGAAGTGCAGTTCGTCGTCCAGCTCGGCGGTTTCGATTTCGCCGGTGCCAATGTTGATGGCCTCGACCTGTTGGCCGCTGTCGAAGTGAATACCCTGCTGGCTCAGCAGGGTCTGGTAGCGAATAGGGGGCTCGTGGTCGATGAGCCAGTCGTCGGCCACGGCTTCACGGTACGAGTAGGTGTAGACCGGTCGGCCAAAGATGTCGGTGGTGTGGCGCGCTGGGGTGGCGGTCAGCCCCACCTTAACGGCGTCGAAGTAGTCCAGCACGCGCCGGTAGGTGGAGAGGTACTGAGCTTGGTCGCGCAGGGCGAGCTCGCCCTCGTTCATGTCCTGGTCCAGCGTGTAGCCGCGGTGGGCTTCATCTACGACTATGCAGTCGAAGGCGTCCAGCGGAGGCGGGTTGTCGCTGCCGAAGATGCGCTTGACCATGGCCTGCACCGTTGCCACCTGCACGCGGGTTTCGGCCTCGGCAGCCATGTCGCCCAGTTCGGCAATGTTGTAGATCTTTGATAGCGGCTGGCTTTGTTCCAGAGGGGCTTCGTTGAAGGCGTCAAGCGCTTGGTCGCCCAAGGCGGTCCGGTCCACCAGGAACAAGATGCGACGGAAACGCTCAGCCTTGAGCAGGCGATAGATAAGGCCGATGACGGTGCGCGTCTTACCCGTGCCGGTGGCCATGGCGAGCAGACAGTTGGTCTGGCCGGTGGCCAGCGCGGCCTCCACCGCGCTGATGGCCTTTTGCTGGTAGTCACGCAGGCCCAGGTAGGCAAAGCCTTCCTGTTGCAACTTGGCTTCGGCCTCGGCCTTGTTGCGGCGGAGCTGGTCGAGCAGGCCGTCAGGTGAGTGAAAGCTTTGCAGCGGCTTGGCCAGGTTGCTCTGGTGGCGCAGATCGCGGAACCAGGTGCCGCTGGCTTCAGGGCTCTGCTTGACTAGAGGGCGCCCGTTGCACGAATAGGCGAAGGGCAAATGAAACACACCGCCCTGCCCGTCGGGCCAGGGGCCTGGGCTCCCCTCGGTCAGCCAGGCGGCAGCGTGCTCGGGCTCAAATTGCAAGCCACGGGCGTAGCGCTCAGCCTGACCAATCTTCCCGGCGACGTTAATGTTCAGGCGCTTGGCCTCGACCGCGGCAATAGGCGTGAGACCAGCGAACAGCAGGTAGTCGGCGCTCTGCGTGCCCGCGGTGGGCCACTCGGCAATCGCCAGGTTGCGGTCGCGCTCCGGCCGTGCACCTTTGGCGTGGGTGAGCGCATGGGTGTCGGCCTCCCAGCCAGCGTCCTTGAGCATCTGGTCGATGAGCATGCGCGTAGACGCTTCATCCATCGCCACCTTCTGCGCAGCCTGTGTGGCGCGCTGGGCGAGGGCCTGAATGTCCTGCGAGCTGGCAGTGGCTGGCTGGGAATCGACGGTTTGCAAGTGTGCATCGAACTCGGCCTTGAGGGAGGCGTAGCGGGCGCTGGCCTCTTCGGCCAGGCTTTCGTAGACGCTGCGCTCTTCGGCGGCCCGTTCGGCCAGAACTCGCTCCTGCGCTGCCTGCGCGGCAAGCAGATCAGCCATCTGGGCCTTGGCTGCCTGTTCAGTCTGTGCTTCCTGAAGGTGCCGTGTGAGGTCAGCCACCTGCTGCTGCAGCGTGAGCAGCCGCTGGCTAGGGTCGTCCGGCAGGATGAAGGGACCAGGCTTGAAGTCTGCGTTGCTGCCGAAGCTTCGATGGAACCACAGCGCAATTTCACGGGCAACCTTCAGCGCCTCTAGACCCTCGCGGTAGCCGATGCGATGGTCAACCTGATGCGCTGCCTCATTGCCCCTCTGGCGCAGCAAATGGAACATCTGGCGCACCTGCGGATCAAGGCCCAGGCGCTGGTCCACTGCGCGCAGCAGCTCGGCCTGGGCAGGTTGGATCAGCCGCACACCCACGCGGGATGCAACCTCCTGCGTGATTGACTCTGCCAGTAACCGTAGCTTGAGGACGCAGCTGGCCGGATCGAAGGGATAGAGCCGCTCTGCGGTCGCCCCAAGATCAGCGAGCAACGGGCTGTGCTCAGTCAGAAACCCGAAATTGCTAAATCCTCGTGCGATGTCTCTCGCCATTGGCCTCTTGCTCCCCTGAGTCCTTGCAGGCTCACTCGCCCCCAATGCTTAGTGGGCTCACCCTTTCACAACCTTCCTTTGCGCGGCATTGCCGTCCGTATCCCCTTCACCCCCGATGCCGCGCGATCTGCAGTAGTCGAAAACCATGAATTCGACCATGGATGCCAAGCTGCGTCTCGCGCGCTCGGCGGCGGCGACCAACGCGGCCTTCACATCCGGTGGGACTCGAACGCTGACAACCTCTGTCTTCGTGACGGCCACCAGCTGCTCCTGTATGAAAAACGCTAGCGTTCTGCGTAGCGTAGCAGACTCGAGTGCCAGTTGCCCTTCGCGACCGGCTGCCTTTGGCCGGCTGCTAGAACCCTGCGAAGACCGCTACGCGAACGCGCAACGCGGCCGGCTTGCGCATTGCCGACCGACATCTTTGGAGAAGCGGGACATACTGCAAAGGATCGGAGTCTGCCCGACGTCCCCGAGCAGTAGGAGTTACTCGCTGGCGAGAGCGCGGGGTGGAATGCATGAGTGACCGGTAAGGGAAGTGCAGCGGTCGCCTGCCTTGCTCACATCCGGATGGCCAGTTTCGGACTGGGCCAACATTCATCTGCCGAACCTGACCGGCAGCCCCCAGTCTGAAGCTGCCTTCGGGGTTCGAAGTAGAGGCTTGCAACGATTGCCGCCAGTCGAGATGGCGAGCATCTAAGCCAGGATGGCGGCGTTCAGCGAGAAGGACTTCGCCCCCCAACGTGTTATTTTCCAAGCCTTGTCCGCTCACACCACCCCAGGAGATCACGCGATGCAGCCTGCCGAGAACTGCGACGTCCTAGTAGTAGGCGGCGGCCCCGCCGGCTCCACCATCGCAGCCCTGCTCGCGCGCGAAGGCCGCAAGGTGGTGTTGCTGGAGAAGGAGCACCATCCCCGCTTCCACATCGGCGAGTCGCTGTTGCCTGGCAACGTGGCTTTGTTCGACAAGCTCGGTGTGCGCGACCAGATCGAAAAAATCGGCATGCCAAAGTTCGGCATCGAGTTCGTGCCGCCCGATCTGGACTATTGCAGCTATGTCAATTTCGCCGAGGGTTGGGACCCTTCCATGGCGTCGGCCTGGCAGGTGCGCCGCTCCGAGATGGACGAGCTGTTGTTTCGCCACGCCGCCAAGGTGGGCGCCGAGGCGCTCGAAGGCGCGAAGGTGACCGAAGTGGCTTTCGACGACGAGGGCGCCAGTGCCGAGGCCGTGCTCGACAGCGGTGAAAAGCGCCGCTGGCGCGCCCGCTTCGTGGTGGACGCCACGGGCCGCGACACCTTGCTGGCGAACAAGTTCAAGTGCAAGGAAAAGAACAAGGACCACAACAGCACGGCGCTGTTCGGCCACTTCCGCGGCGCGCGGCGCCTGGAAGGCAAGCGCGAGGGCAACATCAGCATCTGCTGGTTCGAGCACGGCTGGTTCTGGTTCATTCCGCTGGCCGACGGCACCACGAGCGTGGGCGCGGTGTGTTGGGCCTACTACCTGAAGGCGCGCAACAAGCCGCTGAAAGACTATTTCTTCGACACGATCGCCCTCTGCCCGGAGCTGCACGACCGCCTGAAGGACGCCACGCTGGTGGACGACCAGGTGCATGCCACGGGCAACTTCTCGTACTCGAGCACGCACGCCACTGGCGACCGCTACCTGATGGTGGGCGATGCGTTCACGTTCATCGACCCGATGTTTTCTTCGGGCGTGTTCCTGGCGATGCAGAGTGGCTTCGACGGCGCGCAGTTCGTGGCCACGGCGCTGGACGAGCCGCAGCGCCTGCCGGCGGCCCGCGCCGCATACGAGAAGCGCGTGCGCATCGGCCCGCGCGACTATTCGTGGTTCATCTACCGCGTCACCAACCCCACCATCCGCGACATGTTCATGCACCCGAACAACCGGTTCAAGGTGAAGCAGGGCCTCATGTCGCTGCTGGCGGCAGACATTCACCACGGCCCGTCCTACCGGCTGTCGCTGCTGATGTTCAAGCTGATCTACTACGTGGTCTCGGTGGCGAACTGGCGCCGCACGTACGCGGGCTGGAAGCGGCACCGCTTCAACATCCGCGACATGGGGAGCCTGCGCGGCGAGACGATCATGAAGGCCGACTGACTGAGACCCGCTCAGGGCCGCACGGCGGTGTACTCCGAGAACACGCCGAGCTCGGTGTGGCGCTTCACCTGCTGGAAGCCCGCGCGCTCCATGGCCTGCAGAATCTGCGCGGGCGGGATGCAGGTTTCGATGGTGTCCCAGTAGTAGCGCCACAGCTCCGCGCTGCCGCGCTCGCGGGCCACGAAGCGCGCCAGGGTGGGCACGATGCGGCGCATGTAGAACTTCACCAGGGCGCGCGAGACGCGGCTTGAAGGCTGGCTGATTTCCAGGATCAGCAGCCGGCCGCCGGGCCGCAGCACGCGGTGGAATTCGCGCAGCGCGGCGTCCACGTCCGACACGTGCCGGAAGGCATAGCCGAAGCTCAGGAAGTCGGCTTCACCGGCGGCGCAGGGCAGTGCTTCGGCCCGGCCGGCCCGCAGTTCCACGCCCGGCAGGTCCACCTGCGCGAGCATGCCGGGGCTCGGGTCCACGCCGATGAGGCGGCCCTGTTCGCCGATGAGGGCGCAGGCTTCGCGCGCGAGCAGGCCGGTGCCGATGCCCACGTCCACCACCTTGTCGCCGGCCGCCAGGCCTGCGCGGGCCAGGGCTTCGCGCCGGTACCAGCCGCCGGTGCCGAAGGCCATGGCGCGCTCGATGCGGTCGTAGTCGACGGCGGTCTCGTCGAAGATGCGGCGCACGTAGCGCGCGTGGTCTGCCTCGTCGCGGTAGTAGGCGGGCAGGGGCGCATGCGGCAGGGAAGGGGTGGTGGGTTCCATCGAAGGTCTGCTCCTTGGGCCAGTGGCCGGGTGGGTGGGGGATGGGTGCATTGTTGACGCAATAGAAACAGACTACTCCTGGTTATCGTCTTTATCCGAAGCGAGGTCGTGCCTATAGTTCTTTCCATGGGCTTCCACCTTCGTCATCTTCATTGCGCCATCGGCGCCGGCGCGTTGCGCGCCGCCTTCCAGGCCGCGGCACCACCGCCTTCCTGACCGTCCCCGCCCTCCAGTTCCTTCCATGGAAATGCCAACCCCGGTTTTCGCCAGGGACGGCTTCGTTCGCCCTCAACTTTCTTTACCCAAGAAAAGACACCATGAAAAAAATCGCCGCCGCAGCCGCTCTGGCCGCACTTGCCGTTCCCTCCTTCGCCCAGTCGAGCGTCACGCTGTATGGCGTGGCCGACATGTTCTATCAGTACGCGGATGGCGCGAACTCGCTGTCCCGCGCGCAGTCGGGCGGCCTGGCCGGCAGCCGGTTTGGTCTGCGTGGCACGGAAGACCTGGGCGGTGGCCTGCGCGCGAACTTCACGCTGGAAGGCGGCGTGAACCTGGACGATGGCACCAGTGGCCAGGGCGGCGCGATGTTCGGCCGTCAGGCGCACGTGGGCCTGTCCGGCGCTTTCGGTTCGGTCTCGCTTGGCCGCCAATACACCGCTCTCTACGCCGCCACGAACGACCACAGCCTGTTCACCAGCGCACCCGCCGGCCCGTCCACCGCCCTCATTGGTGGCTTCGGCGGCGGCTACGAGCTGGTGCGGGGTGCATCGGCCACCGGTGCGCCTCCGCAAGCGGGCGCCACGGGCAACGGTGGTCCGGCGCGGATCAACAACTCGATCAAGTACGAGTCCCCGAGCCTGGCCGGCTTCAAGCTGGGCGCGGTCTACGGCATGGGTGAAGTCGCCGGCGCCAGCGGCGACAACCAGGTGATGGAAGCCTCGGTGCGTTACACCGGCCATGGCTTCGACGTGATCGGCTCATACCTCACCGACGAAGCCCGTGGCGGCATCGGCGTGAATTCGACGGACGCGCGCATCGGCACGCTGTCGGGCGCCTACAACTTCGCGCCGTTCCGCGTGGTGGCCGGCTACATCAACTTCGACGACAAGCGCGTGGCCGATCTCGATGGCGAAGGCGCCTGGATCGGTGTGGACTACCAGACCGGCAAGACCACCTGGAAGGCGCAGTACGTGCTCAACTCGCCCAAGAACCTGAGCAACGCGGACAGCAAGGCCTTTGGCGTGGGCGTGGTGTACGACCTCTCCAAGCGCACGGCCCTCTATTCGAGCCTGACCCGCTTCCGCAACGACGCCAACGCCGGCGCCGGCGGCCTGGGTCGTTTCAATGCGGCGCTGCCGGCCGGCCTGACCTCGGCGGCGGACAACGACATCACCGAGTTCGCCGTCGGCATCCGCCACACGTTCTGAACTTTTTCTGGAAGGCGCCGCTCAGACACTTATCTGGCGACGCCGTCGCAACGTCTCTCCAAGGGTGGTCCATCCCAGATGACTCCACCTTTTTCACAGCCCCCTCGGGGGCTGTTTTTTTTGCGCGAAGAAGAAGCGCTGGGGTCGCTGAAAAGATGCATAGATTGGATCAATAGTTAACGATAAATTTTTGAATGGATTAAATGGCTGAGGGGGCGTGCGCTGTCACGGATCTGTCAAACGGCGTCGAAATACTGCCCTCATCCCAGTTGCAAGGCCCATCGCCACCCCGGCGCGCAAGGCCTCCATTCCATGAATCCCATCGTCTTGAGCGCAAGCGCCGTGCACCGCAGCTACGGCAGCCATCAGGCATTGCGCAATGTGTCTCTGGAGGTCCGGCGCGGTGAGCGCGTGGCCCTGCTGGGGGCGTCCGGCTCCGGCAAGTCGACGCTGATCCGGTGCCTGTGCGGGCTCGAAACCACCGACCCGGACGGCGGGCGCATCGAGGCCTTCGGCCAGTTGCTGCAGGCGCGGGGCCGGCTCAGCCCGGACATCCGCGCCCTGCGGCGGCGCATCGGCGTGATATTTCAGCAGTTCAACCTGGTCGGCCGCCTGAGCGTGATGCAAAACGTGATGACGGGCCTGGCCGCGGAAGCGCCGCTGTGGCGCGCACTCGCCGGCCGGTACGACAGGAGCGACCAGGCCCGGGCCTTGGACGCGCTCGATGCCATCGGCCTGATGCCTCAGGCCTTCCAGCGCGCGTCCACGCTGTCGGGTGGGCAGCAGCAACGCGCGGCCATCGCGCGCGTCCTGTTGCAAGGCGCCGAACTGGTGCTGGCCGACGAGCCAGTCGCGTCCCTGGATCCGCAGTCCACCCACCGCGTGATGGAGCAACTGGCCGCCCTGAACCGCGAGTCGGGCATGACGCTGGTGGTGAGCCTTCACCACGTGGCGCTGGCGCAGCGCTACTGCGATCGCGTGGTGGCGCTGCGCGATGGCGCCCTGGTCTACGACGGCCCCAGCAATGCACTGACGCCGGGTTTCCTCCAGCACCTCTACGGCACCGCCGCGGCAGAGCTGCTGCACGAACCCGGCACCGAGGCCCCTGCGCGCGACATGTTCCCACTGGCGCTGGCGGCCTGAGGCCGGCGCCCGCTTCTCTCACACCCCAACCTCCCAAAGGAAATTCCATGTTCAAGCTTCACACCCTGGCCATCGCGGCGCTGTCGCTCGCGGCCACCGTCGCCCATGCGCAGGACATCAACTTCGGCATCATCGCCACCGATTCGGCCTCGACCCAGCGCGAACGCTGGGAGCCCTTCTTCCGCGACATGGAGAAGAAGACGGGCCTGAGCGTCAAGTCCTTCTACGCACCCGACTACGCGGGCGTGATCGAGGCCATGCGCTTCAACAAGATCCAGGTGGCCTGGTACGGCAACAAGTCGGCCATGGAAGCGGTCGATCGCGCCAACGGCGAGGTCTTCGCGCAGGTCATGTTCGCCGACGGCAGCTTCGGCTACAAAAGCCTGCTCATCACCCGCCAGGACAGCCCGCTGAAGTCGTGGGACGACGTGGTGAAGAACGGAAAGTCGCTGAACTTCGGCATCGGCGACCCGAACTCCACGTCCGGCTTCCTCGTCCCCACGTTCTACCTGTTCTCGCAGAACAAGATCGACTACCGCACGGCCTTCAAGACCGCACGCAACGCCAGCCACGGCGCCAACATCCAGGCCGTGCTGGCCCGCCAGATCGATGTGGCCACCAACAACACCGAAGAGCTGGACAAGCTCAAGGCCAACAAGCCCGAGCTGGCCAGCCAGATTCGCGTGCTGTGGGAAAGCCCCCTGATCCCCAGCGACCCCTTCGTCTGGCGCAAGGACCTGGACCCGGCCGTCAAGGCCAAGCTCAAGGGCTTCATCCTGAACTACGCCAAGACCGACGAGCAGGAAAAGACGATTCTCAAGAACATCTACAACTACGGGGGCTTCCGCGAGTCGAGCAATGACCAGCTGGTGCCGATCCGCCAGCTCGAGCTGTTCAAGGACCGCAGCAAGATCGAGAACGACACCGCGCTGGATGCCGCGACGCGGGCCAGGCAGCTCGCCGACATCGACGCCAGGCTGGCGGCCCTGAAGCTGTGAGCGCCGCGACCCTCCCCCGCGCCGCGCCCAGCGCGGCGGCGCTGGATCGACTGAGGGCGCGCGCCGAAAGCGAGCGGCCGGGCCTGCTGACCTACCTGGCGTGGGCCGTGGTGCTGGGCGTGCTGGCCTGGGCCTGGCGCGGCGCGGAGATCCGGCCGCTCGATCTGATCCGCGACGCCGGCAACATCGGCACCTACGCCAGCGACTTCTTCCCGCCGGACTTCCGCGACTGGCGCATCTATGCCAATGAGATGCTGGTCACCGTGCACATCGCCATCTGGGGCACGGTGTTGGCGCTCGTGGCGGCGGTCCCGGCCGGGTTGCTGTGCGCCTCGAACGTGGCACCGCCCTGGGTGTACCAGCCCATGCGCCGCCTCATGGACGCCTGCCGAGCCATCAATGAAATGGTGTTCGCGATGCTGTTCATCGTGGCCGTCGGCCTGGGCCCGTTCGCAGGTGTGCTGGCGCTGGCCATCCACACCACCGGCACGCTCGCCAAGCTCTTCTCCGAGTCGGTGGAAGCCATCGACCCGCGCCCGGTCGAAGGCATCCGCGCCACCGGGGGCCACCGTCTGGTGGAGGTGATCCACGGTGTCATTCCGCAGGTGCTGCCGCTGTGGCTCAGCTTCACCTTGTACCGTTTCGAGTCGAACGTGCGCTCCGCCTCGGTGGTGGGCATGGTGGGCGCCGGCGGCATCGGGGTGGTGCTGTACGAGGTGATCCGCAGCTTCCAGTACGGGCAGACCGCCGCGGTGCTGTTGATCCTGGTGGTGACGGTCTCTCTGATCGACCTGGTGTCGGCCAAGGTGCGAAAGCGATTCATCTGAAAAAAAGCGCCTGGCCTGTTTCTCATCGAACTCCAAAAAAATGACGGACATCCTTCACACGCCCAGCACCGCGCCGTCCCACTTCGACCTGATCGTCGTGGGCGCCGGCATCGTGGGCTTGGCCCACGCCTACACGGCGGCCAGCCGAGGCCTGAAGGTCTGCGTGGTCGAGCGCGACGCCGCCTGCATCGGCGCGTCGATCCGCAACTTCGGCTTCGTCACGGTCACGGGCCAAGGCGCGGGCAGCACCTGGCGCCGGGCGCGCCGCTCGCGCGAGGTGTGGGACACGGTGGCCCCGCAAGCCGGCATCGACGTCCTGCACCGCGGCCTGTACCTCTGCGCGCGGCGACCGCTGGCGCGCACCGTGGTGGAAGCCTTCATGCGCACGGAGATGGGCGAGGGCTGCGAGCTGCTCACGCCGGCCGAAGCCGAGCGCCGTGCACCGGTGCTGCGGCTGGATGAAGCGCAGGCCGTCCTGTACAGCCCGCACGACATGCGGGTGGAGTCCCGCACCGCCATCGGTTTGCTGGCCCGCTGGTTGGCCGAGCGGCACGGCGTGGTCTTCCGCTTTGGCGAAGCCGTGCTGGAGGTCGCCACGCCGCGCGTTCGAACCTCGCGCGCCGTGCTGCACGCCGATCGCGTGGCCGTGTGCACCAACACCGAACTGCACGGCCTGTTTTCCGAGCGGCTGGCCGCGCAAGACTTGCGCCTGTGCCAACTGCAGATGTTGCGGGTCACGCCAGAGCCCGGGTTCCGGCTGCCGGGCTCGGTGATGGGCGATCTGAGCCTGGTCCGCTATCACGGCTACAGCCAGTTGCCCGAAGCCGCGCCCTTGCTCGCCCAGCTGCAGCACGAAGAGAGCGAATCGCTGGCCCACGGCATCCACCTCATCGTGGTGCAAAGCGCCGACGGTTCGCTGGTGGTGGGTGACTCGCATCACTACGGCGCGGCGCCCGAGCCGTTCGCGCAAGAGCACGTGGACGCATTGATCCTGCGCCACCTTCGCGAAACACTCCAGCTCCAGCAGGCGACCGTCAGCGCCCGGTGGGTCGGCACCTACCCCTCGTCCGCCACCCGCGACTGCTTCATCGACGCCCCCGACGATGCCACGCGCCTCGTGCTCGTGACCAGCGGCACCGGCGCGAGCACCGCCTTCGGCATCGCCGAAGACGTGTTCGCGGCCTGGTAGTCGGCATCCGGCACGCGCGTGACGGGGCCGGGGCCCCGCCCCATGCTCAGCGCGCCGGCGTCACGCGCCAGACGGTGTTGGACAGGTCGTCCGCCACGATCAGGGCGCCCTTGGGGTCTACGGTCACGCCGACCGGGCGGCCCATGGTCTTGCCTTCGCTCTGGAAGCCGGTGACGAAGTCCACCGCCGGGCCGCTGGGGCGGCCGTTGGCGAAGGGCACGAAGATCACCTTGTAGCCCACAGGCGCGTCCCGGTTCCAGCTGCCGTGCAAGCCGATGAAGGAGCCCTCGGCGAACGGCGCCGCGGACCCAGGCTGCACGAAGGACAGCCCCAGAGGCGCCGAGTGCGACGGCAGGGCGAAGTCCGGGCGCACGGAGGCCTGCACTTTTTTGTCGTCCTGGGGCTGCACGCGGCGGTCGACGTTCGGGCCCCAGTACGCATAGGGCCAGCCGTAGAACACACCTTCCCGCACCGACGTGAGGTAGTCCGGCACGAGGTCGGGGCCGAGCTCGTCGCGCTCGTTCACCACCGCCCAGAGCTGCCGGCTGGTGGGCTCGAACGCCAGCGCCGTGGGGTTGCGCAGGCCGGTGGCGAAGGTGCGCGTGGCGCCATGGCTGGCGTCGATCTGCCAGACCACGGCGCGGTTCTCTTCCACCGCCATGCCGCGCTCGCCGATGTTGCTGTTGGAGCCGATGCCCACGTAGAGGTAACGGCCCTCGGCATCGGCCGCGAGCGACTTCGTCCAGTGGTGGTTGACCGCTGAAGGCAACTTGGTCACCGTCACGGGGGCGCCGCTGGCCTGGGTCTGCCCGGCCACGTAATCGAAGCGCACCAGCGCGTCCTGGTTGGCGACATACAGCTTGTCGCCCACTAGCGCCAGGCCGTAGGGTGCATTGAGGTCCTTCGCGTAGACCCATCGGCCTTCGTAGGTGCCATCGCCATCGGCATCGCGCAGCAAGGTCAGCTGGTTGCCGCCTTTGACGGAGGTGTTGCCCCGGGCCTTGATGAGGCCGGCGATGTAGTCCTTGGGTTTGAGCACGGGAGCGCCCCCACCCTTGCCCTCGGCCACCAGGATGTCGCCATTGGGCAGCACCAGCGACTGGCGCGGGACTTTCATGTCGGTGGCGATGGGCTTGATGGTCCAGCCTGGCGGCACGGTGGGAAGGCGGTCGCCCCAAGGCGCGGGTTCCGCGATGCGCATGCTCGGCAGCAGGCCGCGCTGCGGTGGCGGCAGCTCCGGGTTGGCGGGCTGTGCGCCGCTCGCGCCGGCCGCAACAACCGCCAGGATGCCCAACGGGGTGCCCAGCCAACGGGCCCGGGCCGTCATGCCGTCCTCCGCAGAAAACCGGCCAGCCCGCTGGCGCTGGCCGCCGCCGCGAGCACCACCACCACCACCGACAGGATCAAGCCGGCCGGCATCGCCGCCCAGCCGTCCTTGCCGTGGATCAAGGCATTGATGAAGCCGACCACGAAGGTGGCCAGCAGCAACGCCAGATAGATCAGGCCTGCGCGCTGGCGGTGGGCCGCCGAGCGCAGCACATCCACCGCGGCCCATAGCAGCACCAGGCCGGCGATCAGCAGGCCGCCCGCGTTCAACCACGCGGCGAAGTTGACCCACTGGATTTCCTGGCTGCTGAAGTAAGCCCAGTCGCTGAGCAGCGCGCCCAGAAAGAGCGGCACGGAAGACAAGGCGTAGATGGCATGCATTCGGGTATTCACGGTCGAACAGCGGTGTTGCTGGGGCCATGATCGCCAGGGGCCGGGGCAGGCGTCTGTTCGCCAACGAACAGTGCGCGATGCCCGCTCCGTGGTGTCATGCGCGTGGGATTCGCGGCCTCAGCCCCGGCTTGCGCCCCAAGTGGAGGTACATGCCTTGGACGAACTGAGGAGGTGGGTCCCGTACTGCGGCGAGGCGCCCGGCCCAGAGATCTGGCTGAGCCGGTGGAACCTCGACCCGGTGCTCGGGGTGGTCTTGTTGCTGCTGGCGCTGGCGCTGTGGCGCGCGCCCCTGGGGCGCGACCTCACGCCCCGGCGGCGCCTGAGCCTGCGCGGCGCGTGGGCCCTCGCGGTGGTGCTCTACGTGTCGCCGCTGTGCGCGCTGAGCTCGGCCTTCTTCACCGTGCGGGTGATCCACCACCTCGCGCTCGTGCTGGTGATGGCGCCCTTGCTGGTGTTCGGTCTGGAGCCCTGGCTGCGGCGCTTGCCGGTGTCGCTCTGGAGCGCCACGGCCATCGCCACCGTGGTGTTCTGGATCTGGCATGCGCCGGCGCCGTACGCGGCGGCCCTGTCGTCGGACGGGATCTACGCGCTGATGCAAGGCACGCTGCTGGCCAGCGCCATGGCGTTCTGGCTCGCCGTGCGTCGAGCCGCGCCGGCCGCGGCGATGAGCGCCGTGCTGGTCACGACGGTGTTGATGGGGCTGCTGGGCGCCTTGATCACCTTCGCCGGGCGGCCGCTGTATCCGCCGCACTTCGCGTCCGCCCTGAGCTGGGGTGTGGCGCCGCTGGAAGACCAGCAACTCGCCGGCATCACGATGTGGGCGCCGGGCAGCATCGCCTACCTGGCCGCGGCGATGTGGATCGGCTGGCGCTGGATGGGCGCCGAACGCGCGCGCGGCGTGCGCGCCGACCTCGCATGAACCTCATTGCCGCCATCGAATGGGCCGAGGGCTACCACCGGCGCGGCCTGTACTCGCCGATCGGCGTCACCTTCCACTGGGTGATGGCGGCGCTGATGATCTTCCAGCTGGCGCATGGCTGGTACCTGGGCTGGCAGCCGGTGGGGGGCGACAAGTACGTCGGTTACCAGACCCACACGCAGATCGGCCTGACGATCATGCTGCTGGGCACGCTGCGCCTGTTCTGGCACAGCCAGCTCAGCGGCCCCGACACCGTGGACGAGACCTCGTTGGCGGGCAAGGCCAGCCGCCTGCTGCAGACCTGGTTCTACGTCAGCTTTTTCGCTTTGCCGATCAGCGGCTGGGTGATGTGGTCCACCTTGCCCAGCGACCTGCCGCTGTCGATCGCGGGCCTGATCCCGTTCCCCAACCTGCCCTTCGATCAGTTGTCCGAGGGCCTGCAGCACCGCCTGATGCAGTGGGCCGCGACCGCCCACTTCTGGATCGTGTGGATCACGGCGCTCCTCATTCCCGGCCATGCCGGGGCGGCCGTGCTGCACTACGTGATCAAGCGCGACCGCGTCCTGCCTTCGATGTTCGACCTCAACGGCCCGGACTCGCCGGGCGTGGTGGGATCTGCGCCAGATAAAGGCCCAGTTGCCTGACCTGCCCGGCATCGAGCTGCTGCGCCACCTCCAACATCCCATGCTTGCCGTCATTGCGCCGTTTCGACCGCTGCCAGTCCTGCAATTGCTGGCTCAGGTAGAGGGCCGGCTGGGCGTTCAGCGGCGGCCCGTTCTCGCTGCCCACGCCTTCGGCGCCGTGGCACTGCTGGCACGCGCGCGCATACAGCGCCGGCGTCGCGGCATCGATGGTTTCCTGCGTGGCGGGTGCCACCGCCTGCGGCGGCAAGGCGGCGTAGTGATTGGCCACCCGCACGCGTTCGTGGCTGTCGAGAAAACGCGCCACGTCGCGCATCACCTCGTGCGGCCGCAGGCCGGCGGCGTAGTCTTCCATCTGCTTCTGCAGGTAGCCCGCCGGCAGGCCGGCGAGTCGCGGCGCGTCGAAACCATTGCCCTCGCCGCGCACACCGTGGCAGGTCGCGCAGGCGTAGCGCGCGCCGGCTTCGCCGCCGCTCATCGCGATGAGCTCGCCGCTGCGGCTCCAGCGGTCGTCGCTGGGGGTCTTGCGGTCGGTGCAGGCCGTCGTCAGGAGCAGGGCGCACAGGGCCAGCCACAGCCGGCCGGGGTTCGCGGGCCGGTGTGTGTGCAGCAGCGGGTGGGTGCGCATGGAATCTAGATCATCGTTCATGCCGGGCCCCGGCAGCACATTGAGGGGCTATTGCGGCCGCTGGCTGGTGCTGGCCTGCTTCAGCCTGGTGGCCTGCGACGGCCCGCCCGACCGCACGCCGACCCTGGCCGACGCCGACGTCGCCACCGGCCGGCGGCTCGTCACCGACAAAGGCTGCGTGGCCTGCCACACCTTCCCCGACGTGAAGTGGCCGCGCGGCGGTCTCGGGCCCTCATTGCACGGCTTCGCCCGGCAGGGCCTGATCGCCGGGCAGCTGCCGAACCAGCCCGGCGTGCTGATGCAGTTCGTCAGAAACGCGCCCGGGCTGGTGCCCGGGACGGCCATGCCGGCCATCACGATGTCAGACCAGGAAGCCCGCGATGTCACAGCCTACCTCCTCACGCTCCAGTCTCGCTGAGGCCCTGAGCGGCTGGCCCCCGCCCGTGCTCGATCCGCATGGCCCGTTCTCGAACACGGTCACCTCGCTCGCCTGGGTGCTGATCGCGCTCGTCACGCTGATCTTCGTGCTGGTCTGCGCGGCCCTCTGGGTGGCGCTGTACGGCAGCGACGAATTGCGCGCCAGGCTCGGTGGCGAGGGCGTCGTCAAATGGTTCGGGCTCATCGTCCCGACCGGCATCCTCTTCCTGCTGCTGGTCTGGGGCCTGACGCTGGCCGCTGGCATGAGCACCATCAAGGGCGACGAGCTGCGCATGCGCGTCTCGGGCAACATCTACTGGTGGCGCGTGTCCTACCTGGACGCGGCGGGCAACGAGACGCACGCCGATGCCAACGAACTGCACATCCCGGTGGGCCAGCCGGTGGTTGTGGACATGGTGTCCGAGGACGTGATCCACAGCTTCTGGGTGCCCAAGCTCGGCGGCAAGATGGACATGATCCCCGGCCGCACCAACCGGCTCAAGCTGCAGGCCGACAAGGCGGGCGTCTACGGCGGGCAATGCGCCGAGTTCTGCGGTGGGGCCCACTCGCTGATGGGCTTCGTGGTGGTGGCGCACGAGCCGGCCGACTGGCAGCGCTGGCGCGAGGCGCGGCTGGCGCGCCAGCAACCAACGCCCGCCCCGGCCACCACCGCAGCCCCCGTCAACGACGAGGTGCTGCGCGGCCGCCAGCTCTTCGGCGAGATGGGCTGCGCGGCCTGCCACCGCATCGCCGGCACGGCCGCGCAAGGGCTGTCGGGCCCCGACCTCACGCACATCGGTTCGCGGCAGTCGCTCGGCGCCGGCATCCTGCCCAACACGCGCGGCACGCTGATCGGCTGGATTGGCGACAGCCAGTCGATCAAACCCAACAACCGCATGCCCGCCTACCGCTCGCTGCAGGCCGCCGAACTCAACGCCCTGGCCGCGTACATGGAGTCGCTGAAGTGACGCCGCGCGTCCCCCCAGGCGTGGCCGGTGCCATCGACGACGCGGCGACCGCGCCGTCGGAAACCGGCTTCGACGCGCGGCTCTACGAGCGTTTTCCCACCCAGGGCCGAAGGCCGCGAGGCGAGCTCGAGGAACTCAAGAAGGTCTGGGAAACGCCCACGGGCTGGCGAGCCTTCAGCGCCGTCAACAACAACTTCATCGGCTTCCTGTTCATCGTCACGGCCTTCGGCTTCTTCGTCGCCGCCGGTGTGCTCTCGCTGGTGATGCGCGTGCAGCTGTCCGCGCCGCTGGCCGGCATCGTGCCGCAGGAGACCTACAACCAGCTGTTCACCATGCACGGCTCGGTGATGATGTTCCTGTTCGCCGTGCCCGCCGTGGAGGCCATCGCCGTGCTGCTGCTGCCGCAGATGATCGGCGCGCGCGACCTGCCGTTTCCGCGGCTCTCGGCGTATTCGTACTGGGCCTACCTGATCGGCGGCGTCGTCTTCTTCTGCTCCATCTTCTTCAGCCTGGCGCCGTCCGGCGGCTGGTTCATGTACCCGCCGCTGAGTTCGGCGGTCTACGCCCAGGGCATCAACGCCGACTTCTGGCTGCTGGGCATCGGCTTCATCGAGATCAGCGCGATCGCCGGCGCCATCGAACTCACCGTGGGCGTGCTGCGCACGCGCGCCCCCGGCATGACGCTGGCGAAGATGCCGCTCTACGCCTGGGCGGTGCTGATCTTCGGCGTGATGATCATCCTGGCCTTCCCCGCGATGATCATGGTGACCTTCCTGCTGGAACTCGAGCGCGCCTTCAACTGGCCGCTGTTCGACGCCACGCGCGGCGGCGACCCGCTGCTGTACCAGCACCTGTTCTGGTTCTTCGGCCACCCCGACGTCTACATCATCTTCATCCCGGCCTCGGCGATGCTCTCGACCATGATCGTCACGGTCGCGCAGAAGCCGCTGGTCGGCCACGAGATCGTGGTGCTGGCGCTGATCGCCACCGGCTTCATCAGCTTCGGGGTCTGGGCCCACCACATGTTCACGGTGGGCCTGCCCGGCCTGTCGGCCGGCTACTTCTCCGCCGCGTCGATGGCGGTGGCCATCCCGGCGGGGGCCCAGGTGTTCGCGTGGATCGCCACGCTCGCGGCGGGCAGGATCCAGCGCAACGTGCCCTCGCTCTTTCTCGTTGGCGGCATCCTCATCTTCGTGATGGGCGGCCTCACCGGCGTGATGGTGGGCATGGTCGCTTTCGACGGCCAGGTGCACGACACCTACTTCGTCGTCGCGCACTTCCACTACGTGCTGATCGGCAGCATGGTGTTCCCGCTGTTCGCCGCGTTCTACTACTGGACGCCGATGGTCAACGGCCAGCAGCTGTCCGAGCGCGTGGGGCGCTGGGTCTTCTGGCTCAACTTCGTCGGTGTGCATGTCTGCTTCCTGCCCATGCACCTGAGCGGGCTGATGGGCATGCCCCGGCGCGTGGACACCTACCTGCCCGGCCGGTCCATGGAGGTGCCCAACCTGATCTCGACCGTGGGCGCCTTCATCATGGCGGCCGGGGTGCTGCTGTTCCTGATCGACGCCATCCGCTGCTACAGCCGCCAGGGCATGGGCGGCGGCGGGGGGAACGCGCGCAACGTCCACCACGGTGGCACGCTGGAGTGGCTGTCCACCGGCAACTACGGCATCCGATCCATTCCCGTCGTCAGCTCCCTCGAACCCCTGTGGGCCGATGCCCGGCTGCGCGAGAACGTCGAGGCCGGGCGCTACTTCCTGCCCGGCACCACCACCGGCGCGCGCGAGACGCTGATCACCAGCAGCTCGCGCGCCGAGCCGCAGTACGTGCAGATCATGCCCGGGCCCGCCTGGTCGCCGCTGCTGGCCGCGCTCTTCACCGCCGGCTTCTTCCTGCTGCTCACGGTGAAGGCCTTGACGCTGAGCGCGATCTGCGGCGTGCTGACCATCGTCTGCGTGATGCGCTGGGTCTGGCACAACGACCGGCACATCCCGCAGAAGCAGGTGGACGCGGGCGGGGGCATCCTGCTGCCGACCTACGTGACCGGCCCGACATCGCACGGCTGGTGGGCCGCGGTTCTGCTGGTCATCGTGCTCGGGATGATCTTTCTGATGGCGATGTTTTCCTACCTCTACCTGTTCGGCGCCCACCCGGACTGGTGGCGCATCGCCGCGCCGCGCGGCGCGCTGGCGCCCGGCCTGCTGCTGCTCGGCGCCTCGGGGGGCCTGGCCTACGCGGCCCGGCCCTTGCTGGCGAGGTTCAAGCGCGGCAGCGGGCTCAGCGCCGCCACCATGGCGCTGAGCATGGTGTGCCTCGCTGCCGCGCTGGCGGTGGACAGCCTCGACTGGTGGAACGCCGGGCTGCGCGGGGACGCCAGCGGGCAAGGCGCGGCCATCTACGCCATGTTGGCGTGGCACAGCTCCATCGTGCTGGCGGTGATGCTGTCGGCCGTGTACTACCTGGCGCGCTGGATGCGCGGCCTGGCGCCGGGCCCGGCCAACAAGACCCTGGAGGCGCTGCGCATTCTGTTCATGTTTGCCGCGTGCGAAGGCGCAGCCGCCCTGCTGTTGCCGCGCGTGCTGCCGTGGGGCGGCGTGTGAAGGCGCTCAAGCCCTCCAGCGGGCGGCCGATCGTCACGGCCCTCGTCATCTGGTTTGCGCACTTCATGGTGGTCTGGGCGGCGGGCGAGATCTGGCCGCACCAGTGGACGGCCAACGCGGTGGCCTGGGGCGCCACGGCGATCGCGCTGCTGGCCGTGGGCGTGCACGACGTTCGACTGAAAGCCCGGCACGCCGATGGCCGCCTACCGGGCTGGAGCTACCGCCTTGCGCGAGGGTCTGCCGCCATCGCGGCGGCGGCGGTGGTGTTCAGCGCACTGCCTTCCGTGGTGCTGCTGCCTTGAGCGAACAACGTTGACCGGATTCAGGCGTGCAGAGATGCTGACCTTTCTTCTGATGTATGTCGTGTTGCCCCTCTGGGTGCTGGCCGGGTTGGCCGACTGGTGGTGTCACCGCCGCACGGCGATCGAGGCAACCACCGGCTGGCGAGAGTCGGCGTCGCACCTGGTCCTGTTCCTGCAGATGGGGCTGGGTGCCGCGATCGCGCTTCTGCTGCAGATCAACCTGCTCGCGCTGGCGTTGCTCGCCTTGATCTTTGTCGTGCACGAGGCGAGCACCTGGTTCGAACTCCGGTGGGTGCACGGCAAGCGCGAGCTGCGTGCTGGCGAGCAGATGATTCACAGCTTCCTGGAAATGCTCCCGCTGTTCGCCTTGTTGGCACTTGCTGCGCTGCATTCGGAGGCCTTCGGCCGCTGGGGCGACGCGGCGCAATGGCGCCTTCGCTGGAAGGAACAGCCGCTGCCGGCTGGCTACCTGCTCGTGGCATGTCTGAGCGCCATCCTTCTCAACCTGCTCCCGTTGCTCGAAGAGTTCTCACGTTGCATGCGCTTCCCGGGCGGCATGGTGCGCAGGCACGCCAACTGCCCGAGACCCGGTGGGCGCGACACGCCGCGCCCACCCACCTGAAAGGAAACCACACCATGGCACGCAGCAGCATCCAGGGCACCACCCCTGCGCCACCCGAACCCGCCGGCCGCGACACCGCGTCGCTCGGCCCCGGGGACTCCTCCGACAGCGGCAGCGACATGATGGGCATTGCCGACAGCGACGGCGGCGACCCCAACGCGCCCGCCGACTTCGACACCCGCGACGAACAGCGCCCCTCACTGCTCTCGCCCGACGCCCTGGCCTCCCCGAGCGACGCCGCCGGCACCGGCGAGAGCCGCAGCGCCGGTGGCGACGGCGGCAAGCGCGATGGCTGGGACATCGGCGTGGATCAGGTGATCACGCCCGGCGGCACGGACGCCACCACCGACGATGAAGACCCCGACCTCGCCTTCATCGACGACGCCGAAGCCGGTGACCCGCTGAGCGACGAGGGATTGGACGAGCGTGAGGAAGACGGCGCGGCGCCACCGAGGCCGCCTTCGCCGAAGACTCCGAAGGCGTGAACTGCCGCGATCCGGGTCAGTCGCGCTTGTTTCGCTTGGAGGACGCTTAGCCCTTGGCCTGGGGCTTTCGCGCTGGAGCGATTGGCGCCGTGGGCAATGGTGGCGGCGTCATGCCTGCGGCGAGCATGCCCACGTACTTCACCGCCTCGACCTGCTTTTCAGGAGAGCAACGTTCGAGGTCATCCACCACAGCGCGCAGCATCGGACTCAGGCCCGATCGCTTGACAAGACGCTCGCCCGTCAGCACGTAAAGAGCGTCGACGCCCTCGGCAGCGAACCGCGCCAGCAACTCGGCCGTAAGGCGCTTGCGGCCATTGCAAACGTCGCGAAGACCGGCTCCATTCGGCTCGCCGATTTTCCGGGAGGCTTCGGCGATCGAGCCAAACCGGTCCAGCTCGGCACGAAATCGAGTAACTAAATCTTCCACATTGACGGTTGACATTATCTGATATTTCCTCAAAACTACATCTAAAGTACTGTCTTTAAAGGCAAGCCTCTCACTTGCTTGTGTATTTTTCCGTTACTCAATGCTAGCCCAGGGAAGGAGCTACTTTCGTCATGACCCGATCCGCTGTCTCTTCGACTCGCAAGCGTGTGCCCAACGGCGTCAACAGCTCGCGCCCCATCGCGCTGCGGCTCACGCCGGCCGAGCTGGAACGTGTGAAAGAACGGGCCGAGCGCGAACACCGCTCCATGGCCAGCGTGTGCCGCCTCGCGGTGC
>Ga0247823_10000919_pt1 | contig 24870 bp, 28 predicted proteins | sample 13C_PalmiticAcid_2_FD_192426 | JGI IMG/M metagenome (GOLD analysis project Ga0247823, IMG submission 192426) | Soil microbial communities from agricultural site in Penn Yan, New York, United States - 13C_PalmiticAcid_Day30 | ecosystem: Environmental > Terrestrial > Soil > Agricultural land... | reverse complement strand
GGTTCGGGCCGCTCGGGCGCTCCACCTTCACCACGTCGGCGCCCAGGTCGGCCAGGGTCTGGGTGCACCAGGGGCCGGCGAGCACCCGGGAGCAATCGAGGATGCGGATACCATCCAGTGCATTCATGAATGTATTAAAGCTCTATAAACTTGAAATAGATAACTTTAGTTTTAGATCAGTCGACCGCTATATAAAATGAGAAGGGAAGTGTGGTGCAGTTCAGTTGTGAGCAGAGGGTAACTCACCAGTGATCATGCGTTTGTCGAAGTAAGTCATCGCACGCTGATGCGTGAGCACCTCGCAGTACCACTGCTGCGCGAACCACCTTCGTCGATCACCGTCGCCCTTCACCTCCATGCCGCTGATGCGGAGATGTGATGACCCCGCTCCGACCAGTTCGGGCTTCCAAAGGGTCGCCAACGGACCCGTCTTCGACTGGTTCAGATCGAGCAGCCTGAGGACGTGTACGCCCTTGACGCTCTCAGACCGTAGCTCACCCACCAGGGGCGGCCACTGACCCTTGGTCCGCACCCCATCCTTGTACTGAAGTTCAAGCGCAATCCACACTGTACAAGCATACAGTGGCGGTCTGGAGGCCGCGCCGCCGTTGGGCTGCAGGCCGGAGAGAAGTGTAACAACCGAGGTTCCCCGCCTCGTTCTTGTGTACACCCCATGAGTAGCAAAATAGTATTCATCTATCGATCAATCTCGATCGATGCAACCCTTCAAAGGAATGCAAATGGCTACCCAAACCTCCACTCCCGCCGCCAAGACCCCCAAGGCTCCCAAAGAACCCAAGGTTCAAAAGCCTCTGCTGGATCGCATCGACGAGCAAATCCGCAAGCAAGTGTTGGCGGGCAAGATCACCACGGACGAACTCACCGGGTTCCAGGCCCGCATCACGAAGTACCTGAGCGCACTCGAAGCCCTCAAGTGAACTTCGAACTCGGGCGGGTGGTGGCTACCAAGGGTGCCATCGCCCTTCTTCAGGTGGTGCAGGTGAACCCTGCGCTGCTCTTGCTGCGACATCAGCTGTGCGATTGGGGCGACCTCGACCAAGAGGACAAGTGCACCAACGACGAGGCGTTGAGGTCAGGCGGGCGGCTCTTTAGCTCGTACAACCTCCACGGCCCGGAACACCGGGTGTGGATCATCACCGAGTGGGATCGCAGCGTGACGACGATCCTGCTTCCCTCCGAGTACTGACCCGTACTCACTCCACGAAGGGGCCGCCAAGGGCCCTTTCTCATGCCTCGGGATTGGCTACGATGTCGCGCACAAGGAGATAGGGAAGATGAAGCGTGTTGAGTCGTTCTTGATTCAGGTCGCAGCAGGCTTGGCGGTGGCGGGCGTACTGTGGGTTCTTGCCACGTTGAAGGAAGCTGTTCCTGCTTGGCTCCAATGGGCTTCAGCGCTTTCCGCAGACGTTCTGACGTGGCTTGGGACGCCCAGACCGGTCTACACATGGGTCGTACTGCTAGTTGGTGCCGTGTTCATCCGCATAGGATTTGAAGCGAACGGAATGCTCGCCCGCCTACGCGAACTAGAGGCACGACTAAACGAAAAAGATCAACCTAAAAAATCGGTTGAACTGACAGAGCCAGAGCTAGTGCTACTCGACGCCCTCGCAACTGCCACAAGGAACATGCTGACAATGGATCTGGCACGAGCCAGAACATCATCGAGTGAAATAAGACTTAAACACACTGTCAAGCTGCTAGCAGACAAGGGGCTGGTCGGATACGCCCCAAGCGCTATGGGCAATTCGAGCATCTACCTCACTAGTGAGGGAACTGACTACGTTGTCAGCAACGATCTGGACAAGCCGCCCTTCTAGTCCCGCATGTTCGACTGCTTGATCGGTCGCAAGATCAGAACGAGCACAAGCGCCGCAAGTCTGATGAGTCCTTGCCACTCAGGCGGTAGGAACGGGATCAGCGCGGTGTTCTCTGCAATCAGTTGCAAGATCTCCGGCAGCGCAACACCTGTGGCCGCTACCCAGACGGTCCACGCCTTCCACCACTTGTCTACGAGCTTCATTGCTTACCCTCCAGCGCACGGATGCGCCCTTCGTGATCGAGGGTTGCACGCTCTTCAACACGGATGCGGGCTTCGTGGTCGGACTGCACTGCGTTGTAGGTCTGCATGACGCTCAACATCACCGCGACGTTCTCCCGCGTCTCGATGATGGCTACACCGAAGTAGCCAGCTCCGCCGATCAAGGTCGCCGATAGCAGTCCCATCCCCCATTGCTTCAAAGTCATGTGTCTCCCCCTGTTGTTCGGATGCTTCGACCCGAATTCAAGGAGACAGCGCCTCCAATCCCTAGGGTTCTGATGTACTTATTGGCTGGAGCACGACCGTCAGCGCGGGGCCTACCACAAAAAACGCGGCCCTTTAACTGCCCGAAAAATAGCGCCACTAGTTGCTACGATTCGTGCACGGAAGGAGTTCGAAGATGTCGAAGGAAGTTAAAGCCGCAGTGATTGGGAGCCTAGTTCTGGCGTTTGCCACCTGGGCTCTGGATCGTGCAAGCGCGAATCTGCCCACTGGACTTGACTGGCTCGGCGCCTCTGCATCCTTCATGTGGACGATGTTGGCGTTCACCATCCCGGTTCCGCTATCCATTCTTCTCGTGACGCTATTCCTTGTAGCGAGGGCGTCAGTTGGAGCGCATCGACTCAAAGAGTCTGTCTCCTACGAGCTTGCCTCGGCGGAGGCCGACCATGTCCTGCATGAGCATCTAAACAAGGTCAGCCCAGAGGAACTACTCATGCTTGGAACCTTGGCACATGCCGATGACAACGTGGACATCGACATACTGCAAAGCATGACCAAACAGACAACTGTGCGTTTCAATCACGCCCTACACAAGCTGCAGGCAAGAGACTTCATCTCAGTCGTTCGGAACAGTGTGAGCGAAGAGGTGGTGAATCTTCTTCCCGCAGGAACAGCCTACATCGTTGACAACGATCTAGATCGACCGCCAAGGTGATCTGGTAAGCGATCAGCTCGTAAGGATGCCGCGTAGCGCAGTCACCGTCTCAGCCGCATCGATGTCGCTCTGCATCGTCGCGTACTTGGCTCGGATGGCTACGCGCTCTGCTTCTGCAGCCTCTGCGCCAGGTAGCTGAAGCGCAACGACCTTGTCGTGCGGTGCGAACTCCGCTTCGCGCATCGATCTGCGAATGTCGTGAGCCACTTCCTTGCTCTTGACGGGGCACTCAATGCAGGAGCTGCCGTCCAATGTCCAAGCGCCTCTGAACATGCGGTCTACTGGTAGATCGCTGTCTTCGATCTGCACGGGCTGGCCTGCCGACTGATTGGCATCCAAGCTGGCTTGCACGTCAGGGTTGGCGAGTGCCTGGGCAAGCGTGTAGCCAGGTGCTGGGATCACGACGCTCAATGCGCCATCGACTGTTGGGTACGCGAGTACTTTCATTGTTGTTGTCCTTATCTGAAGATGCTCACCGAGTTCTGTGAGTAGTCCGCTGGGGTACCGGTTGTGCTGCTGAATGTCACCACGTCACAGCCGTTCACTGTGCGAGTCCTTGTGGACAAGACGAAACTGTCTGTCGCGCCCACCGCTGCATAGTTCACGTCCGGTAGCGGCGTTGCGAAGTTGATGGTGTAGGCACCAGTTCCTGTGTCAGTGATCGAGCTCACGTTGTAGCTGCCGCGAATCACGTTGCTCACGCCACTGGAGTTGATCCAAGCGGCACAAGCGCCTTTGATCAAGCGCTCTACGCCGATGCTGCTGCTCCCGTCACGTGTGTTCAAGGTGTCGAATTGAAGTGCGCTGCTCATTGTTCTTGTTCTCCTTACCTAAACACTGCAACGCAGGCCGTCGGGTAGTCTGCTGCCGAGTTCGCGTTTGCACTGCCGGTGAGCAGTCTGAACGCCGATGCGGTTTGCCCGCCGACTGATGTCTGCTGCATGGCACCGACAATGCTGTTCGTTGGGTACTGACCGCCGAGGGTGTAGGCGTAGTTCGCATCCGGCAGAGCCGTTGCGAAGTTCACGGTGTAGTCGCCTGTGCCGTTGTCGGTGATGCTGCTGACATTGCCGCTTGCGCGAATCGCCAATGTTCCAGTGCCGTTGAAGTTCACCCAGGCATAGCACTTGAAGAAGTCATGTGAGCCGTCCCCGGACTTCCAGTTGTTGAATCGAAGAGTGCTGCTCATTACGAGACCCTCACGATGCTGAAGTGTTCTGAAGCCGTGAGGGTTCCATTGCCGCCAACAGGTGCGTACGTTCTCGCTCGGATGACTGTGCCTGCAGGGACATATCCGATCCAGTTGCATGCGCCTGCCAAATTGGCTCCCCCGGTGGTCTGCATAACGAGCACGTCCAACACTGACGCTGTGGTGTTGAGGTTGTTGTTCGTATTGGTGATCACGAGTGTGCCGACTGCGTTGAAGTTGTCGCTGTAGCTGATCGCATAGATTCCGTCCGTATTGATCGTGAACGACGCACCGAGTGAGGCGCTGTCCGTTTGACTGATGTCCGTTCCTTCCCAATAGTCCAGCGTGCTCCAGCGGCGGACACAAGTGTTGGTCGAGCCGAACCCCTGCGCCCCGCGCACTTTGACTCGGCTTCGAAGGCTGGGTGATGTGTCAAAGTCGTCACCCCCTCGTAGTGTTGTTGGCATGTAGTTCTCCCTTTAGACGATGACCCAAGTAGCACCATCACTGATGGTCACCGTGGCTCCGTCTGCAATAGTTATCGGTCCCGTGGACATGGCGTTCTTGTTCCCAGGCAGCGTGTAGTCGCCAGTCACGGACTGGTCGTTCTCGTAGAAGACCGGGTTGCCGACTGGTCCTGTAGCCCCTTGTCCCGCAGGCACCCAAGCCATCGCTACGTCGTCGTAGGTCTCAAGCGTTCGGAGCGTGGTGTTGAAGCGGGTGTAGCCGTGGCCAGGGATCGCATCGCGTTGAGCGCTGGTACCCGTTGGCATGACTGCTGAGCCTGTGTTGCTCGTCTTCGGCACGCGGTTCTCTGCATCGGCTGCACTGGCGGCTGCAGCTATCGCACTTTCCTCGGCGTCCTCAGCTGCGGCGATTGCTGCGCTCTGTGCTGAGGAAGCACCTGTGGCTGCATTGCTTGCGGTCCAAGCGCTGTTCGCTGCGTTCGTCTCGGAGATTGCTGCAGCGGCCTCGCTCGCGGCTGCGTTCGTTTCACTGGTTGCCGCGTTGCTCTCTGACGTGCTGGCTGCCGACTCGCTTGCTGCTGCGTTTGCCTCGCTGAGCGCAGCCGCTGCGGCACTGGCTGCTGCCGCGTCTTCACTGTCGGAAGCTGCTGACTCGCTTGCGGCTGCATTCGTCTCACTTACACCCGCTGCTGCTGCATGGCCTGCAGCCTGAGACACAAATGACGTTCCCGCTGTCTCAGCCCAGACCTTTGTGACAGCGTCAGTCGGGTCAATTGGTGTTCCAACGTTGGTGATTCGACGGCCATGAGCGTCTGTGCCTGAGCCACCAAACGCCTGCAGCGTCTTTGCGTCCAGCTCCTGCACCATCTGCACGATGCGGTCAAAGTCGCTATCGAGAACTTCGGCAGGAAGCGCTCCACCCTCGATGTAGTCCGTCTCACGAACCAAAGGCGTCTGTCGCTCCAGGCGGATCACAGAGTCTGCTGGCGGCGCAACCGAGAACGTGACGTTTCCACCACCCATGCTGCCCACATCGGACACGGTGTATCCAGTGGTCTGCAAGACCTCGTCGATGAAGACCTTCAGCGACTCTTCATCGACGATCTTGAAGTCGTAGACGAAGACGGTTCCGCTGCCGGATGCGATGTACTCTCGAATTGGGGTCTGGTTCAGAACGGGCATGTAGGTCTCACCTCTTGTTGTGAGACGTATTTATTCCCAGCCATCAGAACGTGAGACCGTCCATGGGCACTTCGATCGTGCTGCCCATGTTCTGCTGCCAGACCGATGCCCGGTTGCCGTAGTGACCAGCCTTCAGGCGGATCGGTTCGCGCAGGATGGCAGATGCAACTGAGTCGATGAAGTCATCCTTGCTGCGCCCGACGCTTCGGTGATTGAAGTCTCGAAGCTGGGTTCGGAACGAGGAGTCCATTACCGACTTGTGGGCGTGGATGAAACCACCAGACAACCGAACTTCATAGGCCTGCATGATCTTCAGGGCCTTGTTCATGTTCGCGTACGCTGCCTCGCAGGTGAAGCCGCGACCAGTCGCAGCCTTGCGGAACATGGCTGGCAGGAACTCGCCAACACCGTTGGCCTCGATCACAACGTGCGACACGTCACATTCCTTCATGACCTCCATGACCTCGACAATCTGGTCGTTGATATCGCCAGTCAGCTTGTGGGTTCGGTGGATGTAGTAGTGGCCGTCGTCGGTTGAGTAGATGATGGCGAGAACACTGTCGTCTGCCGAGAGCTTCGCTGAGGATGGGTCCCAGAAGCACGAGTAGCTCATGACTCGCACGCCGTTGATTCGGGCAAGCGTTGCACCGTTCGCCGTGTGCAGGTCCAGTTCTGCCGTGTACGTGGCGACCAACGTCGGGTCGAGAACGCAGTCGTCGGGGTTGTACGGCTGCAGCAGGTACTGGGAGAGGAAGTGACCCTTGGTGTGGGAACTGCGGGCACGCTTCTGAAGTTCAGCAACGGGGAACCGCTGAGGCCACGTCGGGACGCCATCGAACTCAGGGAACTCGCCCCTGACATCACTGAGCGCCGGAATCTTCAGGCTCGACGATCCACTTCGAAGCGGGTCTTCCTTGTCCGATTCGCCCGTGATCTCGGGGTAGATGGAGTCGAAGCTGTGCGGTGTGCCGACGAACAACTCGTAGCCGCCAGGAACCAGAATGTGGGTCGCTTCGTCGAGACGCTCGCGTAGGGCATCCCGTTCGGCTTCGGTCTGTGAGTTCTTCGGTACCTCCGTGTCGTCGTAGATGATCCAGTCAGCACGTGAGCCGGTGATGTTCGACATCACGCCCCAGCTCGTGAGGCTCGGGTTCCGGCCGTCGGTGGAGCCAGCGACTACGAGGTGGTCTTGACGCCATGCACCTTCCTCGCCGTGAAGGTGTCTTGCCAGCGGGTGGCGCTGGATAATCGACGCAACGTCCTGCGTGATCTTGGTGGCAGTCTTCTTGTCGGCTGAGAGGATCAGGAAACGCAGCGTCGGGTCTTGCGTGAGCATCCACACGATGAACAGGCCGACGATGGTCGACTTGCCTGCACCGCGGAATATCTGGACGACGCCTGTATTGCTGGCCCAGTTGGCGTGCTTCGACAGGAAGTCGAGGATGTCGAAGTGGAAATCTGGAACGTCCCACTTGGGCACCTGAATACTTGCCCACACCAGGAAGAACTGCTGGAAGGTGCATGACACCTTGGCCGCAGTCGGCGCCGGTAGCGCAACTTTCTCAACTGACTTCTGACGGAGCCTTCGTGCTGCTTGGGGGGATGGCTTCTTACTCTGCTTGTCCGCCATCGTCCGCCTCGGAGTCTTGCTCGTCAGCGGCTACGTCATCGGTGATTTCAGGAGACAGAAGGTGTTGGTACCCTCTGTTGATCAGTTCTGCATTGGTCTGGTCCAGAAGCGACTGGGCCTCATCTGTAAGCTCAGCGGATTGCAGTTCGTCTGTGGTGACTTCTTCCAGGCGCGCGGCCAGATCGATTGCCGTCTTTGTGATGTAGGCAAATGCCTTGACCCGTTCGGATCGCTCCTTCCACAGTGCAAGGTCCAGCTTGTCCGTGTCCGCCTCTGGCGCCGGCATGGTTGCCAGGACAATCGCCGACTCCTTGAACTGGCGGGCGGTGATGTGCGCCATCGCTCGAAGTTGGTCAGGCTCGCTCATGGAGTCCTTGACACCGTAGCGGCGCTTGAGGACGTTCGCATCCTTCTGCGACTTCGCAAGGCGCTTCACGCCATCCTCACGAGCCATGCCGATCTTGGATGCTTGCTGAGCCCTCAACCTGAATGCCGGCCAGAACTTGACCAGCAAGTCCTTCTCGGAATCTGGAAGCAGCTTTGTCGATGGGTTCTCGTCCAGCTCTGCGCGTGTCAGGACCAGCGATGAATTCGCCACGTCCTTCGCAAAGGCGATGTAGATGGCTTCGAGTCGTCGGGGCAGCTGTGTGTGAGCAGTGCGGCTGAGGGCGTTCTCTCCCGCCCCTCCCTTGTTGATCCGATGCTGTACGGACTTCTTGTGCTCACTCCCGATGAGCGCTTTGTTCTTGTTGTTCATGTACCTGACGCTTGTTGTTGTGCGTCAGGTATTTACTTGGCGGGCTATTGCGTAAGGGCTTCCACCGCGTCCTTTGTGTAGTTCGATCCGCCGTTGCGGTCTGCGTCACGGCCACCAAGAAGCTCTTCGACGTAGTCGATCGAGCTGCGCAGCCAGCCGATGTTCTGACCTGGAAGTATCGATCTAATCCCAGTCACGTCCTTGGGCGTCCACTCGCCATCCAACAGGCCCGCTCCGGTAGAGATCGCCTTTTCGAGGTAGCCGTAGGTCGGCCCTGCCAGCTTGGCTAGGGTGTCCACCTCCTTGTACTTCGGGAAGACCTCGTCTTCGATGGACTTCGGGAACCACTCGCGCAGTTGCTCAGCCAATGGGGACTTGTCGTGACCAAGCAGCTTGAGCAACCCGACAGCGCCATCGGCGCCAGCAGCGACGAAGCCACCACGAAGCAGGATCTTCCATGCGGTGAGTTCACGGGCATCCTGGGTGCCGAAGTAGCCTTCCCAGCTGGTATCCCGACCGGTGATCGTGTCGTAGGCCAGCAGGGACATGAAGTTCAGAGCCGTGTAGTTCATGACGCCTACAGCCAGACGGGATGCATCGCCGTTCTGCAGTGACGACAGCAACATGCTCTCGTGAGATGCCATGTTGAACGACTGGTAGCGCATGAGGATGCGGCCGATGGTGTGCTCATTCATGAACTGCGAGCCAGTACCGACCGATGGGACGTTCAGTGCTTGCTCGACGTGGGCGTAGATGGACGCCTTGATGACGCGGGCCGCTTCCTGATCCTCCCACCTTGCAATGTCTGCGACCTTGAAGTTGTTCTCGTCCATGCCATGAGCGCGTGCCTCCTTGGCAATTCGCTGCATCATGTCCTCGTCGATGTAGAACTTGGCGAAGTCCATCTGAGTCGTCTTGCTCAGCTTGCCCCAGCCCTTGAACGCTGACTTGACGATGTGGCGCTTGGCCGTCTCCGTAGCCACCACGCGAGTTACCTTCGTCCATGGCTCCACCAGGGAGACGGTGGCGAACCCCTTCTGGAGCTTGTCCAGGCCGCGATCGAGGTACTGCGAAGCGGTGCCCTTGAAGCCCTTGTTCGGGTCAAGTGACTCGCTCAGCATCTCGGAGAACTGTTGCTCACGGACGATGTTGTCCACATCCTGCGTCAGGATGCCCAGCGCCTTCGCCTCGGACTTCATGTCTGCGAGGTCTGCCGGGCTGAACATCCTCCCGATCACTCTGAGCATGTTGCCCGTACCCATGACACGGGCTGTGGATGCCACGTCGCCAAGGGAGTTCGGAAATGCTGATGATCCCAGCTGAACGGTTCCAGCAACCACGTTCAGTCGGTTGACGCTCGTGTCGATGAAGTCGGCTACTGCGCCTTGGCTGGGTGGGGTCTTGCGCTTGAGTCGGCGCATGATGTACTCAAGCTCTTTGATGTCGTCGTCTCTCTGACGGGCAAGTGCGTTGATGGCCTTTGCAGCCTTCTTGGTGCCCGCGCCCATCGTGACGTTGATCTCATCGACCTTGACCTTGAACTCGTCTTGAATGTTGTTGATGAGGTCGGCGAACTTCAAGCCGCGCTTCGCCATTTCGATGTCCGTGATCGACTGGCTGAGGTGGCGCATTTGGGTCGCCACTATGTCGTCGTGAGTCCAGTTGACCAGGAAGCGGTCGTCGAGATTCAAGGTGCGTCCCTTGGTGTACTTGCCCGGCAGGTCGAGGTTCTGCGCAAGCTCACCCAGCGAGACGGTGTATTCCTCATTGAGCAGCTTGTTGGTGACCTGCTCGGCCATCAGCTTGAGTTCGAGGTACGTTTCAGGGTCCATGGCGTCGATCTCGGGATTGCGTGCTGCCCAGCCCTCGATCAATGACTGCTGAAAGGCGTCTCGGTTGCCAAGGATTCGGCCTTTGTCGAACGCGCGGGACAGGTAGTAGGAGCCGTCCTCGTAGGCGAATCGGTGGGTCTTGGAGGTTGGGACCAGGCTGTCGTATTCGATGACACGCTGTGCAAGACGGTCGGAGTACTCGTCAATGGATGCGCTCACCTCGGCGGCACGCTTGCGAATGGCCTCGATCTCTTCCTTGGCGACCCTTGGAAGGCGGGCCTTGTCGTACTCCTTGCGCAACTTGGAGTGCTCTTCACGAATGCGTTTGAGAAGTTCCTTGTCACCCCGGTTGGCGGGGTTGATTGCCTCTTCTGCCAGGGCGTCCATCTTCGCCTTCATCAGGTCAAGCTCGCCCTGTGGAACCGCAGAGGCTGAAGCGCGCTTCAACTCCTCGGCCAGCTCGTCACGCTCAGTCTTCAGCTTGCGTAGCTCGATGGCTTCAACGCTGTCTTCTGGCTTGACGACCTTTAGGCCTGTGCTGATGTCGATGAGCTGGCTCTTGTCCTTGTAGACACCGAAGTCGATCTTGTCCGCGTCGATCTGTGCTCGTTGATCCACTTCGATCTTGGCGCGTGTCTCGATTTCGGGCATGTCCTTCACAAGGTCGGCGTCGGCCATGTGGTACTTGAGAAGCTTGTCGAAGGTGGTTCGCGTGACCTTGTAGTCGGGGCTCAGCGCCGGATCGAAGGCTCGAAGCGTCTCAAGAATCTTCGAGGCGTCGTAGTGTCCCGAATCGACCTTTGCCCACCACGCATCACGCATGTTCTTGTCAAGGTCAACCAGCTTGGTGAAAGCAGCGCGCTCGTTCTGGCGGATACCGAACTCAAGGGGCACCTCGGATGCAACGCCTGCAGCGTTCTCGCCTGTCGCCAGCTTGTTGCTGACCAGCGCCTGTGCGGCGTTTCGGGTTGCCAGGAAATCGGATGTCTGGGTGCGTTGGTTGGCTGATCGACGGATCGGCCCGACTATGCTGAATCGGTACAGCTTCTCAGTCCAGCCCTTGGGCATCCATGGTGCGTCTGCGATAGCGGCATCCTCAGCCGTTCGAGTACGCGCCCTTGCTGCGCTGATGGAGTCGGCGCCGTATCCACTCTCGATGGATTCAAACAGCTTGGACTTCGACACGTTGGGCTTGCCACCCAGCCATGTTCCCTCGGTGAATCGGTTGCTGACCAGCTTTCCAGCTGCACCAAGTGGTGCACCCAACAGGGCCGAGCCTGCCACGTTCAAGGCGGAATCCTCCAGCGTGCGTGTAACCTGCCTTGAGTGCAGGAGTGGCTCTGTGGCTGCAGTACCAAGCACGGCGCCGGCAGCGCCCTTGACTGCGGCCGTGGTCAGCGTTGCAGCCTTGCCAAGGCCGATGTAATTGAGCGGGTTGGTCAGGCCAACCGTGACACCCGTTGCAAGACCAAGTGCCCAGTTCTGGTTGTCCATGATCTCCTTGTTCCTGCGCTCGATGGTGGCCTGCTCGACGATGTTGTCAGCGTGCTCCTTGTTGCGTGCGCCAGCTACCAGCGGCCAGAGGTCTTGGTCATAGGACTTGTAGTCGAAGGATGCGTCGTAGGGGTACTCGGTGACTGAGCGGACCTTGCTGCCCTGCCAGATGGATTCCTGCGCCCATGTCGCCTTGACGCCATCTACGAACCCTGTACGGGTCGGCTTCTTGGCTGCAGCTGGTGCGTTCGGGTCGTTGTCGTCAGAGCCCCAATCGGTAGTGTCGAGGATCGCCATTAGTTCTTGTCTCCAAATCTGTCCATGAGCGGTCTGTTCTTGAGGGCATCCGCATTCGGACGGCCACGGAGTTCCGCTGCAAGATCCTTGTCACGTTGCGCCTGTGCCTTATCCACCTCTGCCTGGATAGCCTTGTTGCGCTCAGCTTCGACCAAGGCGCCCACCTCTTCCCTGGTGGTGTAGAACACCCGTCGATCTGAAGTGACACGCTCTAGCAGACCGTCATCGCCCTTGACGAATATGTCATAGGTCGGAATCTGCTCGCCGTCGCTGGTTCGGATACCGTTGAACACAGGGACTACGGTCTTGCCAACCGTCTCAGGGAAGTCCTTGTTGATCAACTGCGTTGCCACGTCCTTTGAGCCAGTGAAGTTCGTCAGCGGGTACTTCTCGACCTTGTCGGTGAACTTAGAGACACCCCAGGTCCGGTTCTTTGCGAGGTCTTGGCGGAACAGATCGCTCGCCAGCTTCTCGTCGCCATTGGCTCGGCTGTAGGCATCGCGCCATTGATCGAACGCTTCCTCCTTCATGCCTCCACCCATCTTTTCTGGGTCGAATCCAGCGTCCTTCATGGCCTTCAGCGCAATCTCCTTCGGCTTCTTGCTGTCCGCCTGATTGCGTAGCTTCTTCTCCACGTCGGGCGTGTTGCGTGGTCTGGTCAGGAACGACAGTGCCTCCTTGGGGGTCTGTCCGTTGTCCAGGCGGTTGATGACGCCTGCGTACTCGTCTGGAAGCTCCCTGTACAGGGCCTGCTGTGCCTTCGACGAGTGGTTCTTGATCGCCATGAGGTTGACGATGCCGCGCGCTTGGACCAGTTGGTCGCCACTGGCAAGGTCGTTTCGGATCGACCCGATGACGGAGGTTGGTACTGCGCCAGCCTTGGCAATGTCTGCAAGGTGCGCTTCATTGAGGCGGTTGTCGTTGTTGAAGAAGGACGTGAGAGTGCCGTTCTTCTTCCATACCTGATCGAGCGAACTGCCGCTGACACCTACGTCATTGGCTACTCGAAGCTCAGCGATGGACAGCCTGGTTCTACGATCGGACTCCATGCGCTCACGGTGGCGGCGCTGAGCAGCGATCTCGTCGGACACCTTGTCATACGCGAGGTAAGCCTTCTTGACGGCCTGCGGATCGTCCTTGATGGCCGGGTCGTTGACGAGCTTCTCGAATTGGCTGAATGCCTCGCGTTCTGTCAGAGCGCCTTGACGTGCCAGGACGCCGAACTGCACCGACCATGTATCGAGGTTGTCCTGAATCTGGTCCAGTCGCTGCTTGTTCTGCTCTTTGACGAGGGCGTTGTGGTCGCTGATCGCCTTCTTGGAGAACTGGTCGATGTACTTGTTGCCACGGTCGATCAAGACGGCTTTGGCCTGCTCAGTGAGGGGGAGCTGACCGACGACGTTTGAGAAGCGGAACTTCTGGTCAGCGATTCGCATTGCGACCTCACCGGACTGCATGCTCTCCTTGGTGATCTCTCCCCCGTTGTAGGTCGCGATGGGCGACTTCTCCAGCGTGTCTTGGAATCCGACGAGGGTGGCATCCTGCAGGCGCTTGATGGCTGCTTCACGCATGACCTTGGCACCATGCGCGCCATAGACGGCATACGCACGTGGGTCGTCGTATCGCTCAACGATGTTCGCCGCTGCCTTGCCCACGTTCTCCGGCGTCGGGTCAAGGGTGACGGTGTCGATGACCAGGTTGTCGCTCTTCGTGTCGGTGATCTTCGCTTCAGCGACAACGCGGGGCTTGATGACGCGCTCGTGATAGTCGATCCCGCTGCGCACCTTGAACTGCTCAAGCTCCAAGTCCAGTTCCTTGACCACCTTCTGGTGGGACAGACCAGCGTCTGCCTTTGCCTTGTCGATGAACAGGTCGCGCTCTGTCTGGTAGCGGTCTGCCTGCTCGGTCGTAGTGCGCTTCGCAAAGTCAGGGTCAGCCGAAAGTCGGTCCCGAAGCGCGGCGTCTTGTTTCTCGATCTCCAACAGCATGAGCTTTGCGCGGCCCGTCTCGTTGGCAGCTTGAAGCGCTTGCACTTGGTCAACGGCGCCTGTGACTGCGTTGCCTACCTGCTGGAAGGTGCGTGCTGCTGCCTCGTAGGGCGCTGCTGCGTTCTGTACGGGCACACCACCGACACCACGTTGAACTTGCGGCTGGTTGCTGAACTTCTCCTGGCGACCTCCGAAGACTCGTGTTGGGTCTGGTCCCGCATCGCCTGCGCCGGGTGTTAACGGCGCGGATCGGGTGTTGTCTGGAATTCTGATGGTCATTTCTTGGCTCCGTAGTACACCCCGCCAGCCTGGGCAACACCGCCAAGCAGCGTTCCAGCAGCGTTGAGACGTGATGCGCTTTCGGTGTTTGCAGCGCTGCGATTGGCCGAGACGAGCGCGTTGGCCCCAGCTCTGGCGGACTGTTCGCCTTGGTAGCGGATGGAGACCGCTTTGTTGACACCGCTGTAGAGGGCAGCAAGGGTGTCAGATGCGGCCAGCGTGTCTGCGAGGTCCATGGCAGCTTGTGCTGAGCCTTCACCCATGACGACGCCCGATCCTGATTGCGCTACAGCCATCTGGCCACGGACCATCAACTGTTGCCTGCGGATTTCATTGGCTTCCTTCTGGGCAGCGGTCATCGTGTCGTCCGCCTCCATGTTGCGAAGCGCGCGATCCAGTTGACCTTCGTAGTCGGCGGCAAACCCTGCCACTCGTGACTCAATCGCCGATGCCTTGCCTGCTTGCCTCTGAGCATTGGCGGACATTCCAGCGGAAGCCAGCCCGACAACGGCTACTGCTGCTGTGACGCACATTACTGACCTCCCTTCGGGACGTGCATCGACATCACGTAGCCCACCTTCTCGAAGCCGACCGATCCGAACAGCTTTGCCACCCGATCGGGCTCGTAGCCAGTGGAGTTCGCCATGACGATCTGGTCTGCACCCTTCTGTCTTGCCGTCTCCACGTAGTTGTTGAGCAGAAGCAAGCCAGCACGGCTGACTCGATGCCCTGCGCTGACGAACAGGGCGATGTCAGATGCCCAAGCGTCATGCCCAAACCAATGCGGAACGATCACGCCAGCAAATCCGCCGGCGATTGATTCATCGGCAATGAGGGTGAGGACGATGCCCCAATCGCTCTCGATGAGCTGCTGAAGGTAGGCGGCGAGCTTCGTCGCGTCGAAGTTGTACCGGCTGAAGACGCTGCTCTCGGAGTGCATCTCGCGGCCGAGTTCGACGAAGGCTGGGATGTCCTCTAGGACGGCTTGTCTCACGTGCATGTGTAGTTCCCACTCTGTTGTGTGAGAACTATTTAGTGAGACGATGCGAGATCAGTTGATTGCAGAGCGTGTGATCACGCTGAGAACTGTCAGCGAAGTCGGGTTCTCGGATTCGATCAAGGTGTAGTGCGGGGCTACCCAGCTGTTGTCTCCGTCGATGCGCTTCGTTCCTGTGAACGGGGTCGGCGCAGTGTCGAGGCCATCAGCCAGACTCCTGTGGATCACTTCACGACCGTTGACCTTGGCGGCCACACTCCTGTGGAACTTGACGAAGATTTCAGTCGCTTTCACCTTCTTGGCCTGTGAGGAGGCGTTCACGTCCCCGTACTCAGGGCTCAGCAACTCCAACTTCATGGTAAACGGTAGACCAGCCCAGACTCGGGATGCTGGTCGCTGTAGCACGATCTCACCATCCTCGTTGACAGTGCGAACAGGGTGAACGACACCGTCGGTCATCACGGCAACGGTCTTTCCCTTCAGGTGGTCAAGGCCGCTGATGGTCGTTGTTGGCGTGCCGTTGTAGTAGATGCTGCAGTCCGTGTAGACGGTATCGAGGTCCTCATAGTCGAACATCTCGATGTAGCGCTTCTCCACACCGTCGATGGTCCGTCTCACGACCACGTACACGTCATCTACCCCATCGCCTGGGAGTGTCGCAATCGACTCGAATTGACCGTCAGTGGTGTGGCGTGCCCAGGCGTTGGTCTCGTAGTCACGGGCCAGCGTGAGGGATAGCATCGTGCCGTCGCTGCAGACCATCCAGGCGATGTAGTCGGGGGCGGATGCGAGGGCCATGTCAACGATGTGCTTGCCTTCGGTCAAGTGCTCAGCAAATACGGTGATGTCGGGAGCGACGTTGGCGTCCTCCGTGACCGAGTAGCTGATGGCTCGGACCTTCTTGCCGTCCCGCTGGACGAAGATCACCTCACGTCCGATACGGAGTGGCCTGACGTTGGAGCTACCGTGTCGGGTGTGGTCCTTGACGTTGTTGGCGGAGATGCCTGACACGGACGAGTTGTTGACACCGGACAAGCTGAACTCCGTGGAAGTCGTCATTGGCATCAGATTTCGAGCGCCAACCAAGTGCTGGATTGCTGCGTGGTCGTTGCTCAGAAGCTGAAGGATGACAGCGTCGTTCTCACGGTTGCCAACCGAGAAGTTCAGAAAGTCGCCGGCTGCGGACCCCCAGATGTGCTGTGGAAACTGGGGTGATCCTCCGAAGTACAGGCGTTGATCGAACGAGGCCACGGCCTGCGGATAGTTGCCGGTCTTCCAGTAGGCTGGCGATGCGCCAGACACTGAGCCCGTGACGGTCCACTCCTGGCGCGAATCGGAAGCCAACACGCAGGTGACAGTCCATGTCTCGCTGGTGGATGCGCCCGGCATAGAGGCCACAGCGGCGACTTGCCCGTTTCCAGCACCAGAAATGGCACTCACGGAGCTGATGGCCCCTGAGGATGTAGTGATGGTGAAGGACTGTCCAGACACGAACTTCGTGGAGCCGTTGATGAGCCGGAACGTGATGAAGGCATTCGAGAACGTCACGTCGCTGACCGCACGGTAGATGAACGGGATGTTCGCAAGTACCCAGTTGGTGTCGCTGATGCGGGAAAGCTGCTTCGGGAAGTGCGAAGCGTGCGCGAGGAACATCGTGTTTCCCGGCTGCGTAAAGCGAATGTCGTCCAGTTGGGATTCCGTGTACGGCATGGTGATCGAGTACCGAACACCGGGAGACGACTCGACGAACTGCCAGTTCTTCAGGAACTCGATGCGCCCGTCGTTGAAGACCAGGATGAACTGGTTGTTCTGGTCGTAGGTGTATGGGATCAGGCGGACTCGTTGCGCTGAGTTCCTTGCCTCTCCCTGGTACATCGTGCCTCTGCGCTTGGTTGCAGGCCCGTGCACCAGCGTGTAGCTGTTCTCCTGGGTTTTGAGGCCCTTCTTGTAGGCAGGCAGGTCGATCCGAGCATCGAGGCGCGGTGAGATTTCGCCGAAGTCGAACGTCGTCTGGATGTGATCGAGAACCGGCATGGGTCAGAACCTCGCCGTGTACGCAGGCGATCGGTTCTCGTCCATCGCCTCTTGCACATCCTCTGTTGAGTCGATGTACTTGGCTTGTCGTAGCTTCTGCTCTGCGAGGCCAGCCATCAGCTCGGCCATGGATGCCTGACCGACCGTGCTAAAGCAGATCGCTGCGGCTAGCTGATAAGTGAAAGCGTCTGTGAAGGATGCGTCCCACAGCGCTGGGTCTTCCACGTCCCGGACGTAGCGAATCCTGCAGACCTTCTCGTTGCTGAGGATGCGACGGCCTTGGACCTTGTAGCTGTCCGCGTCGATGACCTTGAGCAACCGGATGTAGTCAGCCGGTAGCTGAAACGCGTAGCTGAACTCGAAGGGGCGCTCGTTGGGGATACGCGCCAACTCGACCTCATGGACCGCAAAGTTCCATGGGTGCTGCCTCAACAGCGATTCACGTGTATTCGTGAAGAACGTGACCGCCTTCTGCTGTTGCGGTGTGCCCTCATCTAGGGCCGTGATTGCTGCATCGCCGATTCGGGCGAGAGCGATATTGATGATTCTGACTTTGCCTGCGTCTTGGTCCATGCGGCCACTCCCTGTAGTAGCCGGTATTTATTTGGACCATTCATCCGGGAGGCAGAAGAAAGGGACTCCCCTTCGGCAGTCCCTGTGTCATTGAGTCGGTACGGTTTAGATGTCGACTTCTTGTTCAACAACGCCGGTCGGATCGATGATTGCAGCGCCCATAGAGAGCGTTGCCTTGACCCACCAAGCGTGCTTGTCAGGCGACCACTCGATCAAGGTTTTTGGGTCTTGACCGACAGCCACACCGAGTGCGTCTTCGTGGAAGGCGAAGCACATGCGGGTGTCTGGGGTTGGAGTCGCGTTCAACGGCAGGTACGAGTCAGGAACCTGAATGAACTTGAAGCCGATGAAGGTGTCGATCTGGCCTTGAACCAGGGACTTCACTGACGTGTAGTCAACGGAGGTCGCCTTCGTTTCTCCGAGCAGACCTTGCATTGCCGAAGCACCGACCACGTACACGCGGCCATCAGCTGGAACGCCAGCGTTGTCGAGCATCTTCTTTACTTCGAGGACACGCGCGACAGACAGAGCACCGGAAGCGGTAGCGGCATTGGAGCCGGCGACAGCAGCAGTGATGATCAATTCGTCGATCTTCTTGGCGATGGACTTGGAAACGGTCTTGACGTACTCGCGCTTGATGTCAACGTTGGTCTTGAGCAGGTCAAGGTCGTCGGCGAGAACGGTTGCGTAGTGATCGGTCAGAGTGACCGTGACTTGGGCGTGTGCTGGTTCGAGAACCGTCAGATCCGCGTTGCGGGTCTTGGTGTACGCAGAAACTGCACCGAGGGTCTGGAACTTCGAGGTGGAACCGACAACACCAGTGCGCTTGCGAACAGCGTTCCAGAGTTTCGATTCGAGTTGATATGCGTGCTTTACGTCTGCACCGAACTGCGCAATGAATGCGTTGTCGATAGTGATAGCCATGAGTGGCCTCCCTTTGTTTTTGTTGTTCGAATGGGGAGTGCGTGTCTCCGAGCTATTCGGAGGGCGATGTCATCGCCAACTCATGGGGCCAATAGGCGTGTCCTTGCTGGGTGTGACCGGGTATTTATTGGCGGGGCCACGTAGACGTAGAAAAGCCCTCGCTAGGAGGGCTTGAGTCGTGCCTGTCGCAACGGCTTACTTGAAGTTCGCTGCGTACCAGTCAGTGACGATCTTGTTGGCCTCTGGATCACCACTCATGTACTTGGCGGATCGCTGGATTTCGTCGATCTGCTCGCGGGACATTGAAGGTCCCTTCGAACTGGAGACCTTGCGCTGTGAGACGCTGTCTTCTCCGACCTCAGCGCCGATGCGTGCAAGCAGCTTGACCACAGCGGGATGGCCCCATACAGGGTCGTTCATGTCGGCGTCTTCAGGCGCGTAGACGGCGAACGCGGCATTGGCTGCTCTGGAGTTCTCCTTGAAGGAATCGCCCCAGGCCTCCTTGAGGTGCGCAATCGTCTTTTCCGAAGTCCAGCCGGCCTGAGCTTGCTCCTGGAGGTGGGCTGCAAACTTCTCCATGGCGAAGGCGTATTGCTCCTTCGTGAAGCCCTTGGCCAGAGCCTCCGCCTTGAATGCGCTGGTACGCTCTTCATCGACCTCGAAGGCGTCGCCGAAGTCGTAGGCATAGTCCTCGACGGACGATGCAGGTATCGAGCGCTTCCCGAGCATCTTGTCCAGAGCCAAGTGCCCCTTGACGAAACGGTCCATGTCTACAGTGCCGTCGGCGTTTCGATACTTCTTCGGAACAAGGGACAGCGGATCGGCTGGCGTCTCTGGTGTGGCCGGTGGAGCTGCTTCGGCAGCCTGTTGTGTCTCCGCTTGATCTTCTACTTCAGCAGGCGCGGATGCGGTATCTGCTTGGTTGAGTTCTTCGCTCATTGAGGTTCGTTTCCTTCTTCTAGTTGTGGTGGGTTCTCGGCTTGCCCGAGCTTGATGAGGATGTGGCGAACCACATCGCGGCGGCCGGCGTTTCGAGCGTGGACGTAGGGGTCCGCGTCGAACGCGTCGGTGTCGTAGTACAGGCGGTGCAGTACCTCAAGGATTGCGGCACCGGCTGGGTTGTGGATGAAAGCCGCGGCGTACGTCTGCGGCGTCACTTTGTTGTCGTTCATTCGAAGAGTCCTGGTTGCTGTGGGCGGCTAGCCGCTTGTTCTTGAGCCATGCGCTGCTGCTCTGCCTCGGCTGCTGCCCGCTGTGCTTGCTGACGCTGGAGGCGCAGCTTCTTGACTGCGTTCTCGTCGTTCACCAGTGCGGGGTCGATTCCCAACTGCTCTGCGTAGGAGCGAAGCATCGAATCGAACTCGATGAGGTCCATGACTGGCGAGGTGATCGCCCCTTGGACTTCGCCCAGCTTGGCTGCTGCAGCCATGAAGACATCGACCTGTTCGACCTCCTGCATCTTCTGGGAGCGTGCAAGCGGAGAGCGGTAGTCGATCTCGAATTCACGGCCACGGAGCCCCTCTGGGATCGGCTGGAACAGCCCAGCGCGAAGCGCCAAGCCAAAGCAGCGCTCAACGAGGTGAGTCAGGAACTCTGACTGCATGCGGGCAAAGATCGGGCCGAGAATCTGGCGGACCTGGTTGTTCCTGGTCTGAACCTCTGTAGCGGTCTGAATCGCCTTGTCGAAGCTGAGCCTGTTCGCCAGAAGAATCTGCTTGATGTTGGACCGTAGGGACTCGATCTGGTTGACCGCGAAGTTGATGTCGCCACCTGTCTGCAACGGCTGGATGTTGTCCATGTCGCTCACTGGAATGAAGCGGCGCGGACCAAAGCGAATCGTGTTCGGGTTGATGACCCCGTCGTCCTTGACCTTGAACATGCCAGCTACGTGCATGTCCATGTTCAGCAGGTAGGTCTCCGTGACCTTGTTGAGGGTCTTGATGTCGGGAAGAGCGTCGGAGACTGGTCCGCGCCCGTAGTCGGTATCTGGAATGGTCTGCCAGCGGGGCACGATGACAGGCATCTCGTGGAAGCCTGACTCTCGGACGACGCAGCCGCACCCACTGACCCAGATGGACTCCCATGGCAGATTGCGTGCGGTGTTTCCGGTGGACTGCTTGCCGTTCTTGATGCGTGGACGGATCGCCACGACGAAGCGATGAGGCGTCACGTCATGCGGGTTCTGGTCGTAGGCCTCCCGCATCTTCTGCGGCAGCGCGTTCAGTCCGAACTCGTACACAGCCTCTTGGACCGTGTAGTAGAACTGGCGGTAGACGGTGTCGATGTAGCCGAGGTTCAGGGTCTCCTGCACGTACAGGTGATTGAGCGGCCAGTTCTCGAAGCGGAGCTTTCCGTTCTTTTCCTCGATGTAGATGCCACCGATGCCGGCGATGACCATGTGCTCGACAAAGGTCATGGCCTCGTTGTCGTAGTTGGACGAGTGGATGAGCGTGTGCAGGCGCTTGGCTGCGTTCTTCAGCCACTCCTTCGACTCCTGGTCGAGGTCGTCATCGACCCGTGATCCATCAGCGAGGTCAAACCAGAGCGTGTTGGGCGGTGTGAGACTCGAAAGCACCGAGCTTGCGAGCATCCGCACGGCGTCCGTTGCCGTGCTGTCGAGCAGCTTGGCTTGCTTGGACTTGGCCGTGTGGGCGTTGAGGTAGCCGTCGCCGTCCGTTCCTTCGTCGAAGCCGATGCCGAGGAACGGCTTGGTGTACTCGTAGCACTCGCGGTACTCGCGATCGAGCGGTGACCGGATCGCCTTCAGCTTGTCGAACTGAGAAACGACCGACTTACCCTTCTCCGAGGGTTCCTGGTAGGAGCCTGCCATTGCGGCTTACTCCCCAAGCTGCTGCAGTAGCGGCTTCTTCTTCGACTTCTTTCTGTCGGTGAGCGTGCTGTCGAGCGGCGTTTCGTCCTCGTCTTCACCGAGGATGCCGCCCAACAGAGTCAACTGACGCTGCTTCTTCTGCTGGTCTGCTTGTGCCATGGCCTTGTTGTCGGCCATGACCTTGTCAGCCTGCTTCTGCTTCTCGATCTCCTGCTCTGCCTTGATCTTGTCCGTCTCTGCACGGATCAACGCTGCGTTCGCTTCTGCCTGCGCTTGCTGTTCTGCTGCACTAGGGCCTTTGGGTCCACCACCACACATGAATCGTCTCCCTGCGGTCTTCGCGCCGCTCTCTGAAAGACGTATTTACACGGGGCGCGCCTTGGCCTCACGTTTCGTTACGATTGGAGGTCAACAAGGAGGGAGTAGCCATGGACGATGGACCGATTCGGATTGCGGCGCTTGAGGATGAGGACGAGATGCGTAGCGTCTTCATGAGGTCAGGGAGTCTGTTGAAGGACGCAATGGACTTCGACTTGATGAATCCGCGAGCGCACGTTGTTGACCCAGAGATCACCCACGTCGAGTACCAAGGTGACATGGTCCACCTGCACTACAAGTACAGCTGGAGCGTCTACAACGGCTGCGACAACATGGACGATAGCGGCATCGAGCAGGAGGTGATTACTGGTCTGCTTGAAGAGGACTTCTGGGTCTTCCAGCGGCACGTCCCACAAGAGCCACGTTCAACGTTCGAGGAGTTCTGACCATGAGCTGGGACAACATCAGCAAGACGCTGGGAAGTGTCATAGACGAGCGCCTGTCGAGTCCGCTGATCAGCACGTTCGTGATTTCGTGGTCGTTGTGGAACTACAAGTTCTTCGTACTGCTTTTTTCGAAGACGCCCGCAGTTGAGACGATCACACTGATAAAACAGATTTGCTTTCCAGATGCGTGGGCCATCGCCGTCAACGGTGTATTGCTGCCCGCGCTGACCACTGCCCTCTACTTGTTCGCGTTGCCGAGGCCGTCACGATGGGTTTCGAAGTGGTGGCGCCTGCAGCAAAAGGGAGTAGAGGACGACCGACGCAGTATCGACGGTACCGTCACCCTCACGCTTGAGCAATCGAATGAGTTGAAGTCGGAGAACATCCGGTTGCGCTCGGAACTGGGGAAACTGACAATCGAGCGCGACGAAGCCAATGAGCAGCGCAATCTGAGTGAAGCACTTAAAGAGGCAGCGGAAGCTTCGCGCCTGGAGGCTGAAGCAATTTCGGCAACACGGGCAGGCCAGCTTAATGATTTGTCCGGGCAGATCGAAGACGCCAGACGAAGAGGCCGCTACCTGTTGCAGCAGACGATAAGTTCAGCAACCATTATCCAGCAATTGTTTGATCTTTTGGATACGGACAAGACCGTTCCGGAAGGAATCGGCGCCATAGAGTGGGCGGTGTTGAAGCATCTAGAGGAGAGTGGCGAGTTTAAGAGGGGACTCGACGTAGAAACACTTCGCGCTATGTCAGCCTATCTGAAGTTTGATATCCCAGAAGATGGGAGAAGCTTTCGGGTTGTCACGGAGCCTCTTTCGGACATTCAGGAAATGAAGTTGATTGATGGCAACTTCGTCGCGGATCACGAGGACAATCGAGAATTTCGTTTAACAGCGCGCGGCTTGAGATTGTTCACAAGGCTGAAGCAGTTCGACGCCATCCTTAGCGTCAAGGGCGAAGACACATTAAAAGCTGCGCTTCACAAAATGTGGGCCGCAGCAACTGATGAAATCAGCGAAATGTCATCCCGAGGCGAGTTGCCTCAGCAGTCATGAGCTGTGAGGCGATTGACCCAAAATCGCGGGATAGCGCGGGCCTAATAATTTCTGGGTCTCTGTTTCTATCTAGGTGGTGGTTCGATCTGGGGTGATCGCGAGCAGGCTGGGATGGGGGTTTGGGAATTCGTGGCGAGCAGGCTCGCGGAATCTGAGCCCCCGCAAAGCCCCAGTACCGGAGACATGTTCCATTTTCCCAATGGCGGAAGCCTCGGCCAGGTTGCACAGCGCTGGTGAGGCTCTAAGGTGTCAGTACCGTGTTGATGCTGAACTCTGCATCCGTGCGGCTTTTTCACCTCTGGGCCTCAACGGGTGCATGCTGGAGGTATCTGGGCCTCAACGGTGCGAATGCGCCTTCAGTGCTCCAGCAACCGTCTAATTTGTACCTTCTTAGACGGTTCCGGACTATTTCAAGCATGAAATATCTGCCCTCGGGAGGATAGTTCAAGCATGAACTACTCGGTCAGGTTGACGGCCGGAGAGCAGACCATCAAAACAGCTGGCTCATCAAGCTCTTGAACAACGCTCCCACGGCTGCAATGACAAGGCTACCCAAGCACACCGTGACGAGGCGAATGAAGAAGGCTGCTCCGATGGGGTGAGCGTCCATGGTCTCGATGAGCTTCAAGATGCTCTCAAGCAGGTTGAGTTTGGGTTTCACAGGCGGCTCCGTAAGGCTGATGCACTTGTATAGGTACCAGGGTTCAGGACATGCCTTGCCGGAAAGTGATCCTGCGCTGAGTGGTCCCGCGTAGATATACGGGTGCTGCGACGAATCCTAGCGTCACGACATGCTTCAAGCGCTGCCAACATTGCGGAAGTCTTAGCTAAGCCTTTGATTTTTATGGGGTAATTTCGTCCCGGATGGCGCTCATGCCGATGAAGAAGTCGTTGCAATCGTCGCGTCCAAGTACTTGAATCTGCGCTGGGAATCGCGTCAACGTGGACGGTGTTGAGGTGGCAGTTGCACCCAGCGCGCATGCCGTCGTAGAGGTTGCGATGACGTGACTGAGCCGGCGTGCTTCTGGCGCGGCCAGACTTGACGTTCTCGATTGCGAACATGAGCAGTCCTTCGGGTAGTAGCGGATGTCGGAGATCAGGCGTGTGGTCCTGACCCATGGAGTCACGGTGCCATGCTTGGCACGCGACGTGAAAACCGGCCGAAGGGCTGGCTAACCTTCCTGCGGACTGGAGCCGTCCGACGAACGGTCGAAAAACGCCCGTCCTGGCGCCATAACTACCCGTGAAGGGTGATCGCGCCCTTGTAATTCGCTACGCTCATTAACAAGCCGCTTGGACGCTGTTGCGCCTGTTTTTGGGTTGGGGCTGCCGTGGGCGCTCGGACCCGGTCAGGCCCAGGCGTTCGAAAACCCGAAAAGGCAAACGCCAAAGCTATGCAAGGCACAGCCTTTAAAAAGACTTAGGCACTCAGGACACCTGAAAGACGCTTTAGCGTCTCAAAGTGTCTTTGTGTCTTTGTCTTTATGACTTAAAAAAGTAGCTGAGCTGGCAGCAGCGCTGTGGCACAGCGCTGCTGCAACTCTTTTGCTTTTCATTGAAAGTTATAAAGACATAAAGA
>Ga0247823_10000918_pt1 | contig 24890 bp, 23 predicted proteins | sample 13C_PalmiticAcid_2_FD_192426 | JGI IMG/M metagenome (GOLD analysis project Ga0247823, IMG submission 192426) | Soil microbial communities from agricultural site in Penn Yan, New York, United States - 13C_PalmiticAcid_Day30 | ecosystem: Environmental > Terrestrial > Soil > Agricultural land... | reverse complement strand
GAGCGCCTGCGCGGCGAACAAGGCGATGGCGATGAGAAGCGCCATCTGCCCGGCGAGGGAGCGGGGGAGGAGGCGAGTCATGGCAGGTACGCGCCGTAACATTTTCCTCTCCCTGCAAGGGGGAGGTTCATGGGGTGGGTCCTGCGTCGGGCGGGGCTCGATGCCCCGATCGATGCATCAGCTGTGGAGCGCATGAGTCTGTCAGGCGCGCAGACGCGCGCGCCCACCCCCAGCCCCTCCCGGCAAGCAGGGAGGGGAGCAACAAGGGCGGCCCTCACAACCGCGTCACTTCGGCGGCGAGAGTGTAGCCGCCGCCCCATACGGTCTTGATCAGCGACGGGTTCCTGGCGTCGGGCTCGATCTTTTTGCGCAGCCGGCTGACCTGATTGTCGATCGCGCGATCGAACGCGGCCGCCTCGCGGCCCTGGGTCAGATCGAGCAACTGATCGCGAGTGAGGACCTGGCGCGGGCGAGTGACCAGAGCGTGGAGAAGATTGTATTCGCCGGTCGAGAGCGGGACCGACACGCCTTCGCGGTCGACCAGTGCGCGTTCGCCGGTCTTGAGCACCCAGCCGGCAAAGGCGAAGCTGCCGGTCTCCGGTGCATGCTGCTTGGCGCCCCCGGCGGCCATGCGGCGGAGCACGACCTTGATGCGCGCGGCGAGCTCGCGCGGGCTGAACGGCTTCACGACATAATCGTCGGCGCCCATTTCCAGCCCGACGATACGGTCGGTCTCCTCGCTGCGCGCAGTGAGCAGGATTACCGGGGTGTCGCTGGTCTCGCGGATGTGGCGGCACAGGCTGAGCCCGTCCTCGCCGGGCATCATGATGTCGAGAATGACCAGATCGATCGCATAGGCCGCCATCCGCGCGCGGGCGCCCTCGGCATCGCCCGCCTGAGTGACGCGAAATCCCTGTTTGGTGAGATATTGCGCGAGCGGCTCGCGGATCGAACGTTCGTCGTCGACGAGCAGGAGATGGGGAAGATCCGACATGCTGCGACCGTAACAACTCCGTGGGCGAAAAGAAGTGCCGGGCGGCGAGAGGAGGGGTGCCGCCGGCGAGGCAGGTCAGTTGGCGTCGGGCGTGCCGGCGCCGCGGCGTTCCATCATTCCGCGCATCCGCTCGCGCGCGGCGGCCCCTTCGGCCTTGTCGATCTTGCCGTCGTTATTGGTGTCGAGCCGCTCGAAGCGGCGATTGGCTTGCGCATGCTGCTCGTCGAGTGAGATGGCGCCATCATTGTCGGTGTCCATGCGGCTCATCATCCGGCCGCCGCGTTCGCCCGCGCCGGGACGCTCTTCCTTGGCGATCTTGCCGTCCTTGTTCGCATCGAGCTTCGCGAAGCGGGCATCGACATCCGCGAGATACTCGGCCCTGGTGACCGTGCCGTCACTATCGGTGTCGGCCTTGGCGAGCATGTTGCCGCCCATCGGACGGTCTTGCGGCGCGGCGATCGCGGCGCCGGCGAGCAAGGTGGTGCCGAGCAACGCTGCAGCGAAAATCTTCTTCATGGCACGAACTCCAGTATGAGAGCGGCCCGTGCCGCGACTGGGCTGCGTTTTGTGCCGAGGCTGTCGCAAGGGTTTGTCATGCGGGGGAGAAGTTGTCGCAAATTGTCGCGGGCGGTGGAGGACGAAGCTTCGTCGGCACTCAGCCAAAAATGGCGACGCCCTGCATCGCTTCCGCAACAGGTTCGCCGGCTGCGTTCCAGATCGACATGCGCTGGCTCGAATAGCCGTGATGCGCAGTGTCGGCGCGGGCGTGGAGCAGCCACCAGCCGCCTTCGGTGACTGGCTCGGGGGTAAGAAAGTTGATTTGCCAGTTGAGCGAACTGAGCGGGGTCTGGCGCTGCGCAGCGAGCTTGAACGCGCCCGGAGGCAGGGCGTCTCCGATCGCCATAAGTTCGACCATCGGGTGAAGACCCTCACGCGTACGCAATCGTGCCCAGCGCAGCCATTCGGTCGGGCCGAGATCGGCCTTCGAATCCCAAAAGTTGAAATTGCCGGTGAAGAAGGTCTCCGGCCCGGTATAAAGTTCGGCGTCGGCCACAGGCGGCGCGATCGGACCGCGCGGGGCCTCGTCATGGACGACGACCGAAGGCAGCTCGGCCATGAACACGAAGGTGGCGCGCAGGCCGAGGCCGGCTGCGGAGCGCACGTCGGACTGGAGAAAGGCAGCGTTGCGGCCCCGCCTGAGCCTGGTGGCGGTGACCGTGACTTCGCCGGCGAGCGGGCCGATGAACGCGATCTGGGCCGAACGGAGCGGCGGCAGATCGGGCTCGAGATCGAGCGCGGCCTGGAGCGCGAGCGCGGCGGAGAGACCGCCGAACGCAGTGCGGCCTTGCATCCAGCCGGCGGGGATCACGGTGCTGAAGCCGCTTTCGTCACTTCTGGCGGCGGCGAGGATATCGGCGATCGGAGTCATGCGTAACGCTCGCGCAATTCGCGCTTGAGGACCTTGCCGATCGCGCTGCGCGGGAGCTCGTCGACGCGACGGAGATCGGCGAGGCGCTGGGTCTTGCCCAGCTTCGCATTGGTCCAGGCGAGGATCTCGGCCGGGTCGCCGGTGCCGACATAGAAGCCGACCGGAGTCTCGCCCCATTGTTCGGACGGCACGCCGATGACGCTGCAATCGGCGACCTGCGGGTGCTGGACGAGCACGGCTTCGAGATCGGTCGGATAGATATTGAAGCCGCCCGAGATGATCAGATCCTTCTTGCGGTCGAGCAAGGTGAGGAAGCCGTCTTCGTCGAACCGGCCGATATCGCCGTGGCGGATGAAGCGATTGCCGGCTTCGTCATACCAGGTGGCGTCGTCGGTGGCGTCGCTGCGGCCATGATAGCCGGTCATCATCGCGCCCGAGCGGCCGACGACTTCGCCCATCTCACCCTGTGCGACTTCGCGGCCGTCATCGTCGATCAGGCGGATGTCGTGACCCTCGATCGGCTTGCCGACGGTGTGGAGCTTGTCGGGGTGGGCGTTGCAGACGAGGATCGTCGTGCCGCCGCCCTCGGTCATCCCGTAATATTCGACGAGCAGCCCCGGCCAGCGCGCGAGAACGTCGGCCTTGAGCGCGGCGGGGAAGGGCGCGCTGGTGCAGGTCTTGAGGGTGAAGCTCGAGAGATCGAAGCGGTCGAATTCGGGATCGGCCATGATCCGCCGATACTGGATCGGAACGAGCATGGTGACGCTGCCGCGATGCTTCTCGGCCTGGACCAGATAGTCGCGGGCGTCGAACTTCGCCATCAGCACCACCGTGCCGCCCCAGCCGAGGGTGGGAAGGAAGCTGACGAGAGTGGTGTTCGAGTAAAGCGGCGTCGCGACCATCGTCACCGCTTCGCCGAACCCCGCAGGGGCGCGGCCGATATGGACCCAGCGCATCGCGTGCGGCTGGACGATGCCCTTGGGCGTGCCGGTGGTGCCCGAGGAATAGATGATGTTGAACGCATCATCGGGGCCGACCGTCACCGGGGCGGGGGTGCCGTCGCCCAGCCACGTGCGCAGCCCTTCGAGCGGAATCTTTCGCACCGGCACATCGATGTCGTGCGCGGCGTCGTGGAACAGGATCGGTGCGGCGCAATCCTCGACCATCGCGACGAGCTGTTCGGACGTAGCCGAAGGCGCGAGCGGGGCGGCGACGCAGCCGGCGCGCAGCGCACCGAGGAAGACGAGCGCGTAATCGAGCGACGAGGGACCGAGGATCGCGATCGCGTCACCCTGTCTTGCGCCGTCGCGCCGGAGCGAGAAACCGATACGATCCATCGCGCGATCGAGCTCGGCATAGCTCAGCGTCCGGTCGCCGAAAATGATCGCAGGCTTGTCGCCGCGTTCACGCGCATGCGCGCGGATGAGATCCGGCAGCGTCGCGAAATCGCTCGCCAGCATTGCCTCTGCAGTCACGGTCTTGCCCCCATACGCCGACCTTTAGCGAGGGCGACGCCGAACGCCATACGCATTTTTCGAAAAAGCCCTGCGCAGAAGCGTCGCGAATGGATTCGACGGGGCTGCCGCGCGCTCGCTATGATATGCTCCGGGCGATAGAGGGGAAGCGTTCGATGCGGACAAATTGCCGAAGCTCCGGCTGGCCCGGTTTCGCGGCGAGGCTGCTGGCATTGTTGTTGTTGCCGCTGGCGGCGTCCTGCTCGGTGTCGCTGATCGCGCCCTATGACAGCCGCACCGAGGAGATGGTGACCCAGATCCAGGGCGAGCTCTCGGCATTCCATCAGGAATTGATCTACGACAACAAGGCGCCGGGCTGCGTCTATTCGAAGCATGTCGGCTTCTATCGGACGATCCATGGCGACATCGCCAATCTGCGCGTGCGGGTGGGGGCGATCGCGAAGAACGCCCAGACCGCGGATCAGGTCGAGGCGCTGGAGAAGGGCGTGGACGATCTCGAACTGATCCACCGCAATCGCGAGAACCAGCCGCCGGGTGACACCCAATGCATGGGCATCAAGGCGATGGAGAACAGTTTCGGCGGGCTCGAAGGGATCATCCGGGCGATCCTGCAGCTCGAGATGGTCAAGCAGCGCACGCTCTGACGGAGAATGAGGATGGACGTGGATTTCGGAGCGCTTGCCGGCCAGATCGGCGACCGGATCGGCACGGTGCTCGCCGGTCACGGCAAGACCGCAGGCGGCTTTGCGCGCACCGAGGGCGAGAAGATCGCGCTGGCGATCCGGCAGATCGCCGAGATGGTGCGGGACGGCGAGATCCTGCCCGAGGAGGCGCCGCTCTATCTCGACATCCAGATGCAGCATTCGCGCGCGGTGCTGCGGACGGTGGAGGGGATCGGGCTGGTCGCCGCAGAGCAGGCGATCAACGGCGCCCTCGATCTGATCAAGGGCGCCGTCACCACTGCGCTCGGCTTTCCGCTGGTCCGCTAGCTCAGGCCTTGGCAGTGCTCGTCGCGGTCTGGCCGAACAACACCTTGCGCTCTTCGTCGGTCATCGGCGTGGCATAGGAGCGGACCTCGCCGCCTTTCTCGTAGGCGCGGATCGTCGCCGGGCGCGCGGCGACGCGTTCGAACCACGCCTTGAGATCCGGAAAGTCGTTCAGATCCTGCTTGTGCGCCTCGTGCGGGACGATCCACGGATAGATCGCCATGTCGGCGATCGAATAGCCGCTGCCGGCGACGAACTCGCGCCCCGCCAGCCGCCGGTCGAGCACGCCGTACAGCCGGTTGGTCTCGGCGACGTAGCGATTGATGGCATAGGGCACCTGCTCGGGCGCATAGACGTTGAAATGGCCGTTCTGCCCGGCCATCGGGCCCAGCCCGCCCATCTGCCACATCAGCCATTGCAGGATGTCGGTGCGCTCGCGCGGAGTCTCGCCGTAGAATTTGCCCGATTTGAGCGCGAGATAGATCAGGATCGCACCGCTCTCGAACACGGTCACCGGCTCGCCGCCATCGGCGGGGGCGCGATCGATGACCGCGGGCATGCGATTGTTCGGGCTGAATTTGAGGAATTCGGGGTCGAACTGCTCGCCCTTGCCGATGTTCACCGGATGGATTTCGTAATCGAGCCCCGATTCCTCGAGGAAGAGGGTGATCTTGTGACCGTTGGGGGTGGGCCAGTAATAGAGCTCGATCATGTCCATCTCCGGTGCTTGGGCGCGGGAGATGGGTGGGCCGGTTTCGTTACGCAACCGGTGCGCGCGCCACTTTCGGCACGACGCGCAAGATCACGATCAGCAACGCGGCGAGCGCCAGGCCAGCGGCGAAGACGAAATTACCCGCGGGAAAGCCACGTTCGGCACCGAACGCCAGGCTCTGGCTGAGCATCAGCGGCGCGAGGATCAGCGCGACGCTGTTGAGGCTGGCCATCCCGCCTTGCAGCGCGCCCTGATGCTGCGCGTCGGTCATCCGTGACAGCAAGGCGTTGATCGACGGGTAAGCGAGCGCCTGGAACGCGCTCAGCGGAATGAGCGCGTAGACCATCCAGCCTTCGCGGACGAAGATGTAGCCGAAGAACACCGTGCCGCCGGCGAGGATGCCGAGCACCACCGTCCTTTCCTCGCCCCAGCGCTTGATCGCGCGGCCGGTGACGAGAGTCTGGACCAGGGCCATCGCGAGGCCCGAGGCGGCGAGCGACCAGCCGATCGCCTCTTCATCCCAGCCGAGGGCGATCTCGGACCAGAACGCCCAGGTCGACGGATAGACCATATGGGCGAACTGCCAGAGAAAGGCGGCGAGCAGCAGCCAGCCGGCATTGCCGGCATGGAGCAGGGGCTTGAAGGCGGCGAAGACATGGGCGTTGCCCCAGCGAAAGGCGCGGCGGCGCTCCGGGAGCATGGTTTCGGGAAGTGCGATCAGGATCCACAGCGCGTTGAGCCCGGCGAGGACGGCAGCGGCGATGAATGGTGCACGGGTGCCGAAGCCGGCGAGCAGCCCGCCCATCGCCGGCCCGAGGATGAAGCCGATGCCGAATGCAGCGCCCATCAACCCGAAAGTGGCGCCGCGCTTCTCGGGCGGCGTGACGTCGGCGAGCACGGCGTTGGCCGGGCCGTAGGATGCGCCGGCGATCCCTGCGATCATCCGGCCGACGAACAGCCATGCGATGCTCGGCGCGACGGCCATGAAGGCGTAATCGGCGGCGAAAGCCAGCATCGAGAAGAGCAGGACCGGGCGTCGACCGAAACTGTCGCCGAGCGTGCCGAGAATCGGGCCGGCGAAGAACTGGGTGACGGCATAGGCCGCGAGCATGTAGCCGCCGATCCGGGCGGCATCCTCGAGGCTGACATGCGCGAGTTCGACGATCAGGCGCGGCAGCACCGGCATGACGATGCCGAAGCCGATCGAATCGATCAGAATCGCGGACAGCACGATCGGCACCGCGCGGTGGTGGAATTGCATCGGCCTCTCCCCTTTTTCGCCGGTTGTGGCGGAACAATAGGGGTACGTCAAAGGCGCAATCCACCCGTCACCCGCGGCCCGAGGCCGGGGTGGAGGCAATGGTTTTTGCGCACCGCTGTCACAAAGCCCGCTTGACGCCGCGGCCACCATACCGCATTTTCGAATCGAGCCGAACACGGCATGGAGAGGATGATGGCGACCGCACCTGAAATCGATGCGCCCACGGACCCGCTGGAGGGTTTCCGCGCGCATGCCCGCGAATGGCTTGCCGCACATTTTCCGCCCTCGCTGAAGGGCAAGGACAATGCAATGTCGGCGGTCGAGGGACCGCACGAGAACTCGCCCGAAGAGGAGGCCTGGCAGCAGGCGATGGGCGAGAAGGGCTGGGGCGTTCCGACCTGGCCGAAGGAATATGGCGGCGGCGGGCTGAGCCGCGCCGAGGCGCGGGTGCTGCAGGAGGAAATGGCGCGGATCGGTGCGTGGAACCCGATCGGCGGGATGGGTGTGATGATGTTCGGCCCGACCCTGCTCGAATATGGCAGCGAGGAACAAAAGAGGGAGCACATCCCGGCGATCGCCAAGGGCATTGTGCGCTGGTGCCAGGGCTATTCCGAGCCCGGCGCGGGATCGGACCTCGCTTCGCTCCAGTGCTTCGCCGAGGACTGCGGCGACCATTATGTCGTCAACGGCCAGAAGACGTGGACCAGCGGCGGGCAATGGGCGGACAAATGCTTCATGCTCGTCCGCACCGACAAGACGAAGAAGCACGAAGGCATCACCTTCCTGCTCTGCGACATGGACACGCCGGGCGTCGAGGTGAAGCCGATCCGGCTGATCTCGGGCTCGTCGCCCTTTTGCGAGACCTTCTTCACCGACGTGAAAGTCCCCAAGACCAATCGCGTCGGCGAGGAGGGGCAGGGCTGGACGATCGGCAAACGCCTGCTCCAGCACGAGCGCTCGAGCCTGTCGGGCGGCGGATCGACCGCGGGACGGATGTTTGCCGGGGCGCCGCTCGGGCAGCTGGCGAAGAAACATGTCGGCGTGGACGAACAGGGACGGATCGCCGATGCCGATCTGCGTGGCCGGATCGTGCGCCACGAGATGGACCTGCGCGCGTTCATGCTGACGCTGCGGCGTGCCTCGCTCGAGGCGAAATCGAACCAGGGGCCCTCGGCCGCGACCTCGATCATGAAGAATGTCGGCGCGCGGATCATGCAGGAGCGTTCCGAACTGCTGATCGAGATCCGCGGACTGGCCGGGCTCGGCTGGGAAGGCGAGGGGTTCGAGGCGGATGCGCTCAAGGATGTGCGCAGCTGGCTCTTCGGCAAGGCGGTGTCGATCTATGGCGGCTCGAGCGAGATCCAGAACAACGTGATCGCCAAGCGCATCCTCGGCATGCTGGATCATCAATGAAATCTCCCTCTCTCCGCCTGCGGGGAGAGGGTCGGGGACAGGGCATGACGAGGGCGGGCTGCACTTGCCCCTCTCCCCGGCCCTCTCCCCTGAAGGGGAGAGGGAGTTATGGCAGTCCTGACCGAAGAACAGACGATGCTGCGCGACATGGCGCGCGAATGGGCGGACAATGAATCGCCGGTAACGGCGTTCCGCAAGATGCGCGATGCGGCGCCGGCGGGGTTCTACGACCCTGCGGCATGGCAGGCGCAGGCCGAGATGGGCTGGGCCGGGATCCTGATCCCCGAGGCGCAGGGCGGCGCGGGGATGGGCTATCTCTCGCTGGGTCTCGTGCTCGAGCAATTGGGGCGCAATCTTGCCGCCACCCCGCTCGCCGCGACGGCGGCGGCGGCGAGCGCGCTGATCCTCGGCGGCTCCGAAGCCCAGCAGGCCGCGTGGTTGCCGCGCATCGCCGCGGGCGAAGTCGTCGCGGCGCTCGCGGTGGACGAAGGGCCGCGGTTCGCACCCGACCGGATCGAGACCCGTGTCGAGGGCGGCAGGCTCAGCGGGACCAAGGAATTCGTCGCCGAGGGCGATAGCGCGCACTTGTTCGTCGTGGCGGCGACTGACGGACTCTATCTGGTGTCGGGCGAGGAGGGCGTGACGCGGTCCCCCCGGAAACTGACCGATTCGCGCAGTCATGCCCAGCTGCGGTTCGACGGTGCGCCGGCAGAGCGGCTGGGGGGCGGTAGCGAATTGCTCACCCAAGTGACCGACCGCGCCGCGGCCGCATTGTGCGCCGAGATGCTTGGGATGGCCGAATCCGCTTTCGCGCAGACCAACGATTATCTGAAGACGCGTGTTCAATTCGGGCAGGTGCTCGCGTCTTTCCAGGCGCTGCAGCACCGCATGGCGAAGATGTTCACCGAGCTCGAGCTGATGCGATCGGTGGTCGAGGGTGCGCTGGAGGCAGTGGATTCGGGCCGGGCGAACATCAGCCAGGAAGTCAGCCTCGCCAAAGCGGTCGCCGGTGAGACGCTGCACCTGGTCAGTCGCGAGATGGTCCAGCTGTTTGGCGGGATCGGCATGACCGACGAGCATGACGCCGGCTTCTATCTGAAGCGCGCGCGAGTGCTCGAGGCGATGTGGGGCAATGCAGCGTGGCACCGCGAGCGCTTCGCACGGCTCAACGGCTATTGAGCTGCATCGTCCTCCCGGCGAACGCCGGGATCTCATGCGGCTTCTGCCTCTTTGCCCGAGATCCCGGCCTCCGCCGGGAGGACGGTGGGGGCTGCACCATGGTGGCGACTGGTGCAATCGGGCAACACCTCCGGGCCAGTCCCGCTTTGCAACCTTTGTTATGCTTGACGGCCCCTAGGGAAAACGCTGTTATTCGAGGGTAGGGTATGGAACCAGAAAGCGTTCCGGCCCGTGGTGGGAGAGAAAATGATGATGCGGTTACGCCTTTTGTCGGCCTGTGCGGCTCCGGCGATGATCATGGCGCTCGCAGCGCCCGCTTACGCGCAGGACACGCCGAGCGAGCCCGCCGCGCAGGAGACCGACTCCTACGATCCCAACGACATCGTCGTCACTGCGCAAGGCCGTGCGCAGGTGCTCGCCGACGTGCCGCTCGCGGTCTCCGCGATCAGCGCCGAGACGCTCCAGCAATCGGGCGCCAACGATATCCGCCAGCTCAACCAGGTCGCACCGTCGCTCCTGGTCTCCTCGACCGGCAGCGAGGCCAATGGCTCGGCGCGTATCCGCGGCATCGGCACGGTCGGCGACAATCCCGGCCTCGAAAGCTCGGTTGCGGTGTTCATCGACGGCGTCTATCGCTCGCGTTCGGGCATCGGCCTGAACGAGCTCGGCGAGATCGACCGGATCGAAGTGCTGCGCGGGCCGCAGGGCACGCTGGGCGGGCGCAACGCGTCTGCCGGCATGATCAACATCGTCAGCAAGGCGCCGTCGCCGACCTATGGCGCCGGGGCCGAATTCACCTACGGCAATTTCGACCAGATCCGCGCCTCGGGCTTCATCAACGTGCCGCTGGGCGACAGCCTCGCCGCGCGTATCGACAGCGTCTTCTCGCGGCGCGACGGCTTCTATCACGACCTCACCAACGATCGCGACATCAACAACCGCAACCGCTATTTCGTGCGCGGCCAATTGCTGTTCGAACCGTCTAGCGACCTGACGATCCGGCTGATCGGCGACTATACCAAGCGCAAGGAGGAATGCTGCGCGGCGACCTATGTCAGCCGCGGCATGAACGAGTATATCGGCGGGCTCAACGATCCCGCGCAGAACAACATCGTTCGGGTGCTGCAGGGGCTGGGGCAGCCCGCGGCCGCATTTACCGAGGGCTATAGCCGCGACATCTATGTGTCCCCCGGACGCAGCTATTACGGCGAGACCGAGGATTGGGGCGGGTCGCTGCAGGTCGACTGGGATTTCGGCGGCGCCAGGCTTACCTCGATCACCGGCTATCGCGATTATACGAGCGATCAGGGTTCGGACACCGATTATAGCCGCGTCGACATCCTGTATCGCGCCGCCGACGGCAATTCGGCGCGCAGCTTCAAGACCTTCAGCCAGGAATTGCGGCTGCAGGGCACGGCGTTCGGCGACAAGCTCGACTGGCTGATCGGCGGCTATTACGCCAACGAGGATCTCGAGGTCACCGACAATCTGCGCTTCGGCAACCAATATGGCCGATTCGCGACCTGCCGCCTGATCTCGGGCGGCGGGCTGGCGGCGCTGTATTCGCCGGCCTCGGCGGGATGTCTTGCGGCACGTCCGGCGTTGTTCGGCGCGGCGACGCCGCTGATCTATGCGGCGATCGACCGGCTCGACGGGATCAACAATCGCGGCACCACGCTCGACGTCTACAACCAGAACAGCCGCAACTGGGCGCTGTTCACGCACAATATCGTGCATGTCGCCAAGGGTCTCGATGTCACTCTGGGCCTTCGCTACACCAATGAGCGCAAGCGCTTCGACGCGACGTTCGGCAACGACAATGTCGCCTGCGTGCAGAACCAGACCTCGCTGCTGCCGTTGCGCGGAGTGGCTTCGCTGACCGCAGTGATCGACGGCATTCTCGGGCTTTCGTGCCAAGGCAATTCGACCGCCGAGCTCAATGGCGTGTCGATCAACGACGAGCGCGAGGAAGACGAGTTCACCGGCACCGCGATCGTCTCGTACAAACCGACCGACGACCTGCTGGTCTATGGCAGCTACTCGCGCGGCTATAAGGCAGGCGGTTTCAACCTGGATCGCTCGGCGCTCAAGGTGCCCATCCTGCCATTCGGCGGACAGGCGGGGACGCAGGCGCTGGTCGGCAACCTTCAGTTCGACCCGGAAACGGTCAACGCCTTCGAAATCGGCCTGAAATATTCGACGGGCCCGTTCAGCCTGAACATCGCCGGCTTCCGGCAGGAGTTCAAGAACTTCCAGCTCAACACGTTCAACGGCACGGTCTTCCTCGTCCAGAACGTCAATGGCTGCAGCGCGAACCTGAACGGCGGCGATCGCGATCAGAGCAAATTCCCGGCCGCGACCGGGAATTACAACGCGGCGGCGGCGACCACCGGATCCTGCGCGGCGGACAACGTCACCTACGGCGTGCTCTCGCAGGGCGTCGAGCTCGAAGCGTCGCTGGTCCCGCATCGCGACATCCGCGTCGGGCTCGGTCTGACCTATACCGAGACCAAGTATCGCGATCAGCTGGTGGGCAACGCCGCGGGCGCGCCGCTCGATCAGGCACTGCGGAAGCTGCCGGGAGACAATCTGTCCAACGCCCCGGAGATCGTCGCGACCGCTTCGTTCGCCTGGACGCCGGACATCGGCAGCTCGGGGCTCAGCGGGCTGGTCTATTTCGACACGCGGCTGACCGACGATTACAATACCGGCTCGGACCTGTTTCCGCAGAAGGAACAGGACAGCTATGCGATCTTCAACGCGCGCGTCGGCATTCGCGGGCCGGACCAGCGCTGGTCGATCGAATTCTGGGGGCAGAACATCTTCAACGAGAATTATTCCCAGGTGGCGTTCAACTCGCCGTTCCAGGAAGGCGCGGCGAGCGCGCCCTTCACCGACCCGCAATATCCCGGCGGCCGGCAGCTATTCTCGGCCTATCTCGCCGAGCCGCGCACGTATGGCGTGACGTTGCGCACGCGCTATTGACCATGACGGGGAGCGAGCGGACTTCGCTCCCCCTTTTTTCCGGGAACCGGCATGGCTGATCCTGCCGCGGGCGACGCGCTCGCGATCCGGCGCCGCACACTCACCCTGGCGCTGCTGACGCTGACCTATTTCTTCAGCTATATGGACCGGCAGATCCTCGCCATCCTGCAGGAGCTGATCAAGAAGGACCTGCAGCTCAGCGATACCCAATTGGGCCTGCTCTCGGGGCTCGCCTTTGCGATCTTCTATGCGACGCTGGGCATCCCGGTCGCGCGGCTCGCCGACCGGGGCAACCGCAAGAAGATCATCGCGGTGAGCCTGGCGATCTGGAGCGCGATGACCGCGGCGGGCGGATTCGCGCAGAATTTCGTCCAGCTGCTGGTCGCGCGGATCGGAGTGGGCATCGGCGAGGCGGGATCGTCGCCGCCGAGCCATTCGATCATCGCCGATCTCTATCCACCCGAAAAGCGCGCCGGCGCGATGGGGATCTATTCGCTGGGCGTAGTGCTGGGCGCGGCATTGGGGACCTTCATCGGCGGGCTGGTGGCGAGCGCCTGGGGCTGGCGCACCGCAATGGTGGTGATCGGCCTGCCCGGGATCCTGCTGGCGGTGATCGTCTGGCTGGTCGTGGTCGAGCCGCGGCGCGGACTGTCCGAAGCGCATGCGCAGGGGGCCCATGCAACAGTGCCTTCGCTGGGGCAGGGCTTCAAGTCGATCCTCGCGAACGGTCCCGCGCTGCATCTGGTGATGGCGGTCACGCTGACGTCGATGATCGGCTATGGACTGACTGCGTGGGGGCCGAGCTTCATGGTGCGTTCGCTCGGTTTCTCGGTGCGCGAGATTTCGCTCTATGTCGCGTTGCCGGCGGGAATGGCGGGGGCGGCGTCGGCGATCTTCGGCGGACGGCTGGCCGATCGGCTTGCGCGCTCGCACGGACTGCATGCGCAGGCGCTGATGGTCGCATTGCTCAAGACGCTGGCGCTGCCCTTCACTCTGGGCTTCTTTCTGCTCGGCAGCCCCGTCGCCGCGATCGCGAGCTATCTCGCTTATGTGCTGCTCGCCAACAGCTATCTCGGACCGACCTTCGCCTTGATCCAGGGACTGGCGCCGGTACGGTTGCGCGCTTTGTGGGCGGCGATCACCCTGCTGGTGATCAATCTGATCGGTCTCGGGCTGGGGCCGACTTTGGTCGGGGTGATCAGCGACCTGCTCAAGCCGTCACTGGGCGCGGAATCGCTGCGTTGGGCGATGCTCGTCTTTGCCGCGGTGACGCCGTGGGCGATCTTCCATTATTGGCGGGCCGGCGTCTTGCTGAAGCGACAGACGCCGGCCTGAGGCCCTCTCAATGCAATACGGAGGCGTAGCTGGTCGCGCGGACCGGTGCGGCGCGCCGCTGACCCGCGGAGACCGTGAAGCGCGCGGCGTGTTCGGCCAGCCCGGCGACTTCGCTGGTGAGGTTGCGCGCCGCCGCCGAGGTTTCCTCGACCATCGCCGCATTCTGCTGGGTCGACTGGTCCATCGTCATGATCGCGGTGCTGATCTCGGAGATCGCAGTCGATTGGGCGTGATTGTCCGACGCCATCTGGCCGAGCAACTGGTGTACCTCGGCGACGTCGCCCGAGATGTTCATCAGCGCGCCATCGACCTTCTGGACCATTTCGACCGCGGCGACGACTTCGGTCTGGGTCGTGGTGAGCTGATCGCGGGCGCGGCCGGCTTCCTCTTCGGCGCGCATCGCCAGCGCCGAGACGAGATCGGCGACCACCGCGAAGCCGCGGCCCGCTTCACCCGCACGACCGGCTTCCACCGCCGCATTCATCGCCAGAACCCGGGTCTGGAAGGCGATCTTGTCGAGACCTTCGATCACGCTGTCGATGCCCTTGGCGCTCTCCGAGACGCGAGTCATCGCCTGCACGGCTGCATCGGTGATCGCGCGACCGTCCGAAACGGTGGCGATCGCGCCGTCGGCGCGCGCGACGGTGCGGCCGGCGGATTCTGCGGTGAGCTTGAGGCGCTGGTTCATCTGCGCGACCGCGGCCGAGGTCTGCTCGAGGCTGGCGGCATTGGCTTCGGTGCGGCGCGCCAGATTCTCCGACGCCTGGGCGATCTCGCCCGAGCCGGTGCGGATCGTCGACGCACTTTCGTTGACGGTGCCGATCAGCGCGCGGAGCGAGACCAGCGCGGCATTGAAGTTGGTGCGCAACTCGGCATAGTCGCCGGGATACTCCTCGGTGATCTCGGCGGTGAGGTCGCCATCGGCGAGGCGGCTGAGGTTCGCGGTCATGCCGCGCACGATCGCAGCGTGCCTGCGCGCCTCGGCATTGAGCGTGAGCTCCTTCTTCGCGGCATCGCGGAAGCTCAGCATCGCCTTGGTCATGCGGCCGACACAATCCTTATACTCGGTGAACTGGATCGCGCTCTCCAGATCGCAGGCGGCGAGCGCCTCCATTCGGACCACCGTGGTGACATAGGGCGTGGCGATCGCGCTGCGGAACCACGCGGCGCAGACCATCCCCGTCAGCGTGGCGACCGCGCCGATCGCGAGGGCGTAATCCGGCGCGACCAGCGCGGCGAGAGTGGGAAGCGCGATCAGGCCGCACATCATGCCGAAGGCGATGAGCAGCTTGAGACGGATGGGGGCGTCTTTGATGAACCAGAGCATGGAGAATCCCGCACGAAACCGGCACAGGCAGTCTGCGCCACTCTCAATATAGCGCGATCTCAGTGGCTTATAGTTTCACACGAAACAGAAATTATTCAGACATAAACCATGTTCCGACCGCGGTTCAGGCCATCAGCACGCGATCGTCGAACAGTCCGAAAGCGAGCGTCGAGGCATAGAAAGCGACGGCCTTTTCGCGCGGCATCGTGCTCGCCCATTTGCGCATGTCGAAGGCGGCATTCTGCAGCGCCATCAGTGCCTGCGACGCCACCAAAGGGTCGATCGGGCGGATCGCGCCCTCGGCGATTCCGTCCGAGAGCATGCCGGCGAAACGGCGGGCAATGCGATTGGAGCGGTCGATCATCGTGGTGCGCACGCGCGGAGGAAGGCCCGAAAGCGCGGTTGTGCGGAGCAGCGGGCCGTGTTCCGAAAATTGATAGTCGAGCAGCGTCGCAACGGTACTCTCCAGCCGGTCCCAGTGGCTGCCTTCATGGCTCTCGGCGAGGCGCTGGGCGTCGGCGATGATGTCGAAGCTGCGCTTGTAGCAGGCGATCACCAGCTCGTCCTTGGCGTCGAGATGGTGGTAGAAACTGCCCTTGGTGACGTTCAGTTCGGACGCGATGCGCTGGACCGAGGCGCCGCGATAGCCGAGCTCGTTGATCAGCCGTGTCGCCGCGAGCAGGAAGGCCTCGCGGCCGGGCTCGGGCTCGTCATGCTCGAGATCGAGCAATTCGGGTGCCCAGGCTTGACCCGGCGCGGCGATCCCGGAGCGGAACACGTCCATCAGCCGCGCCTCGACGCGCGGATACTCGTCGACTTCGTAGCGCGGCAACCATGCCGTGAGCCAGAAAGTGTTCTCGAGCAGCACGTGCGCGCGCGCGCCATGAAGATCGGTCTCGGCGCGGCTGGCGCCGGTGCCCCACAGACTACGGGTCTTGCGGAAGATGTTGCGCCAGCCGGCGAGGAGTTGGCCCTTCACCGGATCTTCCATCGCGCGCAGATCCGAGAGGATCGCGAAATCGCGCTCCTCGCCACGGCGGATGCGCGCGAGCCGCTCCATGTTGATGTTGAGATAGCGCGCGACCCGCGCCTCGGGCGTCGGCTCTTCGAGCGCGGCATCGAGCATCGCGTCGAGCCGTTCGAGCGTCTGCTCGAACGCGGCGGCGGCGAGGTCTTCCTTGCGCTTGAAATAATAGGTCACCGACGTGGTGTTGAGCCCGACGCGCCGCGCCACATCTGCAAAGGTCATGCCCTTTGCGCTCTGCTCGTTGATCGCGTCGGCCGCTGCGGCGAGGATCGCGTCGCGCTTCGCCTGGAAGCGCTTGGTGCCGCCGCCGCTCTCGATGTTCCCGGGTGCATTCATTGCAATCCAGTCTAGCGATTTCGCGGCGCAGCCAAAGCGTTTTTTGAAGGTGCGTGTCTCGATTTTTCGCTGCGGCCACCCCCTTTACCGAATATGCGGTACGCTCTAGGCAGGAATGGATAACCAGACTGGAGGGTGCTGCGATGGACTTCACGCTGAGCGAGCGGGAAACCTGGTTCCGCGATCGGGTGCGAGCGTTCATCGAGGACGAGATCCGCCCGCGCGACGGCGAGTATCGCGCGCAGCAGCGCGAGGGCGATCGCTGGAAAGTGCTTCCGGTGATCGAGGAGATGAAGGAGAAAGCCAAGGCCGCAGGGCTGTGGAATTTCTTCATGCCGCCGCATTCGGGCCAAAACCATGTCGACGATAGCTTCGAATTCGAAGGCACCCAGCTCAGCAACCTCGAATATGCGCTGTGCGCCGAGGAGATGGGGCGGCTCGGCTGGGCCTCCGAATGCTTCAATTGCTCGGCACCCGACACCGGCAACATGGAAGTGCTCCACCGCTACGGCACGCGCGACCAGAAGGATACATGGCTCGAGCCGCTGATGCAGGGCGAGATCCGCTCGGCCTTTTTGATGACCGAGCCGGCGGTCGCCTCGTCCGACGCGACCAATATCGAGACGCGGATGGAGCGCGACGGCGACCATTATGTGATCAACGGGCGGAAATGGTGGTCGTCGGGCGTCGGCGATCCGCGCTGCAAGATCGCGATCGTGATGGGCAAGACCAGCCCCGAGGCCTCGCGCCACGCCCAGCAGAGCCAGATTCTGGTGCCGCTCGACGCGCCCGGCGTCCGCATCGAACGGATGCTTTCGGTTTTCGGGTATGATCATGCGCCCCACGGGCACGGCGAAGTGGTGCTCGAAAATGTCCGCGTGCCGGTCGAGAATGTCCTGCTCGGCGAAGGCCGCGGGTTCGAGATCGCGCAGGGGCGGCTGGGGCCGGGGCGGATCCATCATTGCATGCGGACGATCGGCGTCGCCGAAGAAGCGATCGCGGCGATGGCGAAACGCCTGGTCAGCCGGGTCGCGTTCGGCAAAAGGCTGTCGGATCACAGCGTGTGGGAGCAGCGCATCGCCCGCGCGCGGATCGACGTGGAGATGACGCGGCTTTTGTGCCTCAAGGCGGCGGACATGATGGACAAGGCCGGCAACAAGGCGGCGCAGCTCGAGATCGCGATGATCAAGGTCCAGGCGCCGACCATGGCGCTGCAGATCATCGACGACGCGATCCAGGCGCATGGTGGCGCGGGGGTCTCGGGCGATTTCGGGCTGGCGCACGATTGGGCGGCAATCCGCACGCTGCGGCTCGCCGACGGGCCGGACGAGGTCCACAACCGGGCGATCGCGCGGGCGGAGTTCGGGAAGTTCGGGGACTTCAAGGCGGATCGGGTTTCGTCGGGGGAGATCGGGGTGAGCCGGTGAGGCATTGTTCCCCTTCCGCTTGCGGGAGGGGAGCAGCGAAGGAGGGCGGAAGGATCGAGATGAAAGCAGCCATACTTTTCGAAGCGGGCAAGCCGCTCGAGATCGCCGAAGTCCGGGTCTCGAAGCCCCGCCCGCGCGAAGTGTTGATCCGCACCATCGCCTGCGGGGTCTGCCGCTCGGACCTGCACTTCGTCGACGGTGCGTTCCCGCACCCGGTGCCGACGGTGCCGGGGCACGAGGCGGCCGGAGTGATCGAGGCGGTGGGCAGCGATGTCGCGCATCTGAAGCCCGGCGATCACGTCATCACCTTTTTCACCGTGTTCTGCGGCTCGTGCGAGATGTGTGTCACCGGGCGGCCGTCCTTGTGCATCGATTCCTCGACGCGACGCCCGGCCGATGCCGAGCCGCGGCTCAAGCTCGCCGACGGCACTCCGCTGGCACCGTTCCTAAACCTCTCCGCCTTTGCCGAGATGATGCTGGTCCACGAGAATGCCTGCGTCGCGATCAGCAAGGAGATGCCGCTCGACCGCGCGGCGTTGCTCGGCTGCGCAGTGATCACCGGTGCGGGCGCGATCTTCAATGACAGCCGGGTACGGCCGGGCGAAAGCGTGGCGGTGATCGGCGCCGGCGGGATCGGGCTCGCGGCGATCAATGCGGCGAAGATCGCCGGCGCCGGGCAGATCCTCGCGATCGATCCGGTGCCCGAGAAGCGCGAACTGGCGATGAAGCTGGGCGCTACGGGCACGCTCGATCCGACTTCGGAGACGATCGTCAAGGACGTGCTCAAGCGCACCAATGGCGGCGTGCATTATGCGATCGAGGCAGTGGGACGGCCCAACACCGCCGAACTGGCATGGAACATCCTCCGGCGTGGCGGCACCGCGACGATCCTCGGGATGATCGCGCCGGGAGGCACTGTCAGCCTGCCCGGGCCGACCTTCCTCACCGGCAAGAAGATCCAGGGATCGCTGCTGGGATCGACGCGCTTCCCGATCGACATGCCGCGGCTGGTGCAGATGTATCTCGACGGGCTGCTCGATCTCGACACGATGGTCGCCGAGCGGATCAAGCTCAGCGACGTCAACGAGGCGCTGGAAAAGCTGCGCGGCGGACACAGCGTGCGTTCGGTGATCGAATTCGCATGAGCGATCTCGACGAAACCAGACTGGGCGACTGGCTGACGGGGAATGTCGCGGGCTTTGCCGGGCCGTTCCGCGTCGAGAAGTTCGCAGGCGGGCAGAGCAACCCGACCTATCGCATTGATACGACGAGTGGATCCTATGTGCTGCGCCGGAAACCGTTCGGGCCGATCCTGCCTTCCGCGCACGCCGTGGAGCGCGAGCACCAGCTGATCGCGGCGCTGCACCCGACCGGCTTTCCGGTCGCGCGGCCCTACGGACTTTGCGAGGATGCCGCGGTGATCGGAGCGCCCTTTTACATCATGGAGATGATCGAGGGGCGGACCTTCTGGGATGGATCGCTGCCCGACATGGCGCCGGATGCGCGAACCGCAGTGTACGAGGCGATCGTCGATACGCTCGCGGCACTGCATTCGGTGGATTATGCGGGCGTGGGGCTGGGCGAATACGGCAAGCCGGGCAATTATTTCGAGCGGCAGGTAGCGCGCTGGTCGAAACAATATCGGATGAGCCAGACCGACGACATGCCCGAGGTCGAGAAACTGATCGAGTGGCTGCCGCGGACGGTGCCGGCGCAGACCCGGACGTCGATCGTTCACGGCGACTTCCGGATCGACAACATGATCTTCCATGCTGCGCAGCCGCGAGTGCTGGCGGTGCTCGATTGGGAGCTTTCGACGCTCGGCGACCCGCTCGCCGACTTCTCCTATTTCCTGATGAGCTGGGTGACTGCCCCCGAGGGGCGTTCGGGCGTGCAGGGGCTGACCGGGCCGGCGACCGGGATTCCGACGATCGAAGCGGTGGTCGAGCGCTATTGCGCGGCGACCGGGCGCGACGGCGTGCCCGATCTCAACTGGTATTTCGCATACAATCTCTTCCGGCTCACCGGGATCGTCCAGGGAATCAAGAAGCGAGTCATCGACGGGAATGCGTCGAGCGATCAGGCGGCGAAGACCGTCGAGCGGCTGCCCGGACTAGCGGCGTCGGCGTGGCATTTCGCGCGGGAGGCGGGAGCCGCCTAGCGGTCATCACGCGGCTGCCGGATCGCGGGCATTCGGAAGGCTGGAGCGGCAGGTGGGATGACGTTTGGGGAGAGGTGATGTGACGTATCTGTTCGACCTGACCGGCAAGGTGGCGATCGTCACCGGATCGACGCGCGGGATCGGCCGCGCCTCGGCCGAGGCGCTGGCGGCGCACGGTGCCAAGGTGGTGATCTCGAGCCGCAAGCAGGACGCCTGCGACGAAGTCGCTGCGGAGATCAATGCGCGCTTCGGCGGAGGCACTGCGCTGGCGGTGGCGGCGAACATTTCCGAGAAGGCGGCGCTCGAACGGCTCGTCGAGGAGACCCGGCGCACGTTCGGGCGGATCGACGTGCTCATCTGCAACGCAGCGTCGAACCCTTATTACGGGCCGCTCGAGGGGATCGCCGACGAGCAATTCCGCAAGATTCTCGACAACAACATCCTCTCCAACCATTGGCTGATCCAGATGGTAGCGCCCGAAATGCGGGCGCGGCGTGAGGGTTCGATCGTCATCGTCTCGTCGATCGGCGGTTTGCGCGGGTCGCCGGTGATCGGGGCGTACAACGTCTCCAAGGCCGCGGACTTCCAGCTCGCGCGCAACTATGCGGTCGAGTTCGGACCGGACAATGTGCGCGTGAATTGCATCGCGCCGGGGCTGGTGCGTACCGATTTCGCGCGGGCTTTGTGGGAGGATCCCGAGCGGATCAAGGTCACCAATGCGACCACGCCGCTGCGCCGTATCGGCGAGCCGGAGGAGATTGCCGGGGCGGTGGTGTATCTGGCGAGCAAGGCGAGCGCGTTCATGACCGGGCAGGCAATGGTGATCGACGGCGGCGTGACGATCTAATTCCCCTCCGCTTGCGGGACGGGAGCAGAAGAGGGAAGAGTGATGCGGTTCAAGGACAAGGTCGTCATCGTCACCGGCGCAGGATCGGGCATCGGGCGCGCGACGGCGCGGCTGTTCGCCGAGGAGGGCGCGCTCGTCGTCGCCGCCGATCTGAACGAGACGGTGGACGAGACCGTCGCCGGGCAGGGCAACATGCTCGCGGTACGGATGGACGCGGGGGACGAGGGCGATGTCGAGCGGCTCGTCGCCACCGCGTGCGAGCGCTTCGGCGGGCTGGACATCTTCTTCGCCAATGCCGGCATTTCGGGCGGGGCTTCGGGCATCTTCGATTCGACCATGGAATTGTGGACCGAAGTGCTGCGAGTCAATCTGATCGGCCCGGCACTGGCGATCAAGCACGCCGGGCCGAAGATCGTCGAGCGGGCCAAAGTGACGGGCAGTGGCGCGATCCTGTGCACCGCCAGCGTCGCGGGCCTCCGTTCCGGTGCGGGCGGGCCGGCTTATTCGGCGTCCAAGGCGGGAGTGATCAACCTCGTCCAGACCGCAGCGCAGCAGCTTTCGACCTCGAACGTCCGGGTCAATGCGATCTGCCCGGGGCTGATCGAGACCGGGATGACCGCGCGCGCATTCGAATATGCCCGGGAGGTGGGCAAGGAAGACAAGCTCGGCCGGCTCAACCCGCTGCGCCGCGCCGGCGCGCCCGAGGAGATCGCGCGGGTGGCGCTGTTTCTCGCCAGCGACGAGGCGGGCTATGTCAACGGCCAGGCCTGGGTCGTGGACGGCGGGCTGTCGTCGAGCCACCCGGTGACGCGGCAGGAATTCGGCAAGCCCGCTTTCTAGAGCACGGCCTCGCCGCGCAGCACGGGGACACACTGGCCGCCGACGCTCGCGCGGATGCCGTCCGCGGCGCGCCACGCACGGAGGCGCAGAGTGCTGGGACGGCGCATCTCCACGCCCTGGGTGACATTGAAGCGGGCTTCGTCGCCACCCTCGATCGAGAGCAGCAACGCGGCGAGCGCTGCATTGGCGCTACCGGTCGCGGGGTCTTCCCAGGTGCCGGACAGCGGCGAGAACATGCGCGCGCGGATGCGATTGTCGTCGCGGGCGTAGAGGAAGATCGACAGCCGGTCGCCGGCGCCGAGATGCTCTTCGGCGACGCTGCGGTAGATGGCGATGTCGGGAAGCGCGCGGATCAGGGCCTCGGCGGTGACTTCGACCAGCACGAAATCGACTCCGACGCTCGCCCGGGTAGGAAGGTGCGCGTGCGTCACGAGGTCGGCGGTAGCGAGGCCGATGCAGGGGGCGATCGCTTCTGCAGGCAGGGTGCCGAGTATCTGGAGCGGCTGCGGCGCGTCGATCTCGGCGCCGGTCGGGCGGCCCTCGGCATCGCGTTCGACGCGGATTTCGACGAGGCCGGCGATCTCCTCGAAGCGGAGCAGGTTGCCGGCTTCCGGGCGCAGACCGGCGAGGACAAAGCCGGTACCGACATTGGGATGACCGGCGAAGGGCATTTCGGCGGTGCGGTGAAAGATGCGCACGCGGGCGGTGTTGGCCGGATCGGACGGGGGCAGGACGAAAGTCGTCTCACTATAGTTCATTTCGGCGGCGAGCGCCTGCATCTCGGCGTCGCTCAGCCCTTCGGCAGCGGTGAACACCGCGAGCGGATTGCCGCCGAAGCGAGAGTCGGTGAACACGTCGAGCGTAACGTACGGGAAGCTGCGCCTTGTCATGCCCGCTCTTTAGCAGCTTCTAGCGGTCGTTACGCAAGCGGATCAGCCCTTCCTGCGCGACGCTCGCCACCAGCCGGCCGTCACGCGCGTAGATCTTGCCGCGGTTGAAGCCGCGCGCATGGCCGGCCCAGGGACTGTCGGTGGTATAGAGCAGCCACTCGTCGAAACGGAACGCTTCGTGCAACCAGATCGCGTGATCGAGGCTCGCGGTCTGGACATCGCCGGTCATCCAGCTGACGCCGTGCGGGAGCAGGCAAGTGCCGAGCAAGGTCATGTCGCTGGCATAAGCGAGCATCGCCCGGTGAAGTGCGAGATCGTCGGGGAGCGGGGCGACGACACGGAACCAGCTGTGCTGCGCGGGCGCCATCTTGTCGGGCGCGAACCAATTGCGTGGATTGACCGGGCGAATCTCGATCGGGCGGGCGCGCAGGAAGAAGCGGCGAAACTTTTCGGGGACCTGATCGCGGATCTGTTCGCGCAGCTCGCGCTCGGACTGGAGCGAATCCGGATCGGGCACGTCGGGCATCGCATCCTGGTGGTGCAGACCCTCGGCGGGCGACTGAAAGCTCGCCGTCATGTTAAGGATCGGCTTGCCCTTCTGCATCGCGATCACGCGGCGGTTGGCGAAGCTGCGCCCTTCGAAATCGCGGACGACGCGGAAGATGATCGGATGGTTCTCGTCGCCGGGTCGCATGAAATAGGCGTGGAGCGAGTGGGCGGTCTTGCCCTCTCCCTCGGCGTCGCCCACCGATCGCTGGGCGGCCTGCAGCGCCTGCGCGATGACCTGCCCGCCGAACACGCGGCCGACCCCGCCGGGGAGGCGTGGGCCGCGGTAGAGGTCGGTGTCGATCTCCTCGACGTCGAGCAGAGAGGTGAGCTGCGCTACGAGCTCGGCGGGGGGTGGTTCGGATCTGGCGGTATCGGTCATCAGTCTATTCCGTCATCCCGGCGAAAGCCGGGATCGCATGCGGCTCCTGTCCCGCGCCATCGCCTGAGATCCCGGCTTTCGCCGGGATGACGGTGAGAAAGCCCGTGATGGACTCGGGCATCAATATCCCGCCGCCTGCGCCAGCGCATCGGCGTGGAAATTGGTGTCGCCGAACAGCTCGGCGAGGACTCGCGCGCGCTTCATGTAGAAGCCGATATCATATTCGTCGGTCATGCCGATGCCGCCGTGCATCTGAATACCCTCCTGCACTGCGAGCGTGGTGGCGAGGCCGGTCATCGCCTTGGCGACCGAGACGGCGTCAGCGGCGCCCTCGTCGCCGGCATCGAGCAATTGCTGCGCCTTGAGCACTGCGGCGCGGGCGACTTCCATCTCGCTATAGAGGTGCGCGGCCCGATGCTGGAGCGCCTGGAAGCTGCCGATCAGCCGACCGAATTGCTTGCGTTCCTTGAGATAGGACACGGTCATGTCCATCGCGCCGCCGCCGACCCCGAGCAATTCGGCCGAAGCGCCGGTGCGGCCGGCGGAGAGCAAGCGGGCGAGGGGGGCGTGGTCGACTTCGCCGACCACTGCGTCGGCATCGATCTCGACACCGTCGAAACTCAGGCGCGCGGCGAGGCTGGCATCGGCGAGGCGCTGCGGATCGGCGGTCAGGCCCTTGGCGTCGGTGGGGACGGCGAACAAGGTGGTGCCGTGATCGGTCGCGGCGGCGACCAGCAAAAGGTCAGCTATATGGCCGTGGGCGACGAACTGCTTGGCACCTGTGAGGCGGAAGCCGTTGCCGGAGCGCTCGGCCTTCATCGCAACCCTTCCGTCATGCTTGGCGCGCTCGTCGATCGCGAGCGCGGCGACGGTCTCGCCGGCGAGGATGCCGGGGAACCAGCGCGTGGCGTGCGGGGTACCCTTGAGCGCCTCGACCGCGGCGACGGCGGTGGTGAGGAAGGGGGAGGGCGAGAGGTTGCGGCCGATCTCCTCGAGTACCACGCCTGCCTCGACATGGCCGAGGCCGAGGCCGTTGTCGGCTTCGGGGATCAGGATGCCGGTGAGGCCGAGCTCGGCGAACTGCTTCCACAGGTCGCGCGAGAAGCCGGTGGCGTCACTGGCGTCGCGGAGCGCGCGCATGTGGCTGACGGGAGCGTGCTCGGCGATGAAATCCCTGGCAGTGTCGCGGAGCATCGTCTGTTCGTCGGTGAGGTAGAGGGGCATCTTCAGTCCTTTTTCTCCCTCTCTCCGCTTGCGGGGAGAGGGTCGGGGAGAGGGGGCTGTCGAGAGGCCATTGCGCTTGCCCCTCTCCCCGGCCCTCTCCCCGCAAGCGGAGAG
>Ga0247823_10000917_pt1 | contig 24893 bp, 23 predicted proteins | sample 13C_PalmiticAcid_2_FD_192426 | JGI IMG/M metagenome (GOLD analysis project Ga0247823, IMG submission 192426) | Soil microbial communities from agricultural site in Penn Yan, New York, United States - 13C_PalmiticAcid_Day30 | ecosystem: Environmental > Terrestrial > Soil > Agricultural land... | reverse complement strand
CTAGACGGCCGCTATTGCGAGTCAGTCGCATCAATCAGGGGAAGATAATTGAACAGCTACCGTACGCCGTCCGTAACCCGCCTTGCCGCCGGCAGCGCGCTGGCTCTCGCGCTGGCCGCGATCGCCGCGCCAGCGTTTGCGCAGGACAATGACGGCGAATATTGGGTGGCGCGCAAGAGCCAGATCGTCGTCACCGCGACGCGCACCGCGGTGAAGGCCGAGGATGTGCCGGTCACTGTTACCGTGAAGACCGACGAGCAGATCGCCGACGAACTCGTCACCGACATCCGCGACCTCGTCCGCTTCGAACCCGGCGTCAGCGTCCAGCGCCAGCCCGCGCGTTTCGGCGCCGCGCTCGGTACCACGGGCCGCGCGGGCAACGACAGCTTCAACATCCGCGGCATCGGCGGCAACCGCGTGCTCGTGCAGGTCGACGGCGTCCGCGTCCCCGACGGCTTCACCTTCGGCGCGCAGGCGGCGGGCCGTGGCGACTATGTCGACCTTGGCCTCGTCAAATCGGTCGAAATCCTGCGCGGCCCGTCGTCGGCACTCTACGGCAGCGACGGGCTTGCGGGCGCGGTCAGCTTCATCACCTCGGACCCCGCCGACTTCCTCGAACCCGGCAAGAATGTCGGCGGTCTTCTCCGCGCCGCCTATAGCAGCGCCGACGAGGAGTTCAGCGAAACCGCGATCCTCGCGGGGCGCAGCGGCGACTGGTCGATCATGGCCGCCTATACCCGCCGCGACTACAAGGAACTCGACAACAAGGGCAATGTCGCCGGCGGCGTCACGCCGACCGGCACGTCGGGCAAGGATGCGAACAGCGGCCCGCTTCGCACGCTCCCAAACCCGCAGGACGGCAAGTCGAACGCCGCGCTGGCGCGGATCGTCTATGATCCCGGCAACGGTCACAAGCTCCGCCTGACCGGCGAATATCTCGACACCGACCTCTACACCAACGGCCTGACCGGGGTGACCGCGACGCGCAATCCGCAAGGCGTCGTCACCGCCAGCGTCGACCGCCTCGAAGGCTTCGATAGCGGGGCACGTAAGCGCGTGTCGCTCGACTGGAGCTGGGAAGGCGAGGGGGCGATCGATTTTGCGCGCGTCGCGCTCTATTGGCAGGACGGCGAGGACAATCAATATACCGAGGAAGACCGCACCCCCGCCGCCGACCGCACGCGCCTCAACACCTTCGAGAACCGCGTGATCGGCGCCTCGGCCGACGCGCGCGCCGACTTCGCCACCGGCGCGATCACGCATCGCCTCGTCTTCGGCGGCGACATCAGCAAGACGCGCCAGCGCGGCCTGCGTGACGGCACCGTGCCGCCGTTCGGCGAAACCTATCCGACGCGCGCTTTCCCGACGACCGACTTCACCCGCGCCGGGCTGTTCGTCGGCGACGAAATCTCGGTCGCGGAGGGGCGCCTGCTCCTCTATCCGGCGCTGCGTTTCGACTGGTACGATCTGTCGCCCGACAACGATCCACTGCTCCCGACCTTCGCCGGCGCGAAGCAGGACGGTTCGCGCGTCTCGCCGAAATTCGGCGCGGTGTGGAAAATCACCGACGAGGTCCGTCTGTTTGCCAATTACGCGACCGGCTTCAAGGCGCCCGAGCCGGGGCAGGTGAACCAGTTCTTCTCGAACATCGCATCGGGCTACACCTCGATCCCGAACCCCGATCTCGGCCCCGAACGCAGCGAAAGCTTCGAGGGCGGCATCCGCTTTTCGAGCGACGCGATCAGCCTCGACGTCACGGGTTTCACCGCACGCTACAAGGATTTCATCAGCCAGGAACAGGTCAGCGGCAATTTCCTGCCGAACGATCCGGCTATCTTCCAGTTCGTGAATCTCGATCGTGTCCGCGTCAAAGGCGCCGAGGCACGGTTCGAGGGGCGAGCGTCGTCCGGCCTGTATACGACGCTCGCCCTATCCTATGCGAAGGGTGACGTGATCGACCCCGACGGCGTGCGTTCGCCGCTGTCGTCGATCGACCCGCTCAAGCTCGTCGCCGGCATCGGCTATCGTCAGCGCGAAGGGCGCTTCGGCGGTCAGCTCATCATGACCCACGCTGGCCGCAAGGAAGCGTCGCGCACGACGGGGCTCTGCACCCCCGAATGCTTCCGCCCCGACAGCTTCACCATCCTCGATGCGACCGCTTTCGTGCGAGTGATGGATGCGCTGACGCTGCGCGCCGGCGTCTTCAACATTCTCGACAAGAAATACAGCTGGTGGAGCGACGTCCGCGGCCTCGCGTCCACCTCGCTCGTGACCGACGCCTATACCCAGCCCGGCCGCAACGCGAGCGTGTCGCTGAGCTTCCGCTTCTAAATAAAACAGAAGGACTGCACCGATGAAAACATACCGCAAGCTTGCCGCCAGCCTGTTGCTGCTTACCGCCGCGCTGCCCGTCGCCGCCTCGGCACACCCGCCGATCGCCGCCGAGGCCGCCGCCGCCAATTTCGAACAGGACCGCGCCGACATCCTCGCGATGGCGGGCAATTACCGCGTCAGCTTCAACATGCAGGAATCGACGCGCTGGGACCCGAATTACGAAGTCCTCGAACCCAAGCGGTCGGGCGGCAACGAGGTCGTGCGCGTAATCGAGGACACCGGCCGCAAGATCAGCCTGCAGCATATGCTCGTCATCACCGGCGACGACGACAAGAGCATGATCATCAAGCATTGGCGGCAGGACTGGGAATATGAGCCCGCGAAGGTGCTCGTCTACTCGGACCGCAACGCATGGACGTGGGAAGATGTCCCCGAAAAGATGCGCAACGGCCGCTGGTCGCAGACGGTCTATCAGGTCGACGACAGCCCGCGATATGGCGGCTGGGGGCAGTTCGAAACGCAGGGCGGCGTCCGCCGCTGGCGCTCGAACTGGACGTGGCGCCCGCTCGCGCGCCGCGATGCCGTGCGCAACCCCGTCTACGACCGTTACCTCTCGATCAACCGCCACCAGCCTTCGCCTGACGGCTGGGTCCACTGGCAGGACAATACCAAGATGGGGACGAAGGACGGCAAGCTGGTGCCGATCGTCCAGGAATATGTCCTCAACACCTACATCAAATATGACCAGTATGACGTGAAGGCCGCCGACGATTATTGGGCGGCGACCAAGGATTATTGGGCCGCGGTGCGGGCCGAATGGGACCGCGTCGCCGCGACCAAGGGCGGCATCGCGATCGACGAAAAGGCCGACACCGGTACCGTGATCAGCGGCCGCCTGCTCGAAATGGCTGACGAGGTTCAGGAAAAGAAGCTGACCACCGCGAAAGCCATCAGCGAGGCGAAAAAGCTGATCGAGGCCAACACGCGCAAGCTTTGAAGACCTTCACCATGTGAAGCCCGAAACTGGGGGCGGTCCGAAAGGGCCGCCCCCTATTTCGTATCCGCCCTTATTTCTTGGCGCCGTCAACGCTCCAGATCCCCGCACCGCGCGTCGCGATGAACAGGAAGATGAAGGTGTAGAGGACGATCGTCTCCCCGCCGTTGACGATCGGATACAGGCCCTGGGGTGCGTGCGCCGTCCAGTAGCCGACCGCCGCCATGCCGCTTGCGATGAACGCCGCGGGGCGGGTGAACAGGCCGATGATGATCAGGCCGCCCGCGACCAGTTCGATCGTCCCCGCGGCATATAGCATCGGGTTGAGCGGCATCGGGAAGGCGACAGGGAAATTGAAGAATTTCTGCACGCCATGCGCGAGGAACAACACACCCGCAACGATGCGCAGCAATGCATAGGCCTGTTCGCCGAAACCATCGAGAAACTTCATGATTGGACCCCCTCATTCTGATTTTCGAGGTGGGCAAGCTAACCGATTTTTCGGCCGGCGCGAATTTTTTTCGCGATCCATGTCACACCCGCGGATCCTGTCTCGTCAAGTCTGCACAACCCCCACGAAGGAGATATGACATGACCAAGGTAACCGACCCCTACGCCGCCGCCCCGCAGCTGATGAAGCAGTGGATGGCCGTCAGCCTCGCCGCCGAAAAGAGCCTCGAGGCAAGCCTGATCGAGCTGGTGAAGATCCGCTCGTCGATCCTCAACGGCTGCGCCAACTGCATCAACATGCACACCGTCGAAGCCCGCGCGAAGGGCGAAACCGAGCAGCGCATCTATCTGCTCTCGGCGTGGCACGAAGCGCCCGTTTACACCGACCGCGAACGCGCTGCGCTCGCATGGACCGACGCCTTGACCAAGCTGTCCGAAGGGCACACACAGAAGGCCGCAAAGGACGCGCTCGAAGCGCATTTCACGCCGGAGGAACAGGTGAACCTGACCGTGATGATCAATGTCATCAATGGCTGGAACCGTATCGCGGTCGGTTTCGACCTCTGGTACGAAAACGGCGCGCTGAAGGCCGCCTGATGACCCCTGAGGGCATCCGCGGCGAAATCGATGCGGCGGCGGACGCGGCGGCGAGTTTCGACCCGCTGCGTCCGCTCCTCACACGCGTCGCCTACCGCATGCTCGGCTCGGTCGCCGATGCCGAGGATGTGGTGCAGGATGCCTTCATCCGCTGGCTCGGCACCGACCGCAGCGAGGTACGCGAGCCCGCGGCCTTTCTGCGGCGGACCGTGACGCGGCTTTGCCTCGACCAGATCAAGTCGGCGCGAAGCCAGCGCGAGACCTATGTCGGCCCCTGGCTTCCCGACCCGCTTGTCGAGGAGGAGGAAGAGGACGACGTCACGCTGCCGCTGATGCTCGCGCTCGAACGCCTCTCGCCGCTCGAACGCGCCGCTTTCCTGCTCCACGACGTTTTCGGCGTCGAGTTCGACGAGGTCGCCAAGACGATCGACCGCGATCCTGCGGCGACACGCCAGCTTGCGGCGAGGGCGCGCACCCACGTCCGCGATGCACGGCCGCGCTACAAGCTCGAGAAAGAGCAGGGGCTTCAGATCGCGAACGCCTTTTTTGCGGCATCTCGCAGCGGCGATATGGGCGCACTCGGCGCGCTGCTCGCCGCCGATGTCGGTATGTGGGCGGACGGCGGCGGCAAGCGACCCGCCGCGATGGGGCCGGTAATCGGCCACGACATCGTGCTCAAACTGCACCGCAGCCTGGCGGTTCTGTTCGGCAAATATGGATCGACGCTCGTTCACGCCGGCACGATCAACGGCCTGCCGGGCTTCGTCACGCGCGAGGCCGACGGCGAGTTTCAGACCACTGCGCTCGAAATCGAGGATGGCAAGGTCACCGGCATTTATGTGATGCGAAACCCGGATAAGCTTAAGCATATGCATTGACGGGATTTTCGCTGTTTTACTCGCTATGTTCTGAAAATTGGTGCGATAATTGGTTTTTGACGTTCCTCCTTTCGTGATACGCGTGCACCGCTATTTCGGGTTCGCCTTCGGGGAAGAGGGGAATTGTGATGCGCCAGCCGTTCAAGCTCGCCGCGATCGTCGCGGCCGGATTTTCGCTTTCCAGCTTTGCCCAGCCGTCGGGCTTTTCGGCCGCTGCGCTTGAGGCGCTCGACCCCAGCCGGCTGGCGTCGCTTTATTGCGGCGCGCGCCGCGCAGGTTCCAGTCTCGCGCAGAATCTGTTGATCGCGACGGCCTACGCTGCGCCGGCGAGCGAGGGGAAGGTGATTCCGCTCTTCGCCGATCTGGCGTCGTCGCCATTCCCGGTTTCGACGCGCGATACGCAGGCGAAGCAATATTTCAGCCAGGGCTTGCTGCTGACCTATGGCTTCAATCATGCCGGGGCGGTTCGCTCGTTCCGCGAGGCGCAGCGCCGCGATCCGGGCTGTGCCGCGTGCTGGTGGGGCGAGGCGGTCGCGCTCGGCCCGAATATCAACGCGCCGATGGACGACCGCGACCATGCTGCGGCGCTCGACGCGATGGACCGCGCCATGGCACTGCGCGCGGGTGCGACGCCGATGGAACGCGCGCTGATCGAGGCCGTTGCGCGCCGCTATTCGCGCGACCCGTCGGCCGATCGCGCCGCGCTCGATGCCGCCTATGCCGACGCGATGCTCGACGTCGCGCGCCGCTTTCCGGACGACGACGATGTCGCGATACTCGCTGCCGAGGCGGCGATGGACACCAGCCCGTGGAATTATTGGGAAACCGACAAGCGGACGCCGGTGGGGCGCAGCGGCGAGGCGGTGCGGCTCGTCGAAGCTGTGCTGCGCCGCAACCCCGACCATGTGCAGGCGAACCATCTTTACATTCATCTGATGGAATCGGTCGATCCGCAGCGCGCCGAGGCGGCCGCGGACCGGCTTGGCAGCCCACGTGCGCCAAGCGCGGCGCATCTCGTCCATATGCCGGGCCATATCTATCAACTGCGCGGACGCCACGCCGATTCGATCCGCGTGAACATCGCTGCGGCGCGCGCCGACGAGGCTTACATCCGCGATGCCGGCGATCACGGGCTGGTGCGTTACGGCTATTATCCGCACAATATCCATTTCATCGTGACCTCGGCGCAGATGGCGGGCGATATGCCCACTGCCGTCCGCGAGGCGCAGCGCCTCGGCACCGTGCTCGATCCGGCAACCTCGGAACGTATTGCCTGGATCCAGGCAATCGATGCCGCGCCTTATCTGGCGATGGCGCAATTTGCCGAGCCAAAGGCTATCCTCGCGATGTCCGCACCCGACGCGCGGCTCGCTTATCCGACGGCGATGCGCCACTATGCCCGCGCCATCGCCTATGCGCAGCAGCGGAGCCGCGCCGGTTTCGACCGCGAAATGGCGGCGATGGAAAAAATTCGCGGCTCCGACGCGATGAAGGCGATGATCGATCAGGGCGTTCCGGCCGCCGACCTCGTGATGCTGGCCGAACAGGTCGCGCGCGGCCGCTTTGCCTTTGCGGGCCGTCGTTATGACGAGGCGATCGGCTTCTATCGCAAGGCGATCGAGATCGAAGGCCGGCTGCCCTATCAGGAGCCGACCTATTGGTATTATCCGGTCAAACAGTCGCTTGGCGCCGCGCTTTTCCAGAAGAAACGATATGGCGAAGCGAGCGAAGCCTTCCGCGGCGCGCTGGCGCAGGCGCCGAACAATGGCTGGGCGCTTTACGGGCTGAAGCGCAGCGAGGCGGCGCAAGGGCACAAGCTCGAAGCCGCCGCCGCCGACAAGGCGCTGTCAAAGGCGTGGCTTGGCGATGCCCGTTGGCTGCGCATGGATCGTCTCTAGACGTCGTCGATCCAAAGTTTTCGCTGTCCTACAATGTCGCGCCGCGATAGCGTTGCGCGATGACCCCTCCGATGACTATGCCAGCCGCGCACATGCAAGTTGCGAGTAAAGTTGCGCAGATTTCCGCGCTTTTTCAGAAGCTCGATTTTTCGTGCTGAGCGTCGAGACGCACGAAGCCCAGCCGTGGCCCGATGCGCTCGACTGGGAGGTGCGGGCAGCGGAGGCCGTTGCCGCGGCGCTCGCGCTGACGCCCTATGCCGCGCTCGCCGACGCGGCGCCGCTCGTCGAAGTCTCGGTACGCCTGACCGACGATGAAGAGGTGCACGCGCTCAACCGCGATTTCCGCGGCAAGGACAAGCCGACCAATGTGCTGTCGTTCCCGCAGGTGCAGGCCGACCTGCTTATCGCCATGTCGAACAGCGACGACGGCGAAATCCTGCTCGGCGACATCGTGCTCGCGCGCGAAACCTGTGCGCGCGAAGCGGATGAGAAGGGGATTTCGATCGTCGATCATGCGACGCATCTGATTGTCCACGGCACGCTGCATCTCGTCGGTTACGACCATATGGACGACGTCTCGGCCGGCGCGATGGAGGCGCTCGAAGTGAAAGCGCTTGCATCGCTGGGCATCGCCAATCCATATGCGGATCAGGATTAACAGGGAAAAGCCGTATCTATGCCCGACGACCAGGGATCTTCGAACCGATCGGAAGAGGACAGTAGTAGACCCGGACTCTTGTCCGGGCTGAAAACCCTGTTGTTCGGCGGCGACAAGGAACCCTCGCTGCGCGAGCAGATCGAAGAGGTCATCGACGAGGCCGAGGAAGAGGGACAGGACCGGCGTGGCAGCAGCGTCGTTGGCGACCTGTCGCCGATCGAGCGCAAGATGCTCCGCAACCTGCTTCACTTCGGCGAACAGACCGTCGACGATGTCGCGGTGCCGCGCGCCGACATCATCGCGATCCCTGAAAGCGCGAGCTTTGCCGAGATCGTCGCGTCCTTCGCCGAAGCTGGCCACAGCCGCCTGCCGGTGTACCGCGAAAATCTCGACGAGGTCGTCGGCATGATCCACGTCAAGGACGTGTTCGCCGTACTCGCCGAAGGGCGCACGCCGCCGCCGCTGCTCGACCTGATCCGCCAGCCGCTTTACGTTCCGCAATCGATGGGCGTGCTCGACCTGCTCGCCGAGATGCGCGCGAAACGGACGCATCTGGCGATCGTTATCGACGAATATTCGGGTACCGAGGGGCTGCTGACGATCGAGGATCTGGTCGAGGAAATCGTCGGCGAGATCGAGGACGAGCATGACGACGAGCCGACCGCGCTGTTCGCGCCCGGCGAGGGCGGCTGCTGGGATGCCGACGCGCGCGCCGAGCTCGACGATGTCGGCGAGGCGATCGACCCGCGGCTGGCCGAGGTCGAGGAAGACGTCGATACGTTGGGCGGCCTCGCCGCCGTGCTCGCGGGCCATGTGCCCCAGGTCGGCGAGATATTGCTGCACCCGAGCGGCTGGCGGATCGAGATAACCGAGGCCGACGAACGCCGCGTCCATCGCCTGCGTCTTCACCCGCCGGTGGTCGTCGATCTCGAAGCGCCGTCGGAAACCGGGGATTAGGCGCTCCGGCTAATCCGGGTCGATGTTGACCACATTATATTTCAGCGCCTCTTTCCGCGTCAGGCAGCGGCGTGTCGACCGGTCGCTCGCGGTCGCGATCGTCTTTTGCCGGTACATGATGTCGGACAAGAGGTCGCGCGAGACGTCGAGGCGGATCAGCAGGTCATTATCCTCGGTCGCCATCAGCGCCGCCTCGCGCTCGACATCGCTGATCAATTCGGTGGTGGATTCGGCGCCTAACGCGACGCTCGATTGAATGGCGTTCTTGTCGCCGGTCATGGTGAACATATGGACCATGAAATAGCCGCCCGGATCGATCGTCCGCGCGCGGCCGCCCATGAAGACGAAATTGCACGCGCTGAAACAGGTCCAGCCCGACGGAATGCGCGTCACCATCTGGCGTTCTTTGCTGAATTTGCGGATCAGCAATCCCGCGGCATTGCCCGCGCGGGCATCGCCGCCCGGCGACCGGATCCAGATTTCGCTGATCGACGGATTGTCGGTGAGCACCTTCTCGAGCCGCGCAGGAAGGTCGCTGTCGACGCGCCCCTCGGCCAGCAGCACGGTTTCGCCGCTGCGCTGGAACGGGGTCAGCACCATGGTCTTATAGTCCGACCAGTTGGGCGTGGCGGGGCAGGTCGGGTTGTCGGGGTCCATGCCGCGCGGGGTCGCCGCGGTGCACGCGACCGCCCCGACAAGCGCAGCGACCGATTTGATCCAACGGTTCATGCCATCGTCCCCAGCCTTGTGCGGACCCCCGACCGCATATGCGATCATGCTAGGTCATCGGCACAGCCAAAACAATATCATCTCGCCCACGCCTGGCGGTGTGATCCCCGTCATTGACCCCGCTTGTGGGGCCGACCATTCGGGCTTAGCCTTGGCAACAAGGGTGGGAGTTCAGACATGCGGGCAAAGCTGCGATATCGGTCGGGGGTCGGCACCATTTTTTTGGTCTTGCTGTCGAGCAGCGCCGTCGCCGCGGCCTGGCAGGGGGCACCGAGCGAAGGCGACAAGGCGTTTGTCCCGGCGCCGGTCGCCGAGCCGGCGCTGCCCGCTCTTCCCGAGCGGCCCGCGCTCGACACCCGCAGCTATCCCAAGTGTCGCGAGGATTATAAGAAGATCGACGCGCCATTCGACAAGGCGGCGGCGATCAATCGCTGCACGGTGGCGATCGACACCTATTATTCGCAGAAGATGCTGCCGTACCGCGAGGCGATGATCGTCTATCAAAACGCGCTGTCGGCGCTCTATACGGCCAAGATCGGCGGCAATATGCGCTACTCCCCCGCAACGCAGGACCGTTTCTATAAGAGCATTATGGCGGAGCATGCGGCTTCCGGCCCCGAAGGCGCGAACCTTGCCGCCTATCGCGGGCTCGAGGCGCAATATCAGACCGATCGCGCCTATCTGGCCGACCGCTTCTGCTTCAACACGGGCTGCAACGGCTATCCGGTTCCCTCCTCAGGTGTGAAAGTCGCCGCTCCCGAAATCACGGAGAAGCCGGCCAAAAAGAAAGACGACGAGACGAAGCGTGCCAGTAACGACGCGCCCGATCCCAAATGCAAACGCGCGCGCAAGCGTGGCGGCGCACTGGGCGGTCTTATCGGCGGCGTCGCGGGCAGTGCGGTCGGGCTCAAGGGCGTCGGGACGCTCGTGTCGGGGCTGGTCGGCGCGGTGCTCGTCGCCGAAATCGCCTGCCAGCTCGACGAGAAGGAACAGAAAGTCGCCGCCGAGGCGACCGTCGCTGTCACGAAAAAGGAAGAGGTCGGCGCGACCGCCAAATGGACGAGCCCGACGCGCGAAGGCGTGGCGGGATCGTCGACGATCACCGCGCTAAACACCGAACCCAACGGCAGCAAATGCCTGTCGATCACCGACATTGCCATCGTCGAGGGCGAGGAAACGCGCGTGTCGAAACGCATGTGCCGCGCGAAACCGGGCGAACCATATAGTATCATGGCCTGACGGCGGCGTTGCGTTTGCGCCGCGAGGGGATTAGCGCAGGCGCGATGGACGTCTCCGACCTTCGCATCGCCCTTTTCAGCGGCAATTATAACATGACCACCGACGGCGCGAACAAGGCGCTGAACCGTCTGGTCGGCTATCTTCAGGACCATGGCGCGGCGGTCCGCGTCTATTCGCCGACGATCGCGCACCCGGCCTTCGAGCCGACGGGCGATCTGGTCAGCGTGCCGTCGGTCGCGATTCCGGGGCGCAGCGAATATCGCATTCCCGTGTCCTTCTCGTCGCGCGTCCGTGAGGACATCACCGCTTTCGCGCCCAATATCGTCCATATCTCCAGTCCCGACCGCGTCGCGCGGCAGGCGGCGGCATGGGCGCGGCGCCGGCGGCTGCCGGTCGCCTGTTCGGTTCACACGCGCTTCGAGACTTACGTCCGCTATTATAATCTGTCCTTCCTCGAACCCGTGATGGTCGCCTGGCTGCGCAAGCTGTATCGCAAGTGCGACGCGCTGATCGCGCCGTCCGAAAGCTTCGCACAGGTGCTGCGCGAACAGCGGATGAACTACGACATCGGCATCTGGACGCGCGGCGTAGAGCAGGGGGTTTTCAATCCCGGCCGCCGCGACATGGCTTGGCGCCGCTCGCTCGACATCGCCGACGATGTGCCCGCCATCGCGTTCCTCGGGCGGCTGGTGATGGAAAAGGGCCTCGACGTCTTTGCGGATGCGATCGACGTGCTCCAGCGGCGCGGCGTGCCGCACAAGGTGGTGGTGATCGGTGAGGGGCCGGCGGGCGAATGGTTCGAATCGCGCCTGCCCGACGCCAATTTCGTCGGGTTTCAGGGTGGCGAAGATCTCGCGCACGCGCTGGCGTCGTGCGACATTTTCTTCAATCCGTCGGTGACCGAGACCTTTGGCAATGTGACCCTTGAAGCCATGGCGTGCGGTCTTCCCGTCGTCGCGGCGCGCGCAACTGGCAGCGCCAGCATCGTGAAACATGGCCAGACCGGCTACCTGGTCCCGCCGGGTTCGATCACGGGCTTCGCCGACCATCTCCAGCGCTATTGCCGCGATATCCAGCTGCGCGCCGAACATGGCGCGGCGGCGGTGCTCGAAAGCGGCGCTTACCAGTGGGACGCGATCAACCAGGCGGTCGCCGACACCTATATTCGCCTGATCCGCCAGAAACAGCGGCGTCGGGGCTGAACGTCCGGTGGCCGGGGATCTGTTCGGCGAAGATGTGCCCGCGGCGCAGCAGGGCGGGGTAACCGGCCCGGTGCCGCTCGCCGAACGGCTGCGCCCGCGTACGCTCGCCGATGTCGTCGGACAGGAGCATCTGACCGGCCCCGAAGGCGCGATCGGTCGCATGGTCGCGGCGGGGCAATTGTCGTCGATCATCCTTTGGGGGCCGCCGGGCACGGGCAAGACGACGATCGCGCGCCTGCTCGCCGAGGCCGTGGGTATGCGCTTTGCGCCGCTGTCGGCGGTTTTCTCGGGTGTCGCCGACCTCCGGCAAGCGTTTGCCGATGCCGAGAAGATGGCGGCGGCGGGCAAGCGGACCTTGCTCTTCGTCGACGAGATCCATCGCTTCAATCGCGCGCAGCAAGACGGCTTTCTGCCCTATGTCGAGCGCGGCACCGTGGTGCTCGTCGGGGCGACGACCGAGAACCCCAGCTTTGCGCTGAACGCGGCACTGCTGTCGCGGGCGCAGGTGCTGGTGCTGAACCGCTTGGGCGAAGAGGCGCTGGCAACGCTCGTCGAGCGCGCCGAAGCCGAGGTCGGGCGAAATCTTCCCGTCACAGACGATGCCAAGGCGGCGCTGGTCTCGAGCGCCGACGGCGACGGCCGTTTCCTGCTCAACCAGGTCGAAACGCTGTTCGCGACCGCGATCGACACGCCGCTCGATCCCGCCGAACTCGCGCAGTTCCTGCATCGCCGCATGCCGGTTTATGACAAGGACCGCGACGGCCATTATAATCTGATCTCGGCACTGCATAAGGCGCTGCGCGGGTCGGACCCGCAGGCGGCGCTCTACTGGCTCGCGCGCATGCTCGTCGCGGGCGAGGAGCCGCTTTACGTGCTGCGCCGAATCGTCCGCTTCGCGAGCGAGGATATCGGCCTCGCGGACCCGCAGGCGCTCGTGCAATGTCTCGCCGCCAAAGACGCCTATCAGTTCCTCGGCTCGCCCGAAGGCGAACTCGCGATCGTGCAGGCGTGCCTCTACTGCGCGACCGCGCCCAAGTCGAACGCGGCCTATGCGGCACAGAAAGCGGCGTGGGCGGCGGCCCGCGAAACCGGCAGTCTTGCACCGCCTGCGAACATCCTCAACGCCCCGACCAAGCTGATGAAAGATTTGGGTTATGGCGAAGGCTATAGCTATGACCATGACGCGCCCGACGGCTTTTCGGGTGATAATTATTGGCCCGATGAGATGGCGCCCGCCACCTTTTACCGCCCCGTCGATCGCGGGTTCGAAAAGCGCATCGCCGAGCGCCTCGCCTGGTGGGACGAGAGGCGGCGCGTGAAGGAATGACGTCACCCTTGCCCCGCACGGCGCATGGGTATAGTTTTGGAGCACATCGGGTCGCGCCGGAACTGGGGTAGTCATCATGGCATTGGCGCTTGTCCTTGCCGCCGCAGCGACACCGATCCTGTCCTGTCCAGGCGGCACTATCGAAACGAAATGCACCGCCGCGGAGGTGACGGCGAAGATTGCGCTGACGCGCGCGCGTGTCACCAATATCGCGCAGAAATGCCTGTATGACTTCGGCGGTAAATGCAGCGTCGAGGCGAGCGGGCGGATCAACGGCAGCGATCCCGGCACCAGTCTGCTCTGGCAGAAAATGCGCCTTTCGCCGCGCGACGGACCGCAGGCGCGCATGCTCGTGCTGCTGACGCAGGACAAGGCGGGGAAGACGACGCTCGCGGGTTTCAGCGAAAGCTCGGGATCGATCGGGACGCCCGATCTGGTGGTCGACGGCGACAAGCGCCGGCTGATCCACGTCGGCGGCACGCTTGCGGGCAGCGGCGGCGGCAATGCCGATGCGCTGTTCGTCAGCGATGCCGCCGCACCCAAATGGCGGCGGGTCGACTTGTCCGACTGGGCGGAACAGGGCGGCAAGCTGCTGCCGACGGGTTACTGGCTCCGCGGCCCGGCGCAATTCGCCTTTGACGAGATGTTCGCCTCGGCCCCGGTCGCGCGCGAGGGCGACGGCGAATGCTGCCCGCGCGGCGGCAACGCCTTCTACGATCTTGATATTCAGAGCGACCGGCTGGTGTTGACGCGCCTCCGCTTCCAGCCCATGCAGCCGTTGGGGCGCGACATAGAGGTCACCGCCGGGACATTGGAAGACTGAGTCAAACCGGCATTATGGCGGCGACATTCGACAGCTGGGACGATGTGGTCGCGTTCGCGTGCGCGCTTCCCGATGTCGAGATGCTTTCCTTTTACGGCACCCCCTGTCCGAAGCTCAACGGCAAGGCACTCGCGTCGCCGGGGCGCGAGCCCGGCAGTTTCGCGGTGATGTGCAAGCCCGACGAAAAGGAAATCCTGCTTGAAACCGATCCCGACAGCTTCTGGCAAACGCCCCATTACGAAGGCTGGCACGCGCTGCTCGTCCGCTTCGGATCGGACGATCCCGACCGCGTCGCCGATGTCATTCGCCGCGCCTGGTGGGATCGCGCGAAAAAGGCGCAGCGGCAGGCTTTCGGCGATCGCCCCTGATCTGCTGCGCGTCCTCGGCGTCGCGCTCCTTGCTGGCGCCGTGCCCGCAGCGGCGCAGGCGCAGGCGCAGAAGCCGAACGCCGAGCTGAACCGCGCATGGGCGGCGGGCTATCGCGCCGCCTTCGTCTGTTCGTCCTTGTGGAACGGAGCGGGCAAGCCGATCGAGGCGATCGAACGCGATGAGCTCACCGGCATCTATCCCGAGATCGAGGCCGATGTCCGCGCGCTCAAGGCCGATGTCGACGACAAGACGAAGCGGGTGAGCGTACGCTATCGCGACGACATGCCCCCGCGGATCGCCGAATGGAGCGGGCGCGAGGGCTGCATCACGCTGCCGATCGGTGCAAAGCTGGTGGACGCCGCGGCGCCGTTCGAGAAGCGACCCGATCGCGACGCCGAGCCTTGGCCGCTCGGCGACAAAGACGCGCGCGCGCCGATCTCCAGAGGGGTAACCCAATTTGACCGCGTGGCGACGGATATCGCCAGCTTCGGTGGTCGATCCAGCTCGCTGCTGGTCGTCAAGAACGGGCGGATCGCGCTCGAACATTATTGGGGCGGGCACGATGGCCACACCGCGCAGCGTACTTTCTCGGTCGCCAAGTCGATGGCCGCGACGCTGATCGGCCACGCCGTCCATCAGGGCCGGATGGACGTAACGAAGCCCGCATCGATCGCCGAATGGCAGTCGCCGGGCGACCCGCGCGCGGCGATCACGACCGAACAATTGATGCGCATGGCGAGCGGCCTGACGAGCGATACCGCGGGCAACCGCAGCGATGCCATCTATATGGGCGGCGCGTCGGTGCGCCAGTGGACGACGCAATGGCCGCTGCTCAATCCGCCGAACACGCATTATCGCTATGCCAACAACGACACTTTGCTCGCGACCCTGTCGCTGAAGGCTGCGCTGGCAAAGGCGGGCACGCCGCTCGACCCCGCCGCCTTCTTCGACCGGCTCGGCATGACGCGCACCTTCGTCGAACATGACAAGGATGGTGACTATATCCTGTCGAGCCAGGTGTGGACCACCGCGCGCGATCTCGCGCGGCTCGGCCTCCTCTATCAAAATGACGGGATGTGGCAGGGCGAGCGCCTGCTCCCCGCCGACTGGCGCCGCTTCGTCACGACCCCCAGCGGGCCGCAGCCCGACGGCGCGTTCGGTTATGGCGCGGGCTTCTGGCTGCTGAACAAGTCGGAGGGCATTCCCGCCGACGCCTTCGGTGCCTTTGGCAACCGCGGCCAGTATCTCGTTGTTATTCCGTCACGCGCGCTGGTGATCGTCCGACAAGGATATGACGACGACAAGACACGGCTCGACACCGCGGCGCTCGTCAAAGCGATCGTCGCGGCCGACGGGCCCGAACTCATTCACTTGTTTTAGCGGCCATATGGCCCGCAACACGAAGGCGAAGCGTCTCTAGCTCTTTTCGATCGGTATCAGACATGGAATATCTCGATGATGGGGTAACGCCCAAAGAGCCTATCATAGACGGACGCCAACGGTCATGGCCCTTTGAATTTTACGCGGTCCCGATCGGGTATCTATGTCGGCATTTCGCGATGATCGAAAGTACCATGTACCAAATGGTTGTCACGTTGCTGAACGGATATGCCGTCAAAGCCAGAGTGGTGTTCAACGCGACGGGCAACTCAATACAGGCCAAAGCAGCCTTGGTTCTCGGCCTTGCTCATGACACGCACATTCCCGATTTATGGCTTGAGGAGCTAGATCAAAACCTTCGATATGTTCAGAACGATCTAGCGCCGAAGCGGAATCGAATTATCCACGACAACTGGATTGCGACGAATGAGGGTCTTTCGCAGATAGACATTCGCGTCCCTTTAAAACGACAGCAATCTAGAACGCGCAAATTCAACCAAGATTCCGCCCTTCATAAGCGCAATCTCCAAGACCTGTGGGACCTTGTCAGAATCACAGAATATATCGGGATGGACCTCTCTTCTCTCCACACCGAGTTGGCTGGCTGGAAAAATGTCGGACACCCACCGCGACCTCGCGGGCAACCTCGTCTAGGGGAACGTATTGCCGCTCCCCTTCCGTATAACCAAGATGCTGCCGCAGAATGTCGGTGATTACATCTTCCAGCGATTGAGTTCTGGCCTGCCCTGAATCACCCACCACCAGGCCTTGCTTCGTCATGTATATCACCCCCGACTTGATCCGGGGGGCCCGCTTGATGTCGAAGCCGGTCGATGTATCAAAAAAGCGGGATCCCGGATCAAGTCCGGGATGACGAAGGGAATTGAGCTACGACAGCTCACCACCCCAAAGCCGACATCTGTCGGCGTTGGCAGCGATATAGCCGCCTATTCGAAGGGTGGATAACGCTCGAAGGTCGGAAGCGTCTCGAGCTTTTCCATCCAGCCGATGCGTTCGGCGGTCTGGATCTGCGCCTGCGCGGGAATCAGGTCGGGGTCGTCGAGCGTTGCGACCTGCACGTCGATCTGGCCCGGGAAAATCGCTTCGTTGGTATAGAAGAGCCCGGTCCCGCAATTGTCGCAGAAATGGCGCCGGCCATGTTCGGACGAGGCATAGATTTTGGCCGTGCCCTCGATCTCGATTTCGTCGTTCCCGACGAGCGCCCAGCCCACCATCGGCGCACCCGCGTGGCGACGACAATCCTGACAGTGGCACAGCGCATGATGCTGCACCGCGGTCGACATCGAATAGCGGATCGCGCCGCAATGGCATTGGCCGCTGGCACGGGGGGCTTGCTCGGTCATCACTCTCTCCTCGAGGAATCGAGTTGAGAACATAACATAAACATGCGCGCCCTGACAATGGCGGTGAAGGCGAGTGTTAGCGGGATGTTAACCACAAGCTTCTAGGCCACAGAGACACGGATTTTGGGGAACTTCCATGGATCAGAGCGGACTGGGACAATCGGCATCGGGCCGGGGGACGGCACGATGAAGCTGGTCATCCAGATCCCCTGCCTGAACGAGGCCGAGGACCTTCCCGCCACGCTCGCCGCGCTGCCGCGCAAGATCGACGGCGTCGATACGATCGAGATTTTGGTCATCGACGACGGCAGCACCGACAATACTGCGCAGGTCGCCCGCATGTGGGGCGTGCACCATGTCGTGCGCCACCGTACCAACCGCGGCCTTGCTGCGGCGTTCCGCTCGGGCATCGATGCGGCGCTCGCCGTAGGCGCCGACATCATTGTCAACACCGACGCCGACGGCCAATATGTCGGCGAGGATATCGCGAAAATCGTCGCGCCGATCCTCGACGGGCGCGCCGATATCGTCGTTGGCGACCGCGGCGTCGGCGACAATGAACATTTCGGACCGGTGAAGCGCCGGTTGCAGGAATTGGGCAGCAAGGTCGTTCAGCGCCTCGCCAATGTGCATGTCTCGGACGCGGTCAGCGGCTTTCGCGCAATCAGCCGCGACGCGGCGCAGCGCATCAATATCACGACCGAGTTCAGCTATACGACCGACATGCTGATCCAGGCGGGCCGCAAGCGGCTGTCGATCCTGAGCGTGCCGATCCGCACCAATGCGACGCTGCGCCCGTCGCGCCTGTTCAAATCGATCCCGCGCTTCATCGTCAACACCGGCATCACGATGGCGCGTGCCTATACGACCTATAACCCGCTGCGCGCCTTTGTCGGGCTCGGCCTCGCGATCGCCTTTGTCGGCGTCGTGCCGATCGTCCGCTTCCTGCTCTTCTATCTTCAGGGCGCGGGCGACGGCCATGTCCAGTCGCTCGTAATCGGCGGCGCTTTGCTCGTCCTCGGTGTCATGGTGGCGGTGATGGGCGTGCTCGCCGATCTGATCGCCGCGAACCGCAAGCTGATCGAGGCGAGCCTCGTCCGGCTGCGGCAGATCGAGGAGCGGCTGCCCGCTGCACCCGAAGCGCAAGAGCCTGTTGTGAGGGCTCGCCGGAAAGGCGCCGCGTGACTTCCTCCGTGGCCGGAAAACCCGCCGGGAAGTCCCGAATCCCGCGCGCCGGCTCCATATTCTGGCCGGCCGCCGGGATCGTCCTCGCACTGGCGGGTCATCTCTATCTCGCGCTGACGCGCGCGATCAACTGGGATGAATTTTATCATTACAGCCAGGTGCAAAAACTCGCGCAGGGCACGCTGACCGAACCATTGCAGACACTTTATACGCGCGCGTTCGTCTGGGCGGTCGACCTGCCGGGTGTCGGCGTCGACCACATCGTCGCGATCCGGATGTTCATGTTCCTGTGCATCATCGTCGTTGCCGCGGCGATTTTCGGTGCCGCGTCGCGTTTTGTCGGGCGCGTGCCCGCGGCCTTTTGCGCGCTCATCTATCTGACCGCCGGCTATGTGCTCCAGCACGGCACATCATTCCGTTTCGACGCGCCCGCCGCGGCGCTGCTGATGACTGCGGGGTGGATGTTGCTGCGCTTTCGGTTGAGCATCGGCCCGATCCTCGCCGTTGGCCTGCTCGCGGGCCTGTCGGCGATGCTGACGATCAAGACGATCCTCTACGCCCCGGTATTCCTCGGTATCGCCTGGCTCCTGTGGTCGGAGGCCGATAACAAGCGCCGCCTGCTGGTCCAGCTGGCGGCGGTCGGCGCCGCCGCGCTCGGGTCCTTCGCGCTGATCTACCTTGCGCACGCCAGCAGCCTTGCCGGCAATAGCGACGTCGAGGCGATGAAGGTCGTCTCGCGCGCGGGCGGCAAGATGTTCCACTTCGGCTATGTGACCTATTGGCTGTCGATGGTGAAAGGCGCGCAGCTGTCGCTGGTGCTGGCGCTGGTCATATTGGCGTTCCCGGTGATGGTCTGGAAGGCGGCGCTGTCGAAGCCCGAAAAATGGGCGCTGGCCGGATTTTACCTGCCGATCCTGACGCTGTTCTTCTACCACAACACCGCGCCCTATTTTTACGTCTATATGCTGCCGCCCGTCACCGTTGCGTGCGGCGTGGTGCTGGCGCCGCTGGTAGCGCGCTATCGCTCGATATCGGTCGCGGCGCTTTTGCTGCTCGGTGGCGGGTTCGTCTTTTACAACGAACCGCCGAATACGATCGAACGTCAGCGGCAGATCTTGCGCGTCGCCGATACGATGTTCCCGGGCGGCGTGGCCTATTTCGACAGCTGCGCGATGCTCGGCAGTTTCCCGAAAGCCAATGTGTTCATGACGCCGTGGGGGATCGATCAATATCTCCTCGGCGGTTTCCCCAGCCTTGAGAAAACCATGGCATCGAAGCCGGTGCCCTTGGTGGTGAACGACGATTATATGTTCGAGGATGCCTTGAACGGCAAAGGTCCGGTTCCCGCCTTCCTTCCCGGCGATCTTGCCGCGATCCGCGACACCTTCGTGCATCTGTGGGGCCCGTTCTGGGTCGCGGGAGAGGATATTCCGGCGGGTGCAAGCGGCCATGCGTTCAAGGTTCGCGTGCCGGGTTTCTACACGGTGCGCGGCGCGAGCGTCTCGATCGGCGACCGCCTGATTTCACCCGGCCAGTCCGTTCATCTCGATCGCGGCGACTATCGCGCTTCGACGACCGGCGACAAGGGCGCGCGGCTGATCTGGGGCAAGGATATCAAGGTTCCCGCGCAGCCCGATGCCGGCGGTCCGCTGTTCATGCCGTTCTAACTGCGGATTAGTTGCGGCGGCGTCGCAGGGTGACGAGGCCATATCCCAGATCGCCGGCGATCGACGACGCGCGGAGCGCCAGCGTGGCGGCCATCAGCCCCGCTGCCGGCAAACCGGTGCCCGCCAGAGCAAGAAGCGCGGCTTCGCGAATACCGATCCCGCCCGGCGCCACCGGCACGACAAAGCCAGCCAGCCACGCCAGCAGGAACAGCGCGGCGAAATGGGCGAGGCTCGTTCCGGCAGGGAGGACGGCGGCGCCGATCAGCGCGGCCGCCAAGGCAAATCCGCCAAAAGCGACAATCTGGAAGGCCAGGGCCGTCAACAGCGGCCGGCGTGCGGCGAAGGCCGCGCCGACGACGATGCCGGCCGCGGCAAGGGCGCCGACGGGCGAGCGTTCGAAGGTCAGGCAAGCGGCGGCAACCGACATGCTGCTGACCAGGTGCAGGCCGACCTCGACGACGACCGACTTCGCGAGCAGCTTATGCTCGATCCCGGTCTTGGCGCCTTCGATCTGTCGGCTGACGTACTGGAATATCGACCCCGGCAGATATTTCATCAGTACGCCGCGCGCATAGATGCGCGCCATGTCGCGGGGCGGCTGGACGTGTTCGGGATCGACGACCGCGGCCCACGCGCGTGACAATGCGCGATCCGCAGCCGCAAACAGCAAGGGAGCGCCGATCATGGCGCCCGCAAGGCCCCACGACGCGTGCGGCTGGAGCGTCGACCAGTCGAGGCGCCACAGCCGCTCGCCGATAAAGACGATGCTGCCCGCGAGCGCTGCGCCGCCGACCCACCGCCCGATCCGTTCGAAGGACGGGCGGCGGCGTGCCGCGGCTGTTTCAGCCATAAAGGATGCTGGTGAAATCGGGGTAGGGGACGCAATAGGAGCGGCCGAAATAGCGACGTTCCTTGAGCCCGCAGGTTCCGATCGCGCGGCGATACCGGCTGCGGCCGCTGTCATCGAGCAGGATGATGCCGCCGGGCGCCAGATGCGGGATTGCGCGCGCCAGACATTCGGTGCGGCGGCGGCCGTCGACGACGATCAGGTCGAAGGGCCCCTCCGCCGCGTCGATCGCGCCGATATAGCTATCGCCTTCGAGCTCGCGGTGGCGCAATTCAATGTTCGGGAAATGCGCGACATCTTTGGTCAGGCGCTGATGCCATTCGGCATGATGTTCGACCGACACGACGCTGGCGGCATGGCGCGCGAGCCAGATGGTGCTGGCGCCCGCGCCATATTCGAAGACGCGCGCCTTGGGGCGTGCGCGGAGAAATTCGGCGACTTCGCGTGTTGCGGCGACGTTCCACCAGGGAAGGCCCAGCGCGATCATGCGCTCGATATTGTGAATTGCCAAAAGTGACGCCGACCAGCGGAGCCAGCCATATTCGTCGCTGTGCCGCGCATCCTCAGCAAGCTTTTCCATCGGACCAAGGTTCGCGATCGTGTGCATGACACCCGCGTAAGACCGTTTGACCAACTGCATCATCTTCTCCAGCCTCCCGAGTGGGTGCAAGAGTGTATTAACCAAAACATCCCTGTTGAAAGGTTAATTTCGGGCGAAAATCGGCTTAATCGCCGAGATCGACCTGATGTTGCTGCGCCCAGTCCTGATACTGGCCGCGCGGATTGGATGAGGGTTGGGCGAGGATCGCGGGCATGTCGGCGCGCAGCGCGCCAAGGTCGAGCGAGCGGATCATCGCCTTGACCGGGCCGACCCCGGCGGGGGTGATCGACAGCCGTTCGATGCCGACGCCAAGCAGCGCCATCGCTTCGAGCGGCCGGCCGCCCATCTCGCCGCAAACGCCGAGCGCCACCTTCGAGCCCGAAACTGTGCGCACGACGCGCGCCAGATAACGCATGACCGTCGGCGACAACCAGTCATAGCGTTCGGCGAGCCGCGGGTGGGCGCGGTCGGCGGCGAACAGGAACTGGGTGAGGTCGTTGGTGCCGACCGACAGGAAATCGAGATGCGGCAGCATCAGGTCGAGCGTTTCGAGCAGGCCCGGCACTTCGAGCATCGCGCCGTAGCGGATCGCGACAGGCAATTTCTTGTTGTGGCTCGCGAGCCAGGCGCGCTGGGCGACGAACAAGTTGCGCGCGGCCTCATATTCCCAAGGTTCGGACACCATCGGGAACATGACGTTAAGCGTCCGTCCGGCCGCCGCCTCCATCAGCGCGCGCGCCTGGACTTTCAGCAACCCCTCGCGCTCGAGCGCGAGGCGCAGCGCGCGCCAGCCCATCGCCGGATTTTCCTCATGCGCGCTGTCGCTTGCATTCATGTAGGGCAGCGCCTTGTCACCGCCGATATCGACGGTGCGAAAGATCACCGGCCGGTCGCCCGCCGCGTCGAGCACGTCGCGGTAGAGCCGTTGCTGACGGTCGCGCGAGGGCAGGGTGGCCGACACGAGGAACTGGAATTCGGTACGGAACAGCCCGATCCCGCGCGCGCCGGTCAGGTCGAGCGCGGCGATATCCTCGCGCAGCCCGGCGTTGATCATCAGCTCGATCGGCACGCCGTCCTTGGTGACTGCGGGCAGGTCGCGCAGCGAGGCGAGGTTCGCGCGGCGCTTTTGCGACACTTCGAGCTTGGCGTCGAACGCATCCTGCACCGCCTGCGTCGGTCGGACATGGACCGTGCCCGCCGCCGAATCGAGCAGCAGCAGATCGCCTTCGCGGATCGAGGCGCGCACGTCGCTGACGCGGCCCATCACCGGCACGCCCATCGCGCGCGCGACGATGATGACGTGCGCGGTGAGTGAGCCCTCCTCGAGCACGACGCCCTTTAGGCGGCGGCGGTCATATTCGAGCAGTTCGGCAGGGCCGAGGTTGCGTGCGATCAGGATCGAATCCTGCCGTAGCCCGCCCATTTGCGCCGCGGTGCCCATCTGACCCGACACAATGCGGATCAGCCGGTTCGACAGATCCTCGAGGTCGTGCATGCGGTCGCGGAGAAGCGGATCGTCGATCTGGCGCATGCGCATGCGCGTGCGCTGCTGGACGCGCTCGATCGCCGCCTCGGCGGTCAGGCCGCTGTCGATCGCCTCGTTGATCCGCCGCGACCATCCCTCGTCATAGGCGAACATTTTATAGGTCTCGATGACCTCCTCATGTTCGCCGCCGACGCCGAAATCGGCCGAGCTCGCCATGCGGTCGATCTGTTCACGCATCTTGTCGAACGCCGCATAAACCCTGTGGCGCTCGGCCTCGGTGTCGTCAGCGACGGTGTGCTCGATCGTGATGCGCGGCTGGTGGAACACCGCGACGCCGGCGCCCATGCCGTCGACCAGCTTCTGCCCGTTCAGCCGCTGCGCCGACTGGTCGGCCGCGGCGGCGTCGGTGCGCGCAGCGGTGTCGACGAGGTCGGCGTTGGAAATCAGTTCCGAAAGCACCATCGCAACGGTCTGGAGCGTCTCGATCTCGATATCGTCATAACGGCGCGGGTCGCTGTGCTGGACGCACAGCACGCCGACCGCGCGCTCGCGGCGGATGATCGGCACGCCGGCAAAGCTGTGGAACAATTCTTCGCCTGTTTCGGGGCGATAGGAAAAGTCGGGGTGCGCCGCGGCCTCGTCGAGGTTCAGCGTTTCGATCTGGTCGGCGATCATGCCGACAAGGCCTTCGCCGAGGCCGAGGCGGGTGACGTGCACGGCCTCCTGCTTCAACCCGCGCGTCGCGTAAAGTTCGAGCGCGCCTTCGCGCAGCAGGTAGATCGAGCAGACCTCGCTATCGAGGCATTCGCCGATGATGCCGACGACCTGATTGAGCTTGCCTTGCGCGTTCGTGCGCGCCGCCATCACCTCGTGCAAGCGGGTCAGGATGGTGCGCGCCGACTGGGCCGCGGTCGAAGGAGGGGGCGGAGCATTGGTCATCGCTCCGCCCTGCTAACAGATGCTTGGCACCGTTGCTATTGCCCCAAGTTAATTTCGCTCAGGGTTTCGCGGCCGCCATCTGGATGCCCGGCTCGGTCCGCGGCTGATAGCCGCTTTGCGCGCGATAGGCGGCGAGTTCGACCTGATAGCGCGCATAGGCGTTATAGAAGTCGACGAACGGCTGATCGACCTGCGCGAGCATGGCCGGCGCCATCGCCATCGCCGCCGCGCTGTCCATTCCGCTCATCTGTTGCGCGATCGATCCGGCGACGCGACAAAATTCCTTCTGCGCCGGCGGCTGTGCGAAATAGTTGAACAGCTTGGTCGAGGTGCGGTCGCGCGCCGCAATGCCATTGCTGCCCGTCTCGCGCCCCAGCCGCGCGATCACCGCGGTCTCCGCCGAACGGATCAAATTGCCGTGGCGTCCGATGATATTGTTGTAATCGGCCACCAGTTGCAGCGAGCCCGGATGGCGGCACCCGATGGCGGCGACGTTGAGCGCGATGCGCAGGTTCCAGAACGCGTCGTGACCGGTCCGTTCACGATTGGGCGTTGCATAATCCCCCTGCGCATCGCGCGGCGGCAGGCGCAGGTTAGCCGCGGCATAGCCGGGCGCCTGCGGTTCCTGCTGCATATATTGGGCCGCTGCGGGCGCAACAGCCATGGCCGCCGCGCACGCCGCGGCGAATCCGATCCCTCTGGTCATGTTCCCAATTCCCCCAATGCTCCCCCGAGCAACGCCGGACGATCCCGGCGAGGCTGACGATAAGGGGCAGGGGAGAGTCGAAAGGTTGCCGAAAATTCATGATGAAAGCGGCGGAAAGCATTTTTCGCTGCTTTCGCTTCACCATGGCGAAGGGCGGCATTGGTCCCGGGAAAAGACGGGAAGGTCGGGCTTTTTCACACGCCGCACAAGCCGCGGGGACCGGCATTCGGCGGCATGACGTCACCCGCCGCCGAATGCCGGTC